>WNFV01004378.1_pt1 | contig 24811 bp, 27 predicted proteins | sample 5400101 | NCBI WGS metagenome assembly WNFV01 (sample SAMN13153361, study PRJNA577476) | soil metagenome | isolation source: 115 cm soil or saprolite under grassland replicate 1 | place: USA:California | collected 2016-06-15 | reverse complement strand
GGGCGCCCGTCCAGTGAGGTGGACTTCGTGAGCCCGGTCATCCCGTGTTTGGTCGCTGTGTAGGGCGCCGAATTTGGACGCGGTGAATGGGCCGAGATCGAACCGTTGTTGATGATCCGGCCGCCACGGGGATCCTGCGTCTTCATCAGCTTGATCGCCTGCTGCGTGCACAGGAACGCTCCGGTCAGGTTGGTCTGGACGACCCGATTCCATTGCTTGTAGCTCAGCTCTTCCATCGGAACCGCACGAGCGGATGTGCCCGCGTTGTTGAAGAGCAGGTCGAGGCGGCCGAACTGGGCCTTCACCCCCGCGAACAACGATTGCACGGCGACGGGATTACTCACGTCCGCCAGCTGTGCCGCCAGGCGCAGGCCTTCGCGTGCACCGAGCGCGACGGTCTCCTGGAGCCTGTCGAGCCGGCGGCCTACGACGACCACGTCATACCCCTCCCGCGCCAGCGCGATCGCGGCCGCGCGCCCGATCCCGCTCCCACCTCCGGTGACGACCGCGACCCTCACAAGCCGATTATCGTGGGGAATATCGGCACGCCTGGCACGGTAGTGCCAAGCGGGGGTGAAGCACAGATGGTTGCGTTAGGTCTCTTGATTCTTCGTGTCGTGATCGGTCTCATCGTCGCAGGGCATGGCTTCCAGAAGCTGTTGGGTTGGTGGGGCGGCCCGGGCATCAACGGCTGGGTCGGGGCCATGAACCGAATGCGGATCAGGCCACCGGTTGCGTGGGCGTGGATATCGACGCTGGCGGAGGTTCTCGGCGGCCTTGGGCTCGCGGTCGGGCTGTTGACCCCGCTGCCCAGCCTTGCCATCGCCGGCTCCATGCTCGTCGCCATCGCCCTCGTCCACTGGCCGAAGGGCTTCTGGACCTCGAAGGGCGGTTACGAGTTCAACCTCTCGATCCTGGGGGCCATTGCAGCGATCGCGCTGATCGGTCCTGGCGCCTACTCGCTCGACGCGGCACTGGGCATCCATTTGCCGGAACCGCTGACCGTGATCGTGGGCACGGTCCTGGTGCTGGTTGGCGTCGGAGTTGCGTTGGGTACTCGGGCGCCGGTGCCGGCGGCAGAGACGAAGCCCCAGGTCACCTAGATCGCGTCTGTCGGCGCGAGCGGGCGGAGAGGAAACCCTCAGCTACGTAGAAAGTCGGTAGAAGCGGATACCGTCGCGCAGGTCCTCGCACACGGTCCCTGGCGGTTCACGCAGCACCCGTAGACTCGCCGCTCCGTCACCGGTGCATCCAGCAAGGTGTGTGGCCAGGGGGATGACCAGATACCCACCAACCGCGGTGAAGCAGCCGGCCAGCCCGATCACCGAAAGGATCACCGACGGCGCGAGCGCCACAGCCAGGTACTGCGCCCGGGTGAATCGGTGGCCCGGGGCGGTCGTGTACACGGCGGGCAACACCTTGCCGATCGCCACGGCGCCGAACTCCGGCCTGGCCCCAAACGCGGCCATCGCAAGCGCATGGATGCCTTCGTGCACCACGACAAGCACGGCGACCAGGGCGACGACGATTACAACATCGCCCACTCCGCCAGCCATCGCAACCCGTCCGGTTCGGAGGCCCACCGGTAACCCAAAGATGACGAATCCCATCAAGCCGAGCACGACGCTGAGTGGCGTCCACAGAAGCGCGGATCGCGCGCCCGGCCGCCACTCGTGAATCACCTTCAGGCCGGGCCGATCACTTCGACCTCGTTGCCGTCCGGGTCGTCGACGTAAAACGTGCGCACGCCCTTCAGCACCGGGTGCACGCCGTGGCGCACCTCGATGCCCGCCTCGATGAATCCATTCTCCAGTTCGTCGTACGACCTGCGGTCGACACGGAACGCCAGGTGATGCAGGGATCGCTTCTCCTTCTCCCTGTGGGATGGGAAGTAGGAGTCAGGGTGCGGGTGCGGGATCAAAACGATCATCTCGGGGATTCCGCCCGGCTTGGCCACCATCAGAAACTTGTTCGGCAATTCCGGCGGCGACATGACCTGCAGCCCGAACCGGTCGCGATAGAACTCGAGCGCGGCCTCCATATCGGCCACCCACAGCACGATCTCGGCCAGACCTTCGACGCGACTCACGCCGCCACCGCCATGGCCATCGCCTCCAGGTTGACCTCTCGCACCCGGGGCGGGACCGAGCATCCGGGCGCCAGGATCAAACCGCGGCCCCCGGTCTCCTCGACTGCTGCCCGAGCCTCGGCCTCGATCTTCGGCGGCGGCCCGTAGACGAGCGTCGCCCGCTGGCTGAGCCCGCCCATCACCGCGCGGCCCGCGATGTCGCGCCCCTCGGCCAGCGACGGGTTGCCCTGGTTGTGGATCGACCAGCTCACCGCCTGCGCCGGCAGGTCTCGCGCCAGCCCGAAGTTGAGGTTCGAGCCGCACAGGTGGACGGCGTTGAACCACGCCTTCTTCGGCAAGCCGGTCAGCACGGCGAGGTCGTAAGGGAGCACGAGGTCTCGATAGGCAGCCTCGGGCATCACCTTCCGCCCGGCGTAGCCCGAGATCGCGTAGAAGATGCCCGCGGCACCTGCGTCGATCGAGCGCCGGCTGAAGTCGAGCAGCTCTTCCGCTATCCGCTCCAGCGCCGGCCCGACGAGCTCGGGTTGCTTGCGCAGCTCCCGCACCACGCGCGACTGCGACTTGCCCACCAGGTAGCCGCCAACGGTGATCGGGCTGAACACTGTCTGAATCACCGGGACGTCGGGACCGAGCGCCCGCGCCACCAGGCCGATGCTCCGCACCTGGTCGTCGAGCGCCTGGCGACTGGAAACGCGCACCGACGCCCACGCGTCGAGGTCGGGTACCGCCGGCTTGATGAGGACTGGCGCACGGAGCCGATGACCGGAGGGACGGTAGATCGAGCCGAACGCCTCGGCGAAGCAGCTGGCCCGGGGCTGGAACTTGACGAAGTCCCAACCGAAGCGCCGCGCCCGCTCGACGGTGACCGCGGCGAGGTCGTCCGGCGACCACTCTTCCCGATAGGTGTGACCCCACGCACCGACCGGCGGCCGGTCCGCCACCTGCATCGCGAGCGCAGCTTCGACCCTGTCGCGGCCGGTCATCGCAACCGAGTTTAAGCTGGACTTCGTGACGGACATCGCGATCGAGGCGGCGCGGTTGCGGGCGGCGGCGGAAGCAAAGCCACTCCGCCTCCCGATCAACCGCAAGGTCGACGAGTCGCACCACGCGGTTACTGACGACGGGCTTTCGGTCTGGTATACGATCCAGGTCTCGCCCCATCGCCGCATCCAGGAGGCCGTTTTCGAGCGCGCCGACCGCATGCCGTCGGACGAGGAATGCAGGCCCTGGCTGAAACAACTCATCGTGGGCGCGCAGCCGACCGAGGCGCCCAGCTTTCCCGGGTCCATGACCCGCCGCTTCGAGGTCTTCGAGAATGGTTCCTAGCACCGTCGCCGAAGAGCTGCGCCGCATCGTCGGCCCGGAAGCGGTCATCCACTCCGCGAACGATCTCCGCATCTTCGAACGGGACGGTTCGATCGAAGGCGCCATGCCCGACGCCGTGGTGCTGGCTTCGACCACCGAGCAGGTTGCGCAGGTGATCAAGGTGGCAGCCAGGAACAAGATCCCGGTCGTGCCCCGAGGCGCGGGCACCGGCCTCTCCGGCGGCGCGGTGACGATCCGCGGCGGCATCGCGCTCCAGGTCACGCGCATGCGCCGGATCCTCGAGATCGACCCCGTCGCGCAGACGGCGATCGTCGAGCCCGGCGTCGTCAACCAGGAGCTGTCCCTCGTCGCCGCCCAGCACGGGCTCTTCTACGCCCCCGACCCGTCGAGCCAGAAGGCGTGCACGATCGGGGGCAACGCCGCCGAGAACTCAGGCGGCCCGCACTGCCTCTACTACGGGGTCACCACCAACCACGTGCTCGGCATGGAGGTGGTACTCGCCGACGGCAGCGTGCACTGGGTCAGCGGCGACGCCCCCGACCGCGTCGGCCTCGACCTCTGCGGGGTGCTCGTCGGCTCCGAGGGCACGCTCTGCGCGATCACCAAGATCAAGGTCAAGCTGCTGCGCGTCCCGCCCAGCATTGCGACCCTGCTCGCCGCCTTTCCCAGCATCGAGACCGCCAGCCAGGCGGTGTCGGCGGTGATCGGGCGCGGCATCGTGCCCGCCGCGCTCGAGATGATGGACAACGTCACCGTGGGCGCCGTCGAGGCGCACTACCACGCTGGGTACCCGACCGACGCCGGCGCCGTCCTCCTGGTCGAGGTCGACGGCATCGCGGAGTCCACGCGCGAGCTGATGGCCGCGATCGGCAAGATCCTCTCCGACAACCACGGCTACGCCATGCGCGAGGCGCAGACCCCCGCGGAGCGCGAGCTGTTGTGGGCGGGGCGCAAGGGCGCGATCGGCGCTCTCGGTCGGATCAAACCCAACTACTACCTGCACGACGGCGTCGTGCCCCGCTCGCGTCTGCCCCAGGTCTTGTCCGCGGTTGGTGAGATCGGAGAGCACTACAAGCTGCCGGTCGCGAACGTCTTTCATGCGGGCGACGGCAACCTGCACCCCAACATCCTCTTCGATATGCGGGACCGCGAGGTCCTGACCCAGGTCGAGTCCGCCGGCGAGGAGATGCTGCGCGCGGTCGTCGAGCTCGGCGGCGCGCTGTCCGGCGAGCACGGCATCGGTCTCGAGAAGAGCGCGTTCATGCCGTGGATCTACAGCGAGGACGACCTCGGCGCGATGCACCGGGTCAAGGACGTCTTCGATCCCGACGGGATCCTCAACCCGGGCAAGATCTTTCCCGACCCGTCGCGCAAGACCGTCCACCTCGCCGGTCGGACCGGTCTTGCGGTGGAGGCGAAGTGGTGGTGACCACTCCCGCGGTCGAAAAGCCGTCGACGGCCGAGGAGCTCGCGCGGAAACTCCACGAAGCGGCCGCACAGAAGCTGGCCGTGGTGCCGGTCGGAGGTGGCAGAGCCCGTGGCATGGGCGGCGTGATCGCGGAATGCGACGTCGAGCTCCACACGACGCGCCTCGACCGCGTGCTCGAGCACTCGCAGGCCGATATGGTCGTCAGCGTCGAGGCCGGAATCACGCTGGAGGCGCTGCAGGCCGAGCTGGCCAAAAGCGGCCAGTTCCTTCCCCTTGATCCTTTCAACTCTCCCGGCCACACGATCGGAGGCCTGCTCGCCACCGGGTGGACCGGGCCGCTCCGCATGCGTTTCGGGTCGCCGCGCGACTTCCTGATCGGCATCCGCGTCGCGCTTCCCGACGGCAAGCTCGCGACCGGCGGCGGGCGCGTCGTCAAGAACGTGAGCGGCTACGACATGATGAAGCTGCACTACGGCGCGCTCGGCTCGCTGGGCGTGATCGTCGCGGCGTCGTTCAAGGTGTTTCCCAAGCCGCTGCACGACGTGACCGTCTCCAGCGACGGCGGATGGAACGCCGCCTCGCATGCGCTGTCGACCGAAGTCGCACCCTCGGCGCTGGAGCTCGATTCGACGGGGCGCGTGCTCGCGCGCTACACGGGCAGCCCGGACGCCATCAAGCGCATCGTTGGCGAGCTGGGCTGGAAAGCGATCGAGGCAACCGCGTGGGACGAGCACTCGCGGCGCGCGCCCGAGCGGTGGGCGCGCATCGCCGTGCCCCGCCAGGCGCTGCGTCGACTCGTCCAGGCTCTGCCGTCGGGGGCGGAGTGGTGGGCATCGCCCGGCGTCGGCATCGCACACTGGGCGATCGCGAGCGACGCCAAGGTGGTGCTCGATGTGCGTGCCCGGGCCGAGGCGGCCGGCGGCAGCCTGGTCATGCTCGCCGCCCCCGAGGACTTCATGCGCGAGGTCGGCGCCTGGGGCACACCGCCCGCGACGCTCGAGATCATGAGGCGGCTGAAACGCGCCTTTGATCCCGACGGCGTCCTGAACCCCGGCAGGTTCGTGGTGTGAGCGCTCCTTTCGGGCGCCTGTCCGACGACGACCTCGCGACCTGCGTCCACTGCGGGCTGTGCCTGGACGCATGTCCGACCTTCAGGGTCACGGGGCTCGAGACCGAGTCGCCGCGCGGCCGGATCTACCTGATGACGCAGTGGAAGCGCGGCACCATGGCCTTCGACGAGGAGCAGGTCCGGCACATCGACCTCTGCCTCGGCTGCCGCACGTGCGAGGCCGTGTGTCCGTCGGGTGTGCCGTATGGACGAATCATCGAGGCCGGCCGAGCCGACGTCGAGCGCCGTTCCGGCGCCCTACGGGTAATGTCGCGCCCGCGATCGGGGAGCGCAAGCATCGGGTCGCCTTCCTCGTCGGCTGCGTGATGCCGATCCTCTACCCGCAGTCGCACGACGCCGCGGTGAGGCTCCTTCAGCTAGCAGGATGCGAGGTGTGGTTTCCCCCAGGCGAGCGATGCTGCGGAGCGCTTTTCGCTCACAACGGCGACCTCGCAGGCGCGGAGCACCTGCGCGACGCCAACATGCTGACCTACCGGGCGGGCGGTTTCGATTCCCTGGTCGTCGACTCCGCGGGATGCGGCGCGCACCTGAAGGACTTCTACCCCGAGCTGAAAGGGCGCGTGAAGGACCTGACGGAGTGGCTGGCCGAGGTGGGATTGCCGGAGCCGAAACGCGAGGTCAAGATGCGGCTCACCTACCAGGACGCCTGCCACCTCGCTCACGCCCAGCGGATCAAGAAGCAGCCGCGGGAGCTCATCCGCTCACTTCCGGGAGTCGCGTTCGTCGAGATGCGCCACCCGGACATCTGCTGCGGAGCCGCGGGCCTCTACAGCACGCTCGAGCCAGCGATGTCGAACCGCATCCTGCAGGAGAAGCTCGACGACATGCTCGCGTCGCGCGCCGACGTGGTGGCGGTGGCCAACCCCGGGTGCCAGATGCAGCTGGAGGCGGGGCTGCGGAGGCGAGGCTCGACTATGAAGGTGGAGCACATCGCGGAGACCCTGCTCCGCGCGTACTAGAGGGCAACGCCTCCCCATCTATGGGGAGGTGGCCGCGCAGCGGCCGGAGGGGCGGCCCCATCCCGGCGCTTCGCGCCGGACTTCCCCGCAAGCGGGGAAGAGTGGCAACTCCTCCCCATTTATGGGGAGGTGGCCGCGCAGCGGCCGGAGGGGCGGCCCCATCCCGGCGCTTCGCGCCGGACTTCCCCGCAAGCGGGGAAGACTTGGCCCTGCGGCCGGAGGGGCGGCCCCATCCCGGCGCTTCGCGCCGGACTTCCCCGCAAGCGGGGAAGAGTTGACCCTCTTAGATCTTCAGCTTCGGCAGGACCGCGGTCTTCGTGACGTCGAGCGGCAACGCTCGATCACGCGCTCCGCGCCGCGGTCGAGGTTGCCGTCCCTCAGCAGCAAGCGCCCCATCTCCTCGACGCTGACCCCCGCCGTCTCCACGCCGTCGCTGCACAGGACGACCGCGTCGCCTTCCTCGAGCTTCATCTTGTCGGTGAAGGCTTGGATCTGCTCCCACACGCCGACGGCGCGCGTGAGCCGGTGCTTGAGCGGGTGGTTTTCCGCCTCCTCCGGCTTGATGAGTCCCAGACGCACCTGCTCCGCGGGCCACGAGTGGTCCTGGGAGATGAGCTTGGCGAGCCCGTTCCGAAACAGATAGGCGGGGCTGTCGCCAACGTTCAGCAGGGCGCACTCGCCGGAGCGGATCGCCGCGATCACCATCGTGCTCCCCATACCAGACCAGTCCGGGTTGTCGCGCGCCGCGTTGAAGACCGCAGTGTTGGCTTCCTTGCACGCCTTCTTGAGGCGCTCGACGTCGGGTCCCTCCTGGCCATCCTCGGAGAGCACCTTGGTCACGGTCTTGACCGCGATCTGGCTTGCCTGTTGACCCGCGGCGTGGCCGCCCATCCCGTCGCAGACGACGATGAGCGTGTCGAGGCCCGCCTTGTTGCGCCACACGGTGACGGAGTCCTCGTTCTCTTCCCTTTCCAGGCCGGGGTCGGTGGCCCACGCGATACGTAGACGCATCGTGTTACCTAACGAGCCGGATGGACACTACGCTCCGACAAGCGAGAAGTGGATTGAGTTTTGACCGATCGTCACTCGGTCCCCGTTGTTCAGCTGCTTCTCCTGGATCGACTCGCCGTTGACGAACGTGCCGTTGGTGCTGCCCAGGTCGACGACCCAGAACTGCTCTCCGCGGCGCTCGAGCCTTGCGTGATGCCCGCTGGTCGCGGGGTCGCGCAGGATCACGTCGTTGTCCGGCGAGCGCCCCATCCGCACGGCGGGGTCGCCTGCGCGATGCGTGTGACCGGCGTCCGGACCTGACTCGATGCTGAGCTCGGCCTGAGGACCGGCGGACGCTCCGGCCGGCTTCGGCCGTGTGGGCATGGCCATGGTCTCGGCGACAGGTGGAGGCGCCGCCGGCGGCGGCTGCCACGCGGGCATGAGCGTGGTCGGTTCGCCTTCGGGCCTGCCTGCACCGGAGGGCGGCGGGGCGACCATGGTGGCCGCGACATCCGATCCGTTCGTGGCCGGACCCTGCCATCGCGGCGCCGGTGGGGCCTCGGGGGGTGGAGGCGCGGGTGCGGCAGCCTGCGCGCCGGCGGCCAGGTCTTCGTCCGTCGACGCGGGCGGGGCAGCCGGTGGCGGCGGTGGCGGCGGTGGCGGCGCCGAAGCGCTCCACGTCGGGGCGGCGGGGACACTCCACGGCGGCGAGGCCGGGGCGACGGGAGGTTCAGGCGGAGCAGGCGCCGCTGGCGCGGCCCACGAGGGCGCTGCCGGCGCAGCCGGCTCTTCGGTCTTGGGCACGTCCCACGCGGCCGCCGCCGCGGGGGCTCCCCAGCCCGCCGATGGTTGGGCCGGCGGCGCGTCCCACGACGGGGCGACGGTCGGCGGTGGCGGCGCGGCAGATGCAGCCGCGGGCGCACCCCAATCGTTGGCCGGAGGCGCGGCCGGCGCGGCTGGTGGCGCAGGCGCCACGTCCGAGGACTGAGCGCCGGGCGGGTTCCATGAAGGCGCGCTCGGGACGGCGGCCGGCGGTGGCTCGGCTGCCGGAGGCGAGCCCCAGGCAGGGGGTGGTGCGGCGGCCGGGGGCGGACTCCAGGCCGGCGCCGCCACGGCGGGCCCGGGAGCCGGCGGTGCCGAAGGCGGTGCAGCGGCCGGAGGCGGACCCCAGGCCGGCGCGGCAGCCTCAGGTGGCGCCGCCGGCGTCGGTGACCCCCAGGTCGGAGCGCCACCCGCGGGCGGTGCTGAGGGCGGCGAGCCCCACGTCGGAGGCGCGGCCTGCTGCGGCGCAGCCGCCGGGGCCGGGGGCGATCCCCACGCAGGCGCAGGTGAAGACGATGAGGACGGTACCGCGGGCGAGGCAGGCGATCCCCAGCCGCCCGGCGCAGCCGGCATTGATGAGGCGGGCGCACCCCAGGCGTTGGAGGCGGGCGGCGATACCATGGTCGGGGCCACGCTCGCGGGTCGCGCCATGGCCGGCGGCGCCCACGTCGCGGCGACTCCTGCGGTCTGGTTCTCCGGAGCGGCGGGGCGGACCGGAGGCGCGGTCTTCCTTCGCCTGTGGCGCCGCCGCGTCATCAGATAGAGCCCTCCCGTGAAGAGGGCAACCACCGCAAGGATCATCACTGCGTATTCAGTTGGCATGCGGTGGAGGGCCTCCCTTCCCGCCTAACGCGGCATTGGTTTCAGTTCGTTTAGCGCCGACCTGCGTAGTGCTGAAGTATGCCATCCAGGTCACGCTTCGCTGCGCGCGATGCCGCCGTTCTCGATCACCAGCCGCCCCGAGGCAACGCCGGGCACGGTGACATCGGCCTCCAGCGAGTGGGCGCCCGCCCCGATCGGCTCACCGGTGACCACGTGGAGCACGAGCCGGCGCCCCAGCGGCATGTCCAGTCGCTTGGGAAGCGGCGCGAGTCCCGCGTTGGTTTCGATCTGCAGATGGTGGCCAGTGACGAGCACGCCGTCGAGTCGCAAGCCGGTGACACCGACCAGCACCGCGGGGCGCGTCCGGTTCTCGAGGGCAAAGCTGAGGCCCTGCTTCTCAGGCCGCAGGCTGTGGAGGTCGGCGAGTCGCTCCGCGAGGTAGCGCGGAATCTCGGGCCGCGGCACGCTGGGCATCGATGCCAACGCCACGCTGAACGTGAGCTCGCTGCGGTCGATGATCGTGCCTGCGAGGGTCAGGGTGGCTTCGAGCCTGTATTCGCCTTCCGCGGCAAGAGGCAGACTGAGTGTGGTCGCGATCACAGCGGGTTCGTGCGCGGTCGGAACCTCGACCTCGACGGAGCCCGAGTAGGACTTTTTCTGCACGGCATCGCGGACGCGGTCGACGCCACGCATGCTTCCGCGCTTCTCTCGCGTCACCGACCACCTAACCAGCCCACGACCGTGGAGGCTCGGGTCGTCGTTGACGACGACGAGGCGCGCGGCGAATGGAATGCGCGGGCTCTGCAGGAAGCCCAGCGGCCGCACCGACTCGAATGCGAGCGGCTCGATGATCAGCCGCGTCGCGCGGAACGCGTCCGCGAGAGCCTTCAGAGCCGTCTTGGGTTGGCGGGCGCCGTCGAGCAGGCCGAACCCGATTCCCGGAAATGGATCGACCAGGTGGTACACAAAGGCTCCCCAGCACGATTCGAACTTTCGAGTCCGAAGGTGCTCCGCCGCGTAGCGGATCAACTTCTCCTGGTAGCGCTGCGAATCGCGTACGTACTCGTCGAGTGACTGATGCGCCGACGGAAGGCCCACGCCGCGCTCCGCCCAGTTGACCGGCTGAAACCCCGCGTGTCGCCAGGCCGGATCGTCGTCGGGCACCGGCCACCGCCTGCCGATCGCCTCCCAGACTGGCGAATCTACGCTGGGCAACGACTGCGCTCCGAACGCGCTCACCATCAGCGGTTCGACAAGGCCGATGTCCCGCCAGCTGCCTTCCGACCAGCCGAGCATCAACTGCAGATCGACGTCGCCTGACGCGGCGATGGCAGGCCGCGTTCCGTCGAGGCGCTCGAACGACGACTTGAGGTCCTGGTCGAGGGAATGGTTCTGGCGCACGGCGTGGACGTCGCCCAGGTCGAAGTTGGTCGCGAGCCATGGCGGGTTGTCGTGCGCGATCCACATCACGATCGATGAGTGGTTCTGCAGCATCGTCACCATCTCCGCCTGCTGCTCGCGCGCCGCGTTTTCAAAAAAGCGTGCCTCGTCACTCCGCGAGTGATAGACGTACGTTCCGGTCAGGGGCAGGTCCTGGAGGACGAGCATCCCCGCCTCGTCGGCCCGGCGATAGAAGTCTTTGGGCAGCACGTTGGCGACGACGCGCAGCGCGTCGACGTTGGCCGCCTTGGCGACGGCGATGTCCGACGCCAGCGTCTCGGAAGTCAGCTCGTCGAGCCTGTACGCAGGCGCGTAGCAGGCGCCGCGCAGGAAAATCGGCCGGCCGTTGACGCGCAGGCTCCAGCGCCGCGGACCGATGTCCGCCGTGAGCTCGCGAAACGCGAAACCGTCGTCGACCCGAGATGACTCCGCCCCGTCTGCCGTCCGCGTGCTGACCTCAGCCCGGTACATCGGCTGCTCCCCAAACCGCCACGGCTCCCACTTCTTCGCGCCAGGCAGCGCGAGACGCATCGTCACGGTCTGCTCGGAGCCGCCGCCCAGGTGCACCTCGCGCCGCAGCCGCAGGGCGTCGCGGCCGGGCAAGGGCACGGTCAGCTCCACCTCTCCGTCCATCTGCCGGCCATCCAGGTTCCGCAGTCGGGCGTCAACCTCCAGCCGTCCGTCGCCACCCTCGAACGTCGGCTTCAGCTTCACCCAGTCGACCGCGATCGGACCGACGTACTCGAGCTCCACCGGTCGCCAGAGTCCGAGCGGGACCTCGAGCCTGTAGTTATCGGGCAGGCTGGCGTATGCGGAGGCGGGATAGGGCTTCAGCTCGCCGTCATTGAAGAAACCCATGATGTGGCGCTTCTTCTCCGGCTGCGGCTCCACGGGCGACTCGCAGCAGATGATGAGTAGGTTCTCCGCCTTGAGATAGGGCGTCAGGTCGAAACCGAAGGGCGCGAAGTATCCGTAGTGAGAACCGAGCAGCTTGCCGTTCAGCCACACGTTGGTGGCGAGAAAGGCGCCCCCGATGCGCAGCACGACACGGCCCGCGTGGTCGGGACGCGGGAACTCGGTGCGATACCACACAGACTGCCGACCCTCGCGCGCTGCAAGCTGGCGCGGGACCTCGATCGGTTTCCAGCCGCTGCCGATACCGATCGTCAGCCGCTCGGCCTCGCCTTCGCCGAGAGGCATCCACACCGCCTCCCACCCGGTGAGCTCGCGACGGCCGGCGGCCCGTTGCGCGAGCGGCATGAACAGGGAGTCGCTCACTTTGCGAAAGCCCCGTCAGCGGTGGAACAGAAAAGGACCGGTCGCCCGATCGCGTCCTCGAAAGCCTTTGTGTGCGGGCGCGTGACCAGCGCGAGGATGCTGCCACCGAACCCCGCGCCCATGATCCGGGCGCCGAGGCAGCCGGGCGCTGACCACGCCCGCTGCACGATCGCGTCGACCGTGGGAGTGGACACTTCGAATTCATCGCGGAGGCTCTGGTGCGACTCCTTCAACAACTGACCCATCCGCGTGAAGTCGCGCGCCTGCAATGCGTCGACGAATGCGTGCACGCGCGCGATCTCCGAGTCCACGTGCTTGCGCCGCTTCGGATGGCCGGACTCCGCCTCGCTCTGTCGCTGGTTGTAGGGAGTGTCGGCCAGCGATCGGTGCTCGCCGGAGTCGATGACCGCGATCGCGACCACGTCGGGGAAAGGGACCACCTGGTACTCCAATGTGCCGCAATCGAGCAGCAGCGCGCATCCCCGCCTCCCGAGCGCCGACGCGAACTGGTCCATCACGCCGACGTGGACGCCAGTCGCTTTCTGCTCCGCTCGCTGGCACGCGAGCGCCGCCTCCTTTCCGTCCATGCGCGGCTTGAGGCCCGCCGCCACCGCGACCAGCAGCGCGGCCGAGGAGCTGATCCCCGCGTTCGGCGGGACCTGAGAGACGACCTGCACGGACTGCGGCTCGGCGCCGAGCTCATCGCCGACCGCGCGGACGTACGCGAGGCCGCCCGTGACGTCGCTCCCGACCGACCAGTCAGGGGCCGGATGTCCCCGCACGTCCGTGAAGCGGTCGACCGCGGCCGGCAGGACGACGCCCCCGAGATAGTCGACGTGCTCGCCGATGAGGTTGACCCGGCCGGGCGCGCGCCCGTGCCACTCGTCAGACCTGGATGCCACGGAGCTCCGCGGCCGTGTCCTCGGCGCGGGCGTCGAGGATGAACGCGCCGGCGCCCAGCTCGGAGCCGGCGAGGTACTTCAGCTTGTCCTTGGTCCGGTTCGGCGGGTAGAACTCGACGTGGAAGTGGTGGTGGCGCGCGCCGCGGCCCGGTGGCCTCTGGTGCATCGCCATCACGTAGGGCAGCGGCTTGTCGAAGAGGCGGTCGTACTTCTGCAGCAGGCCTTTCAGGTTGCGCGCAAACGATTCGTCGTCCTCACCGTCGAGGTCCGCGAGGCCGCCGCGGTGGTTGATCGGCGCGAGGTGGACCTCGTAAGGCCAGCGCGCGAACGGGGGCACGAACGCGATCCAACGCTCGTCACGCAGCACGGTGCGCACGCCATCCTCCTCGCCTGCGATGACGTCGCAGTAGAGGCAGCGTCTGGTCTTACGCATGTGCCTCGCCTCCGCGGCAAGCTCGTGCTCGACCACGGGCGGTACGAAGGGGTAGGCGTAGATCTGGCCGTGCGGGTGGCTCAGCGTGACGCCGATCTCCTCGCCTCGGTTCTCGAAGACGTAGACGTAGCGGACGTTGGGCAGCCGTCCCAGCTCCTTCGTCCGGTCACGCCATACCGCGATCAGGTCGCGGATGTGGTCGACCGTCTGCTCGCCCAGCGAGGAGTCGTGGTCGGGCGTGTAGCAGACAACCTCGGCCCGACCCTGGTCACCCGTGTAGGAAGGAAATCGATTCTCGAAAACGGCGATGTGGTAGTCGGGCTCGGGGATCTCTGTCTCCTCCATCCCGGGCCGTGTCGGGCATAGGGGGCAGTGCTCGGCCGGCGGATGATATGTGCGGTCCTGGCGCCAGGGGGCGACGGTCACCCACTGCTCGAGCAGAGGATTCCAGCGCAGCTCGCTCAAGCCTTCTCGTAATAGATCAGATAGCGACCGTCCGCCTTTTTCACGATTCTCCTCCCCACTCGCTGGGGAGGTGGCGCCGCAGGCGCCGGAGGGGACTGTCCCTCAGGTTTATTCGCCAAGAGCGCGTCTCACCGCCTCGGCCGGGGTCTGGACGACCTCGAGCCCTTTGACGTCCCACGTGTCGAGCGCGAAGACGGAGCGGCCGAGCCTGCGCGCGAGCGCTATCTCGCTGAGCGTCCCCCACCCCGAACCGATCGCGATCACGCTCTCCGCGGCCATCACGATCAGGAGGTTGCGCGCCTGGCCAAGTCCGGTCGGCAGCGAGATGGTCAGGTGAGGGTTCGCGCCCTCGCGATCTTCCTCGGCAAGGATCCCGACCACCGTCCCGCCTTCGCGCGCGGCGCCTTCGCTCGCCGCCCCAGACACTCCGGCGTAGCCGCCGTTGATGACGACCGCACCGTTCTTGGCCAGTAGCTTGCCGACCTCGCGTGCCGCCTCGAGTTGCGACGCGCTTGCCTCCGAGGCGCCACAAACCGCGACGTAGCGAGGCATCGCGCCGTAGTTTATCGGTAGACTTTCGACTCGAAGTTCAACGCCCGTGGGGCAAAGGAGGTGAGGCGGAGCTTGGATAAACGCAGTCGCGGTGCCAGCCGCCTCGTTTGCCAGCCGGGAGCTCGGGAGGACATGAGCCTCTAGGGCTTCCAATCCGCTACCGGCTCCTGGAGTCGGAGGCGGTTGCACTGCGAACGTAGACGCTCGAGGGTCGGGACGAGTCCCGACCCTCACTTTTTCCGCTCACTACGATTCGTTTTCGTGGTCAAGGAGTTCTCCGAGCAGCTGAACGCCATCCCCGAGGGATGGGTGCAGGCGATGGGCATGACCATCACCCACGCCACGAAGGACGAGGTCCGCGCCGAGCTGACCATCGGGCATCAGCACCTGCAGGGATATGGGATCGTGCACGGCGGCGTGCACTGCGGGATCATCGAGACGCTGTCGTCGATGGGCGCCTACCTGTTCGCACGCGAGCGGGGACAGCACGTCGTCGGCCTGGAGAACAACACCAGCTTCATCCGCGCCGTGCGCGCCGGCGCCAGGCTGCGCGCGGTCGCGACACCCGTCACTCGCGGACGCCAGACGCAGGTCTGGCAGGCGCAGGTGCTCGACGAGAGCGACCGCGTCGTGGCCACTGGACGCGTGCGGCTGCTTTGCGTCGATGCCGATCAGTCACTGGCCGGAGAGCAGGTGAAGGGCGCCCTGTCCCCTCCCCGAACCTCCCCATGAGATGGGGTGGGCGCTACCTGCCACTCGTGACGTAGCCGAAGATGATCTCGTCGATCAGCCGCTCCACCGGCGCCAGGTCGTCTGTGAAAACCTGGCCGTGGTAAGCCGACACGCGTAGACGGCGCTCGTTGATCACGTCGCGCGCCACGACCTGTGCGTAAGGCTCGCCGACCAGTCCCAGGTTTTGCTCCACGTCCTGGAGGGTCGTCGGCACCGTCGTTCCGTAGACAAGCGTGTTGTTGAACGCCGGCACGTCGACCAGGAACACGTTGGGATAGACGGCGGCCATGGTGCTGGCGAGCGCGTCGACCAACCTGTAGTCGGTCGCCGTGCGGCCCGCGTTCACGACGGCGACCCCTCCGGGATTCAGATGGTCGCGGACCTCGGTGAAGAACTCACGCGTCGTGAGGTGGAAGGGGATGTACGGCTGCCGGTACGCGTCCATGACGATGACGTCGTACTTCGCCGCCTGCGTGTCGAGCCAGTAGCGCGCATCGGCGACCACCGGGTGGACGTTCGGCTCGTCGAGCTGAAAGTAGCGGCGGGCAACGGTGACGATATCGGGGTCGATCTCGACGCCCGTGATCTGCACACCGCTTCCATAGGCGGCCGTGTACTGCCGCGCGGCCGTCCCGCCGGCAAGGCCGAGGATGGCGATGCTCTTCGGGGTCATCTCCGCGCTGCTCGCCGGCCGGAACGCGTCGGCGATGAGCATGTAATCCCAGGGACCGCCGGTGAGCATGCTCTGCGGGTCATAGATCGAATGGATGGCCTCGCCTTCGTTGAGGATCAGCTCCACGCGTGAGCCGTCGCGTACGACCTGGATGTAGCCGTAGGCGGATTCCTTCTCATAGATGAGGCGCCCGACCTGCGGCGGCTTGATGCCCGAGGGCAGAAAGATCCAGGCCAGGATCACCGCCGCCGCAAACACCGCGTAGACACGACGCCGCGGCCACGGCCACAGGCCGGCCACCGAGATCCCGACCAGGACCAGACCGAAGCCTTCCAGCGTCGGCCGCGTCCCATAGGTGGGAATGAACCAGAACACCGGCAGGAAGGTGCCCAGGATGCTGCCCGCGGTCGACAGCGCGTAGACCCGACCCGCGGTGTTGCCTCCCGTCTCCACGTCGCGCAGCAAGAGCCGGATCGCGAACGGGCTCACGCAGCCGAGCAGGATCACCGGCGCCGCGAACAGGATCACGACCGCGAACAGCGTGCCCGCGACCAGGCCCACGCTCAGCTCCTTGAAGCCCTGCTGTGAGATGAGCAGGATCGGGTAGCTGACGAGCGGGATGATGCCGATCCACAAACCGGCCCAGGCCGTGATCTGGTAGAGCAGCTCGGGGTTGGGATGACGGTCGGCGAGCCTCCCGCCGATCACGTAGCCCGCGGACAGGTAGACGAGCACGAGCCCGATCAAGACGCCCCACACGTAGAGGCTGGTCCCGAAGTAGGGCGCGAGCAGGCGCGCCGCGCCGAACTCGACGCCCAGCGACGCCATCCCCGAGATGAAGACCAGCGGCAGCAGCAGTCTTCTGCTGAAGGCGATCGTCAGGTTGGCTGCTCTGCCGCCCACTTGCGCGTCGGCTCGTCCATCGGGACTGGAAGCTGGACGCGCACCTCCGCGTACATTTCACCGGGAGGCCCGCCCCTGGGATCGGGCAGGCCGAGCCCGCGCAGCCTGATCTTCGTCCCGTTCTGCGTCTCGGGTGGGACCATGAACCTCACCTGTCCGCCCTTGAGCGTGGGCGCCGCGACCTCGCCACCGCGAAGGGCGATATGCAGCGGGACGGGTACCGCGACTCGCACGTCCTTGCCCTCCCGCGAGAAGATCGGGTCAGGCGCGACCTGCACGGTGGCCCGGAGCCCGGGCACCCGCAGCACCGTGCCCTCCTTGACGCCGGCCGGAACCTGGACCTCGACCCGGCGCCCGCCGGGGAGCTCGACCGTGCGGCTGGTGCCGCGGTAGATCTCCCCAAGGCTCACCGTGATCGGCGCCTCGACGTCGATCGGCTGCTGGCGTGCCCTTCCCCGCGCGTTGCCGAAGATCGAGCCGAAGATGTCTCCGATCCCACCGCTGTCGCCGAAGAGATCCTCCATGTCTTCCGGCGTGACCGTGCGGTACTCGACGCGCGCACCTCCACCGCCGGGCCGGTACCCGCCGCGGCCAGCGGCTTCCGGATCGATGCCCGCGGCCTGCGCCGATGCCCAGTTCTCGCCGAACTCGTCGTAGAACTTTCGCTTCTTGGCGTCCGAGAGCACCTCGTGGGCCTCCGAGATCTCCTTGAAGCGCGCCTCCGCCTCCTTGTTCCCGGAGTTCAGGTCCGGGTGGTACTTGCGGGCCAGCTTGCGAAAGGCAGCGGAGATCTCCTTCTGCGTTGCCTTCCGCGGTACGCCGAGGGCCTCGTAGTAGTCCTTGGTCTTGGGCATCGTTTAATGCTTTGTTACCCGCTTGTGGTGCTCGACGAATCCCGGCCGGCGGACGTAGCCGAGCGTCTCGTTGATGTGCAGCATGGGCGCATTCTCGGAGTCGTTGTCCGTACAGACGAACGGAGTCCCCAGCTGCGCGGCCTGGGCCAGGGACTGGAGCTTGACCGCGCGGGCGATGCCGCGACCGCGATAGCGGGGATGCGTGCATGTGTACCCGGTCCAGACCGTTCCCCGGACGGGTGGGAACTTGAGGTACGTCATGGCGACCAGTTCATCGCCATCGAGCGCGAGCCACCAGCGGTCATGGCGGCGATCCGGCGCGTGGGCCCGCCGGTCGAAATCCTCGAACGCCTCCAGGACGATGGTCAACGTGTGGGGTATGTCCTGGACGGTCCCCGCGTCGAGCTCGTGGAGCTTGCGAAACTTTGCGGGATCCGCCCAATCTGCGAGCGTCAGGAGTCGAATGCCGCCGATCTCCATCCTGGTGCGCGCTCGCGCCGCCTCTTCGATCAGCCGAGGCCCGTGGCGTTTCAAGTCCAGCTCCCACACTTTTTCCGCACGCGCTCGCTCGTATCCGAGCTCCGCCAGCGAGTCCAGCATCTCCGGCTCATCCTCGGCGCAGTAGGCAAGCAGGACTCCCGATTCCTCGGCTACCGCCGCGTCGCCGATCCATCTCCAGATCTCGCCGAGGAGCTGGCGATCCAGCGCCGCCCTGTCCAGCCACACCTCGACCTCGCAATGGCGGTCGGTCACCCTGGACCACGGACCGTGGATCCAGCCCAGATAGGCGATGGGCTGCGCGTCGCGCTCCGCGAAGAAGCGTCCATACGCGTAGTCGATGCGCGGGTGCTCCCAGCGAAAACGGGTCATCACGGGGTCCTGCGGGAGCGGTGGGTACGCGCGGGTCATCACGTCAGAAGCGAGCGTGGCCTCTTCGAGCCGAGCCGGCCTGTAAATCACGGTGGACACAAGGGAAGACTTTAGAGGCCGACGATTCGGGGCACGATCTCGCCCTCATCGAATTCGAGGATGCCGACCGAGGGCGCCTCGTAACGACGCATGAATCGCGCGACCTGGAGCCAGCACCACTCGAACCATCCCGGGCGCTGCGCGAGCCGGCGCAGCGTGGTCGTCGGGTTCCACTGGTGTACCGCGCCGGGGTTGAAGACGAGCGCTCCGCCGACCCTTTGCGCGTGTGATCGATGCGTGTGTCCGTACACGATCACATCGGCGTCTGGAAAACGCCGATGCAGGCTTCGAGGAAGGCCGCGGTTCGGCGTGAAGTAGCCGAGGCTCAGGGTCCACAGCAGCGTGCTGGGCTCCTCGATCCATCGCGTGCGCTGGCCGTGGACCAGCACGATTCGCTTGCCCTCGATCGTGAGCTCACGGGTCTCCGGCAGGTCCGGCAAGGCGCGGTCGTGGTCGCCCCTCACGGCCTGCACGGGGGCGATTCGTGCCAGGGCCGCGATCGTGGAGCCGGCGTTGATGTCGCCGGCATGGAGGATGAGGTCCACGCCTTCCAGGGTGGTGAAGACGCTGGACGGCAGCTCGTCGATGAACTCGGGGCAGTGGGTGTCGGCAATCACGCCGAGGCGGGTGGCCACGCCCGTCAAGCTTAGCCAAGTTCAAACCTACGTATTTGGAGCGCTGACTTGACAAATTGACAAAGCAGAGCTTCTAATTAGGCGCATGAGAGACCTCCAACGCGAAATCTTGAGCCAGGTGGCGGCCGGGACGATCACGGCCGAGGAGGGCGCCGCCCGCCTGGAAGCCCTCGAGTCCGCCCCGCCCCCGAGGCCGAGCGCCCCCGCCTCCACGCTGCGCCAGGTCAGGGTCGTCTCGCGTTTCGGCAACGCCCAGGTCATCGGCGACCCGAGCGTCTCGTTCGCCGTCGCCGACGGTCCGCACAACGCCCGCCAGGAGGGCGACACGATGGTGATCGAGCAGTCGCCCCTGACCGACGACACGGCATTCGAGTTCAACCGGCCGTACGCGCGCGTGTCGATCCCGGGCTTTGACTTCCACCGCAAGCTCACCGTGCGCATGAACCCCTCGCTGGCGCTGCGCACCACCGTGCAGGCGGGCAACCTGGCGATCGAGGGCGTCAAGGGCCCGGTGACGAGCGACGTGCAGGCGGGAAACTGCAGCGTCGACGGTTTCGCCGGTCCCATCAACCTGTCCGTCGCCGCAGGGAGCCTCGAGGCAAGCGGACGCCTCGACGGTGGCAGCAGCTCGATCCGCTGCCAGATGGGCGAGGTCAAGTTGAAGCTCGATCGAACGTCTAGCGTGCGCATCAACGCGCACTCGACCATGGGTAAAGTCGCCGTCGAAGGGACGGACGACCGAGTCCTCGGAGCGGGCGCCGGCACCCTCGATATCGGCTGCACGATGGGCGACGTCACTGTGAGCGTCGGCTGATGGCGCGCACGACCGCCCGACGCCCGCCGTCCAACTGCCCGGTCTGCAGCTCGCGGCTTGCCCTGACGCGGCTGTCGTGCCCGTCGTGTGAGACCGAGCTGTCGGGCGCCTTTGCGCAGTGCGAGTTCTGCGTGTTGACCGACGAGGACCGCGACGTGCTGCGCGTCTTCCTCTCGTCGCGCGGAAACATGAAAGACCTCGAGCGGCACCTCGGAGTCAGCTACCCCACCGCGCGAGCCCGCTTTGATGGGCTGCTCGGCAAGCTCGGCATCGAGCGCGCCCCGGTGTCGCCGGCTGCCTCGCGAGTCGAGCTGATGGAGCAGGTGGCGCGCGGGGAGGTCGACATCGATGAGGCGATGCGCCGACTGGACCCCCAGGCTGGCGCAGGAGAGAGATGATCGAGACGACCGAAGAGCTCGCCTCGCCGGCGGCGGTCGTTGCCGCCAGGCCACGTCCGTGGACCGTGCTCGCGTCAGGCCCGTTTCGCATGCTCTGGGCGGCCACCACGCTCTCGCTGTTCGGCGACTTGATCAGCTACGTCGCCATGGCGTGGCTGGTCCTTCAGCTGACCGGATCGAGCCTCGCCCTCGGCACCGTGCTGGTCGTGCAGGCCCTGCCGCGAGCAGTCCTGATGGTCGTTGGAGGCGCGTTGGCGGACCGTATCTCGGCGCGGGTCACGATGCTCGGCTCGATGGGTTTGCGCGCGTTGTCTGTCGCGCCACTGGCGGTCCTCGTGCTCAGCGACCAGGTGCAGATGTGGCAGGTCTACGCGACCGCGATCGTGTTCGGGATCGTGGACGCGTTCTTCATGCCGGCTCGCTCGTCGATCCTCCCCAAGGTCGTCACCGACCGCGAGCTGGAGCCCGGGAACGCGGTGCTGAACATGACGGGGGCCGTCGCGGTCATCCTCGGCCCGGTCCTCGGCGGCGTCATCGTGGCTGCCTACGGGGTCGGGTGGGCGTTCGCGGTGGACGCCGCGTCCTTTGGGTTGGGATTCATGTTCGTCCTGTGGCTGCGGACAGCCACCGAACCCGAGGGCGCCTCCTCACGTGCCGGCGGTGGCATCGCGGGACAGATCGTGGCCGGCTTGCGCTATGCGTGGAGCGACGTCGGAATCCGCATCACCTTGATCGTCATCGCCGTGATCGATTTCGCCGCCAACGGCGCGCTTGGCGTCGGCATTCCCACCCTCGCGCATGGGCGCTTCGACGCCGGTGCCGCCGGCCTTGGCATCCTGTTCGGCGCGTGGGGAGTCGGCGCGACGATCGGCTCCCTGGGCGCGGGCTCGGTGCCGCCGCCCAAGCGCTTTGGATGGCTGATCGTGCTGCTCTGCTTGTGGCTCGGAACCGGCATCGGCGTGGTGGGCCTGCTGCCTACGCTCCTGCCTGCGGCGTTGGTGATGGGTCTTTCGGGCATCGGCACCGGAGTGGTCAACACGTATGGAGTGAGCTGGCTGCAGCGCCGGACGCTGCCCTCGATGCAAGGGCGGGTGATGTCGCTCGTCATGCTGGCGTCAATGGGCCTCACGCCGCTGTCCTATGCCGCCTCGGGCGCGCTTGCTGAATTCAACCCGACGCTGCTTTTTCTCATCGCCGGAGGGATGACGATCCTGTGCGGCGTGGCCACGGCAGCAAGCCGCCAGGTCCGCGAGCTGCGCTAGCGGAAACTACCTGATGCCGGCGGCCGTCATTCCGGCGGCGTGCGCCGCCCCTGCGTCCTGCCCGGCGTCGAGCGCTCGCACCGCGGCCATCGCGAATGCGTGGGAGCGGTGCTGGTCGAGGTTCAGGTCGATGTTCGCGAGCGAGAACCACGCGCAGTACTGCTGGCGGCTGAACGAGACGTTCTCGGGCGGCCGGCTCATGGCTGCAGTCGCCCACTGCACCGCGGTCGTCACGTCCTTTCCTGCCGCGAGGGCCTTGAAGGCGCCTTGCGCCGCCGCGTGGCATGCGCTGGCCGGGGCTCCACCGCGTTTGGCCCACGCGAACCACTCGGCGTAGGAGCGATCCTCGGGCGTCGGGCCTTGCGGCGCGCTGCCGGACTTCGGCTGCTGGACGACCTCCCATGACGGTTTGGCGGCGGCCGGCTGGCCCGATTGCGCCGGCGCCGGGGGAACCTTGGCCACGGGCAGCTGACCGCCCGCGATCGGCGGCGCGGGCGCCGGCTCCGGCTTCGGCCCGGGGGCCGGCATTGGTTGGGCCGTCGAGTGCGGGATCTGCTCTTTCGGAGAGAACCAGGTCGGCGTGCCTGGCTGCGCGGCGAGCGGTACCCTCGGCGCCCAGGCCGGGACCGAGACTGGCCCCGTAGGGGCGATCGTCTTGGGCGGAGTTACGGCGGCGGGCTGGCCGGGTGCCTGCGGCGCCCACGCCGGGCGCGAGGGCGTGCCCGGCTGCGATGGGGAGACCGGGGTTTCGGTGTGCGCCGGCCCGGAAGGCTGCGGGGCGGGCGCGGGCGCAGCGGGCGCATGGACAGCCGGCGGCGGCGGCTCTGCCCTGGGGGCCGGGACGGGCGTCTGGACCGTCGGAGCCGGAGCGGCCGGCGCCGGCGGGGTCACGGCAGCGGGTGCAGGCGCCACGGCGTCGAAGGAGTCGGGCCAGCTGGGTATCGCCTGTGCCGGCGTCTGGGGCTCCTCGAGCTCGGACGGAGGCGGCCAGGCGGGCATGGCCCGCTCGGTCGGCGGCTCAGGCGGCCAGATGTCCGTCTCTTCCGGCGGCGCGGGCGCGGTTTCGGCGGCGGGCGGCCAGGTCGACCTGGTCGCGTCCGCGGCGACTGCCTTCGGGGGCTCCGTCAAAGGCGCCACAGGCGTGGCTTCGACCTCGGCGGCGACGGCCGGCGCCTCGGCCTCCTGAGGCTCGGCAGGGATCTCCATCTCCGGGACCTCCTCCGGCTCGATCGGAAGCTCCGGCTCGGTCGGAGGCGCCGGCTCGGGCGGAGGCGCCGGCTCGGGCGGAGGCTCCGACTCCGATTCGACCGTCTCCATGATCGGTCTGCCCGGGTCGGTGTGCACCGTCTGCGCCCACTCGGGTGTCTTCTCCTGGGATTCCCCGTCGCCGTTGGGCGAGGACTCGTCCGTTTCCTTCCAGTCCGGGGCGGCCGCCTCCCCTACGGCGGGCTCGTCAGGAGATTCCTCCATCGCCTCGGGCTCCGGGGCGGTCTGCGCCCAGACCGGCGTCGTCTCGCGCGTCGGCACCGCCGGAACGGGCTCTTCGCTCGTTTCCTCGGAGTCTTCGGGCGCGGGGGAATCTCCAGTAGCGGACGGCTCGGTCTCCACAGCGGCAGTCAGTCTAGCTTCGTGTTCGCGACTTTGAAACTGAATTCAGGCGAAGAGGTTTTTCAGGGCGTCCTCCGGCACAGGGTCCGGCTGCTGCTCGGCCCAGTCGGCTGCGTCCGACGCCTCCTTGTCGCACGCCGACTGGACGTCGGCGGCGGCCTCGGCGGTGATCCAACCGCGTTCGATCAGCCATGCAACAAAAAGAGCGATCGGGTCGTGGCCGGCCGCTTCCTCGATCTCTTCCTTGGTCCGGTACTTGAGGTGGTTGTCCTCTGAGGTATGCGAGTTGATCCGCCAGATCTTGGCGTCGATCAGGGTCGGCCCTTCGCCTCGGCGCGCGCGAGCCACCGCGTCCCGGCTGACCTCGTAGCAGGCCGGCACGTCGGTGCCGTCGACCGTGACGCCGCGGATCCCGTAACCGGCCGCGCGGTCGGCCACGTTCGGGTTCGCCATCTGCAGCCGGATCGGCACCGAGATCGCGTAGCTGTTGTTCTCGCAGACGAACACGACCGGCAGCCTGTGGACCGCGGCGAAGTTGACGCCCTCGTGAAATTCACCCTGGCTGGTGGCGCCGTCGCCGAAGGTGCACAGCGTCACGGTGCTCTCGCCCTTGAGCTTGGCCGCGTAAGCGATCCCGGCGGCCTTGGGGATCCAGCTCGCCACGACCTGCGAGACGGGCGCGATCTTCAGCTTGCGGTAGCTGTAGCAACCGCCGGGGATGTTGCGGCCGGCCGACAGAGGATCGCCTGCCTTGGCGAAGACGGCGAGCATCCACTCCTTCATCGTCAGCCCGCGCACGATGGCGTTGGCCAGGCCGCGATAGTGCGGAACCAGCCAGTCGTCCTTCTGCAGGACCGCCGTGGATGCGACCTGGATCCCTTCGTGCCCTCGGCTCGAGCCCACGAACGGCGCGCGTCCCTGCTTGACCAGGATGTGCATGCGGTCGTCGAGCGCCTTGGCCATGCACATCCAGCGATGCAGGTGGAGGTACTCCTCGCGCGTCGCGGATTCGGCCCGCGTTGTCGTCGCCACTAAACGGTCAGCGCCTTTGCGATTTCGCCCACCTCGTCCGCGGTCAATCCCATTCGGTTCAGGTGATCGTAGTACCGGCGGTGGAAATCCGAGAAGTCGCTGCGTTCTGCTCGCTCCTCGCGGATGCGCTTGACCTCGGCCAGCACCTTCGCCACCAGCTCAGGGTCGGGCTTGATGCCGGCGTGACGGAGCGCGTGCTCGATCACCAGCGCTCCGGAATGCTTGCCGTACACGTATGTGATCTCGGCCCCGAGATCGGCCGGCGGGATGAACTGGTAGATCGCCGGGTGGATGA
>WNFV01004304.1_pt1 | contig 24845 bp, 25 predicted proteins | sample 5400101 | NCBI WGS metagenome assembly WNFV01 (sample SAMN13153361, study PRJNA577476) | soil metagenome | isolation source: 115 cm soil or saprolite under grassland replicate 1 | place: USA:California | collected 2016-06-15 | reverse complement strand
GATTCCTACGCCGGAGCTTGCTGCCAATGTCGAATTCGGCGACGCCGACCGCAAGACTCTTTATATCGCAGCGCGGACGAGCATCTATAAAATTCGCGTGAACACGCCGGGTATTCGGTAGCGCTTCCGGCAAGCTGAAAATCCCGGCTGCCATGATCAATCGGAGAGGATTTTTAAAATATGCCGTGGCCGCGTCGGCCGGGGTGGTTTGCGTCGGTTGCGGAATAAGACATGCCTTTGCGCAAGCGGCCAGCACTCCAAGGCACGAGATCACCATGGGCGGCCGTCGCATCACGACCGTGGACGTGCACGCGCACTGCGCCGTGCCGGCCGTGCTTGACGTCGTCAAAGGCACGCAATTCGAGGCACCGGCCCGCCGGCAGCTTGAAGGGAACCTTGGCTTTCCGGTTGAGGCTGCGCGCGTCGCGGACATGGACAAAGATGGCATCGATGTGCAGGTGCTCAGCATCAATGCGTTCTGGTACGCGGCGGACCGCGACCTGGCGCGCCGGATGTTCGACTTCCAGACTGAAAAACTCACCACGATGTGTAAAGCCATTCCCGGTCGCTTCCTGGGCTACGGCCCGGTGTCGTTGCAGTTCCGGAGCTCGCCGCCGAGCAGCTCGAACACAGCATGAAACATTTGGGCCTCGTTGGCGCCGCCATCGGCGGCAACGTCGAGGGCGAAGAAATCGCCGCCTCCAAGTTCGACCCCTTCTGGAAAAAAGCCGAGGAGCTGCAAGCGCTGGTCTTCATCCATCCGCAGACGGCTCCGCAATCAACCGGCATCAGCAACCGCATCCAGGGCAGCGGCGCCCTCGGTAATGTGATCGGCAATCCGCTGGAAACGTCGCTCGCGCTCGCTCACCTGATCTTCGAGGGCACGCTCGACCGGTTCCCGAATGTGAAAATCTGCGCAGCCCACGGTGGCGGCTTCCTGCCGTCCTACGCCGCACGGATGGATCATGGCTGTTCGGTGTTTCCCGATCAATGCAAAGGTCCGACGCTGAAGAAACAGCCAAGCGAGTATTTGAAGCAGCTCTATTTCGATTCCCTGGTCTTCACGTCCGAGGCACTCCGGCATCTGGTGAACGAACACGGAGCGAGCCAGATCATGATTGGCACGGATTACGCGGTTCCTTGGGTGCGGGGCCCGTCGATCATATCCTCAAGACGCTCGGTTTGCGCGACGTCGAACGGGTCGCGATCCTCGGCGGCAACGCTGCCAAGCTGATGAAGATTCCGACGTGAGCCACGGCGAGAACGTCTAACGGGTCGGAGGTGATCTGTGCAGCTCGCGATGGTTTTCTCTTTTTTGCCTCTCAAATTCATCGTGCGCGTTGTTTCCGGGAGGCGTTCGTTTCCACTGGCAATGTGTTTAGGTCTGCTGCTTTCTCAGGGCTGCGCAATGCTTCAACGCCCTCCCGTGCCGACCCTGCCTGAGACCGCTAAACCGCCGATTGAAAAAACTCCCGCTATGCAAGGGGAATTGCCACAAACCGGGAATGCGTCGTGGTATGGGGCGCAACATCAAGGTAAACGGACGGCGAGCGGAGAGATTTTTGATCAAGGCCTGTTCACGGCCGCGCATCGAACCCTGCCCTTCGGTAGCAAAATAAAGGTTACGAATTTAGCCAATGGAAAATCGGTGGAAGTAAAGATTAACGATCGCGGACCCTTTGCAGAAGATCGCATCATCGATCTATCGGAGGCGGCGGCGAAAGCTCTAGAGATGTTGCAATCGGGCAAGACAACGGTCCGACTCGAACTATCATCGGACTGACAAATACAGTTGACGCTATCAGTCGGAGAATTTAGAAGAGCGGAGTTACCGGACTCCTTGAACGAGTTCCGGCTTTAACGTTTTGAACGGAGCGCAGCGATTGAACGGATGGAACGATTGGAACAGGCTTCGGTTTTGGGGTGAACGGGCCGCAGTATAACGATGGAGAAGAGTGAGCCTGTCGCTTCGACGCGTCAGGTCTGAGGAATTGCCCAGCGCACTTTCCCTGCGGCGATCTCGCGAAGCGCAATAACAATATCTCGGTTCTTCGATTCTACGAGCGGCTTGGCACCTTTTAAGAGCTGCTTTGCTCGTATTGACGCAAGCAATACGAGATCAAAACGACTCGAAACGTTATCCAAACAATCTTCAACAGTTATTCTTGCCATGGCTAATCACTGTAGGCCTCGGGATCGTAGAACACAAGAACAATTTCTGCAGTTTTGCAGTTTTGACCACCGCGTCCGCCGCCAGTCTCAATAATCGTCAGCGATTCCAGGGAGTTAGTCCTCAACGGCCCACCGAACGAGTGGTTCATTTATTTTTCGCCCGGCAGCCATGCCGGCGCAATGGACTTTCCAAGTGTAAAGTCTTTCCACTCCAGAGAACGTTTTGACGTTTTGATAATTCTCAAAACGTGCAAGTCCCCTCCAAGTTGTAATTGCCTGTAATGGCTTCAACGAAGCGTAGCGATTGAACTTTTGGACGACTGGAACGGGCCGGTCCCCATGATGAACGGAGCGAAGCGGTTGAACGACTGGAACGTTTGGAACGGGAACGGGCCTCAGTATTAAATAGCGGGTGGAACGGTTTGAACCGTTAGTCTTGACTATTGCCTCTTGCCTTGCGCCTATGTGATTAACCTTCATCCATGTAGTCTCTGCCGAATCGGAACTGCTCAAACCGTTTTTGTGCCTGGATCTGCTCTGTACTGGACGGTCCGTCGCACGGACCATAGTAATCGATGTAGTCACCCGCACCCATTACCGTTGGCCTTGCGGGATCCGTGGGACCAACAGGTTGCAGTTTCTTGTGGCAGTAGCCGCTACCGGCTTCTTGCTTGTCAACAGTGGCCACATTGTAAGTGCCGGTAGTACAGCCAACGAAAGAAACCAGAAAGATAACCAGTGAGGTCGTCAAACGGAAATGGTTCATAGAAATCTCCTTTTGATCACGGCGTCACCGAACCACTATCAACCCTTTGGCAGAGGTTATCAAGGAAGGAAATCGGGGTCACAGAAGTATTTCTAGCCTTGCTGATCGCCACCAATGAAAAACCCTCAACCCCTTCGTAATCTCGTCTCGCGCGGGCTAGTTGCGGCAGGCTTGGCACAGGCGTCGAAGTAGCTTCAAGAACAGCCGTTCCGGGCGGCTGTCAACAAAAGACTCCCTGGAATTCATTCTACAGACGTAAAATTGAACGGTAACGGGAACTTTCTACTTTCGGGATCGAGTCTTTTCTATGCAAATTTCACCGCGAAATATCTCAGGATGATCACTCCTGGAAAGAAAGTACCAAAACGACCGCTTTTGCGCTGGCTGGCATCCTTTGTGCGCTTGCTCCCTTACATGCAGAACACAGGCAAAAAAATATTGACCGCCGACGGTAATGACACCTTTCGAGAATCGCTCGGAGCATTTATCAAAGGTTTGAAAGCGAATATGTCCACCCGAAACATACCAGTGGTGATAAATACCGGCTGGACTACCGCCTGCAACGTTGAAGAGCGTGCAAACCGTGCGCTTATTGCAGGGGCCGCGGAGATTTTGTATAAGCCATTTCACTTCCCGATGTTGCGTGATCTTCTGCGTAGCCATTTGTCGGCTTAGAACGAAGTAACAATCAGGAATTAAAAACAAGCCAGGCTGCTTTTCTTCTCGTTCCTCGGCTGGCCGCGCGGCAGCAAAGGATTTCCAGACTATTTTTCTTTTCGCTCCGCGTCCTCGGATCTGAATCATCCGTACCTTTCAGAGAACATTTTGACGTTTTGATAATCCTCAAAACGTGCAAGTTTCCGCTCCAAGTTGTAATTGTCTGCAACGACTTGAACGGAGCGCAGCGATTGAACGTTTGGAACGTCTGGAACGGGCCGCAGTAGTCAATGAGCGCTTTCGACACCTCCCATTGGAAGAAATTAACCAACTTTTGAACATAGCGTCAAATCTGGAGCCGGCTGATTTGCTATCGATGATAAAAAGTTTATTGTGGATTTGTCGCGCCGCGAATTTTTTCACCTCTTGAGACCAACGCATAGCACGGAACACGAGCTATCAGGTGCCGACGGTTCATTAAACCCGATCCTGCGAAGACCGCCGATCGCCGGACGAAACTTGCCATGTTACAAGAAACCATCACCTTGATCTCCGCGATCGCTGGACTTGTGGCTGCCGCTGGAGGTGTTTGGGCCGCCCGCGCTGCCCATCGATCGGCCGTTACGGCACAAGAGGCAGCCAGACATGCGGAAAATGTCGATCGTCGTGGACTGCTGAGAGATCTAACGACAGCCGCTCACCGTGTTGTTGCGGAATCTTCACAGATAGGTTCGCTCGTCGAAGAATTGAAGATCGAGTATCGAATGCTCCATACTTCCGCCGGGCAATCGGGAAGTTCGAGAGAGAAGCTGCTGATCCAACGGGCCGAAGCCAAGCAGAAGGAGGTATGCCCGTTGCAGGAGGAAGCACGAAAACTGATTGAAGAGCGGGCGCAACTTCGCAGTGCTTCCGAAGAGGATTTGACGCAATCACTGAGCAAGTTCGACGGCTATCTCGTTCAGGTACTCCGGATAAAAGATAGTCTTGAAAGGGAAGTCGTCGCAACGGCACGTGATAACCGAATCCACCGTGAACGCCGCATCAAAGCTCTCCACCAGCACGGGTAGAGTAATCGTGATGCGAAGCCATGTTACTCAGCTCGCTCAGCTGTTTGAGTCTGCGGCATACCGTCGCAGGCAGCGCACGGAAGGGGTCACCCACTCAAACGGGCGTCTAGCACGTTGTGAATCTGAGCAATCAAAGAGCAGCCTGCAGGTCGACGTTCACCGGGATTCGAGATGGTTAGGCCAGAGCCATTTTTTCTCGGCCAAAACGTGTCGCGACCGTGAAACACGAGCCTTTCTATTATTCGCGTGCTGAGACATCGCGTGGAATTTCCGATCATCGTTTGTCATCCCTGGTCATTCGAGCGGCAACCGATCATCGGCACTCGCATTGCTGAACCAACGATCATGAAGTTCTTTTGTAAACATTGTGATCAGATAGTCATAGGCAAGCCCTATCGGGTGGTCAGCGAAGACAATGGCGTTATTTTGCTGAATATGACGGTTTGTGATTCGTGTCACAAACAAGCGAGAGCTCTTGGTTTACATTCCGAAGCCATCCAGAGCGATCCGTATCGTCGCGAAAAAATCGCCTTTCTTTCGTTCCCCCCGGCTCTGAGATAGTCGAAGCACGCGGCAACCTTTCTTCGATAGTCGGTCGGACTGTGACATTGAGGTGATCCGCCGTCTGAATGAGACCGCCTCTCACCTATCCAAGCTCGAATTCCGGGCTCTGGATGTCGCCGCCCCACATATCGATGGGACTGCCAACTGGATAGGCGATCGGCTGATGCGCATCATCGAGACGGCGGTGGCCCCAGCCGAATTCGACGGCAAATCCGCCGGGTGTTTGCACGTAAACGTGTACGGTCTGACAATTGATGTGGCGGCCGGGGCCCATGCCAATGGGCGCCTTGCGGATGCGCAGGAAATGATACGAGCGCATGACGTCATCGAGCGACTCCACTTCGAACATGACATGTTGCAGCCGGGGAGATTTGCCCGGCATGCATGGCGCGAAAGCCATGCTGTGATGACGCTCGTTGCAGCGCAAGAAGCACAAACGAATGTTGTCGTCGATGCTTACCCAATCACTCAGGCGAAAGCCCAACACGCCGGTGTAGAAATCATGTGAGCGTTGGGTGTCCGCTACCGTGAGCAGCACGTGGCCTAAGCGCAGGACACTCAGATCACGAGTATAGCGCACCGGATTTTTGTCGACCTCGAAGCCATACGACAAAGCAAGCGCGTGTCCGTCGGGATCGTTGAATTCAATGAAATCGGTCACGTGCCGTTCGGCACATTCTTTCGGGCTGCTGCGGCGCCAATCGATGCCTTCGGCCGTGAGCTTGGTCTCCCACTCGGAAAGCTGTTGACGGCCGCCGACATCCAAACCGATGTACTGAAGAGCCGGTTGTGGAGCCGTATAGGCCGCGATCCGATGGGGATACTGATCCGGCCGCAGGTAGGTAACTTTTCCGTCCGGCGATCGGCTGGCGGAAAATCCCAGCAGATCACGGGCAAAATTTTCGAATCTTTCGCGATCCGGCACGCCGACGCCGACTTGGATGATATCTTGGATTGTCGTCACGGTAGACCTTCTTTCGTCTTTGTCATTCGATCCCTTACGAGCAAAGGGAAAGCTATCCTGCGACGAAAGTACTGTCAAGAATTTTCAAGAAGCGGATAAGTGAAGGCCCTCGATAGTGAATCATCAGAGAACATTTTGCCGTTTTGATAATTTTCAAAACGTGCAAGTCCCCTCCAACTTGTCATTGGCTGCAACGACTTGAACAGAGCGTAGCGGTTGAACGACTGGAACGGTTGGAACGGGCCGATCCTGTGATCTCGTCTGCGGTCATTGCCGCACAACATGACGTGGTAAAGTGCGCCGTCGTATTCGATTCGTAAGGTTCGTGCCTGGCGCGCAACCGTGTTGGAAATCAGCTAAATAGTGAAATCTAAAGACACGCAACAGTTTAAAAGTCTCTTTAGAGAATACGGCTTATGAAACTCACGATCGAGACAAAAATAAAACTCAACGATGGTCATCTGATGCCTCAGCTGGGGTTGGGCGTGTGGCAGACTCGCGTGGGTGCGACCTGTGAAGCAGCGGTGCTTGCCGCCCTGGAAGCGGGGTACCGGCACATCGATACTGCGGCCATGTATGGCAACGAGGAGAGTGTCGGCGCTGCCATCGGAATGAGCGGCATTCCCCGGGAGAACATTTTTGTCACGACGAAATTGTGGAATTCCGATCATGGAAATCCCGAGCGCGCACTGGACACGAGTCTGCGTAAGCTCAAGTTGGATTATGTGGATCTTTATCTGATCCATTACCCGGTGCGGGAACGCCGGCAAAGCTGGCACGCTCTGGAAGCGCTGCGCGCCGAGAGCAAGGCGCGTTCGATTGGCGTTAGCAATTTCACGATCAGGCATTTGACCGAGCTACTTGCCGCCACGAACACGGTCCCCGCAGTCAACCAGGTGGAGTTTCATCCGTATTTATATCAGCGCAATTTATTGGATTTCTGCGCCGCCAAGGGCATAGTCGTCGAAGCCTACAGTCCCTTGACTAAGGGAGTGCGACTGAATGATCCGAAGCTTGTCGCAGTCGCCAAAAAATATTCGCAAACCGGGCCGCAGCCGGCGGCTTCCCGGTCGCGATTGCCTCTTGTCGATAGGCTCCGCCGTTCGGAATCTAAATCGACGGCGCAAATCCTCATCCGCTGGGCGCTGCAACACGGATTGGTGGTCATTCCCAAATCAGCCAATCGCAGACGCATCTTCGAAGATGCCGATGTTTTTGACTTTGAAATTACCGTAGAAGATATGCAGATCCTCGATGGCTTCAATGAAAACCTCCGAACATGCTGGGATCCGACTAACGCACCTTGAGCGAAACTTACCATCCTCGCCTCCTGTGGCTCCGAAGTAACCTCGTCCCTTTCATCCCTCACCTAAGTTTGTCCAGCCAGCCCACAACGTACCTACTATCCATGCGTGGTAACAACTCGCAGAGGACTGCGGAGCCAAAAAAATCGTCGTGCTTTCTGACCGGAAGAACAGAATGTTCCCTTTTCTTCTCCTTAAAGGCCCTGTTTTCCTTGGCTCGCGGTGAGGCGAACGCTTGAACGTGCTTGACAGCGCATTGCGATGTGATATTTCTCCCCGCGTCAAAAAGCCTCCTTCGTCGTCGACAAGGCTCCATTGTTTGTGAGACCAGCGAGGAACACAAAGAATGTTCCTCCGAGGGCAAAATGAACAGAAGGTGTGCAGCCAGTCACTTCGGCATTTTACCGCCGGCGTGTACTGGCTTTTTTGTTGGTCGTAATCGATAGGAACGCACATAATCGGAGCTGCATAACATGGGCGGCATTTTTATCAGCTATCGTCGTGACGACGCTGCGGGGTGGGCAGGTCGGTTGGCTACAGATTTGGCGGCCGGCTTTCGCGGTGCCAACATCTTCATGGATATCGATGCTATTCCTCCGGGCGTAAACTTCGACGAATACATTGCGCAGGCAGTCGGTTCATGTGACATCCTGATTGCTCTAATCGGTCCCCGCTGGCTCACGGTTACGGACAAGGCGGGTAAGCGGCGGCTCGATGATGCAGACGATTTTACCCGGATGGAAATCGTCACTGCCCTAAAGCGAAACGTCCGGGTTATTCCCGCCTTGGTCGGCGGCGCGCAAGTCCCTTCCGCCGCGGAATTACCCGACGATCTGAAACCACTGGCACGACGGCAAGCCTTTCAACTAGCGGATCATCGCTGGTCGGATGACTGCAAGAAACTCATCGCAGCGTTACGACCGATCATACAGACTCAAAACCGCACTGCTTACAAGGTAGCGCTTGGAGTAGCTTTCGTTCTCTTACTTGGGATTGCAGTGTACGGCGCGAAGTTGTGGTATGACGTCCGGCAGGCGGATAAGGCGCGTATCGCTGAGGAAGCGTGGAAGGCCGACGAAGCCAGAGTTTTGGAAGAGAGACGCAAACAGGAAGAGGCCCGGGCCAAGGAGCGCATTACCGAGCAAGAGCGGCAAGAACGAGAAGCCCAGAATAAAGCCGCGCAGGAGAAGGCCGCGGATAAACAACGCATGACCGAAACACGTAACAAAGCACAGGCCGCATACAGTGCGGCGCTCGGCTGGCAAAGGCGCGCCGAACAATATGCGCGAGCAGTTTCCGGCTATGCGCAAGAGGCTCAGGAGACGGCAAGGATTCCCAGGGGCAGCATTCCCACCCCGTTAAATCCAGATGTGGCAAGCGCCCTTGAGGCGGTCCGCCGATACGCTACTGCGGCAAACGAAGCATCGCGTCGCGCTGAGATCCAGGCCAAAGTCGCGCAGGAGGCGGCCGATAGCGCACGATCCGCAGCAAATACAACTGCTAAAGCAACCGATCCAGCCGCTGCCGCCATCGCAATCGGTGCAGCCGTGGCGGCAGAAAGCCAGGCGAAAAGCGCCGCCTCCAACGCAATGAAGGAAGCCGATGCTGGCAAACAGGCAGCGGCGGCGGCAAATAGAGCGAGAGATCACGCGTTGGCTGTCGCGAAGCAAACTCCACGCTCCGCCGAACGAACGGGCTCGCGCGCTGCACAAACCAACCCGCGCGGAGCAGAAACACAGGAAACGGCAGCATACTACGCTCTCAATGAGAGGTTGGCAGCAGCCCGAGCAGTGGTCCGGAAAGGAGGACCACTCCCCGCATCAAAGATTTTCGTCGAGGCTCTACGAGGAAGCACGTACTACACCATCGTCGCTCGTGATAGCTGCGACTCCCAAGAGATAGAGCAGGCTATCTCTTCGGTGCCGTTGGGCGAGTTGGTCGTGCTGCCAGTGGCACACTGCTATCGCATCGCCTGGGGACTATATGCAACCGAATCGGAGGCAAATGCGGCTCGACCTTTAATGGCGAGCCGGTTTAAGCAACTAAATGCACCCTATCTTGGTCGCGTTGAACAGGTTACCGCAACTCTTCCGTGACCGAGTATTTGGCCAGCAGCCGAGTTGTTGGTTTCTTCGATCCTTGAGTTCGTTGCCTGCAGTCTCAATCTCTCATGGTGAAACTCGTCCGGACGATCAGAGTTTAGGAGATCCAAACACTGTCAAGAATTATTAGTCTTAATTGCATTCAACGACTTGAACAGAGCGTAGCGGTTGAACGTTCGGAACGTATTGAAGGGCCGAAGGATTGATATTAAACCGACGAGTTCCGGCTTTAAACGATTTCAACGGAGCATAGCGGTTGAACGACTTGAACTTTTTGAACCTCGGGAACGGCCCTTAAATACTACTTTGAACGTTGAAACTTTGAACCTTTGAACTGCTGTTTTCTAGAAGCGCACCAGGAAAGCATCTCGATCTGCGGCATGGTTTCCACCATGGAGCCTGCCAGCGAGACCACGCTCTCCGCCTCGTTCATCGGTTCGCCCAAGGCAAGCAGCACAGAGACGGCCAGCATCGCGGTGCGGCCGACACCGCCCGCGCAATGAATCAGCACCGCTTCCCCGCACTGCAATCGATTCGCTACATCGTTGGCAAGCGCCCAGAAAGCCTCCCGGTCTTCGGGCACGCCGCCTTCACGAATTTCAAAAGGCAGGACTGAACAGGGAACGGTTCCGGTTTCCAGGGCCTCTGCGTATTTAGAGGATTTGAGGCGGATTTCGTATTTTTCCGTTAAACATACGATCGCGCCGACCGCTTCGCTCCTCAGCTGATGCCACACCCTCTCGATCGCTTCAAAGCGGCCCGGCATGCTGTGCAGCAGCAGTCTCCCAGGAACCCGCGTAGGAAGATCGACACGACGAAACATTTTAGTCGCTCCAGTAAGAAATGGCTTTCACCGTCCCACACAGAGATATGCAATCAAAAGCTGAGAAACAATAACATCCCTGCGATCACCTTTTAGAGCGCACCTTTCACCTTTAAAACCGCGCCGCAAATCGTCTGCAGACATCGTATTCTGTTCACTCGGCAGCTTGCTCAGCGACTCTGCGGTGAATTATGGCAGGCTCTTGAACCTTTGAACGGACTTTATTTTGTAACGTCTTGAACGGAGCGTAGCGATTGAACGTTTTGAACGATTGGAACTCGCTTCGGTCTTATGTGAGCAAAGCGGTTGAACGACTTTAACGGTTTGAACGGCCTGGGTATTCGTAAGCGATTGAACCATTGGAACGGGCCGCAGTAGTTAACGAGCCGGCTAGGTTCCATTGCGTTACTTTTCGTGTAGACTGGATGGCGAACCGATAGGATCTCAGGAGTCACAATATGAAAATGCGATACACTCTTAGCCTGCAGCAAAGTCTTGTCAGAGCAATGGTGCTTGGAGTTTTCAGCACGCTAGTCGGTTTGACACCGCTTCAGGGCGCGGAACCTTCGCCGGGGCCCGGCGCCGGTTACGCGCTTACGAAAGGAACGAATGAGTTCGGTCTCTGGGCTGGTGGATCGCCGGACTCCACCGGCAACATCGAGGATCGGCAGCTCTTTTTATTCGCGCTCCGCTATGGACGAGTCTTAGCCGCGTGGGAGTCAGTCTCTTTAGAATACACTCTGGATATCTTTCCCGCGGCGGTCGTGTTCGAACCGGGTCATGTCAGAAGAGGCAGCTCGACGATTTATGGAGCGGGCCTTTCTCCTTTGGGGTTCAAGGTCAATTTTGCGCCGCAGAGCTGGATACAGCCGTTTATCGCTGCAAGCATTGGCTTTCTCTATTTTCTAGACGATATACCGGTGCCTCACTCATCGCGCTTCAATTTTACCCCGGAAGTTGGCTTAGGCGTGCAGTTTTTTCTCGCGCCGCAAAGAGCGCTGACGCTCGGCTACAAGTTTCATCATATATCCAACGCCGGTATAGGTGACAGTAATGACAGTAATCCCGGCATGAACTCCCACGTAATCTATGCCGGCTTTTCGTTTTTTACTCCCTGATTGAGCTCTGGTCATCTTATGAATACTGTCGACAAATGCCTGCTCGAGCGCACATGACGAAAGGAGACTTTTATGTGGAGGGACCCTTTCAACAATTTGTGCTTTGTCCTTCTCCTGATAACCCTCCTTATGATCCAGCATTCGGTCAGCGTATTTGCCCCTGCAGCGCACGGCAGCGCAATGGAATCCCAAGGCGTGGGCTTTATATTGGACGGGAAATCTCCGGGCGGTTTACAGTCAAAATTCAGTCGAGTGGCAGTCGTTCTCGATGACGCGTGGCACCGCGGCTTGATTTTCAACGAATGGTTGATGGAGTACAACACGTCCCAATGGAAAATCTTTAGCGCATCGAGCCCAGCCGAGACGGATCTCATCGAAGCAAGATTTCACGTGATCAACGCTGAGGTATTCACGCAGGCGATGAGGGAGAACGAACGTGCAATCAAGGAACTTGCCCGCGCCGAAATGTCCCTTCAGGCGGCGCAGACGATCGTGAAGGTCAATCTGGCCGCCCAATTGACCACCGTCAGGCAAGAGATACGGGATGCAGAAGTTGATGAACAAAGTGAAAAAGCTTTCTCGACTGTGCCGTTCGAAACGATTAAAGCAAATCTGGATCATTTGATACAGATCCTGCACTTGTCGAAAACTTGAGCGGCCTCAAATCGCTGCAGACGCACACGCACGAAAACAGACTGCATAATTCTTTTTATCTCGCGACGACTAAAAAAATCTCTACCTTGAGTCAAGAAAATGAGTATTGTGTTCCCCAGAATTTCGGCCTCTAGCAATTCTCGGCATGCAAAGCTTCAGTATACCGAACGTCGATCTCACAATAGAAAGTAGCCTGTCCGAGCCTGTCCCCTAGATCGAGGTTCTCTCAGATTCAGCCGCGACCGAGGGGCAGCGAAGCCGGAAGTTCACAGAGGATCAAAAAGGGAACGGGCTGGCTTGTGCACGTTTCCTTCCCGTCAGCGTTGCGCTGACTTTGTCGGTCGGCTCCGCATGTCGATCACTGTTCATGCGGCCAGCGGAAAAAAGGAACCGGAGTCGTCAAAATCGCGCACACCTCATGCCCGAGAGGATTCACCGTCCCGACAAGGTCGGCACCTCGGGACCGCGCGTTATGCTACCGCAGGCTTGATCGCGCGACCGGTTGCATGAGTCTCCGACGGTCTTAACTGTCGCGCGATAAACTGCTTGATCGATTCATCGTTGGCAAAGATTTTCTGGGCGCGAGCCGTATCGACTTCGATGGCGATAACATTCGGATCGTCGGTCCGGGCCTCTCGGAATACGCCATTATGGATCATGCGCCGGACGGAAAGCCGATTGTCATCCGTCGGGGTTAAGTAGTGCACGAGATCCGTCTTGTATCGATGCAGGAGAAAAAAGTGCATCAGGCTCATCAGACGCCGGGAACGGTATTTTTTGACCGTGTTCTGGTCCTTGACCGCGAGAAATTTCCGGCTCGCCCGGTCCTTATCGACTCTAAACGTGATCTCGGCTATTTTGTCACGGGCTTCGTCGAAAACATTGAGCATCATCTCTTCGGACCCGGCCCATCTCTCTTTCAGCTCGACGCTGAGATCGCCGCCGGTGTAAAGGCCTTGGCTGGTCCAGTGCTGCCCCCACATGCGAAGCCAACGTTCAAGCACGCTGGTCGGCACTTCAACAGCCTTTCTGTGCTGTGTCTCGGTTGATTTTCCACCCATGGAAGTGGTCGTCAGCGACGGCCCTCTAGCGGCGCGCCGAAACCGGTCCGCCCAATCACCACCGACAAACGTCTGAGGATACTGTGCTGGATCATTGGCCAAGCGGAGCGCGCGCTGAATCAATCTGACGAAACCCAACACGCCTTCTTCCCGTAGCGCCCGCGCCAAGCGGCCGTTCATCAGGGCCTCGGTTTGGTGGCCGCCGTAAGTGATAAAGTTATAAACATAGCCCATCTTGCCCAACTCATAGGCATAGTTTCGGATCTGGTCATCGGTGAATCCCCAGGCATCCCAGTTCCAAGAGGGCGAGAGATTATAGGCCAGCATCTTGTGCGGGAACACCGCATGAATTGCTTCGGCCCAGTCTTCGTCGTCTTCCAAGTCCGGTTTAGCGGTCTCCCGCCACACCAGGTCGGCGAAAGGCGCCATTGCCAACCCGCGACCAATCGCCATTTCCCGCCCGCCGGTAATCTGATAAAAACCTTCCGAGGTTCTCGGCAAATCCCAATCCCAAAAAATATCGATGTCCATGGACTTTGCCCGCGCTCGCGCTTCCTCATGCGATACGCCCTTGGCAAATTTCCTCCACTGGTCGATCGGCATCGGCAGCTTCGTCTTGTTTTGCTGCCGCGTTTCCATGACTTCGGCGACGGCATCGACATACGTCTTGAGCCCGGCTTTTTCCGCCCAAACCTGGCGGACTCCCGCGAGCACGCTATCCACCGTCTCTTCGGTGACTTTTTTGATCATGATCTCAAGGGCCGCCAGTTCTTCGCGAAATTTGCGTTGACCGGTTCCTCGGTGACGGGCCTGCTGGCGTAGCCGTTTCAAAGTCGCCACTTCCTTATTGATCTTCTCGATGCCTTCGGCAATCCGCTTGGTCAAGCGTTCTTGTTTCAGCCATTCGCCCGCGGTCTTATACGCCTCTTCCGAGATCCTGTGAAGCAGGTGTCCATTGATCTCCCTGAATCCCTCCTCATAGAATTCTCTAATCACTGCCAGAGTGACGTTCTTGAACGGGACGATGTGAGGATGGGTGGCCCCATAAACGAACGGATGATCCCGCTCGTCATCCAGGGTATCGATAGCCGTCGCATCGTGAGCATCGGTCCTGGCAACAATCACCCCCGGCACTTTCATGACGTCAAACTGCAGACGCGCTGTATTCAGACGCGAGATTATTTCGGCGGTAGAAACAAGAACCTTTTGTCCTTGATGTCCACAGACCTTGCATCCCGAACGTTGGTCTTCGATATGGATTGCGCCGATCTTGTTCTCGACAAATTTCTTGACCAGATTACGAATATGATGCTCGCCCCCGTGTCCCGTATCCCCATCGGGAATGATCATGGGCGGGTTGAACTCGATAGCGGACGTTTTCTTCCGTTGTAATGATGTCATCCTGATCCGGTTGGACCGTTGCACCTCATCTTGATGCAACAAGGCCCGCACCCACGAACCCCCTTCCTTGGGGACGCGGTCCAACGCATAGTTGGCGAGGTCTGCGCCCGGATCCTCGGATTCCGATCCCTTGGCGGAAGTTGCCCAGCCCCCAAGATAAAGAACTTTGATGCCTTCCATCACCGCTCGCACCGCTCCCGTCGGCGAGAAGGGGCCATAGGTTGTCTCCTGTTTTCTTTCGACGAAAAGCCGCTGCAGATAATCGTGCATCTTGCTAGCTGATTCTCTGGCGATCGTATAATTCTCCTGCAGGCTGCCGCGAAGCGACACGACCTCGAAGGGAGTGTGCAGACGCGTAATGTGGCCGAACCTCTCGCTGTGAAACCAGTTCTCCGTCTCGCGTAACTCTTTCGCCCACTCCATGGCTTCATGATCGCGCCGTGCATCTAGTCGGGTGATTTTTGCAGGCATGGGGAATGCCTCCTAAAATGAGGATGCGTTAAGATCCCAGGGACCTTAGACGATCACTTTCAATCGCGAATTACAAGAAGCCGTAAGAGCCCTAGACGTTAAAAGAGCGTTAAAAGCGGGACAGGCTACTCTTCTTTTCGTTTTTCGGCTGCCGCGCGCTCGTAACATGCTTTCGAGTCAATAAATCGGCACCACATCAGCTTGCCACTCCGTTTTTCCAAACGGTCTTTGCCGGTTCAGACACTCACGAACGCAACGTAGACCAGCAGCTACAACTGTACGACGAGAAAACCTTTTGACGTTTTGATAATTCTCAAAACGTGCAAGTCTCCGTCCGAGTCCTAAAAATCCTGAACGATTTGAACGGAGCGCAGCGATTGAACGTCAAATTCCGCTCATGGTGAGCCTAGTCGAACCATTGAACCTTGAACCTTTGAAGGAACTTGTTCTTAGTTTAACGACTTGAACGGAGCGCAGCGGTTGAACGATTTGAACGGCTTGAACGGCCTTCAGTATTCTGTGAGCTCAGGCCCTTCAAGCAATGGCCGCCGCACTCGATGGTGTCAACGGATCTCCACCGTTGAGGCTGAAAGCTTTGACTATGGCGTCAATCTCCGAACCGTCCAGAACTTCTTTTTCGAGCAACTTCTCCGCAACTTTATGTAGCAGACGGAGGTTCGTCGTTAAGAGGTCCTTAGCCCGCTGGTAGCTCTCCTGGATAATGCGCCTGATCTCAGCGTCGATCTCAATGGCCGTGTTCTTGGAATAGTCTGATTTCTGGGTAAAATCTCTTCCCAGAAAAATCTCTTCTTCTTTTTTGCCGAAAGTCATGGGCCCTAGCTTTTCGCTCATTCCCCACTCGCACACCATCCGGCGCACCAGATCCGTGGCTTTCTCGATATCGTTCCCCGCGCCCGTCGTGATGTGCTCGAGCACAAGCTCTTCGGCCACGCGGCCGCCAAACAGGATGACCAAATTATTGAGCAGATATTCCCTGGGATAGTTATGCATTTCGTCCACGGGCAGTTGCTGCGTCAGACCCAAAGCCATGCCGCGGGGAATGATCGTGACTTTGTGGATCGGATCGGCGCCCGGCAGGAGCTTCGCCACCAAGGCATGCCCGGCTTCATGATAGGCCGTATTGCGCTTTTCTTCGTCGCTGATAATCATGCTGCGCCGTTCGGCGCCCATTATGACCTTGTCTTTGGCTAACTCGAGGTCGACCATGTTGACTTTTTCCTTGTCATTCCGAGCCGCCAACAAAGCCGCTTCATTTACGAGATTCTCCAGGTCCGCGCCGGTAAGCCCGGGCGTGGATCGCGCCAGCACGCTGACGTCCACGTCCGTTGACAACGGCACCTTGCGGGTGTGCACCTGCAAGATACCTTCTCGTCCCCTGATGTCCGGTCGTGGTACGACAACGTGCCGATCGAATCGCCCTGGACGGAGCAACGCGGGATCCAATACGTCAGGCCGGTTGGTTGCGGCGATAAGAATAACTCCCTCGTTGGACTCGAATCCATCCATTTCCACCAGTAGCTGGTTCAACGTCTGTTCCCGTTCGTCGTTGCCGCCTCCGAAGCCGGCTCCGCGGTGACGCCCGACGGCGTCGATTTCGTCGATAAAGATGATGCAAGGCGCCTGCTTTTTGCCTTGGACGAAGAGATCACGAACACGAGATGCACCGACCCCGACGAACATTTCTACGAAATCGGAACCACTGATGCTGAAAAACGGGACTCCGGCTTCGCCCGCTATGGCACGAGCCAACAGGGTCTTGCCAGTTCCCGGCGCCCCCACGAGCAAACACCCTTTGGGAATTCTGCCGCCAAGTTTCGTGAATTTTTTCGGATCTTTTAGGAATGCGATGATCTCTTGCAGATCATCTTTGGCCTCATCCACGCCGGCGACATCACTAAAGGTTACGCGGTGTTGATTCTCCGTAAGCAGTTTTGCCCGGCTCTTGCCAAAGGACATCGCCTTACCGCCGCCCACCTGCATCTGGCGCATAAAAAATATCCACACGCCAAGCAGAAGCAGCATGGGAAACCAGTTAAGCAGCAGCACCATGTACCACGACGACTCGTCCTCGGGCTTTGCGGCGATTTTCACGTCCTTAGCCCGCAATGACTTCACCAGCTCCGGATCATCCGGCGCAAAAGTTCTGAACGGCTCACCGTTCTTGTATTTGCCCTGAATATTCTGTCCTTGGATCACGACCTCTCGAACGCCGCCGCGCTCCACGGCCCCGATAAATTCGCTGAAAACAATTTCCGGTTCGCGCCGGTATTGTTTGCTAAAAACGCTGAAAATCCCAAACAAAACGAGCGCCAAGACCAACCCAAGTGCCATACGTTTTGATGATTGACTCAAGAAATTCCTCCGTTCAGGGAAAACCCCTCTCGCATCGCTGGTGTAGATACTAGCTCTTTCGGATACAGAAGGATACCATCGATAGCTGGCGCCGATCCTTCTAAACGTCGAACCAATTGCATTGTCTCTCGGCGTATCTCTCTGCCGGCTCACCGAAAGAGAGTTCAACGGGCCGGGGTTTTAATTTGACCGTCTTGAACGGGCTGCAGTAGTTTGTAAGCGTAGCGATTGAACGACTGGAACCATTGGAACTGGCTGCTGAGAGCTAGCTTACCCCCGTTGACACCTGAGTTTTGAATCCGCTAGGCTGCGTTCCCGACCCAATGATGAAGAAATTTTTCTGCCTTCCTTTCATCTTACTCATCTCCCTTCTTGCGGGAAATTCTTATGGTCACTTTACCGAAAAAGGGCATGTGCACACGTTCTCAGAAACAAAACAGGACTTTTTGAATCCGGACTGCCGGTCGACCGACACCTGCGATCTCAAGAGATTCACGCTCACAAAGTCGGTTTACGAAGTTTGGTTCAGTGACGACCCAAAATATCCCACTCACGGCACCGGCGTGATTATGGAATACGAGACCGATTCGGTAGATGCGCTCGAGAAATACGCCATTGTTCAATTCGTAAAGGGCTGCGTTTTTCACAGTTCAAAAAATCCCTCAGGCAAGATAACTAGGAATTTAAGTTATGTGGTACCGAGCTTCGGAGAAAGTGTTCCTCTTTGCTTTCCTCAATGGGTGATCGATTCGCAAGACACTGATCCCGCATACAACAGCGATCCTGAATACGGCAGGTTTTATTTATTAAGGTGGAATAAACCCGGCTCCTATGATCAGGAGACCCAGAAATACTACGGCGCCGAAAAGCCGACAATTCCGGTTGTTTACCTGACCGATCACCCCGCCGGGGCGTTCGTTACCGGAACTGGCGTAAAAAATGCCTCCCTGGAATTCAAAACCTGCATCTATAAAGCAATCGATGTTCCGACGGAAACACGTCGAGACAACATCGGCTTTGCAAAGCCCATCACTTGCTTTGAGTGGCAAAACGCTTATGTCTACGATTTCGATAACGGAAAGTTCCAGACCCGGTTGGCGGATTTTCCGATCCGGGAAGAGCCATACGCGCGCTTAAATGTGTTTTTACTCGTAACTTTCGTTACATTCTTTACTGCACTCGCTCTGATTACTCTTTCACGCTTAAGGCGAATTCCTCAGCCAAGAGATCGCTGCTAATCAACAAGACGTTGGCGGCATCGCCTTTTATCGTCGATTCCATCGCTAGAATAGACCGCCTGACACCAGCCCATAGACAAGCGCTCGAAACTGGTTGTACAGTGAATTCCACGAAATCTAAAGATTACGGAACCTAAGATTTACAACCAACGGAGGATAACTCCGTGAAGCATAGTTATAAATCGGTGTTATCGATAATCGTGGCTTTGTTTCTGATCGGATTCTCAGATTTCACCCTAAAAGCCGCATCTAGTTGGGAGGAACAATGGAATCGAACACTAGAGGCCGCCAAGAGAGAAGGCCAACTTAATACTTACGGCCTGGCAGACGTTACCCATCCGGCAATTCTCGAAGCGTTCAATAAACGATATCCGGAAATCAAGGTTGTCACCGTAATGGGGCATACCGAAGTCATACAACGCATCGTTGCGGAACGGCGAGCCGGTAAGCATGTCGCGGATGTTTTTTCCTCCGGTCCGGCAATAGTCCGACAAGCGTATTCGGCCAAGTTCTTGCAACCCATCCGCCCCATTTTGATGTTACCCGATGTTATCGACACGACGAAATGGTACGGCGGCAAGCACTTTTGGAGCGATCCGGAAGAAAAATACCTGATCATTTTCGAGGGAACTCCAGGCTCTGCCAGCATCGCCTACAACACGAAGAAGCTTCCTAACATTGATGAGATTCAGTCCTACTGGGATGTCCTTAAGCCCAAATGGAAAGGCGATATCGGTTTCTTCAACGACGGGCAAGGGGCGACTGTTCCGACTCCGATCGTCGCGCTCTATTATAACCCGCAGGTGGGCCCCAATTTTCTAAAGAAACTTTTCGAGGAAATGGATCTAAGCCTATCTCGAGACAGACGGCAGGCGACAGACTGGCTTGTCAGAGGGAGATACACATTGTGTTTTCTCTGCAGGGGAATCGAAGAAGCGCAGAAAATCGGACTCCCGGTGGAAACCATCCATGGCAATCAGATCAAAGAAGCGGGAGAGCTTGGAGGCGGCAACAGCAGCGTCCTTGGATTCTTTGACAAAGCTCCCCACCCTCATGCGGCAATAGTCTTTATCAATTGGTTCCTTTCCCGGGAAGGGCAGATGACATGGCAAAAGGTTTTGAACACGATCGTCGCGAACGGTTCGGACTCAATGAGGATCGACATTCCTAAGGACGATGTCCTTCCGGGTTACCGTAGAGCGGAGGGTAGACAATATCCAATGCTTGGCTTTGTCGATCCCAAACCCGTAGGCAAGTATTATTGGCAGCTGATCGAGAAAGCGGGACTCGAAAAAAGCAAACAGTGATGCATCATTTTGACGTTTCCCGCAACATCCTAGATTGAAGCGTCGCACTGAGTCGTGGAATCGCGCCATCGTTGCTTCAAAATAGAGGCGGTTGTGCATAGTCAATGGCTGCCACAAAGGGGAAAGTTATGGAAATCATCGATGCGGACGCTCATGTAGTCGAGTCGGAACGGACCTGGGACTTTCTCGATGAAGCGGACAGACAATTTGCCCCACAGGTAATGGTATTCAAAGATCGTAGCGGCACAGGCGCGAGCCAACGTTCCAGCGATGAGTTCTGGAAAATCGGCGGCCGGGTTTTCGCCAAAGGACGAAACATCGGCCATGATACTTCGCGAGAAAGCCGCGAAATGGAAAACGTCAAAGCTCGCCTAGCTCACATGGATGAATTGGACATACATGTCCAGGTTCTCTATCCCAGCCTCTTTCTGCGCGCACTGACCATTCTGCCGCATATCGACGCCGCATTATGCAAGAGCTATAACCGCTGGCTGGCAGAGATTTGGAAATTGGGGAACGGCCGTTTGCGCTGGGTCGTGATGCCGCCGCTTCATTTTATGGACAAGGCGATCGAGGAGTTGAACATCGGCAAGGAAAACGGCGCGTGCGGGGTCTTCATCAGGGGCGTCGAAGGCGACCAACTGCCCACCGACCCCTATTTTCATCCCCTCTATCATGAAGCCAGTCGCCTTGGCATGCCCATCTGTATCCATGCGTCAGCCGGAAATCTGGACATGTTTGATCTTTTTGGCCGGGGCGCGAGCCTGGGACAGTTCAAGTTCGGTCCGATTAATCTTTTCGGGAGTCTCATCACATCAGAGCTTACGCGTAAGTTTCCCGATCTAAGATGGGGGTTTATCGAGGTCAGCGCCGAATGGCTTCCTTACGTGATGAACCATTTGGAGATCGGCTATCGGAGACAGGGAAGGGAGTGGCCAGGAGCGAAGCTCTTATTGCCTTATATTCTAGATCACGTGGGAGATGAGAACCTTGTCTTGGGAACGGATTATGGACACAATGATACTTCATCCGAAATCAACGCTATGCGAAAGTTGAAAGCAGACGGCAAAATTCCGGCACCCTCAATTGACAAGATTTTAGGGACGAACGCTCAAACTCTGTATAATCTATGAATCCCTGGCGGCAAGCTCAACGCACGCGCCGAGAGTTTTCCCTGCACCTTGTAAATTGTCTTCAACGGGTTTGAACGTGGCGCAGCAGCATAACAACTAACTCCGATCATGGTGAGCTTTGCCTGTCCTGAGGCTGCGCGAAGGATCGAACGATGGGAACGCTTGGAACGGGCCACTGTATCCTAAAACTGAGACATAGTACCCATCGAAAAATCCGCCGGTTACGCCTTACAAACCGCCCAAGTATTTTTTTTTGGACACTCCAGGCCGAAAAGGGCGGGGCACCGTTTCAAAAATAGGATTGTCATAAATCAATCGCTTACAAAAATAAAGTCCACGCGTGGACTTTTAAAAAGGGTCTAAAAAATAGCGAGGGGCAACGAGATCAATCGCAACAGGAGCAGACCTCCGGAAAATCGAGTCGGTCGCGGGGTTCTGTGGATGAAGCGTCAGGTGGAAAAAATAAACAATGGCCGCGCTCGTAAACAAGATTGTATAGATTGCTATGGTGACTTTTGCTCCTCGACTCTCAACAAAAATGACCCCATAAACTTCCGCAAAAAGCAGCGCTTAGCCGGTGCGCAATGGCCTTGGCGGTACATCCTGGTTGGCTCTGCCTACGCGCTCGTATTCGGAGATGACTTGGGCGCCCAGCAACAGCAACGTCGCCGCGACATCCAAACTCAGCAGTACCGCGATTGCTGTCGTCAGTGATCCGTAGACTAGACCGACCTGCGACAGAGTGGCGAAATACCATACGAGCAGATGGCGGGTGAGCTCCCAAAGCAGTGCCGCCGTGACCCCGCCGATCAGCGCATACCGTAGCGACAGCCGTCCCACCGGCATGACCAGGTAGACGGACGTGAGAACGAAGATTTCTCCGCCGAATCCGAGCAAATAGAGAAGCACGCCAGAAACGCCGCCCAGGGACCAGCTATGCCCAAAAAAATCGACGCTTTCATGGCCCATCGCCTGAAGGCTACTGGAGACGAGTGTCACCAGTAACATGCCGAGTCCCAGGAAGAAGATGTAGCAATAAGGAAGCAGCGCAGAAACGAGAAAATGGCGCCTGCGGATGGCGACCCGGTGAATGAAAATTACTGACATTGCGTTCTCCAGAACGGTGAACGCGAGGGAGCTGAAAAATATCATTGTCGCCAATAGCAGCCAGCCGATGACGTCGCGATGGTCAAGAAAGTTCGTCAGCTCAGACACGATCAATTTGGATTGCCCGGGAACCAGCCACTCCAGGTAGCGGCCGAGGGTATCGAGCAACTCCGCCTGATCGATAACGTACGAGAGCGCGATGACGGTAAGAATGAGCAGCGGAACAATCGATAGCAGCGTGTAGTAAGCGACGGCGCCCGCCAAAAGAAGTCCCTGATTGGCACGAAAGGCCTTCAGCGTCTGGACCGCAAAAGCAACCGGATGCTTCAATACGACGCCGAGGTCAGACATAACAGTCCTCGTTACAAACTTTCTCGATCTCGTTCCTTCTCACGATCCGACAAATTCCCTGTATCAAGTAACTGCCGTGACCGACATTAGAATATCCTGCGGAGCGCTTAGCTAGCCCTGCTCGTATCGGATTGAGATGGATATAACGCATCAAAGACAACAGATACTTGTCCTTGTCACAGATGATAGCATTGTATTTTCCTTGGAATTAGGTGCCTCTCTTTTCGATAGGTGCGATTGAAGTACTGCGTAGTGATAGAAGACCCGGTGCAAAGACTCTTGGACGACGCGCCATGGATAGCCGGTATCAAAAACCGGTGATCAGTGCCAAATTGTAATGATTGTGATTCTGCTGAAAAAGTCTTTTTCCGAAAATCAGAAAAAAATATTTCGCACACAGATGCTCTGTATCGCACGATGGTAAATCATTTTCTTCATCCCGAATTTTCGTGAATAGGGGCTTCTTCAGCAGAATCGATTGTTATGTCAGACCCCCGGATCCCCCTGTTGATAGTGAAGAGTTGTGAGGTTAATTAAAAAAAATGCCTGGAAGATGCGCACAGTGTGGATCGAGAACCTACCTGGGCCGGACAACGATACAAACCGACCTGCTCGAGATCCGTAACGTCCCCTGCACAATTTGCCAGGAATGCGACCATGAGCAAATCGGCTATCAGGTCCAAAGTAGAATCGACAAGCTAGTGGAACGAGCAGCCAGAGGGAAACTAAAGGATCGAGTGGTGACAATGTGAGGGTGTTACAGCGCAACTCCTTTAAGGCGTCTATTGCGCAGAAGTAATGAAGACTGAAGGTGGCGGTAATGCAAACTCAAGTTCTAGAAATGAGACATCCCGGCCTTGAGGTGCCGAATCGGCACCTCAAGGCCAGTTTTGATCTCTAGAAATTCCTGCGTCTATCTGGGTTCGACTGCGAGTTGGGAAATCTTCAGCGCGACGCCGAGCGGCAATGGATTATCGCCGGTGCTCAAAGCCGTGCCCAGTCTCTCCAGCTCCCAGGATGAGACCTTCTCTATCCTAACCTCTTCCTTTTCTTTTGCGGCGGTCTCCAACTTGTTGGCTGGCGGCGGCAATTTGATCAGGTATTTGACGTTGTTCCCATCGCTCAGAGTCACCGAGAGAACCATCTGCTTGCCTTCTTCTGTTCCCAAGGTTTGAAGCCCGGCGATTCGATTCGAAAGGCCCGTCTTAGTCACGGTGTCCGCGTACAGCCAGATGAAGGCGCCGATAGAGGCAGCCATAACCAACCAGCCATACTGGCCGACCCGTTTCTGGCGCTTTATCGACCGGCTTCTCTGTAGCTCGAAGAATTTGCGGTAAGATTCCTTTTCCGCCGTCAGTTTCTTGAGCGGATCTTGCTCAGCCGAACTCGGCGGTTGATTGTAACCGAGATCCCAGCTGTTCAGGATCATACCCAGGATCACCAATCCCAGCGGGATGGCGATTATAAATATAGGATTCATAACTCTCTCCTTTTTCAGGCTCTTGTAGCCTTTAGATATTGGAAGAGGGAGCGGTCTGAACCGGGGATACGTTCGCTTGTCGAACCGGAGCCGAAGTCCATGCCACCGTTGATTACGGGGAGGGGCCTTCTACCTCTTGCGCGCCATTACAGCTATCGAAAATGCAATAACAATAGATTCGTCATCCTTTTAAGGATTAACGTAGTCTTCCTTGGAAGGGATTGCTGTCTAATATTGAACAGGATTGAAAAGAATCATCGCGATCAAAAAGACCTGATGGGGCTTCAACTTACCTTCAAATAGGCACGAGGCTTTTAATACTGAAGCCCGTTGAAATCGTTGAAGCCGTTCAATGGTTCGGCAGGCTCACCATGACCGGCTCGATCTTCCGTTCGTCCTGAGAGTGTCGAAGGATGCGCTACGTTCAAGTCGTTTACCGGATTCAAGAAGAGCCAAACGAAGATGCGCATGATTTCTATATTCGCTTGCACTGCTCTCTTGCTGCGAAGCACGCTTGAAATCATAGCGACGCCCTGCTCGGTAAAGGCGTAAGGCGGTGGCGCCGACCGCCCCAGTCGAGGCTTGATGTCGTAATCTGCGATCTCACGTGCGTGGTTCTAGACGGGTCTACTTTGGATTAGCGATTCTCAGTTGACGACAGATTTTGCGTGCCCGTGTGACGTGGCCCAACTTGCGACAGCTGGCAACGCCTCATTGCGCTCGTCAAGGGCG
>WNFV01008457.1_pt1 | contig 24850 bp, 23 predicted proteins | sample 5400101 | NCBI WGS metagenome assembly WNFV01 (sample SAMN13153361, study PRJNA577476) | soil metagenome | isolation source: 115 cm soil or saprolite under grassland replicate 1 | place: USA:California | collected 2016-06-15 | reverse complement strand
GCAGCGACTCGACGATCATTGTGCGACGGGGAGGCGTCCGGCGCTCTGGTTTCGTCGGGCGGAGCCGCCCGCTCGCCCGGTGATGGCGCCGGCGAGCAGGCGCGTCCCCCATCAGTGCACCGTGCCCGTCGGTCTCGACGCTCGCTTCGCCTCATTCGTTCGGGGGCGATGTCCCGCGACGCTCCGCGCTCTCCGTGTCCATCCCGTCTATCCTCCCTTTGCCCGAATGCTGCCCCGCATCCTTCGCGTTCTCGTCCTCCTCTCCGCCGGCCTCGCGGCGGCGCTGTTTCTCGTCTGGCTCGCGCAGCGCCGCCTCCTCTACTTCCCCGACCGCACCGACTTTGACGCGGCGGAGCGGCGCGCCCGTTCGCTCGGCCTCTCGCCGTGGACCGCGGGCGGCGAGCTCTTCGGCTGGCGGTCGCGTCACCCCGCCGGCGCGCGGGGGCGGCTCCTCGTACTCCACGGGAACGCCGGGTCGGCGCTCGATCGCGCGTGGTACGTTGACGCGTTCGCCTCCGCCGTTCCGTCGCTCCCTCTCGACGTGTACCTCGTCGAGTACCCGGGCTACGGCCCGCGCTTGGGAGCACCTTCCGAGGCGGCGCTCGTCGGCGCTGCGCTGGCGGCGATCCGGGCCGTGCGCCAGGACGGCTCAGGTCCCGTGCTCGTCGCGGGCGAGTCGCTCGGGAGCGGCGTCGCGGCGCTCGCGGCGGCCGTTGCCCCCGCCGAGGTGGACGGGCTGCTCCTCGTCACCCCGATGTTCAGCGTCCCCGCGGTTGCCCGCCGTCACTATCCTTTCGTTCCCGCGTTCGTGCACCGCGACCGTTACCGCGCCGATGCGGCGCTGCCCCGTTACGGAGGACGAATCGCGTTCCTCGTGGCGGGACAGGACGAGGTCGTGTTCGCGGATCTCGGTCGCTCGCTGTTCGAGGCCTATCCGGGCGCGAAGCGGCTCTGGTGGGAGGAGCGGGCCCGCCACAACGATCTCGACGTGAGCCCCGGCCTCGCCCGCTGGCGCGAGATGGTCGAGTTCGTCGCGTCCGGCGGCCCGCGTACGGCGCCAGACCCAGAGTAGTTTGATTCTTCGCGGCTCCATGGTGCTGCGGCCGCGTCATGGCGACGTGCGCGATCGGGTCTGAGCTCGAGCACTTACAGGAGCTGACGCGCGTCCGTGCGTCACGACGAGCCGCGAATTACTCTGGGTCAGGCTGTCGCGGGTCAGGCTGTCGCCAACCCCTCCATATGACTGCTTCTGAACACGTGGAGACGCCGGTTGAACGCCCCGCGCCGCGTGGGGTAGAAGCGCGCGCCATGAGCGACCTGCCCAGCTGCCCGAAGTGCCAGTCCGGCCTCACCTACGAGGACGGGAACCTCCTCGTCTGCCCCGAGTGCGCCCACGAGTGGTCGGCCGCCGCCGCGGCGCCGGTCGCCGCGCCGGAGGATCAGACGCGCGTGGTCCGCGACGCGTTCGGTGCGCCGCTCGCCGACGGGGACTCGGTCACGGTCATCAAGGACCTCAAGATCCGCGGGTCGTCGTCGGTCGTGAAGGTCGGGACCAAGGTGCGCAACATCCGGCTCGTCGACGAGCGCCGGGGTGAAAGCGGGAGCGGGCCCTCCCGCCGCGTGGCGAGAGGGCCCGCGAGGTGCCGCGTCAGCGCGGGGACCCGTTTCTACGGGCAGGTCATCGGCGTGTACGCCTCGTTCTGTTCGACGATGCGACCAGCACGAGCGACTGATGACGTCGCGTAGCACCCACGTTAGCGGCTCCAGACCCAGAGTGGCTCTTCACTGATCGACGGGGTCTCTCGGTAAGCGAGCGCCTCGCTGGTGCGGCTTCTTCGGGTGGAGGCGCCTCCCCGGCCCCGCGAAGGTCGCAGGCCAGTGGTGGTAAAATCGTCGAAATGCTCCGCACGTTCGCGCTCCTCGCCATCGTCGTTGCCGTGGGCTGCGACTCCGCGCACCATCGCGAGGTGGAGGTGAGCCTGGCCCCCGTTCCGGCCACCGCCGTGGAGGGCAGCGCCACCGTCCCTGCGAGACCTCTTCGCATCTCCGTCGCTGCCGTCGAGTCGCCGCGAGACACGTACGGCACCTACACGCGGCTCCTGTCGCGTGTCGGGGAGCGGCTGGGCGTGCCGGTGGAGTTCGTCCAGCGCCGCACGTACCGCGAGGTGAACGATCTGCTGGCCGTCGGCCAGCTCGACGCGGCGATCCTCTGCACGGGTGGCTACCTCGACCTGCAGCGGCGCATCCCGGGCACGGTCGAGGTGCTGGCCGTGCCGGTCGTCGGCGGCGAGTCCACCTACCGGTCGCTCTTGATCGTGCCGGCTGCGAGCGGGGTGAAGAGCCTCTCCGAGCTGGCCGGAAAGCGCTTCGCGTTCACCGACGAGCTCTCGCTGACGGGCCGGACCTGGGTGGTGCGGCGGATCGAGGAGATGGGGCGCGATCCCAAGCGCTTCTTCGGCGGGACCACCTACACGCAGAGCCACGACCGCTCGATCGCCGGCGTGGCGGCAGGCATCGTCGACGGCGCTGCGGTCCACAGCCTCGTGCTGGAGCACATGACCGCGCGCGATCCCTCGCTCGCGACGCGCTTGCGCGTCATCGAGCGCTCGCCTGCCTTCGGGATGATGCCGGTCGTGGCGTCCACCCGGCTGGACGCCGGGACGCGAGCGCGCCTGCGCGAGGTCCTCATCGGGATCGAGCGGGATCCGGCGGCGCAGGACGCACTCCGCGAGCTGCGCATAGAGCGGTTCGCCATTCCGCCCCCCGGTCTCTATGACTCGGCGCTGCGCGTGCAGGGGGCGCTGCGGTGAACGGGCCGGCGCCGGCGCGACCGCGGTTCCTCCTGTGGATGAAGCTCGCCGCGCTGGCCGCGTTCGGCGTGGTCGCGATGCATGCCGTCCACCTCGCGATCGGCAACCGGGTGGCGTCGCACGCGCTGCTCGATCAGCAGGAGGCGCTCGGCCGGGATCTGGCGAGGCTCGTCGCACGGCAGGCGGCCGATCCGCTCCTCGTGAACGACCTCGTCACGCTGCAGGAGCTGGTGCAGGGCGCGGTCCGACCGTCGTCTCACTCGGTGGCCTACTGCCTCGTCGTGCGCGACGGGCGCGCCGTGGTGAGCAGCTTCGACGGCCAGCCGCCGCCCGATCTCCTGGCGATTCGCGCGGCCGGCGACCGGGAGGCGGTGGTGGTCCGCTCGGGCGAGATCCGCATCCTCGACCTCGTCGAGCCCATCCTGGGCGGACAGCTCGGCGAGATCCGGCTCGGGCTCGACCTCGCCATCGTCACCGCCACGCGGCGCGAGCTGGCATGGCGGCTCGGCACCCTGGCACTGGCGGTCATCCTGGCCGGTCTCGTGGCCGCCTGGCTCGCGGGGCGGTCCATCGCGCGGCCGGTGAACGAGATGCTCGACGCGGCCGATCGCTTCGACCCTGCGGCAGGGGGCGCTGGCCCCGCGCCCGCGTTGCGCAAGGGAGGCTCCGATGAGATCGCGGTGCTGGCGGATCGCTTCAACCGCATGATGCGGCGCCTCGAGTCGGCGTACGCCGAGCAGGCGAGGGCGCGCCAGAAGGCGGTCGAGACCGAGCGGCTGGCCGCGCTCGGCTCGCTCGTCGCGGGTGTGGCCCACGAGGTGAACAACCCGCTCGCAGGCGTGAAGAACTGCCTGCGCAGGCTGGAGCGCGGCGACATCGCGCCAGCGAAGCGGCAGGAGTACATGGCGCTCATGGAGGAGGGGCTCGACCGGATCGAGGACGTGGTGCGCCAGCTGCTCGACTTCGGCCGACCGCACCCGGCCGTGCTCGAGCCCGTCGCGGCGTCTGCGCTGGCGCGCGACGCGGTCCGCCTGCTGCGTCCTGTGCTGGAGCCCAGGCGGATCGAGTGCGCGGTGTTCGCCGAGCCGGGCGCCGAGGGCGAGGTCCGGGCCGACCGGCGCAAGGCGGGCCAGGCCGTGGTGAACCTGCTGCTCAATGCGGCCTACGTCACGCCGGACGGCGGGCGGATCCGCGTGGCTGTCCGGTGTCGGGGGCGGTTCCTCGGCATCGTGGTGGAGGACCAGGGACCCGGCATTCCCCTCGAGGTGCGCGACCGGATGCTCGACCCGTTCTTCTCGACGAAACCCGAGGGAGACGGGACCGGGCTCGGCCTCTCCGTCACCCGGACCATCGTGGACGCGCAGGGCGGCGAGCTGACGTTCGAGTTTCCGCCCGAGGGCGGGACCCTGGCCGCGGTCTGGCTGCCGGCCGCGTGAGCGGGGCGACCTTCGCGCGGGACGTTACCGCGCGGTAACGCTCGCCCGTCGCGCGGGGGCGGGCTTGTTACCGGCTGGTGCCACCGGTCCTTCGAGTGCCAGTGAGTTCGAGCGCTTGCGCGTGGCCACCGGGTTGCATTCAGCGCCCGTCGCACGCGGCAGCGCCGGTATCGGCGCGCAGCTCCCACTCGACGGAGGCGTTCGAACAACATGAAGAAAGTCATCGCCGTCATCGCGACGGCCACGTTCCTCGCAGCATGTTCCGGTTCGGAAGGCGCCGTCGGCCCGACGGGCCCCACGGGCGACACGGGCCCCATCGGCCCACCCGGCCCTCCGGGCTCGGGCTACCTCGCGCTCGAGGCGGCGGGCGTCGTCGGCTACGTCACCGACGTCTCCAACGCTCCGGTCGCCGGCGCGAAGGTCTACTTCGTGCCGCAGGCGGACGTGGCCGCGCTGGCCCTCACGCCGATCAGCCTCGCCCCGAACACGGACATGAACACCGTCCGCGGCGCGACGAACGACGAGCCGCTCGAGGACCTCATCGAGACGAACGGCACGACCTACGCCAGCGCGACCACCAACGAGGAAGGCGTCTACCGCCTCGTCACGTTGCCGACCGGCGCCGAGTACTTCGTGGTGGCGGTCCCGTCCGATGCGGACCACCTGCCAGGCGGCACGCACTGCCGCGAGCCGCTCTCCGCGATGACGCTCGTCGGTCGCCAGGTCAACATGCAGGTGTCGTCGAAGCCCGGCCCGAACGCGTTCTACGTGGGCGCGTCGGTCTGCTATACCTGCCACGGTCGCCAGCACGAGAAGTACACGCTGCACGTGAACGGCATCCGCCCCATGGGGAAGGCCGGCGCGCTGCAGAAGGCCGACAAGTACTTCTCGCGCTGGAACGAGGCGCTCGCGAAGTTCTCGACCGGTGACGTGACCACGGGCGGCACGACGCTCTACTTCGTGCCGGTCGGCGTCGCGAGCACCGCCAGCGACTGGAAGGTCTCCGAGACCGATCCGGGCGCTGGCGTCGTGCTGACCGCACGCGTCTACAGCGAGGCCGGCAAGTACTACGTGCAGCTGAAGGACTTCGCCGCGTCGCCGACCGTCGCCACCTACGAGGCCGAGTTCAGCTACGGCGGCGGGCTCTACAAGCAGCGCTACCTCGCCAAGATCGGCGTGAGCCGCTACGTGCTCCCGATCCAGTACAACTTCGACTCCGCCCCCCTCGGCCCCAACGGGATCCTCGAGTCCGCGGATCCCGCCGTCCGCTGGAACTGGCAGCACTACAACCTGACGTCGAACGGCTGGTTCGTTGCGGCGACGGGCGCGCTCGCCGTTCCGGGCAAGGGCAAGGCGTTCGACCAGAACTGCGCCGGCTGTCACTTCACCGGCTACTCGCTCACGGGCGACGCCACTTCCGGCTGGAAGGCGCACGGCGTGCCCGACGTGAACGGCGAGGCCGACTTCGACGGTGACGGGCAGCAGGAGCTCATGAACACCACCTGCGAGAGCTGCCACGGTCCCGGGTCCGATCACTGGGCCGTCGCGGGTCAGGGGAAGCTCGTGGTCTCGCCCAGGCTGCTCACGCCGGAGCGCGAGGTCACCATCTGCGCCGGGTGCCACACCCGCACCCTCGGGATCGGCGCCGGCGCCACCGAGAACCCGCTGAACGCCCAGCTGCGCATGGCCCTCCCTGGCACGAAGCGGAGCGTCTGGCTCACCGACTACGTCTCGAAGATCAACGACGGCGTCTGGAACACCACCAAGAACAACGCGGGCGGCGCTTCGACGGCGCTCGGCGATGGCCTCCACTCGCGCCAGCACCACCAGCAGGCTTCCGACTTCGTGAAGACGAAGAAGTACCGGAACGCGTACCTGCTCGTCACCTGCACCTCCTGCCACGATCCGCACGGGACCTCGGATCAGGTCACCGCGCCGGTGGAGAAGCACCAGCTGCGAGCGGTCCTCGACGCCGCCCCGGCGACGGAGGGACTCTGCCTCGGCTGCCACTCCCCGTTCTACGCGGCGGGCGGAACCGTCGGCGAGCGGATGACGAACCACTGGGTCGGCGAGGGCATCGGCGCGAACATGCCGAAGAACGGCATCCAGTGCTCGTCCTGCCACATGCCCAAGACCGCCAAGTCCGGCGCCGGCCTGCGCCAGGCCGTCCTCGGCGGGCAGCAGTACTGGTCGGGCGACATCAGCTCGCACCTGTTCCAGGTGCCGCGTAAGGCCCTCGTCACCGGCAAGGTGGACGGAACCATCACCGGCAACGACGTGCAGCCGGTGCCGTACACGAACGCGTGTGGCATCTGCCACGGCACGCTCGCGCTGCCGTAGCGAGAACGTAGCCTGGAGTTCTGGCGCCGGTCGCGCGGCTCTCCTGCCGCGCGGCCGGCGCGCTTCGTTCCTGCGTCCGGAACGCGCCGAGGTGAACCCGGCGGCGCGCTCAGTCCTTCTCGGGCCCGTCGCCGCCGCGCGCCGAGGTGAGCTCGCGCAGGCGCTCCCACAGGCTCTTGCGCGAGATGCCGAGCAGCGCCGCGGCGCGCGCCTTGTGTCCGCCAGTCCGCTCCAGCACGCGCTGGATGTACTCGCGCTCGAAGTCCCCGACCGCCTCGCCCAGCGGGCGGACCTCGCCGTCGGGCGTTGTCGAGACGGCTGCCGCCCCGACGCCGCGAGCCGCGGCGGAGGCCGCCACATCGGGAGGGAGGTGGTCCAGCCGGATGGATCCGCCGCGCGACAGCGCGACCGCCCGCTCGAGCGCGTGCACGAGCTCGCGCACGTTGCCCGGCCACTCGTGAGCGTCGAGGGCCGCGATCGCCGACGGGCTCAGCTCGGGGACGGGCCGGCCCTGCCGTGCGGCGATGTCCGAGAGCGCACGTGCCACCAGCACCGGCACGTCGGCGCGCCGCTCCCGCAGCGGCGGGGTGTGCAGGTCGATGACGTTGAGGCGATAGAAGAGGTCCTTGCGGAACGCGCCGCGCGCGATCTCGTCCGGCAGCTCGCGATTCGTCGCAGCGATGATGCGGACGTCGACGTGCACCGTCCGTGTAGCCCCCAGCGGCTCGAACGTCGAGGTCTCTATCGCGCGGAGGAGCTTGGCCTGGCTGGCGGGCGACAGCTCGCCGACCTCGTCCAGGAAGAGCGTGCCGCCGTCGGCGGCCTCGAAGCGGCCGACGCGCCGCTGAACCGCGCCGGTGAACGCCCCCTTCTCGTGGCCGAACAGCTCGGACTCGAAGAGCGCCTCCGGAATCGCCGCGCAGTTGACGACCACCATGGGCCGCCCCGCGCGCCGCGACCGCTCGTGGATGCAGCGGGCGCACAGGTCCTTGCCGGTGCCGGTCTCGCCCGTGACGAGCACTGCGACGTCGCTCGCAGCAGCCGCCTCGATGCGGTCGCGCACGAGGCGCATGGCGGCCGAGTCGCCGAGCACGATACCTCGTGCCTCGCCGGTCGAGCCCGCGCGCAGCCGGCGCCGGAACGCCACCTCGTCCCGGACGCGTCCCACGCGCAGCTGCAGCTCCTCGATCTCGAACGGCTTCTGCAGATAGTCGCGCGCGCCCTCGCGCATCACCTGGACGGCGTCCTCGGCGTGGGCGAAGGCGGTCATCAGGATCACGCCGGCCTCGGGCTGCACGGCGCGGGCGCGGCGGAACAGGGTCAGTCCGTCCACTCCGGGGAGCCGAACGTCGGTGAGCACCAGGTCGAAGGGCTCGCGCTCCAGCGCCGCGAGCGCGGTCGTGCCATCGGCGCACGCCGCGACGTCGTAGCCGGCCTCCTCGAGCGCATCCGCCACCGTGATGCGGACGATGCGGTCGTCCTCTGCGAGCAGGAGCCTCACGGAGGCAGTCTAGACCCACCGGGAACGGCCCGCGAGGCGAGCCGGGCGCTCACCGCTCCGAAACGTCCGCCGCGCGGGCGAGCGCCCGCGCCGCGTGGGGGTCGCGCCACTTCTCGAACCCGCAGTGCAGGCACGCGCGGGCGATCGGGTTCGCGACCCAGAGCGTCCAGTGGAAGCGCTCGCCGCAGAACGGGCAGCGGAACGCGGCGAACCACCCGAGCGCCGCGACGGACCCCGTGATCCACGCCGAGGCGAGGAGGTTCCCCGGCGTGTCGCTGCCCGCAAGATCGCGGAGCGCCGAGAGCGCTCCCCCCGCACCGAGGGCGAGCCCGACGACCGCGGCGACGAGCGCGCCGAGCCGCTTTCGGTAGTCGAGCCATGCAGGGGCGAGTGGCGGGGTCATCGGGCAGGCAGGATACCGCGCCTCCCGCCGAACTCGAACCGACCGGCCGTCTCGCCGCTCGTTCACCCGCACAGGACCGCACCTGCCGCCTCGGAGGCCGCCTCGTCACGATGCGAGCAGGCGCTCGAGCTCGCCGGGATCCGTCGGCTTCGCGACGTGCCGATCGAACCCGGCCTCAACGGACTCGCGCCGGTCCTCCGGCTGCGCGTAGCCGCTCACCGCGACGAGGCGCACGCCGCGCAGCGAGGGATCGCCGCGAAAAGCACGCGCCACCTCGTAGCCGCTCATGCCAGGCAGCCCGATGTCGCAGAGCACGACGTCGGGAGGATTCACGCGTGCCTTCGCGAGGGCCGCCGGACCGGTGTAAGCCACCTCGACGTCGTGCCCGAACGCCTCGACGAGCTCTCGCAGCGACTCCGCGACGTCCGGGTTGTCCTCGATCACGAGCACACGCGAGCGGCGTCGCGGCAGCGCCACGGCGCACGTGGAGGCGCGGTCCGCTTGACGCTCGGCCGGGGCCAGCGGAAGGCGAACGACGAACTCCGCACCCTGTCCCGGTCCGGCGCTCGACGCCCGCACGCCGCCGCCGTGCATCTCGGTGAGCTTTCTCACGAGGGCGAGCCCGAGGCCGAGGCCGCCATCGGAGCGCGCGAGCGTCCGCTCCGCCTGGACGAACGGCTCGAAGACGTGTGCGAGGAGGTCCGCATCGATCCCCACTCCCGTGTCGGTGACGAGGACCTCCGCCCATACACCGTCCGCCCGGAGCGCGAGGGTCACCTCGCCGCCGTCCCTCGAGAACTTCACCGCGTTCTGGAGCAGGTTGCCGACGATCTGCATGAGGCGGGTCGGATCGCCTTCCACCCACGTCGCATCTGCGGGGACGCGCACGTGGAGTTCCACCCCGCGCTGCTGGGCGAGGGCGTGGTGGTCGTCGCCGGTCCGGCGCAGCAGCTCGCTCAGGTCGACCCGCTCGCGACGCAGATCGACGAGCCCGCGCGTGATCCGTGTGACGTCGAGCAAGTCGTCCACGAGCCTCGTGAGATGGTCCACCTGCCGCTCGACGATCGTCAGGATCTTCTCGCGCCGCGCCGCGTCGCTTGCCGGATCGCATCGGCGCAGGAGGTAGACGGCGTTGCGGATGGGAGCGAGCGGGTTTCGAAGCTCGTGGGAGAGGACGCTCAGGAACTCGTCCTTGCGCCGGTCCGCCTCCGCGAGCTTCTCGGCGATCGTGCGGTAGCGCTCCTCGCTCTGTTCACGCGCCCGCTGCGACGCCTTCTCGGAGGTGAGGTCGACGACGAACGCCGCGACGCCGTCTTGCTGGCTCGAGAGGCCTACGAGCACGGGGACTCGAGTGCCGTCGCTCCGGACGAATTCGCATTCGCGACGCGCGCCGAGCCCGGATTGCAACCACTCGGCGGGCACGCTCCCCTCCGAGCGAAACCGCTCGGACTCGAACTCCTCGCGCGAGAGGTGGACGATTCGCAGGTACTCGTCGTTCGCGAACTGCACCTTCCCGTCATTGCCGATGAACACGATTCCAATGGGGGCGTCACGCGCGAACCGCCGAAAGCGCGTCGCCTCCGCCTCGATCGCGCTGACCTGAAGCTGGCGCGCGAGCAGGTTGCGAGTCGGCTGCTGCGCAGCTGAGGTCCTGAGCCGTGTCCGGCGCTCCTCTGCAACGGCCAGCGCGAGCACGACCCCCACGAGCGACGAGACCACCCACGGCACGACCCCGCTCGCGCCCGAAGAAGCCGGACCGGGCGGGAGCGCGATGGGAGCGCTCGCGACGCTCAGCAGGGCGGTCGCGACGAGCCCGGGCCCGAGGCCGCCACGGATCGTGCTGAAGAGCACCGGCATCGCGAAGAGTGCGAGCAGGGGCCTCCTCGGTGCCGAAGGGTCCAGGGCCCAACCCGCCAGCACGGTGAGCGCGGCGAGGCCCGCCGCGACGAGGTAAGCGATCGCGTCGGTCCGCGGCGAAGCCGGGCGAAGGCGCGCGACAGCCGCTTGGCCTGAGAGATCGTCGTTCATGAGTTTGCTGAGCGGTGTCTAGCGCGCACGGAGCGCCAGCGCTCGGCCGGAAACTGACCGCCACCGCGAACCCCCAGCGCGCAGTCCCGCAATGTCCGCCTCGGGTAACCGTGAATCCACCGCGTGCGCTCCTAAATTGATACGACGCATGAGACGGCGTCTGCTGGAACTCGATGAGGTCGCGGCCCTGATTCGTCGCGGAGAGGCGCTGCTCCTCGCCGGCGACGAGGGTCCCCTGCGAACCCTGCCCAGGGGCACGTGGATCGCGGGCACGATTCCGTACTTCATGGGGGAGGAGGGCGGCGTCACCGATCGGAGCCGGATCTTCGTCGAGAGGCTGCCCGAGGGGCTGAGCTGCGCAGGCATCCGGCGCTACTCCGAGCGCGACATCTCGCAGGTGTACGCCGACATACCGGCGGGCGCGTTCGCGGTCATGATCGCGCCGAGCTCGAGCCGCGCGCACCTCTCGTTTGCGCTGAACGCCCCGAGGTACGAGAAGTTCGCGGCTTCCCCGCTCTTCGGCTGGATCTCGGGCGTCGACCTCTCCGATCTCGGCAAGATCGCTCCGAAGGTGTTCGAAGGCCCGAGCGGCGAGGCGCTCGAGCAGGATGCCGTCGTGATGCACGTCGCGTTGCCGCCCGGCAAGGTCGCGGAGCTCGCCATCCTCAACATCTTCGAGGAGGGGAGCGGGCCGACGATCACGTTCCCCGAGACGAGCTTCTGCGCGACCACGGCCGAGGTCGACGGGCGGCGCGTCAACCTCGCCGAGTACATCCGGGAGGCGAGCATGGACACGCGCCTGCCGCTCGTCGCGGACTACGCGGGAGCGAGGATCAACGTGAGCTTCCAGGAGGTCGACGAGGCGAAGCGCGAGGTGCGCTTCTTCGCGCCGGTGTTCGCGGGCGTGCGCTATACGTCCACTCCGCGCTCGAGGGCAGGAGCACGGATGGCATCGTGGGCCCGATCACGTTCGGCGAGATCGGTTACCAGCTGCTGAACCAGACGATGGTCTACCTGACGGTCTCCGACGCGTGAGCTCGGCGCTCGCAGCGCTCCTCGCGCCACGGCGCTGACGCTCCGCGTCCGCGTCGAGTTCCCGACGGTTCGCCCGGAGGGGACCCCCTTGCTGCTCTCGCGATGGGTGACCGCGGGCGCGCAGGCCGCGCCCCGCCGAGAAAGGCGAACGGCAGCGCCGCTCGCTCGCAGGGCTTCCGGCACTTCTAGCGGTCGCGCGCCGCGAAGATGGGTGCCGCGAGGTCCCGGCCGCCGCCGCGAGTTGCAGGACGGCCGCGGCCGGCTCATCCGTTCGTCACCCCGCGAGATCGGTTTTCCCACTGCGGGGTGAGGAGTGGATCATGGCGACGGTGGACAAGTCCCAGCAGCAGCAGGACGCGACGAGGATCAGGGTGGAGATCGAGCAGACGTTCGGGAAGGTGCCGAGCTGGGTGGACGAGATGCCCGACTCGGCGCTGCAGGGGTTCTGGTCGATGATGCGGGACTTCCAGCTCGCGGAGACCGCGATCCCGAACAAGTACAAGGAGCTCATCGGGCTCGGCGTTTCGGGCGCGACGCGCTGCAGGTACTGCACGCTGTTCCACACCGAGGCCGCGAAGCTCTTCGGCGCCACCGACGACGAGATCGCGGAGGCGTCGATGATGGCGGCCCACACGATGGGGGCGAGCACGTTCCTCAACTCGATGCAGATGGACTACGACACGTTCCGCCGTGAGACGCTGGACGCGATCGCCTACGTCCGCAGCCAGTCTCCGCAGCTGCAGTCCCAGCCTGGACAGCCCTCGGTCCAGGCTCATGCCTGACCCGCTCGACCGGCTCGTGGAAGACGGGCTCCTCCGGCGCGAGGGGGACCGCGCCCGGACGACGGCGCGGTGGCAGGCCGCGCTCGCGCGAGCGGCGCTCCGCCTGCAGCGCGCCGGAGCGCCGTGGAAGGACCTGCGGCTCCCGATTGCCGCCGCCCTCCTCGAGCGGTACGCCGAGGCGTCCGACGAGGAGCTCGCCGCGCTCGTCGAGGCGATGGTGCCGGTGGAGGAGGCGGAGCTCGCGCCGCTCGCGCGCAACGCGCCGCCCGGAGCGCAGCCGTAGGAAGCTCGGCCCGGCGCCCCAGCGGCGCCGGGCCCTCTCGCTCCCCCGCGGGCCGGATAGAAGCGGCCAGGCGCCTCCTGGGCGCCACGCCATGCTCGCGCCCGAGGGCAGGGCTGTTGCTGACCCCGCTGCGCGTCTGGTACCTCAGGGTCCGCCTGAGCGAACCCATGAACTCCGCGCGTGTGCTGATCGTCGAGGACGACCGAGACATCCGGGAAGGCCTCGCAGACCTGTTCCGCGAGGAGGGTTACTCGGTCGCGGTCGCGAAGAACGGCGCCGAGGGGCTCGCGGTGGCGCGCGCGAACGGAGCCGATCTCGTCCTCCTCGACCTCGCGATGCCCGTATTGGATGGCGCGGCGTTCCTCGCTCGCCAGCGGGCCGACCGCTCGATCGCCGACATCCCCGTCATCGTCCTCACCGCGCGCCAGGGCGTCGAGATCCCGGGCTGCGAGATCCTGCCGAAGCCGTTCGAGCTCGAGGACCTCCTCGCCGCCGCGTCGCGCTGCATCGGCGCGGGCACCGTGCAGCCTGTCGCCGGCATCTAGGGACGGCAGCCCCTCGCGCTACTTCTTGCCGGCCGGCGCGGGCTCCTGCGGCCCGTGGGTCCGGACGAGGTAATCGAGGAGGTCCTCGCGCTTCTTCCCCCGGGGATGTCGGCGCCCAACCCCTCCATCTTCTCGACCGCGTCCTTCCACTTCGCGCGCGACAGCCGCACCGATGAGCCGGACCCGTCGCGGGCCCCGCCGCGGCGGCACGCCTCGAACGCGCCTGGATTACTCGATGACGTTTGGTGAACGGGCAACCGACCGGTTCGGTTCACCCACCGGAGACGCCCCGCTTGGGCACGTCGTCGCCGCGCCTCGGGAAGACGAGCGACGCTGCGATCGCGATCGCGAGGATCACCGCGACGACCGCGAGCGACAGCGCGATCGGGATCGGGAAGACGTCGCTCACGAGCATCTTCGCGCCGACGAAGGCGAGCACCGCCGACAGCCCGAGCTTGAGGTGGTGGAAGCGGTGGATGACCCCGGCGAGCAGGAAGTAGAGCGCGCGCAGGCCGAGGATCGCGAACACGTTCGACGAGTAGACGAGGAAGGGATCGCGCGTCACCGCGAAGATCGCCGGGATCGAGTCCACCGCGAACACGACGTCGGTCGTCTCGACGACCACGAGCACGACGAGGAGCGGCGTCGCGGCGAGGCGGATGCGCCCGCCGATCTGCTCGCGCACGAGCATGCGCTGGCCGCGGTAGGCGGGGGTCACGGGCAGGAGCCTGCGGAGCAGGCGGAGCACCGGGTTCGCCTCCGGATGTACGGCCTCCTCCCGGGTGGTCGCCATCCGGATGCCCGTGAAGACGAGGAAGGCGCCGAAGGCGTAGATGACCCAGTGGAAGCGCTCCACGAGCGCAGCCCCGGCCGCGATCATCCCGCCACGCATCAGCAGCGCGCCGAGGATTCCCCAGAACAGGACGCGGTGCTGGTACCGCGGCGGGACGGCGAACCAGGAGAAGACCAGCACGAAGACGAAGATGTTGTCGACGGAGAGTGCCTTCTCGATGAGGTAGCCGGTGAGGAACTCGAGCCCGGCCTGCGGCCCCTTCACCTGCCAGACGCCCACGCAGAAGAGGAGCGCGAGCGCCACCCAGACCGCGCTCCACGCCGCCGCCTCCTTCGCCTTCACCTCGTGCGCGTTCCGGTGGAACACGCCGAGATCCACCGCGAGCATCGCGAGGACGAACAGGTTGAAGAGGATCCACGGCAAGGTCGCTTCCACGACACCTCCTGCGGCAGGTGGACGCGGAACATGCTGTCGGGAGCCCTCCCGAACAATGAGAAAGTCTTCGCGTGTCGCTGAGGAAAAACGAATGAGACGGCCAGCTGCCCCGCATCGCCCCGCCCGCCCGGCGCGGGGCGCCGCAGCGTGGCTACGCCCGCCGCGCGAGCTCGCGGAGGCCCGGCGCCTCGCGGCCCGTGCGGGCCACGTACTCGCGGTAACCGCCGCCGTACGGGACCGGCCCCTCCGGCCCGAGCTCGAGGACGCGGTTCGAGAGCGCGCCGAGGAAGCGCCGGTCGTGCGACACGAACAGCATCGTCCCGTCGTAGCCCGCGAGCGCCCGGACGAGCATCTCCTTCGTCCCGACGTCGAGGTGGTTCGTGGGCTCGTCGAGCACGAGGAAGTTCGGCGGGTCGTAGAGCATCCGCGCGAGGACGAGGCGCGCCTTCTCGCCGCCGGAGAGGACGCGGCAGCGCTTCTCGATCTCGTCCCCGGAGAACCCGAAGCAGCCCGCGAGCGTGCGGAGCGACCCGATCGACGCGCGCGGGAAGGCGTCCTGGAGCGTCTCCCAGACGGTCGCCTCGCCGCCGAGCAGCTCCATCGCGTGCTGGGCGAAGTAGCCCATCTTCACGCTCCCGCCGACGGCCACCGTCCCGGCGTCGGGCGCGGCCTGGCCGGCGACGAGCTTGAGGAGCGTGGACTTCCCGGCGCCGTTCGCGCCGAGGATGCACCAGCGCTCGCCACGGCGGACGAGGAGATCGAGCCCGTCGTGGACCATCCGGCTGCCGTAGCGCTTCGACACGCCCGCGAGCTTCGCGACGTCCTCGCCCGAGCGCGGCGCGCCGCGGAACTCGAAGTCCAGGATCCTGCGGACCTTCGGCGGCTCGACCTTCTCGATCTTGTCGAGCTTCTTCACGCGCGACTGGACCTGCGCGGCGTGGGAGGCGCGGGCCTTGAAGCGCTCGATGAAGGCGAGCTCCTTCTTGAGCATCGCCTGCTGGCGGTCGAACTGCGCCTGCTGGTGGGCGTCGGCGACTCGAGGTCGAGGTGGTTCGACGGCTCGTCGAGCAGCATCGCGTCGGGCCGCATGAGGAGGATGCGCGCGAGCGCGACCCGCATCTTCCAGCCGCCCGAGAGCGCGCCGACGTCGCCGTCCATCATCTCGGCGCTGAAGCCGAGGCCGGCGAGGATCTCCCGGGCGCGGGACTCGAGCGCGTACCCGCCGAGCTCGTCGAAGCGCGCCTGGACGTGGCCGAACCGGTCCACGAGCGCATCGAGCTCGTCGGCCCGCGCCGGGTCGGCGAGGGCGTGCTCGAGCTCGTGCAGCTCCGCCGCGACCGTCGAGACCGGGCCCGCGCCGTCCATCGTCTCGGCGACCGCGCTCCGACCCGACATCTCGCCGACGTCCTGCGAGAAGTGGCCGACGCTCACGCCGCGGTCGATGGCGACCTGGCCCTCGTCCGGCTGCTCCTCCCGCGTCACGAGGCGGAACAGCGTGGACTTGCCCGCGCCGTTCGGGCCGACGAGGCCGACCTTCTCGCCGCGGTGGACGACCGCGGAGGCCTCCACGAAGAGGATCTGCTGGCCGTGCTGCTTGGAGACGCCGTCGAACCGGATCACGAGGGAGCGGGTTCTCCCACGGCGCGCGGGTCCATTTCAAGACGCCCCGCGCGGCGGGTGGGCGGAGCCGCGTCGAGCGGCTAGCATCGCCCGGGTGTGGGCGCTGCAGACGAGGGTCGGCGCGGAGAGGTGGCTCGCGGGGGCGGCCTATCTCGGCGCCGTCGTCGCGTTCCTCTTCGCGCAGGAGGCGGGGCTCCGGTTGCGTCGCGAGGAGCGGCGCGCGTGGTGGGCGGGGAGCGGCCGCGACCTCATCAACACCGCCGGCCTCCTCGCCATCGCGGGTGCGCTCCGGCTCGTCGGGTTCCCGGCGGCGGGCGCGCTCCTCGTCGGCGGCACGCTGACCCTGCTCCTGTTCGGCGCCTCGGTGTTCGCGGCGACGCAGACCGGCACCCGCCACCCGCGCGCCTGGGCGTTCGCGGCGGGGCTCGTCCTCGCCATCCCCGTGCTCCTCTTCCCGGCCGAGGTGCTCGGCGGGTTCGCGCGGCTCGCCGCCGCGCTATTCCGGGCGGGGGGGTGACGCGGGGCCGGGCGCGCAAGGTGCGGCACGGGCGGGCGCCGCCGTCGCGCCGCGCGCGCTGAGGGGAACGCTAGGGCGTCCCCAACGGCGCGGACGCGAACACCACTGGCTCCACGAGCGCGCCGGCGAGCTCCGCGTCCGAGAGCGAGCCCTGCTGCGCCATCTTGAAGAGGAGGCCGCGGACGCGCTCGTCCCAGCCCTCGGTCGTCGCGCCGCGCTCGAACATCGCGTGGTAGCGGACCGGGTTCGGGATGACCGAGGCGAGGAACGCCGCCTCCTTCGGCGTCAGCGCGCGCGCGTCCTTGCCGAACCAGTGGCGCGCCGCGGGGCCGATGCCCCAGAGCCCCGGGCCCCACTCGGCGACGTTCAGGTAGATCTCCATGAGCCGCCGCTTCGGGAGCGACGCCTCGAGCCCGACCGTGACGACCGCCTCGCGCACCTTGCGGGCGAACGTCCGCTCGGGGCCGAGGAACAGGTTCTTCGCGAGCTGCTGGGAGATCGTCGAGCCGCCGCGGACGACGCGGCCCTTCTCCGCCCCCTGCGCGAACGCGTTTCGCAGCTCGTCGAAGTCGAACCCGGCGTGGCCGAAGAAGCCGCCGTCCTCCGCCGTCGTCACCGCGCGGATGACGTGCTCCGGGAGCTCGCCGATGGGCACGAAGTTCGGGTTCGCCGGGCCGACGACGAGCTCGCGCCCGCGGCCGCCCGCGTCGAGCGGCGGCCTGTGGAGGAACGGCTCGGCGAGCGACGTGCGCCCGCCGTGGCGGGCGGCGTCGCGGATCCGCCCGAGCTCGAGCGCGGCCGAGAGCGTCCACTCGGCGGGCGCGAGGAGCGGCCCTCCCACCTCGAGCCGTCCGTCGAGCGTCCCCGCGGGGCGCGGCGCGCCGGGCGGCACCGCGAGCGCCGGCGGCAGCGCGGCGAGCAGGGCGGAGTAGTCGAGCCGGTCCGCGCGGAGCGCCACCGAGAACGTGGCGGGCGGGCCGAGCGCGAGCTCGCCCGAAACCGACGCGGCGAGCGACTTCAGCAGGGTCGCCGCTCCATCCCGGAGCGTGACCCGGCGCGCCGCGCGATCCCACTCGAGCGTCCCCGCGGCCGAGGCACTGAGCGGGCCCACGGGCTGCGGCCCGATCCGCTCGCCGGCGAGCACGAGCCCCTCGATCTCGGCGCGCACCTGCGCGACCGCGCGCGAGAGGTCCGCGGGCGCCTCGGCCTCCGCATCAACCGACAGCGAGCCCTCCGCGAGCCGCGCCGCCCCGCCGCGCATCCCCGGCGGCAGCGCCCCGGGGCCGAGCCCCGCGACGCGCAGGCGCGCGCGCCAGCCCGAGGACCCGCGCTCCGCCATGAGCGCCGCGCGCCCACCGCTCCGCAAGATGACGTCCGCGTCGAGCCGCGGGCCTTCGGCACCGCGATGCACGATGACGTTCGCGTCCACCGGCCCGAGCGCGATGGTCGCGCCGTGGAGCGGCAGCTCGACGAGGAGCCCGCGGAGCTTCAGCTTCGGGAGGTCTCTCGCGCCGCCCTGCGCGCCGTCCGCGCCGAAAGCCCGCGCGGCCCGCATCGCCTCGACGCGGGCGGCGATCGCGCGGAGGTCGCGCCCGTCTGGCCCCGGGGCGACCCGCACGTCCCCGAGCAGGATCGAGGCGGGCTCGATTCGCCCGCGCAGGAGCGCGGGCAGCGAGGCGCGGGCGGTCGCGCGCGCGACGGAGACGACCGGCGGGCCGCCGTGCTGCACGGGGACGTCGATGGGGCCGAAGGTGACGCGGAAGAGGAGGTCGACGCCGACGTACGCGCCGAGCGAGAGCTCGTCGCCGAGGCGCGCGCGAAGCGCGGCGTCGATGCGAGCGCGCAGCCGCCGCTCGACCGCGTCCGTCGAGGCGACGAGCTGCGCGGCGCCGTACAGGAACGCCACGACGGCGAGCGCGGTGACGAGGCGGCGGCGGGAGGAGAGCATCACAGCGCGCCGGGTTTACCCGGCGGGGAGGCAGGAGATCAATCATCCTGTGAGGGCCGCCGTGACCCACGGTGCCCACCGCGTACGTTACCGTGACCGTGACCGGTTTCTAGAGAACGGCCGGAAAACGAGAAAGGCCGCCGGGAGTTTTCCCCCGGCGGCCCTCGATGTGCTCGAACAGATGTAGGCGAGGCCTACATCATTCCGCCCATTCCACCCATTCCGCCCATTCCGCCGCCGCCCGCAGGAGCGGACTCGTCCTTCGGCTTGTCGGCGATCATCGCCATGGTCGTCAGCATGAGGGAGGCGACCGACGACGCATTCTGGAGCGCCGTGCGAGAGACCTTGGTCGGGTCGATGACGCCGGCCTTCACGAGGTCCTCGTAGTCACCCGAGGCGGCGTTGAAGCCGTACGGGATCTCCTTCGACTCCTTCACCTTGTTCACGACGATCGACGGCTCGTAGCCGCCGTTCGCCACGATCTGGCGCATCGGCTCCTCGAGCGAGCGGCGCACGATGTCGACGCCGAACTTCTCGCCCTCCTCGACGGCGAGCTTCTCGACCGCCTTGAGGCAGCGCAGGTACGCGACGCCGCCGCCAGGGACGATGCCCTCCTCGACGGCCGCGCGGGTCGCGTGGAGCGCGTCCTCGACGCGGGCCTTCTTCTCCTTCATCTCCGTCTCGGTCGCCGCGCCGACGTTGATGACGGCGACGCCGCCGACGAGCTTCGCGAGCCGCTCCTGGAGCTTCTCGCGGTCGTAGTCGGAGGTGGTCTCCTCGATCTGGGCGCGGATGGTCTTCACGCGCGCCTCGATGTCGGCCTTCTTGCCGGCGCCGTCGACGATCGTGGTGTTCTCCTTGTCGATCGTGATCCGCTTCGCGCGGCCGAGGTCCTTCAGCGTGACCTGCTCGAGCTTGAGGCCGAGCTCCTCGGCGATCAGCTTGCCGCCGGTGAGGATCGCGATGTCCTCGAGCATCGCCTTGCGGCGATCGCCGAAGCCAGGCGCCTTCACCGAGCAGACGTGCAGCGTGCCGCGCAGCTTGTTGACGACGAGCGTCGCGAGCGCCTCGCCCTCGACCTCCTCGGCGACGATGAGGAGCGGCTTGCCCGCGCGGGCGACCTGCTCGAGCAGCGGGAGCAGGTCCTTCATGTTCGAGATCTTCTTCTCGTTGATGAGGATGTAGGCGTCCTCGAGGTTCGCCACCATCCGCTCGGCGTCGGTCACGAAGTACGGCGAGAGATAGCCGCGGTCGAACTGCATGCCCTCGACCACCTCGAGCGTCGTCTCGAGGCCCTTCGCCTCCTCGACGGTGATGACGCCCTCCTTGCCGACCTTCTCCATCGCCTCGGCGATGATGTTGCCGATCGTCTCGTCGCCGTTCGCGGAGATGATGCCGACCTGGGCGATGTCCTTCTTGCCCTGCGTCGGCTTCGAGAGCTTCTTCAGCTCGGCGACGACGACCTCGACGGCCTTGTCGATGCCGCGCTTGATCTCCATCGGGTTGTGGCCGGCCGCGACGAGCTTCGAGCCCTCGCGGTAGATGGCCTGCGCGAGCACGGTCGCGGTGGTGGTGCCGTCGCCGGCGACGTCGGAGGTCTTCGACGCGACCTCCTTCACCATCTGCGCGCCCATGTTCTCGAACCTGTTCTCGAGCTCGATCTCCTTCGCGACCGTGACGCCGTCCTTCGTGATGGTCGGGGAGCCGAACGACTTCTCGATGACGACGTTGCGACCCTTCGGGCCGAGCGTCACCTTCACCGCGTCGGCGAGGGTGTTCACGCCCTTGAGGATCGCCTCGCGGGCCTTCTGGTCGAACAGGATTTCCTTGGCAGCCATTTCGTGTGCTCCTGGGTCAGGGTGGGGGAGGGCCTAGCTCTCGATGACGCCGAGGATGTCTTCCTCGCGCATCATGAGGTGCTCCTCGCCATCGATCTTGATCTCGGTGCCGGCGTACTTCGAGAAGAGGATGCGGTCCCCGGCCTTCACGTCGAGCGGACGGACCTTCCCGTCCTCCAGGACCTTGCCGTTGCCGACGGCGATCACCTTGCCCTCGATCGGCTTCTCCTTCGCCGTGTCGGGGATGATGATCCCGCCCTTCGTCTTCTCCTCCTCCTGCACGCGCTTCACGATGATGCGATCCTGCAGCGGCCGGATCTTCATGTGATTCCTCCTCTGGTGTCGGTGCGCCCTCGCGGGCAACACGTTCGGGTAAGGTCTGGGGCGCCTGGCAGTCGATCAGTCGGACTGCCAAAGGCGGGCGTATCATAACCACCGCCCCCCTCGTGTCAAGCGACCAAGCTGGGCGTGCACGCCTGCGTAGCGAAAGGCCTTTTTCATCCAGGCTGGCAGTCGCCCCCTTTGAGCGCTGGCGATGCGCACACCGGCGCAGGCCGCCCGGGACCGGGTCGATTGGCAGTCGAAAAGGTCATTTGCTACGCGGGGTTGTCCGCGAGGACGCCAGGCGGTAGCGTTTTGGGAGGTGGGGGCGCCTCCCGTTGGGGGGAGGGAAGGCGCCCGAGCAGTCGGGAGGAAGGGGCCTTGGCCGTGAGCGACAAGATCCTGGTCGGCAAGACGGCGCACGAGTGGTTCCGGGAGATGCTCGCGGACGGGCTCTCTCACCGGCGGCTCGAGATCCAGGAGGTCACCGAGTTCTACCTCGTGAACCTCCTCGCCGGCTTTCTGGAGCGAGAGCGGCTCTTCGTAGAGAACGAGGACGGCACCGTCACGGCGGAGCCGCTCGCGCTCATCCTCCTGAGGGCGCTCGAGGGCGATCGGCGGACGCGCGTCGCCGGCCTCCGGCGGCTCGGGGACACCGCGCTGTTCGTCTCCGGGTTCTTCGGCGACTCGCTCGCGCGCTCGATCGTGGACGTCGACTACTACATCTCGATGGGCGAGCGCGCGTACGGCTCGCTCGCCGACACCGAGCGCGGCCTCGACGGGCTCTACGGAGAGCTCGCCGCGCGCTTCGGCCAGTTCGTGGACCTTTTCGCCGAGATCGCGGAGCTGTCGGACCTGCGCTCGAACCGCGGGCTCGTCCGGCTCTACGAGCGGTTCCTCGCGACGCGCGATGCGCGCGTCGGCCAGCTCCTGCGCGACCGCGGGGTGGCCCTGTTCTCCGGCCCCGACGCGCCGCCGCGGCGGGGGCTCCTGCAGTGAGCTCACCCCCGAACCACCCTCTGCCCCGCTCCGGCGCGGAGCGGGGGGAGCTCGAACGCTGGGACACGATCGGGTTTCTCCAGCGCGAGCTCGAGGCGATCTACGTGGTCGAGGCGCCGCGGGTGGAGGAGTTCCTCGTCGGGTCGGAGGGCGCGCGCGCGGCCGGCCACGCCCCCCGCGCGCCCGAGGAGCTGCTCGTCCTCGAGGAGGAGGACGGCGTCGCGCTCGGGCTCTACCTCGCGCCCGCCGTCGTCGCCGGCGCCGCCGCCGCGGACCCGGACGACCGCCGCCCGCGCCTCACCGCCCGCGTGGCGCTCCGCGACGTGGCCTGCGCCGCGGAGGGGGTCTCGCACTTCGTCTACCTCGCGACCCGCGCGGCGGCCGGGCAGGCCGTCTCGCTCCTCGAGCTCGAGGTACAGGCGGAGGTGGACAAGTTCGCGCTGCTCGTCCTCCACCTCTGGCGCCGCGGGCTGCGGCGGATGAGCCCCGCCCTCCGGCGCAGGCTGTTCGAGCGCGTGCGCTACCACGGCTGGCTCGGCGTGGAGGAGCGCGCCCGCTACGCGGAGGCGAACCGGCTCGGCCACGGGTACGCGCGCTGGCTCGAGGAGCGGTTCGTCGAGGACGCCGACATCGACGGGATGCTGCGCGAGCTGCGGAGGACGTACCGCCGCGGCGGCGGGGAGAAGCTCGCGTATCTCGGGAGGCGGTTGCAGTAGGCAAGGCGAGCGCAGGGGTAGCCGGATGAGGCTGCCCCGGAGCGAGCGGGGGGCTTGGGGGGGCGCGAGCTCCGCGAAGGCGGAGCGAGCGGCCCCCCAATGAAGAAGGGCGCGCCTTCTCGGGCGCGCCCTCGGCTTGCAGTCCAGCGGAAGCGGGTCGGCGGCTACCGCAGCGTGCGGGTCTGGCCGGCCGGTATGGTCGCCTTCTCCTTGTCGAACTTGCCGGAGAGGGCGTCGCGCACCGAGCGGTCGAACCGGACCTTCCCCGTCGCGATCTCGCGCAGCGAGAGGACAGGCGGCTTGTTCTTCATGTTCGCCATGAGCGGGCGGGCGCCGGCCATGAGCTGACGGGTCCGCTTCGTCGCGAGCAGCACGAGCGCGAAGCGGTTGTCCACCATGGGCAGGCAGTCTTCGACGGTGACGCGGGCCATGAATCGCCTTCCTTGGAACTCCGGGGACTTCCCGTGAGGAGGGCGGAAGATAAACGGGGCCGTCCCCTGGGTCAACCTCCCGCGCCCGGCCGCCCCTCGACCGAGGGGCCGAGCGTATGGTACCGAAGAATTCCCGGGAGGATTCGGCCCCATGAGAAGAACCACCCTGATCGCGGCGCTCACCGTCCTCCCCGTCGTCGCGGGTGCCGCACCCCGCGTCAAGATCGCCGTCACCGACATCCGGAGCGTGCAGGGCGTCGCACCGGGCACGGCCACGATCCTCTCCGACATCGTCGTGTCCGAGGTCGCCCGTGCGGGGTACGACGTCGTGTCGCAGGCCGACATCACGGCGATGATCGGCTTCGAGAAGCAGAAGAAGGTGCTCGGCTGCTCCGAGGACTCCTCCTGTCTCGCCGAGATCGGCGGCGCGCTCGGCGTCGATTTCATGCTGACGGGCCAGGTCGGGCAGATCGGGACGCGCAACCGCGTCTCCCTGCTCGTCGTGGACACGAAGAAGGCGCGCGTCGTGGCGCGCTCCGCGCAGTTCTCGGATCAGGACGAGGATGCCCTCGTCCGCGCCGCCGAGCTGGCGGTGAAGGAGATCCTCGCGGGGATCCGCGCCGCGCAGGCCGTGGCGCAGGCGCCCGCGGCGACCCAGCCGCCGCCGCTGAAGGCCGCGCCCCCGCCCCCGCCGGCCGCGAAGGCGACGCCTCCGCCCACCGCTGCTGCGACGATCCCGGGCGCGCCGGCCGCGAAGACCGCGCCGTCGCTCGCCGCCGCACCGCCGCCGCAGAAGCCGGCCGCCTCGCAGGTCTCCACCGCCGCGTCCTCCGGCTGGACCCCGCGCCGCACCGCGTACGTCACGATCGGCGGCGGCGGGGCGCTCCTCCTCACCGGCGCCGTCCTCGGCCTCTCCGCCCGCTCGAAGTACAACGCGCTCGACGCGAAGCAGGGGCAGTTCGGCTACTACGACGCGTACCAGGCCGAGAAGGGTGCCATCCGGACGCGCGCGCGCGCCGCGGACGCGCTGATGGTGACCGGCGCCGCCGTGACCGGCGTCGGCGGCTGGCTGTGGTGGCGGTCCAGGCCCAGCCGCGTCGCCGTCGTCCCCTCCGCCGCCGACGGCTCCGTCGGCCTCGTCGCGTCGGGCTCGTTCTAGAGGAGAAGCTCCCATGCGCCGATACCTCCTCCTCGTCACCGCCGCCCTCGCCGTCGCCGGCTGCTCGCTCAAGCTCGACACGAAGGAGCTCGACCCGCTGCAGGAGCCCCAGGGCTTCTGCGAGAGCGCGCAGACCGAGAGCATCCGGCTGTTCGAGCGCTGCTTCTCGTTCATGAGCGGGTACGAGGAGATCCTGTACGGATTCCTCCAGTCCTACTGTGGCGCGATCGGCACCGACGTCTCGAGCGGGTCGATCGCCTATTCGCAGGCCGCCGCGGGCGAGTGCCTCGACACCATCCGGTCGACTCGCTGCGACGAGTTCATCTCCGGCTTCTTCGACGGGGGTTGTCCCGCGATCCAGCGCTTCGGCTTTCCCGCCCCCGCGCTCTGCACCTCGTCCTGCCGCGCGGCGCTCGCCGGCAGGATCGCGGCCGGCGACGGGTGCACGACCGATCTCCAGTGCACGAGCGGCTTCTGCGACGTTCCGAGCCTGTCCTGCGGCGGGACCTGCGTCGCAGGACTGCCGGGCGACCCCTGCGACTCGAGCCATGCCTGCGCGGGCGGGAACTACTGCAGCAGCGGCTCCTGCACGAAGTTCCAGACGAGCATCGACGCGGACTGCGCGACGGTGCGGTGCAACCCGGCGACGCTCTACTGCAATCAGCTCACGAACAGGTGCGCGCAGCTCGTCGGCGCGGACGGAACCTGCGGCGGCGCCGCCGTGGCGCTCTGCGCCTCGGGCCTCTACTGCGACACGACGCCCAAGTGCGCCACCAAGGCCGCGCTCGGGGAGTCCTGCCTGATGAAGCCCTGCGGCCTCGGGCTCTCGTGCTACGCCCTCACGCTCCAGTGCATCCCCACGCCGACCGGACCCGGACCGCTCGGTGCGGACTGCCACTCGCCGCTCTAC
>WNFV01003886.1_pt1 | contig 24867 bp, 25 predicted proteins | sample 5400101 | NCBI WGS metagenome assembly WNFV01 (sample SAMN13153361, study PRJNA577476) | soil metagenome | isolation source: 115 cm soil or saprolite under grassland replicate 1 | place: USA:California | collected 2016-06-15 | reverse complement strand
ATGTTGTCGGCCACGCTCATGTGCGGCCACAGTGCGTACGACTGGAACATCATCGCGGTCCCGCGCGCTTCGGGCGGCAGATGCGCGATGTCGCGGCCTTCGATGCGAATCATGCCCGAGTCGGGGATGACGAAGCCCGCGATCGCGCGTAGGAGCGTCGTCTTGCCGCAACCGCTGCTGCCCAGCAATGCGACCATCTCGCCGCGCTCGACGCCCAGGCTGACGCGATCGAGCACCGACGGACCGCCATATGACACCGTCAGTGCTTCGATCGAAAGGTAGGACGGCATTGGGAACGCAGCAGATATGTGAACGCTACGGCGCAAGTATGACTCGGATATGTCCCCCCGGCCAACAGCCCCCGCCGGTATCGTATTTGGTGCATCGCACCATGCCCGGAATAAACGGCGTGGCCCCGCGGTAGGACGGGATAAGGCGGCCTGCCTTCCTCAGCATTTCGATTTCCTATGGAGAATCACGATGCCGTATCCGATCGATCGACGAGAATTCTTGAAGCTGGCCGGGTTGGGCGCTGCGGTGCTGGTATGCGGCGGCGCGGCCGCGGCGGAAAAAGCCAGCGCCGCTGTGGGCGACGAGTTCTACTTCGTTCAGCTTTCGGACACCCACTGGGGGTTCGAAGGCCCCGTCCAGAATCCTGATGCCAGCGGCACGCTCAAGAAAGCGGTCGCCGCGGTCAATAGCCTGAAGCAGCCGCCGGACTTCATCGTCTTCACCGGCGACCTCACGCACACGACCGAGGACGCGCAGATCCGGCGCAGGCGCATGGCTGAATTCCGCGACATCGTCAGCGAGCTCAAGGTCAGAGACTTGAAATTCATGCCCGGCGAGCACGACGCCTCGCTCGACCGAGGCAAAGCGTTTCAGGAATTCTTCGGCGCGACCCACTACACCTTCGATCACAAGGGCGTGCACTTCGTCGCCCTCGACAACGTCTCGGATCCGGGGGCTTCGATCGGCGCCGAGCAACTGGCGTGGCTGGCAGCGGATCTCGAGCGCCAGCCCAAGGACGCGCGCATCATCGTCCTGACTCACCGGCCGCTGTTTGACTTGTATCCACAATGGGATTGGGCGACGACCGACGCCGCGAAGGCGATCGAGCTACTGCAGACGCACGACAACGTGACCGTTTTTTACGGCCACATTCATCAGGAACATCATCACACGACCGGACACATCGAGCACCATGCTGCCAAGGGATTGATGTTCGCACTTCCGGCGCCGGGCTCGCAGCCCAAGCGCGTGCCGGTCGCGTGGGACCCGCAAGTGCCCTACAAGGGACTGGGTTTCCGCGAGATCGAGGCCGAAGCGCACCCGCCGCGCTACGCGCTCAACGAGTTGCCTGTCGCCTAGGACCGCATGGCCTCGCTACGCAGAAGAGCAGTGCTGGCCGGGATCGCGGCAGCCGCGCTGGGCGGAATCACCGGTGCGATCAGCGTGCGCTCGGAGCCCTCGGAGCGGGTCATCTCCATCCTGGCCCGCAAGTTCGCGTTCGATCCCAAAGAGTTGACGCTGAAGCGCAATGAACCTGTGATCCTCGAGTTCACCAGCACGGACGTGAACATGGGCTTTCGCGCGCCGGATCTTGGCGTGCGCACCGACATCTTTCCGGGACGGGCGACTCGGCTCCGCCTTGTACCCGACAGACTCGGCAGCTTCGAATTCCGCTGCGACGTTTTTTGCGGCGACGGCCACGAAGACATGGACGGCACTATCCACGTGGTCGCGTAGGGCCGGAAAACGCGCAAGTTTCTGCCGCGACGCGGCAGCCGGCCAACCCCGAGGGGACTACGGTCGGAACTGTGTGCTGCGAGTATAAGCACCAAACTCCAGTTCCTAACCCTCTCCGCAGAGGGGGCGCCTCGGCAGGTCTCCTCCGCGCCTGGCTCGGTTCGGAGTCCTGGCACAGCCTTTGCTAGCTGTAGGACAAGGGCGAAGGCCTGAAATCTTCCCCTCAGTAACTCATCGATTTAGCTCAGCAAGCTGATCGAGTAATTATGAGTGAACGATAAGTTACTGAAACAAAGCTTTAATTCGCATAATACTATAAGGAGTTGATATCATGGTCTCGATGAAGCTCAGTAAGATTTCGAACGCTCTTGTGCTTGCTTCTCTGCTCGGCGTCGGCGCCGCAATGCTTTCGTCATCGCCGGCCCACGCCGGCAGCGCGCCCGCCAACCTGTCGGTGACCGCTTCCGTCACCGCCAATTGCACGATTAGTACCACTGCAGTCGCTTTCGGCGCCTACGATCCGGTCGTGGCCAACGCCTCGACGGCCCTGAACGCCAGCGGTTCCGTCTCCATCGCCTGCACCAAGGGATCGGCTCCGAACATCACCATGGATCTGGGCGCCAACGCCAGCGGCTCGCAGCGAAACATGCTGGTCACCGGCGGCGGCACTGACGTCCTCGCATACCAACTCTATCAGCCGCCGAACACGACCCCCGGCACAGCCTGCACGTTCCCGGGCAGCACGGTATGGGGTACGTCGGTCGCAACGACGTTCACGCCGACCGCGCCGTCCAGCAAAGCCGCACGCAGCTACAGCGTCTGCGGCACGGTTGCCGCAGGTCAGGACGTGAGCGTCGGCTCGTACCAAGACACAGTCGTCGCCACGGTCAACTTCTAAGCTTGCGGGCGCGATGAACGCGCCCCGCCCTTGCGGCAGGCGGCGCGTTCCGCGACCGCCTGCGCTTGGTTCGCGAGCGACGCGAAGTCGCGGCCCGATGCCGCGACTTCGGTTCTCGGGAAGCGGATTTGTCATGCCTTTCGACCGACGCAAGCAGCGACCCCGAACCGGCCATGCCGGCCTGGCGGCGGCTGCGCTGACGCTGGCGTTGGCCGTCCCGCCGCAAGCGGGCAGCACAACCGCAGTATTCACTGTGAGCGCAATTGTCAACCCGAACTGCACGATCAGCACGAGCGCGGTGAGCTTCGGCCGATACGAATCGCTGCTGGCCAACGCAACGACTCCTCTCAATGCCGCAGGCACGGTGAGCATCGCCTGCACTAAAGGTTCGGCGCCGAAAATCACCATGGACCTGGGCCGAAATCCCAACGGCGGAAGACGCTACATGGCGTTGGCGGCCGGTGGCGCATCCGGGCCCGCCGATACGCTTTACTACGAGCTCTATCAACCGCCGAGCTCCGCGCCGGGAACCGCCTGCAGCTTTCCCGGGACTGCGGCTTGGGGCCCGTCAGGCGCGCAAACCTTCACCCCCGGTGCTCCGAACGGCCGGGGCCCGCGCAGCTACAGCGTCTGCGGGACGATTCCTGCCGGCCAAGGTGTGAGCATGGGTTCCTATGCCGATACGGTCGTGGCAACGGTAAACTTCTGACCTCGTCGACTACGCGGCGCATGATGGCTGCCGATCCCGCATGCAAACGACCGTCACCGCCCGCCGCAGTGTCCCCTGGATCGCCCTCGCGCTGTCGCTCGCCGCCGCAGAGGTTCCGGCCGGGTCATTCCAGGTCAATCCCATCCGCGTCGACATGACCAAGGGCGCCACGACTGCGGCCATTACCGTGCGCAACGATGGCGAGGATGCGATCGTCGTCCAGTCGAGCGTGGTGGCGTGGACGCAGGACAATGGCCAGGAGATCTATACACCCACGACCGAAGCGCTCGTCACTCCGCCGATCATGACCGTGCCGCCCGGCGGCGAGCAGATCGTTCGTGTGGGCTTAAGGCGCGGGCCCGACCCGCAGCGGGAGCTTGCGTACCGCCTCTACCTGCAGGAGGTTCCCCCGCCGCCCAAGCCGGGTTTCACAGGGCTGCAAGTGGCGTTGCGTGTCGGCTTGCCGGTGTTCGTCGCTCCGGCGGCGCCGGGTATGCGGCGGCTCGAGTGGTCGGCGCAGATCGGACCAGACGGCGCGATCCGCCTCGCCGCACAAAACACCGGAAACGCACACGTGCAGGTCACCGATTTCGAGCTCGGCCTTCCGGGCGCCGGAGACCCGATTGCGCACGAATCGACGCTCGCCTATGTCCTTGCCGGACAGCGTCGAATGTGGACGTTCCCGGCGCCACCAGACCGCGTCAAATCGGTCAGCGAGTTCCGCCTCAAGGCCTATACCGATGCCGGCGAGATCGACACCGCGGTCAAAGTCGAGCGCTAGGCGAGCCGTATCGTGGGCCCTCATCATGCTTGCCGTCGCCGGCCTCGTTAATGCTCAGCCCAAGGCGGCGGAGCCCGTTCTTCCGGCCGCCCCGCCGCTTGTCACGCCGGCCGCGCGGGTGGAAGAGCTCCTGCTGCTGGTCGACGTCAACGCGCAGGGTCTCGCCGACACGGTTCTGGTACTGCGCGATGTCGACGGGCGAATCGCGGTGCCGGTCGACAGCCTCGATCGGTGGCGGCTGCGGCGGCCCGGCGTTGCCCCACGCTTCCACAACGGAACGCCGTATTACCCGCTTGATGCGATTCCCGGCGTGACTTACGCCTATGACGCCGCCAAACAGTGGCTCACGATCACCGCGCCGCCACGGGCGTTCACGGATACTCAGTTCGCAAATGCGGCGTCACGCTATCCCGACCCCTCCGTTTCGCAGCTTGGCGGATTTCTGAACTACAACCTGTTTGCGTCGCGCGCCTCGGGCGAGTCGCAGTACGCCGGTCAATTCGAGACGGGATTATTCAGCGCCTACGGCGTTCTCGTCGCGGGCCTGCTCGTGCAGGACAACGCCGGCGCAAAGAACGCGGTGCGGCTGGATACGACCTGGACCAGCGATTTTCCCCAGCGCTTGACGACGCTGCGCGTGGGCGATGCGATCAACGTGCCTCGAGCATGGGGCCGGGCGGTGCGCTTCGGTGGGGTCCAGTACGGAACCAATTTCGCGACGCAGCCCGGCTACATCACGTTCCCGGCGATCGCCGCCAACGGCCAAGCGGCGTTGCCCTCGACGGTCGACGTGTTCGTCAACAACGCGCTGGTGGCGCAGCGGCCCGTCCCACCAGGTCCGTTCTCCATCACCAATATTCCGACGGTCAACGGCAGCGGCAACGTTCAGCTCGTCGTGCGAGACCTCTTCGGCCGCGAGCAGATCATTTCCCAGCCGTTCTACGCCAGCGTGAACCTCCTCAAGGCGGGCCTTGAGGATTATTCCTACGAAGCAGGCTTCGAACGCAACAACTTTGGCGTCGAAAGCTTCGATTACGGGCGCGCGGTAGCGAGCGCGACCTACCGCCGCGGGCTGACCGACCAGCTCACCGGGGAGGTTCATGGCGAGTTCGCGCGCGACTTGGCTGCTGCAGGCATTGCGGCGAATTACCTGATCACCGACATCGGCGTCGTCAGCGCCACGGGTGCGGTCAGCGGCGGCGGCATGGGAGCCGGCGCACTCGGCGGCGTAGGCTTTCAGCGGCAAACCGGCCAGTTCAGCATCGCCGCCCAGGCGCAATGGACCAGCGCCGAGTTTCGCGAGATCGGTTCCACCCCGGAAAATCCGCTGCCGTTGCGGCAGTGGAGCGCTTCCTTCGGCTATCAGTTCCAGCGCTTCGGCAGTGCCGGCATCACCTATGTTGCGCAGGATTTCCGCACCAAGCCCAATATCCACGTGCTGTCGCTGGGCTATTCGGTCGGCCTCGGGCCATGGGCTTTCTTGAGCCTGTCCGCCGCGAAGACCTTCGGTATCGGCGGCAACATCGCGCTCGGTGCGACGGTCACGGTGCCGTTGGGCGAGCGCACGCTCGCTGGGGCGAGTTACAACGGCACGCGGAGCTCGACCCAGGGCAACACCAGCGACACCAGCTTCACCCTGCAGCGCAGCGTCCCCGCAGGCGAGGGTTACGGCTACCGCGTCATCGCGCACACCGACGGCGAGATCCAGGCGAGCGGAACCTGGCAGAACAATATCGGTACCTATACCGCGGATGTGTCGCGCTTTCAGGGCGCCAATGCCGCCCGGCTGAGCGTCGCCGGCGGCATCGGCTACGTCGGTGGTCATGCATTCTTGAGCCGCCAGATCACCGACAGCTTCGGCGTGGTGCGCGTCGCCGATTATCCGGGCGTCGGGGTCCTGCAGGACAATCAGCCGGTCGGCCGCACGAACGCCGACGGTTACGCGGTGTTGCCGCAATTGCGCGCCTATGACGTCAACCGGATATCGATCGAGGAGCGCGATCTGCCGCTCGATGCCCAGGTCGACAAACTCAAGATGGAACCGGTGCCGTATTACCGCAGCGGACTGTTGCTCGATTTCCCGGTGCGCCGCTCGCACGGCGCGACGCTGCGCATCCGCCTCGACGACGGCGCGCCTATTCCCTCGGGCGCGATCGTCCAGGTGACGGGCCGCGACGAGGATTTCCCGGTAGGACTCGACGGCGAGGCGTACGTGACCGGTCTCGAGGAGCACAACCACCTGCGCGCGACGTGGAAGGGCAAGAGCTGCGAGTTCGATGCCGCGTTCCCGCGCTCGCCCGATCCCCTGCCGAGCCTGGGGACGTTCGTTTGTCACGGAGTAGCGCGATGATGCGAGTCGAATCTGTTTCTGCAGGGTGGCCATGGCGCGACAAGCGCTCGTCTTGGAATGCCGGCGCGACAGGCGTCGCGCTGTGGCTTTGCCTCACGACGAGTGCCGTTGCGACACCTAGCTGCAATGTCTCTACGCCCGGGCTGAGCTTCGGCAGTTACGATGTCTTCGCCACCGGCGTAACGAACGGCAATGCCACGCTGACCATCTCCTGCGACCTCAACCCTCCCCCTGGCAACGCCGACATCAACTACACGATCAGCCTATCCACCGGCAGCGGGAACAGCTTCGTACAGCGGCAGATGAAGAGCGGCGCCAACACATTCGGCTACAACCTCTACACGACCAACGCTTACTCGGTCGTCTGGGGCGATGGGACGGGCAGCAGCGCGACAGTCACAGGGAGCATGCGGCTTACGACCCCGAGCCCAAGCCAGACGAAGATCCATACGGTGTACGGTCAGATCCCCGCGTTGCAGGATGTCGGCGTCGCCAGCGATTACGGGGACAACGTCACGGTCACCGTGACGTATTGACGCACGCGTTCAGAGCGGTCGCACGTTGAGTGCGAGCGGCCAGGCGTAGGTTCCGGGCTGGACCTGCGCGGCCAGATTGAAACGGTACGAAAGATTGAGCGGTATGTCGCGGCCCTGTCGCCCGCGCTCGATGATCGTCCCGCCGTCGGGTCCGAGGTCCGCAGCGCCGCCGGTCGAGCTGACGCGCACGGAGGTGAAAATCGGCAGCCGGCTGAAGAAGTCGATGACGTAGCCGGCCGGGTTGTTGGACGTCACGCGCAACTGCGATGCGGCCGGAACCTCGACATAGCCGCGGGCGATATCCGCGTCGGTGATCGTTATCTCGGAGCGTTGCTGCACGAGCTGGCTCACGGTCTGGGCGGGTACGAACGCGGTCACCGCGATCTGACTGCGCGCCGCGGCATGGATGTGTGGCGACATTGTCGCTGCCGCCAACGTGGTGAGCGCACCGAAAACGATGCGACGCTGGATGCGCAGTGCCCGGCTGACGACTGAACGCTTCACGAAGCCTGCCTTGACGAGCTCCTCGCCCAGCCGACGACCGCTGGTCTTCTGCCGCTCCAGCGCGATCGCGAGCTGTTCCTGCGTTATCTTACCCTGTGCGACCAGGATCTCGCCCAGTTTTGGCGCGCGGTCGGCCACGGCGGGGCCCTCGCCCTGTTGCGCTTGCGCGGCCGTATCGCGCGCGTGGGCAGCGGCGGCGGGCGCAATTTCGGCGTGATGCAGACGTTTCTTGTCCATGGGTCGGCCTGGTCTTGGTTTTCGGGGTCGTCCCGAACCGAACGCAAGACCTGTGCCCGTGGCTTCAAAATGCGCGGCATCAAGCTGTACCCCACACCTCCCGCGCCGTTTCGACGATTAGCTTGAGCTTCGCGGACTGCGACTCGCGTGCGATCTCGTTGCCGTGCACCGTGCTCGAGAAGCCGCATTGCGGGGACAGGCAGAGCTGCTCCAGCGGCACGATGCCCGCGGCTTCATCGATACGGCGCTTGAGCGCATCTTTGGATTCGAGCTCGCCGACCTTGGTCGTCACTAAGCCGAGCACGACGGTCTTGGCCTTGGGAACGAAGCGCAGCGGCGAAAAATCGCCCGAGCGGGCATCGTCGTATTCCAGGAAATAGCCGTCGACGCCGAGCTCGTTGAAAAGAACTTCCGCCACAGGCTCGTATCCGCCTTCGGCGACCCAGGCGCTCTTGAAGTTCCCGCGACACAAATGGGTGCAGATCGTCATCCCGGCGGGCCGGTCGGCAATCGCCGCATTGATCAGCCGCGCGTAGCGCCGCGGCAGCTCGTCCGGATCGTCGCCGCGCGCACGCGCACCCTCGCGCATCTTCGGATCGCACAGATAGGCGAGATTGGTGTCGTCGAGCTGGACGTACGTGCAACCCGCATCGCCCAGCGCCTTCAGCTCGGCTCGATACGCCGTGGCGACGTCGGCAAAGAATTCCTCGAGGTCCGGATACGCCTCGCGGCTGATCGCGTCGCGGCCGCCGCGGAAGTGCAGCATGGTCGGCGAAGGAATCGTCACCTTCGGCGTGCGCCGCGTCGCCGACTTAAGGAACATGAAATCAGCGACCTGGATCGGTCGCATGTGGCGTACTTTCCTGGTCACGTGCAGCACGGGCGGAGCGAAGTCGACGTCGCCCTTGGCGCTGTGGAAATGCGCCGTCAGACCGCCGCGGGCCTCGACGCCTTCCAGCTGCTCGAGGAAATCGATGTGAAAGTACGTCCGCCGGAACTCGCCGTCGGTGACGCTCTGGAGCCCGACGTCTTCCTGGAACCGCACGATGTCGGCGATCGCCGCGTCTTCGACAGCGCGCAGCGCCGCCTTCCCGATCTCGCCCTTCTGGCAACGCTCGCGCGCGGTCAGGAGCTGCGCCGGCCGCAGGAAGCTGCCGACGTGATCGGCGCGGAAGGGCGGTTTCGTGCGCTGGCTCATGGCAAGGTCACACGCCCGGATCCTTGAAGTTCTCCACCTTGTCGAACTCCACGTTCCAGTAGTGTCCATCCTTCATCTCGACCTTGCGGATGTAGACGTTCTGCACAACGTCGCGCGTCGCCGGATCGATCGACATCGGGCCACGGGGGCTGACCCACGCCATGCCTTTCATCGCCTCGACCAGCTTCTCGCCATCGGTCGCGCCGCCCGTCTTTTTCAGCGCTTCGTAGATCAGATGCATCCCGTCGTAGCCGCCAACCGACATGAAGTTCGGCCGCATGCCGTTGTTGGCCTTCATGAAGGCATCGACGTAAGCCTTGTTCTCGGGGGAGGGATGCGCGGCCGAATAGTGGAACGATGTGATCACCCCGAGCGCCGGTGCGCCGATGGTATCGAGGATATCGTCGTCGACCACGTCGCCAGGGCCGATGAGGGCGATCCCGGCGTCCTTCAAGCCGCGCTCTGCGAATTGCTTCATCACGGCGGTGCCCTGTCCCGAAGGCACGAAAACGAACAGCGCGTCGGGCTTGGCGTCCTTGGCGCGCTGCAGGAACGGCGCGAAGTCGGGATTGCTTAAAGGCGAACGGATCGAATCGACGATTGTGCCGCCGGCGTCGCCAAAGCGCTTGACGAACGTCTTCTCGGACTCGCTGCCCGGGGCGTAATCGGCCACCAGCGTGACGACCCTCTTGATCTTGTTCTTCGCCGCCCAGTCGGCGATGGGCGCGGTATTCTGCGGTAGCGTGAATCCCGTGCGGACGATGAACGGCGAGCGCTGGGGAATGATCGAGGTCCCCGCACACATGACGATCATCGGCACCTTCGCTTCTGTTGCAACGGACGCGGTCGCTAGCGCGAGCGGCGTCAACCCGAAACCGGCCAGGATCGCGATCTTCTCCTGCACGATCAGCTCTTGGGCGATGCGCTTGGTCGTCTCAGGTGCGAGGCCGGTGTCGTCCTTGACGATCAGTTCGAGCTTGCGGCCGGCGACGGTGTCGCCGTTCCTCTGCATGTAGAGCCGGACGGCGGCTTCGGTCTGTCTTCCGGTCGACGCGAAGGGACCGGTCATCGGGAGGATCAAGCCGATCTTGACCGGATCGGCGGCGAACGCCGAACGCGGCAGCCACGCCGCCATCGCGGCGGCCGTGCCGCCGACCAGAAACCTGCGCCTGGATTGCAATCTCGCGTGTCGCATGCTCTTCTCCTCCTTGCCCTGTTCCTCGTCGTCGTCGCCGCGAACGCGGAGACCCATTGATATTATGCGCCGCGGTTTAGGTCGAATAGAAACCTCGGCCCGCAGCGGCGAGCCGCTCGAGCGCCGGCGCCGGCGTCCAATAGGCCGCCCCGAAGCGCTCGCGTAGCACGCGGATGCGCTCGAGCACGAGCTTCGCGCCCAGCCGGTCGGCGTAGAAAAGCGGGCCGCCGCGATAGCGCGGAAACCCGTAGCCGGCGAGCCATACGATGTCGACGTCGGAAGCGCGGGAAACGACGCCCTCGTCGACAATCTTCGCGCCCTCGTTGATCATGCCGATCAAGCAGCGCTCGACGATTTCGGCGGGCGCAATCGCGCGCCGCTCGATGCCGCGGGCGCGCGCGTGCTCGATCAGCATCGCCTCGACGGCGGGATCGGCCATCGGCTTGCGGCTGCCCTCGTCGTAGCGGTACCAGCCCGCGCCGGTCTTCTGGCCGAGCCGGTTGGCCGCGACCATCCGGTCGAGAAGGTCGCAGTCGCGTCCAAGCTCGCGCAACTGCCGCCGCAGACTCGCGTTGCGCCAGCCGATGTCCAGTCCCGCCAGGTCGCCGACCGCGAGTGGCCCAATGGCGAAGCCGAAGTCGGTGAGCGCCGCGTCGATCTGCTCCGGCGACGCGCCTTCCTCCAGCATGAAAAGGCACTCGCGCGTGCGTGGGAGCAGCATGCGGTTGCCGACGAAGCCATCCTTGCCCTTGCAGACGACGCCAACCTTCTTGAGCCTCCTGACCAGCGCGATGCCCGTCGCAAGCGCATCGGGAGACGACAAGTCGGTGCGCACGATTTCGACCAGTCGCATCACGTTCGCGGGACTGAAGAAATGCAGGCCGATGACGTCCTCGGGCCGCCGGGTGAAACCCGCGATCTCGGCCACGTCAAGATACGAAGTGTTCGTGGCGAGCAGCGCACCGGGCTTGGCGATCGCATCGAGCTTCCCGAAGACATCGCGCTTGACACCGATGTCCTCGAACACGGCCTCGATGACGACGTCGGCGGCGGCAGCCGCATCGATCTCGCTCGCTCCGGTTAACCGCCCGAGGACGAGCTCCAGCTGATCCATCGTCATGCGGCCCTTGCTCACCCAGTCGTGGAAATGCGCCGCGATCCGCTCCTGCGCTCGTGCGAGCGCTGCGTCCGCGGCCTCGACCAGCGTGACGTTGAGGCCTGCATCGAGCAGCGCGATAGCGATGCCCTGCCCCATCGTTCCCGCGCCGATCACCGCGACATGACCCAGCGCATGCGGCGCGGCGGTTGCCACGCCTGCGGGCGGCTTGCCTACCTCGCGTTCGGCAAAGAACGCGTGGCGCAGGGCCTTGGATTCGGGCGAGTCGCGCAGCGCGAGGAAGTCTGCGCGGGCACGCGCAACCGCGTCGGCGAAGGGCATTTCGATCGCCCTGCGGACGGCAGCGACGATCTTCTCGGGGGCGGGCTCGCCGCGACGCTTGCGCGCCGCCCGCTCGTGGCGCTGGAAGATCTCCGGCGCGGCTTCCGGCGATGGCAGCGCGGCGATGCGTCGCGGGCCGAGGCCCGCCGTCAGGACTCGCCGCGCGAAGTTGACTGCGCAGGTGCGAACATCTCCATCGGCGATCTCGTCAACGAATCCCGCGGCCTCGGCCGCATCGATTGCGCGCGGCTTGCCGTCCAGCATCAACGCCAGCGCGGCGTCGAAGCCGACGAGGCGCGGCACGCGCTGCGTACCGCCGGCACCGGGAAGCAGCCCGAGATTGACCTCGGGCAGACCGATCTTGGTCCCGCGCGCCGCGACGCGGTAGTGGCAGCCGGCGGCCAATTCGCAGCCACCGCCCAGCGCGTTGCCGTGCAGCGCGGCGACGACCGGTTTTCCCGCGTCCTCGAAACGCTGAATGACGTCGGTCAGATGCGGCGGCTGCGGCGGCAGATCGAACTCGCGGATGTCGGCGCCAGCGCAGAACGTGTTGCCTGCGCAGGCGATGACGATCGCACGCACGGAGTCGTCGGCGACCGCCTCATCCAGCGCCGCGACGAGCCCGGCGCGCACATCCCGCGACAGTGCGTTGACCGGCGGGTTGTCGATGACGATCACGGCGATGCCGGCATCGCGTGTCAGCGACACGACCTGGGGTTTGGGGAGCAAGTTGGCGGAACCTGTGACGCTTTAGTCGAGGCGCACGTAGTCGAAATCGAGTGGCTGCTTGTTGATGCCCACCGCGGGCGGCGCGATCCAGCCGGCGAACTTGCCCGGCTCGACGACCCGACCCATCAGCGAGGCGACGTACGCGCGGTCGTCGGGGGTCGGCAGCCAGTTGCGCTCATTCGCCTGCCATTCGTCCTCGCCAATGATGCGACCATCGAGCCCGATGCGCGCTCCGGCGAAGGATCCGATCCGGCGGTTGAAGGCCTTGTGTGGCAGCAGGATCCTTTCTTCGATCCCCTGCTTCTGCAGCACGCGGTTCCAGCGGCCCACACCGGCGATCGTGTCCTTGATGTACCGCTCGCGCAGCCGCTCGTTCAGCGCATTGAGCGCAGGCACCTCGCGCTCGACCAGCCGACCATCGGCCACTTCGAGCACCGGGTAGGTCGCGTTCTCGAGCACGTGATCGTCGGCGATCCTGCTTTCGTCGAAGCGGCCCTTGAGCCCCGTGCTGTAGAAGATCGCGGCGTTCGAGGAGACGTCGGCGCCGAACAAGTCGAGCGTCACGCTGTAGTGGAAGTTGAGATAGCGTTGCAGCGTCGGCAGGTCGATAACGCCGTGCCGACGCACGTCCGCGGGATCGCGGACTCCGTGCCGCGCCATCACCTCCGCGGTCCGCTGCAGGATGCGCGCGATCCCCGACTCGCCGACGAACATGTGATGCGCTTCCTCGGTCAGCATGAAGCGCGTGGTGCGCGCCAGCGGGTCGAATCCGCTCTCCGCCAGCGCACAGAGCTGGAACTTGCCGTCCCGGTCGGTGAAGAATGTGAACATGAAAAACGCCAGCCAGTCGGGCGTCCTTTCGTTGAAAGCGCCGAGGATGCGCGGATTGTCGCGATCGCCCGAGCGCCGCTCGAGTAACGCTTCCGCCTCCTCGCGCCCATCGCGCCCGAAGTACCGGTGCAGCAGATAAACCATCGCCCACAGGTGGCGGCCTTCCTCGACGTTGATCTGGAAGAGGTTCCGCAGGTCGTAGAGCGAGGGCGCAGTCATGCCGAGGTGCCGCTGCTGCTCGACGGACGCCGGTTCGGTGTCGCCCTGCGTGACGATGATGCGGCGCAGGTTGGCGCGGTACTCGCCGGGTACTTCCTGCCATGCTTCCTCGCCCTTGTGCGCGCCGAAGTGAATCTTGCGCCCGGGCTCGGCGGGGTTGAGGAAAATGCCCCAGCGATAATCGGGCATCTTGACGTAATCGAAATGCGCCCACCCCCCCTGCTCGACGCTGATCGCGGTGCGCAGGTAAACGTCGAAGCCCGCCGTGCCTTCGGGGCCCATCTCCCGCCACCAGTCGCGAAAGCGCGGCTGCCAGTGCTCGAGCGCGCGCTGCAAGGCGCGGTCGTCCGCGAGACCGACGTTGTTGGGGATGCGTTCGCCGTAGTCGATGCTGCTCACGGCTTGCGCTTGTAGCCGAGTTGGAGCGTCACGTCCTCCGCGACCGCCGTCGCGAGCGTCGCTACGGGGCCGTCGAATGCAAGCTGGCGGTGTCGATCGGCGTCGGCGTGCGCATCGAAGCTCACCGGTGCGCGCGGTTTTGCAGCTTGAGCTGCCTGGGGCACAGCAGACACGGCATCCTCCGGGCGGCAGCGCGGACAGCAACGCAGTCCATCACCGCTTCGACGATATACTAGCAGCCTGATGCAGAACCCTCCATGAGGCGCGTTTCGGACGAGATGGCCCCGGATGCAAGGCGCGAGCCGCGTCGAATAGCTGGTGCATATTCGCAAGGCGAGCAACGCCGCAGGCGGGGCTCTCATCGGCCAATGCGCGTCGAAACCCGGATCGGCAGCAGAAACGGAAGGGCTCGCGCCGTTCGTCGCGCGGGAAATCTGGCGGGTCATCGCAGCGCTACGCCAGGACGGTGTGGCGACGATCATCGTCGATCGCAACTATGGCGCGGTGCCCGCACACACCGACCGCTGCGCGATCCTGGTCAAGGGACAAATCATTGCCGATCTGCCGAGTGGTGAGCTGCGGAGTCGGCCGGAGCTGCTCCACCGGCACCTCGGAGTGTAAATGCCATTTCTGAGCGTGCGCGGTCACCGGCTGGAGTATGCATGGCAGGGGGGAGCGCACAGCGACGCGCCGCCGATGGTCATGGTGCACCAGGGATTGGGCTCGCTCGCGCTCTGGAAAGACTTTCCGCAGCGCCTCGCCGACGCGACGGGCCACCGGGTGCTGGCGTATTCGCGCCTGGGCTACGGCAAGTCCGATCCGCTCACCGGCCCACGCGGTGTCGACTTCATGCACCTCGAAGCGCTCGAGATCCTGCCGCAGCTGCTCGACAGCCTCGGCGTGCACAACCCGGTTCTCTTCGGTCACAGCGAGGGCGCCTCCATCGCACTCATCCATGCGGCGCGTGCGTGCCGTCCGGTCGCCGCGGTCGTCGCCCTCGCGCCGCACGTTTTCGTCGAGCCCTACGGTCTGACGAGCATTGCCGCGGCCAGGCGCGCGTATCTGGACGACGAACTACGCACAAAGCTGGCGCGCTACCATGACGACGTCGAAAGCGCCTTCTGGGGCTGGAACGACATCTGGTTGCATCCCGATTTCGTCGCGTGGAATATCGAGGCGCTGCTACCCGAGATCGCGTGCCCGGTGCTGGCGATCCAGGGCGTGGACGACGAGTACGGCACGATGGAGCAGATCGATCGGCTCGAGCGCGACGTGCGCAGCGCGCGCCGGCTGGAGCTCGCCGCCTGCGGGCATTCGCCGCACCGCGATCAGCCGGACGCGGTGCTGGCGGCAGTGACGAGCTTTCTCGTCGCAGCTTCCTGAGGGCACTCCCGTGAGTAACGACCAGAGCGGGCCACTCTCCGGCCTCCGGGTAGTCGAATTCGCCGGCATCGGGCCGGTGCCGTTCGCGGCGATGCTGCTCGCGGACATGGGCGCTGACGTCGTCCGCGTCGCGCGTCCCGGCACGCCGGTGCTCGACAAGCGCGACATCGTCGAGCGCGGGCGCCGCGTCGTGTCCGTCGATCTCAAGGGCGCCGAAGGCCGCGAATCCGCACTGCTGCTCCTTGACCGCGCGGATGTCTTGCTCGAGGGCTTTCGGCCGGGCGTCATGGAACGCCTCGGGCTCGGCCCCGAAGCGGTCTTGCACCGCAATCCCCGGCTGGTCTACGGACGGATGACGGGATGGGGCCAGACCGGGCCGCTTGCGGCCGCAGCCGGCCACGACATCGACTACATTGCGCTCACCGGGGCGCTGCACGCGATCGGCGAGGCGGGACGCGGGCCGATCCCGCCGCTGAACCTACTCGGCGATTTCGGCGGCGGCGCGCTGTATCTGATCGTCGGCGTCCTCGCGGCACTTCTCGAGGCACAACGCTCCGGCCGCGGCCAGGTCATCGATGCCGCGATCGTCGACGGCGCCGCGTCGCTGCTTACGTTCATCTACGCCGCGGTCGCGCGAGGCGAATGGCGCGACGAGCGCGGCGGCAACCTGCTCGATGGCGGGACGCCGTTCTACACGACGTATCGCTGCGCCGACGGCGAATACATCGCGGTCGGCGCGCTCGAACCGCAGTTCCACGAGGTATTGATCGCTCGCCTGGGTCTCGATCAGAAAGCGTTCAAGGATCGACTGAATCCCGAATCGTGGCCGCGCTTGCGGCAGATTCTGCAGCAAACGTTCGCGCAGCGTCCGCGCCGCGAATGGTGCGACCTGCTCGAAGGAAGTGACGCGTGTTTCGCGCCGGTGCTGGCCCTGGGCGAGGCAGCGGCGCACCCGCATATGGCGGCGCGCAAGGTATTCAATGCAATCGACGGTGTGTCGTGTCCGGCGCCCGCGCCGCGTTTTTCGCGCACACCGAGCGCGCCGCGCGCCGTCTCCACAGAAGTCTGCGATCCCGCCGAGATCGCACGCGAATGGGGCGCGCGTAGCCTGGGCTGAGCGCGCGTAGCCTGGGCTGAGCGCGCAGCGCGATGCCCGGGGCAGCGCTTCGAAATCAACGTCAGTCCCGGGCATCCCCCGGATCGAGTCCGGGGTCAGCCCGGGCTACGGGCGCAGCGGAGCGCCGGCCTAGAATGACCGCGGCAAGCCGAGCACGTGCTCGGCGATGTAGCTGTAGATGAGATTGGTCGAAATAGGCGCGACCAGATACAGCCGCGTCTCGCGGAACTTCCGCTCGACGTCGTACTCGGCGGCGAAGCCGAAGCCGCCGTGCGTCTGGAGGCAGACGTTTGCCGCTTCCCACGCCGCCTTTGCTGCGAGGTGCTTGGCCATGTTGGCCTCGGCACCGCAAGGCTCACCGCGGTCGAAACGATCACAAGCCTTGAAACGCATCAGGTTGGCCGCCTCGACCTCCATATAGGCCTCGGCGATCGGAAAGGCGACGCCCTGATTCCTGCCGATCGGGCGACCGAATACCACGCGTTCGCCGGCGTACTTGGCGGCGCGGTCGATGAACCAGTAGCCGTCGCCGATGCATTCGGCGGCGATCAGCGTGCGCTCGGCGTTGAGCCCGTCGAGGATGTACTTGAAGCCCTTGCCTTCCTCGCCGATCAGGTTCTCCGCGGGGATCTCGAGGTTGTCGAAGAAGAGCTCGTTGGTCTCGTGATTGACCATGTTGCGGATCGGCCGGACCGTCAGCCCCTTGCCAACCGCATCCTCGAGCTCGACGATGAAGATCGACATGCCCTCCGATTTGCGCTTTACCTCGGCGAGCGGCGTCGTGCGCGCGAGCAGAATCATCAGGTCCGAGTGCTGCACCCGCGAGATCCACACCTTCTGGCCGTTGACGACGTAGCGGCTGCCCTTCCGAACCGCGGTCGTCTTGAGCTGGGTCGTGTCGGTGCCCGTCGTGGGCTCGGTTACGGCCATCGATTGCAGCCGCAGCTCACCGGCGGCGATGCCGGGCAGATACTTCTGCTTCTGCACTTTCGAGCCATGCCGCAGGAGCGTCCCCATGTTGTACATCTGGCCGTGACACGCGCCCGAGTTGCCGCCGCAGCGGTTGATCTCTTCCATGATCACCGAGGCCTCCGCCAAGCCGAGGCCGGAGCCGCCGTACTCCTGCGGGATCAGCGCGGCGAGCCAGCCCGCCTTGGTGAGCGCGTCGACGAATGCCTCCGGATATGCGCGCGCTTCGTCGATCTCGCGGAAATACGCGTCGGGGAAGTTCGCGCACAGCGCGCGCACCGCCTCGCGAATCTCCGGATAACGATCGGTTCTGTGTTCCATGATCTCGCCTCCCGGGACACGACGGGTCGGCGCGGATCCCGGCCCGCGCCGAACGAGCGCTACGGCCTATACGACTGTTCCGATCACCCCGCGCCTGCCAAGCTCGCGCACGATGAGATCGGCTGCCGCATCCGGCTCGAGCCGAGTCGTTTCGACGTGAATCTCCGCCTGCTCGGGAACTTCATACGGCGAGTCGATCCCGGTGAAGTTTTTGAGCTCGCCGTGGCGTGCCTTCTTGTACAGCCCCTTGGAGTCGCGTTGCTCCGCGACCGCGAGCGGCGTGTCGACGAAGATCTCGATGAATTCTCCAGCGTCCATCAATTCGCGCGCCATGCGCCGCTCGGCGCGGAACGGCGAGATGAAAGCCGTAATCACGATCAGACCCGCGTCGACCATCAGCTTCGCCACCTCGGCGACGCGGCGGATATTCTCCACGCGATCGACGTCGGTGAATCCGAGATCCTTGTTCAGGCCGTGGCGCACGTTGTCGCCGTCGAGCAGGTACGTGTGGCGGCCGAGCGCGTGGAGCTTCTTCTCGACCACGTTGGCGATCGTCGATTTGCCGGCGCCCGAAAGGCCGGTCAGCCAGAGCACGCAGGATTTCTGGCCCTTCAACTGCGCGCGCACCGACTTGTTGAGGTCCAGCGCCTGGATGTGGATGTTGTGCGCGCGGCGCAACGCGAACTCGAGCAACCCTGCGCCGACGGTGTTGTTGCTGACGCGATCGATGAAAATGAACCCGCCGGTATCGCGATTGTCCTTGTATACGTCGAAGGCGACCGGATGGTCGAGCGAGAGGTTGCACACGCCGATCTCGTTCAGCGCCAGCGTCTTGGCCGCGACGTGCTCGAGCGAATTGACGTTGACCTTGTACTTGAGGTCACCGATTTGCGCATTGACGGTGCGCGCGCCGATCTTGAGCAGGTACGACCGACCGGGCAGCATCGGTTCGTCCGCCATCCAGATGATCGTCGCCTCGAACTGGTCTGCGACCTCGGGCGGTGCCGACGCGGTGGAGATCAGGTCGCCGCGGGAAATGTCGATCTCATCGGTCAACGTCAAGGTGATCGACTGGCCGGCGATGGCCTGTTCGAGATCGCCATCCGCGGTGACGATGCGCGCGACCCTGCTTTCGCGACCCGAGGGCTGCACGCGAACGCGCTCGCCGGTATGGATCGCCCCGCTCGCGATCGTCCCGGCGAAGCCGCGAAAGTCGTGATGCGGAGGTAGCCCATCAGCGTGGGGCCGCGATGCCAGGGCATGTGTGCGCTCCGGGCGACGACGTTATCGCCCTTCAGCGCGGACACCGGAATGAAGGTTACGTCGTCGAGGCCGATGCGCGCCGCGAAATCACCGTACTCGGCAGTGATGGCGCGGAACGGCGCCTCTGCATACTCGACGAGATCCATCTTGTTGACCGCCACCAGAATCTTCCGGATACCGAGCAGCGAGACCAGGTAGCTGTGCCGTCGCGTCTGCGTGAGCGCGCCCTTGCGAGCATCGACGATCAGCACCGCCACGTCCGCGGTCGAAGCGCCGGTGACCATGTTGCGGGTGTACTGCTCGTGGCCGGGCGTGTCGGCGACGATGTACTTCCTCCGGTCGGTAGCGAAGTAGCGGTACGCAACATCGATCGTGATCCCCTGCTCGCGCTCGGCGGTCAGGCCGTCGAGCAGCAGCGCAAAATCGAGCCCATCGCCCTGCGTACCCATTTTCCTCGAATCCGCCTCGAGTGCCGCGAGCTGGTCCTCGAACAGCAGCTTCGATTCGTACAGCAGCCGGCCTATCAGCGTGCTCTTGCCGTCGTCGACGCTGCCGCAGGTGATGAACCGCAGCAGGCTTTTTCGCTGGTGCGTGGCCAGATAACGCTCGATTTCGGGCGCAGTCTGCGCAAAGGCTCGTGCCATCAGAAGTAGCCTTCCACTTTTTTCTTCTCCATCGACCCCGCCGCGTCGTAATCGATGACGCGGCCCTGGCGCTCGGAGGTCTTCGCCAGCAGCATTTCCTGAACGATCGCCGGCAGCGTATCGGCATTGGACTCGATCGCGCCGGTGAGCGGATAGCAGCCCAGCGTGCGAAAGCGCACCTTTCGCAGCGCCGGCACCTCGCCGTTGCGCAGCGGCATGCGCTCGTCGTCGACCATAATCAGCGTTCCGTCGCGCTCGACCACCGGCCGCTCGCGCGCGAAGTAAAGCGGAACGATGGGTATGTCCTGCAGATAGATGTACTGCCAGACGTCGAGCTCGGTCCAGTTGGAGAGCGGAAACACGCGCAGGCTCTCGCCCTTGTGCTTGCGTGCGTTATAGAGCTTCCACAGCTCGGGGCGCTGTGTCTTGGGATCCCAGCGATGCTGCGCCGACCGGAACGAGAAGATACGCTCCTTGGCGCGGGACTTCTCCTCGTCGCGCCGCGCGCCGCCGAAAGCCGCATCGAAGCCGTACTTGTCCAGCGCCTGCCGCAGTCCCTGGGTCTTCATCACGTCGGTGTGCACCGCCGAGCCGTGCGTGAACGGGTTGATGTTCATCGCCAAACCTTCGGGATTGACGTGCACGATCAACCTCATGCCGACTTCCGCCGCGCGGCGATCGCGGAAGACGTACATGTCGCGGAATTTCCACGTCGTGTCGACGTGGAGCAGCGGAAACGGCGGCCGGGCGGGGAAGAACGCCTTGATCGCGAGGTGCAGCATCACGGCGCTGTCCTTGCCGATCGAATAGAGCATCACCGGATTGTCAGTCTCGGCGACGACTTCCCTGATGATGTGAATGCTTTCCGCTTCGAGGCGCTGCAGATAGGTGAGTGCCATCCCGGTCGTGTCTTCGAGGCCCGGGCGCCGGCGCGGGAAATCCCGCGCCGAACAGCGAGCGGCTCGATATATCATTCAGGCCGAGTATGCTACCTGAACTCGACTTGCTCGACAGGATCATCCCGGTCGCCCGCGAGGCCGGCACGCTCGTCATGCGGGTCTACGCCACCGAGTTCAAGGTCAGAAGCAAGCGCGACGCTTCTCCGGTGACCGAGGCCGATCACCGCGCCGAAGCGCTGATCCTGTCCGAGCTCGCCCGCATCACACCCGGCCTGCAAGTCGTCGCCGAGGAGGCAGCTTGTGCGGGCCCGACCCCTATGGTCGAGGCGGAACGATTCTGGCTCGTCGATGCGCTGGACGGCACACGCGAGTTCATCGATCGCAACGGCGAGTTCACGGTGAACATCGCGCTCGTCGAGCGGGGCATGCCGGTGCTCGGGGTCGTGCTCGCGCCCGCGTCGGGGAGATTGTTCGCGGGAGCCGCCGGAGCCGGCGCCCTCATGGAAGACCCATCGGGGCTCCGCAAGGCCATCGTGTGCCGCCGCGTACCGGCCGCGGGTCTCACCGTCGTATCCAGTCGCTCTCACGGCGATGTCGAAGCGCTCGATGCATTCTTGGCCGGACGCGTCGTCGCCTCGCACGTCACCGCCGGCTCATCGCTCAAATTCTGCCTCGTGGCCGGCGGCGAAGCCGACCTCTACCCGCGCTTCGGCCGCACCATGGAATGGGATACCGCCGCCGGCCACGCCATCGTGCGCGCCGCCGGCGGCCGCGTGACCGACCTGAACGGTGCGGAGTTGCGCTACGGGAAGCCCGATTTTGCGAATCCGCACTTTGTCGCGATGGGTCGACAGGAGTAAATCCGCGGCTATCGGCGCTGCGGGCCGAGGCGCGCTACGCTGCCGGCGCGGCAATCTCGTGATTGACGATGAAGTAATCAGGCGGCGGAGGTCCCCAGACGTAAAACGAATCCTCCAGAGGATGATCGGCGCTCTGCCATTCGACGTCGGCGGGGACGAAATCGATGTCGTGCGAGTATTCGGCGAAGCTGCCCCATGGGTCCTGGATGTAGCAGAAGTAGTTGGATCCGATCACGTGCCGCCCGACGCCCCAGCTGCGCACATAGCCGCGGTCGGCCATGTGCTGCATCCCGAGGCCGATCTCGTCGATGCTTTCGACGACCCAGCTCGAATGATGCAACCCCGGTCCGCCCGACTTCGCGAAAGCGAGCATGTGGTGATCGCTGGCATGCGCACCATGCATGAAGGCGATCACGTCGCCGGAGCGATCGGACAAGCGCAGTCCGAGCGCGTCGCTGTAGAAGCGCACCGAACGCGGAACGTCGGATGAGAACAGCAGCACGTGCGACAGTCTTCGCGGTCGCACCCTTCCCGCGCCGCTACGGCCGGGCGCGGCGCCGCGACCGGCGGGATGAGCGGGCGGCGACGCCGGCGCTCCCGACTCTTCCGGCGAAACCTTGGGGGCCGCAACGACCTGCACCATATTTCCGTCGGGATCGCGCGTCCAGACGCCACCCTCGTCGCCGAGTGGATGCCCGGCTAAGCGCGGCGCGCCCGTCCGCTCCATACGCTGCACCAGGGGCTCAAGGTCTTCCGCATAGACTCCGAAGCGCAGGTATTGGAGTTTCTTGGGGCCCGGCGCGGCAAAGATCGATCCCCACTGGTGAGGATGACCGTAGGTGTGCAGATCGAGGCGCTGGCCCTCGCGGCGCGCATCGAGGCCGAATTCCGAATAGAACCGCTGCGCCTCGTCGAGATCCGGTACGGTGAAAACGAAACGATCGAGTGAATGGACTGCGGTTACGCCGTTTCGACGCGGCGTCGCTTGCGACGAAGACTTCATCGGTAATGTTCCTCCAACCGCGGCAAGTATACTGTGACATGCGCCGGCCGCAACCGTCCGCGCGTCGCGCGCGTTGCACATTACGAATGAGGAGTTGCATGCAACAATCGCTAAGACGCTGGATCAGCACGGCGATCACCGTGGCCCTGCCCGCCATGCTTTTCGCGACCGCGGTATGCGCCCAGTCCGATCAACGCTCGCTCGTGACCGCCGCGACGTTGACGTTTGCGAACTTCACGAACGATCCCGACATGGCCTGGTTGCAGCGCAACCTCAGACGCGCCAAGGCGGTGATGATCACCCCCGAGATCACCAAGGCCGGTTTCATTCTCGGCGGCTCGGGAGGTCGCGCGGTGGTGGTGGCGCGCGATCCCAAAAGCGGCAAGTGGGTGGGGCCGGCGTTCTATACCGTGGCTACCGCAAGCCTGGGCTTTCAGGCTGGGATCGCCGTGTCCGAGATGGTCACGCTGGTCATGACCGACAAGGGCCTTAATACGCTCCTTGCGGACTCGTTCAAGATGGGAGGCGATGCCGCGGTCGCCGCCGGGCCGGTCGGTGCCGGGGCCCAATCGGATTTGGTCGCCGACCTGGTCTCATTCAGCCGCGCCAAGGGCATATACGGGGGCATCAATTTCGACGGAACCATCGTCTCGACGTCCGATAAATGGAACCGGATCTACTACGGCAAGCCGGTCACCGCGTCCGACATCCTGGTCCGGATGAGCGTTCGCAGCAAGCAAGCCAACGAGTTGCTCAACCTCGTAACCGCCGCCACACGGAAGTAGCCGCCTTCGCTTTCCTTCTGGGCTCTCGGTAGCCTACTGCAATGCAGCAAATTCTCCTTGACGGCGCTCGCTTTTGCCCCTAGAGTCCTGATTGTGCAATGCAGCATGCGACTTCCCATTGGGGGCTGTAGCCCGGGCTGAGCCGAAGGGGCTGTAGCCCGGGCTGAGCCGAAGGCGATGCCCGGGATCCTCGCTGCTTCGCAGCCATTCCCACGACCGGTTCGTGCTCGGGCAGGGCCTGCTCTTGCGGCGTGGGGGTGTGCATACGCGGGAAAGTGGCTGCCTTCGGTGCGCCCATGAGGGGGTTTGCGCCGGGGAGAAAGAGGGCTGACTCAAGCAGCGTAACCCCCGGCCGACCACCCTGGTGGCGGCTAGCGACTCGCATTGCGTCGCGGTCACTCGCCGGAAATAGCATCCGGAGGTTTTCGATGTCGAAACGTTTGCCTTTTGCTGGACGCAAGACGGCTGTCCGCAACCGGTTCGCAAAGTCGCACCGCGCGCCAGCCGCCGTATTCGCCATGCTCGCCGTCGTGCTGGTCACGATGGTTTCGGCCTCATCTGCACGCGACGAGGGAATCGTGGCCAGCCGACCGGCGCAGGCCGCCGCGACCATGCCCGATTCGCCGCAGAAGCATGCGGACGAGCGCGATTGGCAGCGCCCCGCTGGGTCGGCCGACCTCGAAATCGAAGCTGTGACCAAAGCCATCGCGAAGAGATATCGCATTTCTCATGAGGCGACCCGCGAGCTCGTAGGCACCGCGTATCGCGAGGGCAAGGGGATCGGCGTCGACCCGCTGCTGATCATCGCCGTGATTGCCATCGAGTCGAGATTCAATCCGATCGCGCAAAGCGACGGCGGCGCGATCGGTCTGATGCAGGTTATTCCTCGCTTCCATGCCGACAAATTCGATGTCGCGCACGGGAAATCCGTGCTCGATCCGCGTACCAACATCCAGCTCGGCGCGAGAGTCCTCAAGGAATACATCAAGCGCAGCGGGACCGATGCTGCCGGCCTGCAGCTCTACAACGGAGCATCGGCCGACGCGGGCAACGTGTACGCCAACAAGGTCCTCGGCGAAAGGCAGCGGTTGCGGGAAGCCGTCCGCCACAGCCGCGACCAGATTCGAGCCTAGCCCCAACCAGCGCTACGCTGTACGTCCTTGTTTCCGCCATCGCGGAAACTCCCGCAGTGAACGTCCGTTCTTACGATCCAATTACTGTGGGATGTTCATCCGCCGCAGCAGGGTCACGAATCGCGGATCGCTGCGGATCGTGTCCCAGACAGGGGCGTCTTTGAAAAATATGCCCACTGCTTCCGCATCTAAACCACGTTCGAGCCAATTCAACGCCAGTTCTTTGTCGTTCAATGTCGCATAGATTCTAGCGATCCAATGCGCATGGTTCAGGCCCACCTTTGACATCTGTTCTAGTTCTTCAATGATCCGGAGCGCTTCGATTTGCTTTCCCTGCGCGGCGTAGACCATTCCCGCACTATAAGTCAAAAGAGGTTCGTCCCGTCTCTCTCGTGCCGCCTTCTCAAGTTCAAGGAGCGCTTCGTCGAGCAGCCCGTTTTGAATGTAGATTTCTATTTCGATGCCAAAGACAAAAAGTGGACCTAGTTCTCTCGTCTGCTGGTAATGCTCGAGCGATCGAGGATATTCTCGCCTGAGCAGATAACTAAAAGCGACGTTGCGTGCGATTGTTGGAGAAAGTGGGTCGAGTTCACGAGCCTTTAGCGCCTCCTCCAAGCCTTCATCCAGTCGACCCTGTTCTTGTAGCGAGTTTCTAAGGAATTCGTGAGCTGTTGTCAGGTTCGGGCTGAGTTCGATAGCACGCCGAAGCTCGCGATC
>WNFV01002530.1_pt1 | contig 24877 bp, 21 predicted proteins | sample 5400101 | NCBI WGS metagenome assembly WNFV01 (sample SAMN13153361, study PRJNA577476) | soil metagenome | isolation source: 115 cm soil or saprolite under grassland replicate 1 | place: USA:California | collected 2016-06-15 | reverse complement strand
CATCGTGCTCGGTGGCCTGGACTCGATCCTCGGGGCGGTGGTGGGCGGAGCCGTGATCGGGCTGACCGAGTCGTTCACCAAGGCGTACCAGGCCGACCTCTTCTCGTGGGCGGGTGCGAACGTCGACCAGGTCATGCCATACCTCGTGATGCTGCTGGTGCTGCTGGTTCGCCCGTACGGCCTGTTCGGGACGCCCGAGATCGAGCGCGTGTGAGAGGCCGCCCCGCACTCGTCACGTCGTATGCGGCGGATCAGGCGCCGCTCGGGACCTGGGCCCGCCGTTCCGCCCTGGCCGCGTTGCTCATGGTGCTGGCGATGCTGCCCTTCATTCTGGACGCCGAGCTCAACGCGTTGATGGCGACTGCGTTCCTCTCTGCGATCGCCGCGATCGGCCTGAACATCGTCACCGGCTTCGCGGGGCAGGTGTCCCTCGGTCACGCCTTCTTCCTCGGGCTGGGGGCGTACACGGCCGCCGTGCTGTCCGGCACCCCGGAGGGCCGCACGGTCGGGTTCGGCCTGGACATGGCGATCTGGCTCCCGGCGTCCGGGGTCCTGCCGGCGGCGATCGGCCTGATCGTTGCGCCGATCGCTACCCGGCTGAACCTGGGCCGCGAGGTGACCCGCGAGGCGAACCTCTACTACCTCAGCCTGGTCCTGCTAATCATGCTCGCCGTCCTGGCGAAGAACCTCGTGCGCTCCGCGGTGGGCCGCGGGTTCACCGCCATTCGCGACCGCGACATCGCCGCCGAGGTGATGGGCACCGAGCTGGCGAAGCACAAGGTCATCGCGTTCACCGTTTCCTCATTCTTCGCCGGGATCGCCGGGGCGATGCTCTCGACCGTCACGGGGTACATCGAGCCGGGCAGCTACAACCTGCTGCTCTCGGTGCAGTTCCTGGCGATGATCCTGATCGGCGGCATCGGTTCGCTGACCGGTTCGATCCTCGGCGCCGCCTTCGTGGTACTGCTGCCGCGCCTCGTCGAGGAGGTCCCGCGGTTCCTGCCCTTCATCACCAGCCGGTCGACGGGGGGGTTCCTGACGGTCTTCCAGCTCCAGTCGATCGTGTACGGCCTGTTGATCGTGGTCTTCCTGATCGCAGAGCCCCGCGGACTCTACGGCCTGTGGCTCCGCATCCGGAACTACTTCAAGGCCTGGCCGTTCTCGTATTGAGCTACCGCTCGCGATCCGATGCGCCGGTGGGTTTCTGCTGCACGGCCCAGCCGTTGCCGTCGGGGTCGTCGAAGAAGACGAACGAGTTCCAGTCCCCGCCCGGCCCGTCGACCCAGTCGCCCTCCTCGACGTGCCGCACCGCGCTGACCTCGACGCCCCGGTCGACAAGCTCGGCCCTGGCCGCCTCGACGTCGGGGACGACCAGTTGCAGGCCCTTCAGCGAGCCCGGCAGCATCTCGACGAGGCCGGTCCCGATAGTGATCGAGCATGCCGAACCGGGAGGCGTCAGTTGTACGACGCGCATCCGCTCGGTCGCCCGGTGGTCGACGTCGACCACGAACCCGACCTGTTCGCTGTAGAAGCGCTTCGCCCGATCGACGTCCGACACCGGGACCACCACCACCTCGAGCTTCCAGTCCATGACGTGTCCTCCCATCTAGGCGGGGAAGCCGTACAGGGCGACCTCGAACCGCTCGACGGCGCGGATCTCGTCGGCACCGGTCTCCGCGGTCTGCTGCCGCAGACGGTCCGCGGCTTCCTCGCTGCGGCGCATGGCGTCGTCGCTCTCCCAGAACGTGACGATGACCTGCTTTCCGCTCGCACGGTCCACCAGCAGGCAGTAGCCGAGCCATCCGGCCAGCTGTGCGGCTTGGGGAACGATCTCGTCACGGGCCTCCGTCACCGACCGGGAGATGCCCTCGGCCGGACCCTCCAGTGTGCTCACCCTGGCGTACATGGCTCCGCCCTCCCCTCGGCCCGACCCGGCCCACTCCAGCAGGTTCGCCGCCCTGCGTGCAACCACCGGAGACTGCTCGTTCTGAAGAACTGAGAGGGATCTCCCTCGTCGGACCGCCGGCAGCGATCCCTAGCCGCTCGCGGCCTTCCGCAACGCCTCGTCGGTCAGCCGATCCCAGAGCGCGTCGACCTTCTCGGCGAGATCGCCCTCGGAGCCGTCGTTCTCGATCACCACGTCGGCGCGGGCGACCTTCTCCTCGGTCGGCGCCTGCGCCCCGATCCGCGCCCGGACGTCGTCCTCCGCCATCCCGCGCAGCTCCATCAGCCGGCGGACCTGTTCCTCGGCCTTCGAGGTCACCACGACCAGCACGTCGACCATGTCCGCGAACCCGCCCTCGACGATCAGCGGCGCGTCGAAGACGAGGATCGCGTCGCTGTCCCGGTAGCGCCCGACCGTCTCCGCGAGTCGCCGCCCGACCTCGGGATGGATGATCGCCTCGAGGTCGCGCCGCGCCATCTCATCGGCGAACACGGTGGCCGCCAGTGCGTTGCGGTCCAGCCCTCCGGTCGACGGGTCCACCAGTCGCTTGCCGAACCGCTTGACGACGTTCTCGAAGCCCGCCGTCCCCGGCGCAACCGCCTCTCGCCCCAGCACGTCCGCGTCGACGACGACCGCCCCCCGTTCGGCCAACCGGGCAGCGACGGTCGACTTCCCCGTCCCGATCCCCCCGGTCAACCCCACGAGCAGCATCGACTCAGCAGACCATGGCCACGCGGAGCGCTTCACACACCGCCGCCATCTTGTCGGGCCGGAGCGAGGTGATCCGTTCGGTGCATAACCCGCCTCTGATCGAGGAGACCTTGTCGAGGCTAAGCACGCACCGGCGAGGCATCGGGAGAGATCGACGATCCGGCCGTCAGGAGCGCCCCTCGCGGCGCTTGAGGTCCTCGACGATGGACTCGAGCGAGACGTCCTCGTCGGTCGGCTCCTCGGCCGGCGGCTCCGGCGCGGCGGGGGACGCGGGCTCGGGCTCGGGCTCGACCGGGGGGGCGTCCTCCGGGACGGCCATGGCCTCGGCCTCGGCGGCGGCGGCCTCCTCGACGGTGGGCGGTGGGCCGGCCGGGACGACGGCCTCCGCCTCGGGCTCGGCGACCTCGGCCACCGGCGACGGCTCGGGGGCGATCTCCGCCACCGGCTCCTGCTCGCCGACCTGGCGCATCGAGAGCGAGATGCGCCGGCGCGACACGTCCACGTCGACGACCTTGACGCGCACCTGCTGGCCGACGCTGACGACCTTCTCCGGCATGTCGACGTGGGCGTCGGACAACTCGGAGATGTGCACGAGGCCTTCGATCCCCTCGCCGACGCGGACGAAGGCGCCGAACGGGACCAGCTTCGTCACCTGGCCCGAGATCACCTCGCCGGCCTTGTGGTTGCGCTCGAACTCGCGCCAGGGGTCCTCCTGGGTGGCCTTCAGCGACAGCGACACCCGCTCGCGCTCGAGCTCGACGTCGAGCACCTCGACCTCCACCTCCTGGCCGACCGACACGACCTCCGACGGATGGTCGACGTGCTTCCACGACAGCTCGGACACGTGCACCAGGCCGTCCACCCCACCGAGGTCGACGAAGGCGCCGAAGTTGACGATCGAGGAGACCGTGCCGGTGCGGCGCTCGCCCTTCTGCAGCGACTCCAGGAACTTCTTTCGGCCCTCGCTCTGCGACTCCTCGAGGAAGGCCCGGCGCGACAGCACGACGTTGTTCCGGTTCCGGTCGAGCTCGATGATCTTCGCCTCGAGCTCCTGGCCGACGAACGGATGGAGATCGCGCACCCGGCGCAGGTCGACGAGGGAGGCGGGCAAGAACCCACGCAGGCCGATGTCGAGGATCAGGCCGCCCTTCACGACCTCGATCACGGGGCCGGTGATCGTCCTCCCCTCGCGCATGATCTCCTCGATCCGGCCCCACGCGCGCTCGTACTGCGCGCGCTTCTTGGAGAGGATCAGCCGGCCCTCCTTGTCCTCCTTCTGCAGGACCAGGGCCTCGATCTCGTCGCCGACCTTCACCACCTGGTCGGGGTCGACGTCGTGGCGGATCGACAGCTCCTTGGCGGGAATGACCCCCTCGGACTTGTAGCCGATGTCCAGGAGCACCTCATCGCGGTCGATGCGCACCACCTTGCCGCTCACCAGGTCGCCGTCCTTGAAGTCCTTCAGGGACTCCTCGATCGCCCGCGCCAGCTCCTCGGGCGTGTAGTCGTCGCTCGGGGCCTCGGCGCCGGCCGTCATCGCGGCCGTGGCGCCGGGCTCGATAGTCTCCGTGATCTCCCTCAACTCCTTCCGCCGAAGGCTCCTCCGGACGCGCGGACCGTGGGACCGGCTGTGGATTCGGAACGCACAGGAAGAACGCCCTCGGGCAATCGCGAGTGTACGCGCGGCCCGTTTCGAGCGTCAATCGAACCAACGCCCGCCCCGGCCGGGTTCACCGGGATATCCTCTGCCGCCGTGAGCAGCGACGACTTCGACCTGCAGGACCTGGCCGAGCACTGGCAGCAGCAGTTCGCGAAGCCAGAGAACCTGCAGAGGATGCGGCAGGCCTTCCAGGCCTTCGGTGCCACCCTCCAGGGCGGGCGGATGCCGTCGATCCGCCAGTCGATCTCGCTGGCCCGGACCCTGGGCACCATCGGCCAGCCGCGCAGGATGTTCGGCGCGGGGACGGTCATCGTCACCACGCTGATCGCGCTCGGCGTCCTGGCCGGGGTGTTCGGCCCGGTGCTGAAGACCGACTTCGGTCTGCCGACGCTCCCCGTGACCAAGCGACTGTTCCCCCAGGCGAGCGGGTTCTCGGCGGCCGACGTGGAGGCGGTGCTGGCGCCCGACGGCACCGTTGCCGTGCGCGAGTCCGTCCACCTCGAGGACGGGGGGTCCGTCAGCCTGCTCGGCCCCTGCCCCGCCGACGGGTCGGTTCCCACCGTGGCCTGCGTGCGCGACGTCCAGGTGGACGGGCGGCCGGTCGCGCCCGCCGCCTCGGGGTCGGGGGTGAGCGTCCAGATCGACGGCGAGGACGCGGTCCTGAGCTACACCGCCGACGGGCTGGCCATGCGGTTCACCGACGTCTCGATCCTGGCGTGGCCGGTCCTGCCGCAGGCGTTCGGGAACACCGGTCCGTTCGACCCGCGCGTGACCCTGCGCGGGCGGCTGCGCCTGCCGCGCGCGCCCGAGGCCCCGAGCGAGATCCATCTGCACTCGGCCGGCGAGCGCAGCGCGCGCCTCGAGGGTGACGCCGTCGTGTTCGAGGGCGACACCGCCCTCTACATCCGCGCGATCGACCTGCAGGCCGCGTTCCCGGCCGGCCTCCTGCCGGACATCCCGGACGAGCGGACCTTCGGCGGCCCCGGGATCCTGGGCTTTCGGATCCAGCAGCAGGTGGAGGACCAGTTGGACGCGTCGTTCGCCGCGGTGCCCGGGGAGGTGACGACGCCGCGCGAGGTCTTCAACCTGATCATCTTCGCCTTCGCCGTGGCGCCGGCCCTGGCGCTCTGGATCCTGGTGCTCGTCAGGCTGGTCCGGCGGATCACCCACCGCCGCCCGAAGCTCGACCTGCCGAAGTACGAGGAGCAGCCGCCGACGAACCACGATCCCGCCGTGGTGGCCGCGCTGGCCGCCGAGGGGAAGCTGCCGCCAGAGGCGGTCGCCGGGGCCGTGCTCTCCCTGGCCGAGCGCAAGCGCTTGGACATCCAGGACCTCCCCGGGGAGCACTTCGTCATGCGCGTGGTGCCGGGGGCGATCGGCGACACGCCGGGGGAGGGGCTGTTGCTGGCGGTGCTCGCGTCGAAGGCCGCCCAGACCGGCGGGAAGATCGAGGGTCCACCGCTGTGGGACGGGAAGGTCGGGTTCTGGAAGTCGTTCCGCAAGGACGCACTGCGGCGCGTCGCCCGCCTCGGCCTGGCCGAGCGGGCCGACACCACCAGCCTGGCCGGTGTGGCGCTGATCGTCACGATCGGCTCGATCCTGGTCACGTTCCTGCTGCCGAGCCCGTTCCTGTTCTTCACGTTCGCCGTGATGCTGCCGATCCTGGCGGCGGTGGTGACGTTCCGGCTCGGCTACGCGCTGACCGAGGAGGGGCGGCTGCTCCGGGAGCGCTGGCTGGCCTTCGGTCGCCACGTCCGGGAGCGCACGCAGATGGGCAACGTCCCGCCCGCCGGCGTGGTGATCTGGGGCCCGTACCTGACCTACGGCACCGTCCTCGACGCCGCCCCGAAGGCTGCCGAGCAGCTCTCGCCGCAAGTGTGAGGTTACGGCGCGGGGTCGGGCTCCGGGCCGAGGATCTCCTCGACCCCCACCTCGACGTCCGGGAACGCGGTGGGCGCGAGACGCTCGCCCATGTCGAGGCCGCGGGAGTCCGCGTAACCCGCGGGCCCGGGACCGAGGTGGCGCTCGACCCGGCGCCCCTGGAGGTCGACGATCCGGACCTCGGGCACCCCGGCCCGCGCGTACAGCGGGAACTTCACCCCGCCGTCGTAGCCGAGGGAGGTTGCCGCCACCTCCACGACCAGCAGCGTGGCCTCCGGATCGCGGTCCGCCCCCGCGTAGAAGTCCTCCCGGGGCCGCAGCAGGACCACGTCCGGCTGGGGCTCGGTGATGTCGGAATGCACGACCGGGTTCTGCACCGCCACGTGGGCCCGATCCCCGAAACTGTTCACGAACAGGGCGGTGAGGCGATCCACGGTGGACGCATGCCTCCGGCCGATCGCCGCTACCTCGACGATCTCCCCCTCGATGAGCTCGACCCGGTCGTCCTCGCCGAGGATGCCGGCCTCGCCCATCCGCTGGTACTCGGAAACCGTGAACCGATGTGGCCGGGCTCGGATGGCCGTCGGGGGCATCATACCGAGCCCCTCCGACACCTCCGGCCTCAGTGTCCCGCGGGGGCGGCGTCGGCCCAGTTGGCGCCGGAGCCGAGGTCCACGCGCAGCGGGACCTCCAGCGGGTAGGCCGCTTCCATCTCCCGTTTCACCAGGTCCGAGACCTTGTCGACCGAACCCTGCGGCACTTCGAAGACAAGCTCGTCGTGCACGGTCAGCACCATCCGCGCCGGAAGGCCCGACGCCTCCAGCGCCTCGTCCACCCGGATCATGCCGAGCTTCATGATGTCGGCGGCCGTCCCCTGGATCGGCGCGTTCAGCGCCATCCGCCGGCCCATGTCCCGCATCCGCGGGTTGGCCGACTGCAGCTCCGGGAGGTAGCGCCGCCGTCCGAGGATGGTCGCGGTGAACCCCTCGGTCGTGGCGGTGGCGACCTGGCGGTCCAGGAACTCGCGGACCTTCGGGAATCCCGCGAAGTACGCATCGATGAACTCCTGGGCCTCGTCGGGGGCGATCCCGAGCCGCTGCGCCAGGCCGTAGGCGCTCATCCCGTACGCCAGTCCGTAGTTCACCATCTTCGCCCGCCGGCGCCACTCCGGATCGACCGCCTCCGGCGGCAGCCCGGCGATCGTCGCCGCGGTGGCCAGGTGGATGTCGGTGTCCGAGGCGAAGGCCCGCGCCAAGTTCTCGTCGCCGGACAGGTGCGCCAGCACGCGCAGCTCGATCTGCGAGTAGTCGGCGACGAACAGTACCTCGCCCGGCGAGCCCGGGATGAAGGCGCGGCGGATCTGCCGACCGAGCTCGCCCCGGATGGGGATGTTCTGCAAGTTCGGGTTCGTCGAGGAGAGCCGGCCGGTGGTGGCGGCCGTCTGGACATAGGTGGTGTGTAGGCGCCCGTCGCGCGGGTCGACCAGCGGGGGGAGCGCGTCAAGGTACGTGCTCTTCAGCTTGGAGTACTCCCGGTACTGCAGGAGCGCGTCGATGATCGGGTGCTGCTCGCGCAGCTTCTCCAGGACGCTCGCGTCGGTCGACAGCGCGCCCTTCGAGGTGCGCTTGCTCGGCATCAGGCCGAGGCGCTCGTAGAGCACCACCCGCAGCTGCGGCGGCGAGTTCAGGTTGAACGGCTCGCCGGCGTGCCGGTAGATCTCCTGCTCGAGGGTAGCCATCCGATCGCCGAGCGTCTCGGACATCTCCTGCAGGTACGGGACGTCGATCGCCACGCCGGCCGCTTGCATCCGCGCCAGCACCTGCGCCAGCGGCAGCTCGACGTCCTCCAGCAGGCCCTTCAGGCCGGCGCGCTCGACGCGCTCCGCGAGCAGCGGCGCGAGCAGCGCCACCGCCGCGGCCTGCGCAGCCACGGCCCGCCAGTCGGGGCCGAACAGCTGCCCCGTCTTCCCCGCACCTTCGTCCTCCGAGGAGGAAACGACGTCCACGCCCAGGTAGCGCTCGGTCAGCGCGCCGAGCGCGTAGCCGGTCTCGGCCGGGTCGAGCAGGTACCCGGCGAGCATCGTGTCGAACGCCACCCCGGCCGGCCGGACACCGGAGGCCTCCAGGAGGGTGGCGAGCTCCTTGGCGTCGTGCACCCACTTCGGACGGCCGGGGTCCGCGAAGAACGCCGCCGCCGCCTTCGGCACCCCCTGCACGGCGACGTGCACGGCCTGGCCCCCGCCGGCCGAGACGGCGATCGCCTCGATCCGTCCGGGCTCCCCGGCCAGCGTGACCGCTCGCGGGGCGTCGCCGGCCAGGAGGCGCCCGAGGTCGCGCTCGGCGCCCTGCGACAGGTCCAGGTCGGCCGACTCGAGCGCCGGCTTCGCGGTGCGCCCGAGGTCCTCCAGGCGCTCGAGCAACGTGCGGAACTCCAGGCTGTTGAAGAGCCGGCGGACGGCCTCGGGGTCCCACTCCCCCAGTGCCAGGTCCTCCGGCCGGGCGTCGAGGTCCAGATCCGTCACCAGGCGGGCCAGGTCCTTGTTCAGCGCCAGATCGTGGCCGGCCTCCACCGCCGCGCGGATCTTCGGCGGCGCCTCGTCCAGCCGGCGGAGCAGCTCCTCGACCGACCCGAACTCCTGGATCACCCTCGACGCGGTCTTCTCGCCGACGCCGGCGATGCCGGGGATGTTGTCGCTCGTGTCCCCCTTCAAGGCCACGTAGTCGAGGTACTTCTCCGGTGGCAGCCCGAAGCGCTCGGTCACCGCGGCGGCGTCGTAGCGGACGATGTCGGAGATGCCGCGACGGTTGAACATCACCGTGATCCCCGGCCGCACCAGCTGGAAGAAGTCGCGGTCGGCGGTGACGATCGTCACGTCGATCCCCTCCTCGGCGGCGCGGACCGCGAGCGTGGCGATTACGTCGTCGGCCTCGTGCCCGGGGATCCCGAGCACCGGCACGCGCAGCGTCTCGAGCACCTCGACGATCAGCCCGAGCTGCTGGCGGAACTCGTCCGGCGCCTCCGCCCGCCCGGCCTTGTACTCGGCGTACTTCTCCAGGCGCACGGTCGGCTTGCCGACGTCGAAGGCCACGGCCAGCAGATCCGGGCGCTCCTCGCCGAGCAGCTTGATCAACATCGAGGTGAAGCCGTAGACCGCGTTCGTCACCTGCCCGCTGGTCGTCGCCAGGTCCGACGGCAGGGCGAAGAAGGCGCGGAACGCGAGGCTGTGTCCGTCGAGCAGGAACAGCCGGGGGGAGGCCACGACGTGGATTGTAGACTCGCCCCGTGACGGCCCCTCAGGCGCTCACCGCGTCGGACTACCTCGAGGCGCTCTACGAGATGATCGAGGAGGACATCCCCGCCCAGCAGGCCCGGCTGGCGGAGTGGATGGGCGTTTCGCGAGCCTCCGTCTCGGAGGCGGTGAAGCGCCTGGTGCGTGACGGTCTGCTGACGAGCGAGGACCGCACGCTGGCCTTCACCCGGCGGGGGCTCTCGGCCTCCGAGTCACTCGTCCGCCGCCACCGACTGGCGGAGCGCTTCCTGATCGAGGTGATCGGCCTGCGTTGGCACCTGGCCCACGAGGAGGCGACCCGCTGGGGGCACGTCGTCTCCGACCAGGTCGAGGAGCGGCTGGTGGAGATCCTCGGCGACCCGGCCACCTGTCCGCACGGCAACCCGATCCCCGGGTCCTCGCACCCGGTGGACCATTCCGACCTTCGTCCGCTGAACGACTTCGGCCCCGGCGCCCGCGTCCGCCTGGAGCGGCTGACGGAGGACCTCGAGCTGGAGCTCGAAGTGATGCGGTTCTTCGAGGAGTCCGGCCTGATGCCGGGGGCCGACATCGCGGTCGAGTCGGTGGCCCCGGACGGGACGATGACCCTGTCGGTGGCCGGGCACGGCTCGGCCCTCGGCGCCCACCTTGCCGACAACCTCTGGGTCCGCCCGGCGATCTCCTCTTGACTCGAATCCGACTGGTACACTTGGATTCGGCGGCCCGAACGATGGATGTAAGGTAACCCGAACAACAGGGGCGGGAGGCAGGGGGATGGGCGCGACGTTCCTCATCATGCTCCGCGAGGGGCTGGAGATCGCCCTGGTCCTCTCGATCGTCCTCGCCTACCTGAACAAGTCCGGCAGCCGCGAACGCCACGCCACCGTGTGGGCCGGCGCCGGGACCGCCGCGGCGGTCAGCATCGCGGCCGGCGCGATCATCTTCGCGGTCGCCGGCGAGCTTCCTCACCGGGCCGGCGAGGTCTTCGAGGGCGTCGCCACCCTCTTGGCCGTCGGCGTGTTGACCTGGATGCTCTTCTGGATGCGGCGGAACGCCGCCTTCCTCCGGGGGAAGCTGCAGCACCGGGTCGACGTCGCGCTCGAGGAGGGGTCGTCGATCACGCTGGCCGCGGTGGCATTCTTCGTGGTCCTGCGCGAGGGCCTGGAGACCGCGCTCTTCCTGTTCAGCTCCCTGCGGGCAACGTCCGACACGCAGCCCGCCCTGGCCTTCACCGGCGCCCTCCTCGGGCTGGCCGGCGCCGCGGTGCTCGGGTACCTCTTCTACCGGGGGGGCATCCGCCTCAACCTGCGCGTGTTCTTCCGGGTCACGGGCCTGCTCCTGCTGGTCGTGGCGGCCACCCTGCTGGTCTACGGCCTGCACGAGCTGACCGACGCCGGCGCCTTCCGCGCCCTGGAGGACACGTTCCTGCTCGGTGGGGCCGGCGCCGCTGCGATCCCGCTGAAGGCCGTGGGCAAGGCGCTCGTCGGCCTGGGGGGCGGCCGGACGTGGCTCGAGCTCGTCGCCTGGGCCGGGTACCTGCTCGTCGTCGGCGGGCTCTTCCTGCGCCCCGTCCCGGCACCGGCCGCTCCGCCGGCCGCTCGGGCCACGACCGGCGACGAGCCCGACACTCAGGCGAGCGACCGGGCGGCCCGTTCGACCTAGCGGGCCGCAGCGCGGCGTCGCGTGGTTGCGAGGCCGCCATCCGACCGGTACCCTCAGCGCAACACCCATAGCGAGAAGCAAGGGCGCTTCGCCGACGGCGGGGCGCCTTCTTCGTGGCCGGGCGCGCCGCCCGGCCGCGATCCGTTTCCGGCCACCAGGGAGAGGACCGACCGCGTGGACCGCCTGTACGACCCGCGCCACGAGCGCGACGCCTGCGGGATCGGCTTCGTCGCCGATGCCGCCGGCCGGCCATCCCGGGCGATCGTCGAGACGGCGCTCGAGGCGCTGCGCCGCGTCCGCCACCGCGGCGCGCTCGCCGCGGACGCGCGCACCGGTGACGGCGCCGGGCTCCTGGTCCCGCTCCCCCGGCGGTTCTTCGAGACGCTCGCCCCCGTCGCCGGCAGCGGGCCACTCGGGACGGCCATGGCTCTCCTCGACGCCCGGGACCCGGCGCCGGGCCGGGCGATCGTCGAGGCCGCCTGCGCCGCCGAAGGGATCGCCGTCGTCGCGTGGCGCGACGTGCCGGTCGATCCGGCGGCCCTCGGCGACGGGGCCCGCCAGTCGCTGCCCGCACTGGTCCAGGCGCTGCTCGTCCCCCGGCGAGGCGCCGGTCCCGAGGCGGCGGAGCGGGCGGCGTTCCGGGCCCGGCGCCGGGCCGAGGCCGCCGCGCGGGAGGCCCGGGCTCGCTGCTACCTGGCTTCGCTCTCGTTCCGGACGGTCGTCTACAAGGCGCTCTGCGCGGCCGACCAGCTCTCCGCGTTCTACGCCGACCTGGCCGACCCCGCCTTCGAGGCGCCGTTCGCGGTCTTCCACCAGCGCTACTCGACGAACACCACCCCGACCTGGGAGCGGGCCCAGCCGTTCCGATTCCTGTGCCACAACGGCGAGATCAACACGATCCAGGGGAACGTCAACCTGATGCGCGCCAGGGAGGGGCGGCTCGGCGCCGGCGACCTGGCTCCCGAGGAGCTGCTGGCGCCGGTGATCGACCCCGACGGCTCGGACTCGGCGATGCTCGACAACGCCCTCGAGCTGCTCGTTCGCGGCGGCCGCGACGTCCGTCACGCGCTGGCGATGCTCGTCCCCGATGCCTGGGAGGGGCTGCCGCTCCCGGAGGGCCTGCGGGACTTCTACCGCTACCACGCCTGCCTGGTGGAGCCGTGGGACGGGCCGGCGGGGCTGGTGTTCACCGACGGCGTGCGGGTCGGGGCGACCCTGGACCGCAACGGCCTGCGCCCGCTGCGCTACGCCGTCTGCCAGGACGGGCTGGTGGCCTGCGCCTCGGAGGCCGGGGCGGTTGATGTGGCCGGGCACGGGACGGTCCGCCGCGGGATGCTCGGTCCCGGCCAGATGATCGCGGTCGACCCGGGCGCCGGCGGCTTCCTCGAGAACGACGTGATCAAACGGTCGTTGGCGGCGGCCGGGCCGTGGGGCGCGTGGGGCGCCGCCCTTCGGCCGGCGGACCCGGGGCCGCCCGTCCCGCATCCCGGCCCCGCGCTCGCCGAGCGCCAGGTGGCCCACGGGTTCGACAAGGAGGAGGTCACGGTGGTCATCCGCCCGATGGCCACCCAGGGGCACGAGCCGACGTCGTCGATGGGCGACGACACGCAGCAGGCGGTGATCGCCGAGCGCCGCCGGACCGTGCAGCACTTCCTACGGCAACGCTTCGCCCAGGTGACCAACCCCCCGATCGACCACCTGCGCGAGCGGCTGGTGATGGCGACACGGACGGTGCTCGGCCCGCGGGCGCCGATCCTCTCCGACGGCCCCGAGGCCGCCGCCCTCCTCGAACTGCCCGGGTTCCTCCTGACCCCGGCCGGTCTGGAGGCTCTGGTGGCGGCGGCACCCTGGCCGGCGGCGACCCTCGACGCGACCTTCCCGGTGGCCGAGGGCCCGGACGGCCTGCGGGCGGCCGTGGAGCGTCTCGGGCGGGAGGCCGAGGTGGACGTGGCGGGCCGAGCCGCCCTGCTCGTCGTGTCGGACTGGGCCACCGGGCCTGAGCGCGCGCCGGTCCCCTCGATCCTCGCCGTCGGCGCGGTGCACCACGCCCTCCTGCGGGCCGGTCTGCGAACGCGCGCCTCGATCGTCGCCGCCACCGACGAGCCGCGCGACGTTCACGCCGTGGCCTGCCTGCTCGGCTACGGCGCAGAGGCCGTCTGTCCGCGCCTGGTCCTGGAGACGATCGCCGACATCTGCGTCGAAGGGCGGATGGGCGGCGACAGCCCGCCGGCCGAGGTGGCGGCGCGCCGCTACGTGGAAGCGATGGAGGACGGCGTGCTGAAGGTCATGTCGAAGATGGGCATCGCCACCGTCTCCTCCTATCGCAGCGCGCAGATCTTCGAGGCCGTCGGGCTGGCCCCCGAGGTCATCGAGGCCTGCCTGGCCGGGACCCCCTCCCCCATCGGAGGGATCGGGTTCGCCGACCTTGGCGCCGACGTCCTGGCCCGGCACCGGGCCGCCTTCACCGCCCGCCCGGTCCTGGTCAACCCGGGATTCGTGAAGCACCGCGCCGGGGGCGACTACCACGCCACGAACCCGGAGGTGGTCGGCGCCCTCCACGCGGTGGTCGGCGTGGACCGCGACCCGCGGGCCGGGGGCGGCGAAGGGCCGGACGGCGAGCCGGTCCCCGCCACGGCGCACGCGCTGCAGCGAGCGGTTCGGGGCGGCGGCTACGAGGACTACGAGCGGTTCGCCGCACTGGTCAACGAGCGGCCGGCGTCGGAGCCGCGCGACCTGCTGGAAGCGCTCCCGGCGGGCCCGCCGATCCCGCTCGAGGAGGTCGAGCCGGCCGCGGCGATCACGCGGCGGTTCTCGACCGGGGCGATGTCGCACGGCGCGCTGTCGGCGGAGGCGCACGAGACGCTGGCGGTGGCGCTGCGGATGGTGGGAGGCAAGGCGAACACCGGAGAGGGGGGCGAGGCGCGCGCTCGCTTTCGCGACGAGCGCAACTCGGGCATCAAGCAGGTCGCGTCCGGGCGGTTCGGCGTGACGCCCGAGTACTGCGCGTTCGCCGAGGAGCTGCAGATCAAGATGGCCCAGGGGTCCAAGCCGGGCGAGGGCGGCCAGCTCCCGGGGAACAAGGTCACCCACGAGATCGCCACGCTGCGCCATACGACGCCCGGCGTGGCCCTGATCTCGCCGCCACCCCACCACGACATCTACTCGATCGAGGACCTCGCCCAGCTGATCTTCGATCTGAAGCAGGTCAACCCGTCCGCCAGCGTGTCGGTGAAGCTGGTGGCCGAGGCGGGCGTGGGGACCATCGCCGCCGGCGTGGTCAAGGGCCTGGCCGACGTGGTGCACGTCGCCGGAGCGGACGGCGGGACCGGCGCCAGCCCGCTCTCCTCGATCAAGTTCGCCGGCCTGCCATGGGAGATCGGGCTGGCCGAGACGCAGCAGGCGCTCGTGGCGAACGGGCTCCGCTCACGGGTGCGGGTGCGTGTGGACGGGGGCTTCAAGACCGGCCGCGACGTCGTGATTGCGGCCCTGCTCGGCGCCGACGAGTACAGCTTCGGCACGGCGGCTCTGCTCGCCCAGGGCTGCATCATGGTCCGGACCTGCCACCGCGACACCTGCCCGGTCGGGATCGCCAGCCAGCGGCCGGAGCTGCGGGCGAAGTTCAGCGGCACCCCGGAGATGGTCGCCGCCTACATGACGTTCGTCGCGGAGGAAGCGCGGCGGATCCTGGCGTCCCTCGGGCTGCGCTCCATGGACGAGGCCGTGGGGCGGGTGGACCTGCTGCGCCAGCGCGCCACCGGCAACCCGCGCGCCGATTCCCTGGCCCTCGCGCCGCTGCTGGCCGACCCGGGCGAGGGTCCACGCCGCCACCTCGGCCCGGAGCCGATCCAGCGGCCGCGCTCGACGCTCGGCGACCGGGTCGCGCAGGACGCCCTCCCGGCGCTCCGCGCCGGCCAGGTGCTCGGCCTCTCCTACGGCATCGGCAACGGCGACCGGGCGGTCGGCGCCCGGCTCGGCGGCGAGCTGGCCCGCGAGTTCGGCGACGGCCGCCCACCGGGGCGGGTGCGGGCCTCGTTCGAGGGGTCCGCCGGCCAGAGCTTCGGGGCCTTCCTCATGGACGGCGTCGAGTTCCACCTGGTCGGCGAGGCGAACGACTACGTCGGCAAGGGGATGGCCGGGGGCCGGATCGCGATCGAGCCGCCCCCCGGCGACGGGGGTGAGGCCCACCTGGTCGGGAACACCGTCCTCTACGGGGCCACCGGCGGGCAGCTCTTCTGCGCCGGCCGCGCTGGCGAGCGGTTCGCCGTCCGGGGCAGCGGCGCGGTGGCGGTGGTCGAGGGCGTCGGCGCCCACGCCTGCGAGTACATGACCGGCGGGGCGGTCGTCATCCTCGGCCCGGTCGGGTACAACCTGGCCGCCGGGATGACCGGCGGGGAGATCTACGTGTTCGACCCGGCCGAGACGCTGCCGGCCCTGCTGAACGACCAGCTGGTCGAGGCACGCCGGCCGACCCCCGCGCAGCTGCCCTCGCTGCACCGCCTGGTCGAGCGCCACGCCCGCCACACGGGCTCCCGGGCGGCGAAGGCGCTCCTCTCCGACTGGAACGCCGCCGCTCCCCACTTCTGGCGCGTGGTGACGAAGGCGGAGGTGGCGATGGTCGAGGCCGCATTCGAGGGTACGCTGGCCCGCGCATGACGGGCCCCACGCCAGACGACGAGAATCCCCCGCCAGCGGGCGTCACCGCCGAGGACGCCCTCCGCGTCGCCAACGAGAGCGTCCCCGGGACCGTCATGCAGAAGCTCGGCATGGAGTTCCTGGAGGTCGGGCTGGCCCGGATCCGCGCGCGGGTCCCCGTGGCCGGCAACACCCAGCCCTACGGCCTGCTGCACGGCGGGGTGACGGCGACCCTCTGCGAGTCCGTCGGGTCGTTCGGCACCGCGGTCCACGCCGGGCTCGACCGCCTGGTCACCGGGATCGAGCTGAACCTCAATCACCTCCGTGCGGTCTCCGACGGCCACGTCACCGCCACCGGCACGCCGATCCACGTCGGCCGCACCACCGCGGTCTGGGACTTCAGGGTCCACGACGACGAGGGGCGGCTGACCGCCGTCGGCCGCCTGACCGTTTTGATCCGGGACCGGACGTCGTGAGGCGCGGAGGCGCGCTCTGGCGCCGTCAGGCGCATCCGCGCCGCGACCTGCACGAATGCCGGTCCGAATCGACAACGCAAACTTTCTTTGTCAACCCGACTGATTTTTCGCGCGTCGACACCGGCCCGGCTACCTGCGCGGTTCCGCCGAAACCGTTGGGGCCCAACCGTTTTCGGATGCTTGACAGGCCCTCGTTCCATCGCTATCTTTCGCCCCGGTCCCAAGCGGTCGCAGGGGCTGACGGGAGGCCCGGGGCCCCCGGAGGTGCGGCAGACGGGACACCGAACGAACCTCGGTTCGGTCGGTGGCCAGGAGCCGGACCGCTGGAGGTGCTGTGAGGTACCCGAAGGAACCGGGTCGCTTGGGGCCACCTTTTGAGCGGGTCCGAGGTGCCGAGTAGATAACGCTCGCGTATGGGGAAGGCGTGAGCGGCTCCAAAGGCGCCTCGGGCCCGTCTCTTTCTGTGGTTGTCGACACTCCCAGCCGCGAGCGCATCGTTGCGCGCAACCTCCGTTAGGGTGGATGGGTGACCGACCAGCCGCCCGAGCGGGGGACACCGCAGCCCGCCGAGCCCGTCCCGCCACGGGAGCGCACGCCGGCCGGGGATGGCGAGGGAGGGCGCGACTACCTCGACCCGGCCAAGCTCCTGCGGATCGCCGGCGTGGTCCGGGAGGTGCTCGAGGAGGCACGCCGGATCCGGCCGCAGTCGGGTGCGCTCGACCACCTGCAGCGAGTCCACGACCAGATCAGCGCGGAGCTGCGCCAGTCGCTCCCCGAGGACCTGTACCGGGAGCTCGACGACCTGACGCCGGAGATCCGCGATGGCACCCTCGAGGAACTGGCGCTGGCCCACGCCGAGATCCTGGGATGGCTCGAGGGCCTGTTCCAGGGGACGCAGCTGGCCATCCGGGCCCAGGCGGCGAACGCGGCCGGGCAGCTGCAACGGCAGATGGAGGAAGCGGCGCACGCCGGCCTCCCCGAGGGCGCCCGCCCCGGCCAGCGCCCCGACGGCGAGGAGCCCGGCCCCTCTCGTGGCACGTACCTGTAGCGCCGCAGCCCGCGTCCTACGGCACCAGGACCAGGACCCCACGCATCCCGCGGTCTACGTGGTAGGCGCAGAAGAACCGGTAGCGGCCCGGCTCCGGGAGCAGCGACGAGATCGGGTCGATCTCGATCCGCTCCCCGGGCGGAAGGTCCATCGAGAAGTCCGTCCCCTCGATGGTGACGTTGTGCACGTTCCGCGCCTGACTGTTCCAGGCCACGGCCCGTGACAGCGAGACCGGCCTGGACGGGTGCGCGTCGTGGAAGTGGTAGTCGATCGCGGTGATCACGTAAGGCCCGGTCGGCTCCGGCGACGGGACCTCCAGCGGTCCCGTGAGCCCGCAGGCCGAGCCGAGCAGGGCGAGGAGCACCGCGAGCGCCGGCCGGCGGGTCACAGCACTTTCGACAGGAACCGCTGGGTCCGCTCCCGCTCCGGGCGGTCGAACACCGCGCCCGGCTCGCCCTGCTCGACGATCTCGCCGTCGTCCATGAACACCAGGTGCGTCCCCACCCCCCGGGCGAAGCCCATCTCGTGGGTGACGACCACCATCGTCATCCCCTCGGACGCCAGTCGCTGCATGACGTCGAGCACCTCCTGCACCAGCTCGGGGTCCAGGGCCGACGTGACCTCGTCGAAGAGCATCAGGCGAGGGCGCATGGCCAGCGCCCGGGCGATGGCCACGCGCTGCTGCTGCCCGCCCGACAGCCGGCCCGGGTAGGCGTCACCGCGCTCCCCCAGCCCGACGTGCCGCAGCTCCTCGAGCGCCCGCTCCCGTGCCTCCTCTCGGGAGAGCTTCAGCACCTTCTCCAGGGCGACCGTGATGTTGCGCCGCGCGGTCATGTGCGGGAACAGGTTGAACGCCTGGAACACGATGCCGATGTGGGTGCGCACCTTGTTCAGGTCGGTGCGGATGTCGGTGATGTCGTGACCGTCGAAGTAGACCCGCCCTCTCGTCGGCTCCTCCAGCAGGTTCATGCAGCGCAGCAGCGTGGACTTCCCGGAGCCGGATGGGCCGATCACCACGAGCACCTCACCGGGAGCCACCGAGATGTCGATCCCCTTCAGGACGTGGTTGTTGCCGAACCACTTGTGCACGCCCTCCACGCGGATCAGCGCCGCCCGTCGGTGCGCTGCCGGCTCCGTCACGCGCCCACCCCGACCAGGCCGCTGCGCAGGCGGCGCTCGACCGCGTTGACCGCCCTGATCAGCGGCAGCGTCACCGCCAGGTAGCCGGCCGCGGCGGCCACGTAGAACGTCGCGTTGAACGTCGAGGAGTACCCCTGGCGGGCGAGCGAATACAGATCCAGCTCCCGGTCCAGCAGCCCGAGGACCACGATCAGCGAGGTGTCCTTGATCAGGATGACGAACTCGTTCATCAGCGGGGGGATCACGCGTCGGATCGCCTGCGGGACGATCGCGTGGCGCATCGCCTGCAGGTAGGACATCCCCAGCGATCGCGCCGCCTCCATCTGCCCCCGTTCGATCGATTGGATGCCGGCGCGGAACACCTCTGCGGCGTAGGCCCCGGTGTTCAGCGCGAAGACGATCATCGCGCTGTTGTACGCGGACAGGTGCAGGCCGAGACCGAGGGCGAAGCCAAAGTAGAAGATCGAGAGCTGCCAGATCAGCGGCGTCCCGCGGAAGAAGTTGATGTAGGCGCGGGCGGGGGCGCGGGTCACCGCGCGCTTCGAGAGCACCAGGATCGCCAGGACCAGGCCAAGGATGACACCACCGCCCTCCCCGACGAACGCCAGGAGGACCGTGTTCTTCGCCCCGCGCAGGAAGGCGAACCCGTATCCCGACAGCTTCTCGAAGTTCAGGAAGTGGAACGCGAACCGCTCCGGGTCGCCGGAGCGGAACCAGAGGAGCAGAGCTGCCAGCGTCACGGCGTGGACGCCGAGGATCGCTCCCGAGATCGCCCGTTCGCGAGACGGCTTCGTCGGCATCGACCGGAACGTCGCCGCGCCCGCGGCGATCGCCCCGGCGCCCATCCCGATCGCCACCAGAAGCAGCGCGCCGGTCGACGACGCCGTCAGGCCATCGACGACGTGCCCGTACGGCGTGAAGCCCCGGATCGCGACCATCGCGATCGGTCCGAGCCCGGCGACGGCCACGGCGACCGCCCCGAGCACGAGGATCGCGGCCCCGAGAGTCTCCTCCCGGCCGCCCCGTACCTCAGCTGCCTCCATCGCATTCCCTCCCGGAAAGGGCGGGGCCCGCGCCCGGATCCGGACGCGGGCCCCAGCCGGTCGCTCTCCGTCAGCCGGCGGGCTGGTACTCCGGCGGCACTTCCTGGCCGGGGAAGTACTTCTCGAAGATCTCGGCGTACGTCCCGTCGTCGATGATCTGCTTCAGCACGATGTCCACCGCCTCGCGCAGCTCCGGATTGCTGGGCGAGAACGGGAAGGCGTACTTCTCGTTCGTGTCGATCGGCTCCACCACCTCGAGCGCCGGGAGATCCTCGATGATCCCCACCGACGACTGCTCGTCGTTGATCACCCCCTGGATGTTCCCGGCCTCGAGGTCGCGGAACGCGTCCGGCGCCGTCTGGAAGGTCTTGATCTCCACGCCCTGTGGCTCCAGATTGTCGCGCGCCCACGTCAGGCCGGTGGTCCCCTTCTGCGCGCCGACGATGTCGCCCTCGCCGAGGTCGTCGGTGGACGTGATGTCGGGCGTCTGCTCGGAGTTCACCGTCAGCGACTGGCGGGAGTTGAAGTAGAAGTCGGAGAAGTCGACAACCTGGTCGCGCTCCTCGCCGTCCTTGCCGGTCGCCGTCACTGCGGCCGCCACCATGTCGAACTGGTCCGCCGCCACCGCGGTGAAGATCGTGTCGAAGTCGGCCGTCACCCACTTCACCGTCAGGCCCAGCCGTTTGGCGATCTCCTCGCTGAGGTCGACGTCGAACCCCACCTCGTCTCCGCCTTCGACCGTCTCGAACGGTGCGTAGTCCAGGCAGGAGCCGACCGTCAGCACGCCCTCCTGCAGGGTCGTGAACTCGGGTAGCGGCTCGCCCGTCGTCGCAGATGCGGTGGGCGTGCCGCCACCGCCCGTCTCGCCGTTCCCGCCGCACGCCGCCGCCGCGATGGCCAGTACCGCGACGAGCGCCAGTATCGCGCTTCGTCCCCTCATCTGTCCCCCCTCCGTTGCATCCGGCCGATCCCACCCGTCGCACACATCCTGCCAGCGGTGGAAGCGGCGCTCAACCTACAGCGTCTCCTCGGCCAGGTCCGCCAGGCGCTCGCCGACCCACGGGGCGAACTTGAACCCGTGCCCGCTGCACGGTGAGCCGACCACCACCGGACCGCGCCGCTCGAGGACGAACTCGTCGCCCGGCGCGTTCGTGTACAGGCAGGTCTGGACCAGGTGCGGCTCCGGGTCGGCCCCCGGGTACCGCTCGGCGACCCAGGCCCCCAGCCGGCCGACCGAGACGGTGTCCGGCCCCCCGTTCCGGTCGGGGTCGGCCGTGGGCCCGGCCTGGTGCTCCCCGGCCTTCACGCCCTGCCCCGGGCTCGGCAGCGCGTACACGGCCGCCTCCCCCCAGTCGACGACCGTCGGGATCCGCGCCTCCTCCGGCAGGCGGAAGAAAGCCACCGTCTCGCGGGTCGGGCGCAGCGGGAGATCGATGCCGAGCGGGCCGAGCAATCCCGGCGCCCACGCGCCCGCGGTGACCACCGCCGCCCCAGCGTGGATCCTGTCGCCGCCGGCGTCCACCTCCACACTCTCGTCCCCGGGGCGGATCGCCAGGGCCGGAGCCTCCTCGCGGACCGCCGCCCCGGCGGCGACCGCTCCGGCGACGAACGCCCGCCAGGCGCGGTCGGCCAGGACGATGCCGGCGTCGGGCTGGAACAGCGCCGCGGTCCCGTCGGGGAGCGAGAGGGCCGGGAACCGCCGGCGCACCTCCACCCCGTCGAGCACCTCGAACCGCGCCCCGCACGCCTCGAGCGCCGCAAGATGGTCGTCGAGCGCCGTCCCCGTGTCCAGCCCGCCCGTGGTCTGAAGGATCGCCTCTCCCGCCTCGGCCTCCAGGGCCCGCCACAGCGGGAGCGCCTCTTGGGCCATCCGCACGTAGCGCGGGTCGTGGTAGGAGAACCGGAAGATCCGCGACCGGCCGTGGCTCGACCCGCGGTCGTGCCCGATCGAGAACCGCTCCAGGAGGACCACCGAGCGCCCGCGCCGGGCCAGCGAGCGGGCCGCCGCCGACCCCATCACGCCGCCCCCGACCACGACGACATCAGCGGCGGCCGCCACGGTTACTCCTCGCCCAGGTAGGCCTTGCGCACGTCGTCGTTCTGCAGCAGGTTCACCGCCGAGTCCTCGAGCACGATGGCACCCGACTCGATCACGTACCCGCGGTGTGCCAGCCCGAGCGCGATGTGGGCGTTCTGCTCGACGAGCAGGATGGTCGTCCCCTGCTGGTGGATCTCATCGAGCAGCTCGAAGATGCGTTCGACGAGGATCGGCGCGAGCCCCATCGACGGCTCGTCGAGCATCAGGAGCGTGGGGCGCGACATCAGGGCCCGGCCGATGGCCAGCATCTGCTGCTCGCCGCCGGAGAGCGTCCCCCCGGCCTGCCGCTGGCGCTCCTTGAGCACCGGGAAGAGCGCGAAGACGCGGTCGAACTCCTCCCGGATCCCCTTCGGGTCCCGGCGCCCGTAGGCGCCCATCTCCAGGTTCTCCCGAACGGTCATCCGCGAGAAGATCCGCCGGCCTTCGGGCGCCTGGCACACGCCGAGCTCGACGATCTCGTGAGGACTCAGCTCGTCGATGCGCTCGCCCCGGAACGTGATGCTGCCGGTGGCCGGCTTCTTCACCCCCGAGATCGTGCGCAGCGTGGTGCTCTTGCCGGCACCGTTCCCGCCGATCAGCGTGACGATCTCGCCGTCGTCCACGCGGAACGAGATGCCCTTGACGGCCTCGATCCCGCCGTAGCGGACCTTGACGTCGCGCAGCTCGAGAAGTGGATCCGCCACGTCCGCTACCCCCCGGCCTGGTCGGCCGCCTGGCGGCCGAGGTAGGCCTCGATCACCCGCGGGTCGCGTTGGATGGCGGCCGGCTGCCCCTCGGCGATCTTCTCCCCGTAGTCGAGCACCGCGACCCGGTCGGAGATCCCCATCACCACCTTCATGTCGTGCTCGATGATCAGGATCGTCACGCCCTGGTCACGGATCCGCCCGATCAGCTGCATCAGGCGCGACTTCTCCACCGGGTTCATCCCGGCCGCCGGCTCGTCGAGCAGCAGCAGCTTCGGCTGCGTGGCCAGGGCCCGGGCGATCTCGACGCGGCGCTGGTCGCCGTAGGAGAGGCTCGAGGAGACCTCGTTCGCGAAGCGGTGGATCCCGACGAACTCGAGCACCTTCTCGGCCTCGTCGCGGCCGTCGCGCTCCTCGCGGCGCATGCGCGGCGTGCGGAACACCGCGGAGAGCACCCCCTGGCCGTGGTGGGCGTCGGTCCCGACCAGCACGTTCTCGAGCGCCGTCATGTTCTGGAACAGACGGATGTTCTGGAACGTTCGCCCGATCCCCCGCTTGGTGATCTCGTGCGGCCGGCGACGGCGGGAGAAGAGGCCGAGCGCGCGGGTCTCGAGCACCTCCTCGCCGTCGAACACCACGCGGCCGGACGTGGGCGGGAAGATCCCGGTGACCATGTTGAAGAGCGTGGTCTTGCCAGCGCCGTTCGGGCCGATCAGGCCGAAGATCTCGCCGCGCTCGATGGCGATCGTCACCTCGGACAGCGCCGTCAGGCCACCGAACTGCTTGGTGATGCTCTCCGCCTCGAGCAGCGCGGCCATCGATCAGGATCCCGCGGTATGGGCGGCTTCGTACAGCTGCTCCTCCACGACCGCCCCGCCCAGCTCCGCCTTCCGCCGCCGCGAGGGAATGAGGCCCTGCGGCCGGAAGATCATCACGACGATGATGGCGATCCCGAACACGAAGAACCGGTACTCCTCGAAGCCACGGAAGACCTCCGGGAGCAGCACCACCGCCGTCGCCCCGACGATGGCGCCGGGGATCGAGCCCATCCCGCCGATCACCACCGCCGTCAGGATCAGGATCGACTGGATGATCCCGAAGGTCGACGGGTTGATGAAGTTGATGCGCTCCGCGTAGATCACGCCCCCGACGCCGGCCGTGCACGCGCCGATGACGAACGCGGCGAGCTTCATCCGCACCACCGGGACCCCCATCGCCGCGGCGGCCACCTCGTCCTCGCGGATCGCCACCCAGGCCCGCCCGATCCGCGAGCGGTCGAGCAGCGTGATCGCCACGATCCACAGCACCACGAGCACGAGCAGCAGCCAGTAGTACTTCGTGTCGGTCAGGGATCCCCACCGCACGTTGACCGGGCCGGCCTCGATCGCCGGGTGCGGGATCGAGGCGATGCCCCTCGGCCCGACGGTGATCGTGTCCAGGTTGTTCGCCGTGATCCGCACGATCTCCCCGAACCCCAGCGTGACGATGGCCAGGTAGTCGCCCCGCAGCCGAAGCGTCGGCGAGCCGAGGACGATCCCGGCGAGCACCGCCACGACGAGCGCCAGCAGCAGGATGCCCCACATCCACATCTGCCACTCCGGCTTGTCGGCGAGGGTGGCCGTCTCGGCCCGCAGCCCCTTCGTGTACTCGGCGGCCCCCGTCGCCAGCCCGGCGGTGTAGGCCCCGATCGACCAGAACGCCACGTACCCGAGGTCGAGCAGCCCGGCGAACCCGACCACCACGTTCAGGCCCAGGGCGAACAGGACGAACAGGCCGACCTGGGTCAGGGCGCTGCCGCTCGTGGCCCGCTGCAGCCAGAGCGGGATCGCGAACCAGTCCCGGAGGAACGGCAGGATCGCCGCCAGGCCGATCCCGATCACCGCCGCCACCGGCAGGACCACCTTCCGCCGTGGCTCGACCCACTCCCGAAGCTCCTCGCGGAGGTGCGACAGCGGGGAGAACACGAAGCGGATCCCGCGCCCGATCGCCGCCCTGACCTGCCGGCGGCCCTCACGGAACGCGCGCATCCGCGCCCGCCACGGGTGCCGCCGCGGCACCCTCGTCTCGTCCGCCATCACCCCACCCGCTCACCGAGGAGGCCGGTCGGCCGGAACATCAGCACGACGACGAGCACGACGAAGGCGATCACGTTCGACCAGTGTGGGGCCGTGCAGGCCACGCCGTAGGCCTCGACCATCCCGAGCGTCATCCCGCCGAGCATCGCCCCGCGGATGTTCCCGATGCCGCCGAGCACCGCCGCCGTGAACGCCTTGATCCCCGGGGTGAACCCGATGAACCAGTGCGCCGGGGCGCCGATCCGGAGCTGGTAGAGAACCGCAGCGGCCCCGGCCATCATGCCGCCGATCAGGAACGTCGTGACGATGATCCGGTCGACGTTCACCCCCATCATCGCCGCGATCTCGGCGTCCTGCGCCACCGCCCGGATCCCCCGCCCGACCCGGGTCCGGCGGACGAACGTGTCAAGGAACACGATCATCGCGATCGCCGTGACGAACACGAGGATCCGCTTGTTCGTGATCGCCGCGCCGAACAGCGTGAACGGCGTGGTGGTCGCCATCACCTGGGGGATCGACTGCGGGCTCGGGCCGAGGAGGTTCGGCAGCCGCCAG
>WNFV01002788.1_pt1 | contig 24894 bp, 27 predicted proteins | sample 5400101 | NCBI WGS metagenome assembly WNFV01 (sample SAMN13153361, study PRJNA577476) | soil metagenome | isolation source: 115 cm soil or saprolite under grassland replicate 1 | place: USA:California | collected 2016-06-15 | reverse complement strand
TTGTCGATGGCACGGTGGAGGCCGAGAGGTATGCGGCGATCGAAGACCTCTATGGCGCGGAGGCCAGCGAGATGATCCTTTCCGACCCAACCTAGCTCCCAGCCGACCTGGGCTCTCCCGCACGCGGAATGCGTGACATTCGCGGAGACTTTGCGAGCTCCGTTTGCCTCACAGGTCGTGTTGCCCCGCCACCCACGGCGTGCCTCGACGGAACGAGAAAAGCTATGCAAGCTCGGTGCCGGATGGCGAGGTGGCGATCGTCGCCCGGGAGGGTTCGATCCACTGCTCGCGCTCGTCGGCCGTGATCACGAGGCCGGACATTGCCACACCCCTCGCACCGTCTCGGTCGACTCTGTCTGGGAGGACGTCATCCACCCACGAGTATTGCGACCATCGTTCGTCGCCATCGAGGAGGACGCCGATGAGGGCAGCTACAGCTTGGCCCAAGAGTCGGGCGGATTCGGCCTCCGCCGCATCACCGGCGAGGTACCCGGCTATGGCCGCGGCAATCCTCGGCTCGACCTCATCCCGCGTCCGAGCCATGCCCACAATCTATCGTGTTCGTGACCGTGAAGCGGAGCATCCGGGCATGTTCAACGAGTGACATTCGCGGACACGGTGCGACGGGTTGGTAATCTGGCCCGCGCGCCGGCCATTTGCAGCGGGCCCAGCAGCGGACGTGAGCCAAGAGCTCGGTGACAAGGTGGACGAGGAACGCTCCAGTCCGGGACTCGAAGGTCCGAAGGCGGACGACGACTCGGCGACCCAAGCGACGAGCCGCTCTCGACGTGCCCGGCCCGCGGTGGCGGTCGTCGCGATCGTCGGCATCGGGCTCGTCGTGGCTTCTGCGCTCGGGTTGTCCAAGCTCCTGCCGCCTGGGTTTCCCTTTGGCCCACATCCAGGTGACCCAGCGCTCGTCGCCGCTGATCCCCGGCTCAGTCAGTGTGGCATGCCGGCCGATCGCGTCTGGCTGGCGTTCCGGATGGACCACGCGCGCGACTTCTCACAACATTTTCCGGGTTGGTCGGAGGGCGCGCCGGAGCTCGACGCGGACGACCCCGGGCTGGTGGTCATGAGCCAGGGCGAGGACATTCCGACCACGGGATTCGCTCGCCCGTCGCCCCGGCCCCTGTTTTACGAGATGTGCATCGCTGTCGGCGCACCGGATGACGCGATCGTTCACCAATACGGGTGGACTCGGTTCGATGCCGTCAGACCGTCGCTCGATGGTCTCCACGGCCCCTCGATGACCGTCGCTTCCTTATCGCCGGGCCAGCGCGGCATTGTGATGCAGAGGAACTGGAGCGGGTCGACACCGGTGCAGCGATACTGGAATGCCGTCCCAACGGGAATGTCGATGGAAACGCCTCTTCCCAGAACGGTCGTCTCCTCACCAGTGCCGTCTCGTCGCCAGATCTGCCCCTCGCCCGAGAGAACATGCCAGAACTCGCTCACCGTGGCGTGGACGGTCGCCCGATTCACCTGACCTGGCGGGACAGTGGAGTGGATCATGTTGCCGGTCTCGCCTTCGATCAGGTGCCGGATCTCGGCCCCGGCAGGGGAGCGGGCATCCGGGGTGGAGGGGAACGAGCGGGTCTGCATGGAGAACCTCCGTGTGCTCCCAAGCATTATCCCCACACGGACGCCTAGGTCTTCGGGTGTCGTTCCCGCACTTTGGCCGATGCAATCTGGACCGACGTGAGCGGAATTCCCGTGAGACAAGGAACGAAGAAACAAACGCGGCTCGTGCTGCTGTGCGGCCTCCCCGCGTCGGGGAAGACGACGCTTGCACGCGAGCTTGCCGACGCGTATGACGCGGTGCGACTGAACCCTGATGAGTGGGAGTTGGCGTTGGGCATTGACCCGTTCGACGAGGGCTTCCAAGTTCGGCTCGAAGCGGCATTCTGGGAGCTGACGCAGCGGCTTCTGGTCCTGGGAACCTCGGTTGTCCTGGAGTGGGGCTTCTGGGCTCGGTCGGAACGCGACGAGAAGCGCGAGGCGGCGCGAAGGCTTGGCGTAGCGGTGGAACTCAGGTTCCTCGATGCGCCCTACGAGGAGTTGGTGAGGCGAGTCGTGGCTCGTCACACGGCCGGGGGCATCCCAATCACCGAGAGCCACATGGGGAGCTATCGACGCATCTTCCAGCCGCCGACCGATGAGGAGTTGAGCCTCTATGACCCACCGACGGCGCACGGCGCCTCCGGCCCCGACGGGATGTCGTCACGTGACGTTCCGCGACGCTGACTGACGCCAAGCCACCAGTACCCTGATTTGATGCCACGACACGCGAGCCTCGACCCGAGGTTGCCGCCCGACCTGGCCGCACTTGCGGCCGATCCGCATTTCGCCCTTCACGACGGGCGCTTCCACGAGGTCACGGTCGACACCGCGGTACAGACGGTGATAATGGCCATCGACTGCGGCGACCTCCAAAGTCGGCTATCGACGCTTGTCGCTCCGGTTCAAAGAAGCCACGGTCGTGCCCGACGATCTCCAGCGCCTGGCCGAAGCCGTCGGCGCGGAGTTCCGCGCGAACCATTGGCACCAACGCCGGACGGTCACCGAAATCCGAGGGCAGGAGGTCCATCTCCTCCCGGACGGGGCGGTACGTCCTTCGACTCGAGCTCTGGCCGTTCTACCGTTTCGCGATCGAGTTCTCGGGGTTCTCTCTCGCCGAGGTTCCGATGTCCGCCCGTGGGCCAGCGAGAGCGGGCCGCTTCACCATCGACGGGTCGTGATGGCCGTTCCCTGATTCACGGTGCCTGCCCCGAGTGACATTGGCGAACACTGTGCGATCGGAACGACCTGTACCCTCAAGCCTGTGGATGTGGCGATCAGCGAGATCTTGTGGGCATTCGAGGTCGGAGGCCACCGGCATCAGCTGACGTGCCTCTATGACTCGCGGGCTGACACATTGGCATTGCGCCTTGAGCGCCAGCCCATCGGCGATCTCCTGGATGCCGACGCCTGGCGGTCGGGAGCGACGATCCGTTTCGACGTGGATGGCGCGGTCGTGACCGTGGCCGTTCGGTCCCGCGCGGTGGCAATGATCCCACCCACTGACGTTCCATTCCTGCGAGCGTGGCTCGATGGGCGTCCGCTCATAAGTCAGGAGGCCCGCGAGTTCGCCGTGCTCATGTCGATGCTGAGCTTGATTCTTCCGATGCTGCTCGGTATCGGCGCGGTCACAAGACTGCCTCCGTCGTTGCTCGCACCTGGCCTCGCGCTGGTCGCGGCCGCCGCAACCGCCTGGGTCTTCGGGATCCCATGGTGGGCTCGCCGGCAGTGGGTCGAGATGGCACCTTATGGCCGGGCCCGCGGGCTACCTTGGAGCGTCCCAGCATTCGCGCTTGTCATCTTCTTCGTCGAGGCCGCAGTCTTGGGCGCTGTTTTCCTGCTCCCGCGGTGACACGGATCGTGCGGCGAATGCGATGCTTGGAACGCCCAGGGAGTTGAGTCGGCGGCATGCCCTGAGGTCCACAAATGCTGCTCGTCATCGTCGGCGCTGGCGCCTCATACGACTCCGTGCCTCCGGCGGTGGGAGCTGCTCCATGGGATTGGGCATCCGTTGATTGGATGCCACCCCTGACCAAGGACCTGTTCACAGACAAGGCGGTCTTTCGAGACATCCTCAAGCTCCTGCCAGGCGCTGCTCCGGCAATCGACCGCGTGCTCAGTGGGCTCGAGGGTGAGGGGAGCAGCGTCGAGCAGGAGCTGCAGAAGCTCGTGGACGAGGCCACAGCCGGGGACCCTCACCTGCCACGACAGCTTCTCGAGGTTAGGTACTACCTTCAGGCAGTCCTGTGGAATTGCTCGGCGGACTGGTCGACCCGCCGCGGCGGCATGACCAACTACGTGACCCTCGTTGGCGCACTAGAGCGATGGCGTCATCGGCATGGCACCAAGATCGCCTACGTCACCTTCAACTACGACACGCTTCTCGAAGCAGCTCTGACACGAGTTACTGGCGAGACCTTGGCCGGTCAAGCAGCCTATGAAAAGACGCCAGATTACGCGCGGCCGGACTGGGCCGTATTCAAAGTTCACGGGTCGATCGACTGGGCTCGGACCATTCGCGCGCCGACCGCCGAGGCACATGGAGCCACTCATCCTTGGGAGCTCTCGCCATACGCCGGCACGATGGAGGTGACGGATGACTTCGTTGTGTTGCGGGCGGTTTGGCAAATGGGTGTCGATCAGCGCCTCGTAGTGCCTGCGATCGCAATACCTGCGGCGGGCAAGAGCGGCTTCGTCATGCCTGCGACGCACCAGGAGCTGCTGCGGTCGTCCCTGGGCGAGACGACACACATCCTGGATATCGGATGGAGAGGAGTTGACGACGACTTCAGAGATTGCATCCGAGCCAACCTCGCCTCGGTCAACCCGAACGTCCCCGTCGACGTCGTCGTGAGCTCTCCCTCGGGTACTGGCGAGGTCGAAATGAACCTGCGTGCGGCCGGACTCAGCGGGGTGATCTCTGGCCGGCCCGTGGGCTTTACCGGCTTCGTCCGCGGCCCGTACCTCGATGAGTTCATCTCAACGCTATCAAGCTGACGCCTCGATCAATGCTCAGTGCGGCCCTGGATCTTTGATGACATTCGCGGACCCTTTGCGACGCCTCGTCTCTGTACTCTGACGGTACGTGGACGACTTCGCGGCCTCCGCTGAGCTCATGAACGCTGCGTTGCGCGGTCGCCCGGTGATGCGCCTCGTCATCGGCCACGAGGTTCAGCTTGAGTTCAGCCACGCCGACTCTTACGCGGCTATCACCCTGGGCGGTCCCTTTCAATTAATCGGAGCATCCGGCTCCATCGACGATGCCGACCCTGCGCATCCTGACACGCTCGGTCCCGCTCTCAGACTGCTGCGATCGCAGTTGTCCGAAGTAGCCATCGCTGACCCCGGGGTACTCACCGCAACCTTCGCCGACGGCCGATCGGTGGTCATCGGCCCTTGCGACTATGAGGCCTGGATGTTTGTCGGGCCCGGAGGCAGCCGCGTCGTCTGTATGCCCGGGGGTGGGCTGGCTTACTGGCTATCGGCCGACGACGCAGAGGTCCTCTGGTGACATTCGGGGACACGCACGAGGCCGTGGGACCGGGAAGCGACAGCGACGTGACGACGCGTCGCCTTGAGCTCACGAGGACGCAGATCCTCGCGTACCGAAGGAACGTCCAAGCGCTCGACGAGCGGCTACCGCCCGGGCCGGAATCCCTCCGACATGCCGCATGGGCCGGCCTGCAGGACAGCATGCCCCGCGCTGCGCTCCTGTCGATCCATGCCCGCGTCGAGGTGACGGGGCCGTCCACGTGGGAGGACCCCTCGCTCGTCCAGCTGTGGGGGCCGCGGTTCAGCGCATACGTCATCGCGCGATTAGACGTCGCGGTCTTCACGCTCGGGAGGCTCCCGGACGACGAGAAGGGCCGCCGCTTCGCAGAGGAACAGGCAGCACGCCTCGCTGCTTTCCTCGCCGGCAGGACGATGGCCTACGGCGAGGCAGGGCGAGGGCTCGGCGTCCACCCGAACTCCCTCCGGTACGCGGCACCGACCGGCACGGTCCTGATCCGTTGGGATGGCGCGCGACAGCCGACCGTCTGGACCGTCCCGGCACCCGAGGTCGACCCGAGCGAGGCTCGCCTCGAGCTCGCTCGCCGGTACCTGCACGTCTTCGGACCAACCTCGCCCGAGGCGTTCGCTCAGTGGGCCGGCATCGCGCCTGCCCGAGGCCGCGCGGCGTTCGATGCACTCAGCGGGTCGCTGACGCCGGTGCGAACACCGGTCGGCGACGCATGGATCCTCACCCGCGACGAGCCGACGTTCCGAGCGCCCGCGGGGCCCACCGCCTCCGCTCGGCTCCTCCCGAGCGGCGACGTGTACCTCCTCCTCCAGGGAGCCGATCGCGAGCTCCTGGTGCCCGAGGCGGATGGTCGCCGCGTGCTCTGGACCCCGCGCGTCTGGCCTGGCGGCGTCCTCGTGCGAGGCGAGGTCGTCGGGACGTGGCGACGTGCCGGGGCCGAGGTGACGATCCAATCCTGGCGTCGGCTCGCGCGGGAGGAACGCGATGCGATCGAAGCGGAGGCGGAATCCTTGCCGTTGCCCGATATTCGAGCGCGAATCGTCGTCCGGTGGGACGTCTGAGGCCAAGGGACGTCCACGCACCCTGTTCGAGCGCGCTGTGCCCTAGCCTTCCTGGAATGAAGGCGCTACCGGACGAGTTCGAGACCAGCGCGCTGATCGGTTCCCTGGCTGCCGGTTGGGGCTTCGACGTCGAGACGATCGACTACGCCGCGGTCGGGTTTGGGAGCTACCACTGGGTCGCAACTGACTCGGAGGGAACGCGCGGCTTCGTCACCGTCGACGACCTCGAACAGAAGCCCTGGCTCGGCGACACTCGGGAGGCCGCGTTCGACGGCCTGATGCGCGCATTCGACACCGCCGTTGCGCTCCGCGATGCGGGCCTCGGCTTCGTTGTGGCACCGATCCTGACGAGCGACGGCGAAGCGGTGCGTCGAATTGGGGCGCGCCACACCATCGCCCTGTTCCCGTTCGTGGAAGGTCGAGCCGGCCGGTTTGGCGAGTACGGCAGTGCCGAGGAGCGTGCGGCTGTCGTCACGATGTTCGCCCAGCTCCATCAGGCAACGTCCGCGGTCGAGTCGATTGCACGCAGGATCGATCTCCAGCTGCCCGGTCGCGGTCATCTCGAATCAGGACTCCGGGACGTGAACCAGTCGTGGTCTGGTGGGCCGTTCTCCGAACCTGCCCGCGAGGCCTTGGCCAGGCACGCCTCCGACGTGGCCGAGCTGCTCGACCTGTTCGACCGCCTCTCTCGCTCTGTGGCCGCGCGAAGCAGCAAATGGGTTATCACCCATGGGGAGCCCCATGCCGTCAACCTGATCCGGATCGACGTCAGCCAGATGCTCGTCGACTGGGACACGGTGGCCCTGGCTCCTCCGGAGCGAGACCTGTGGATGCTCCTGGGCGACGCCCGAGACGACGCGACCACCTACGCTTATCTGACGGGCCACGAGCCCGATCGAGTTGCCATGGACTTCTTCCGTCTCACCTGGGACCTCGGCGACCTCGCCGCCTACACCCAGGTGCTTCGATCAGCTCATCGCCACAGCGAAGACACGGAGAAGGCCTACGTCGGCCTGACGAAATGCGTCGCGATTCGAGATCGATGGGCGGCCTTGCTCGCAGGCGATATCTGAGCCTTGCAGTACGGTGTGGACATGACTGACACGCTGGTGCGCGGTAGAGCCGCGCACCGCCTACGTGCCCTGCAGCGCAAACCGCGGCTCGTGACCGACTTTCATTTCCGGTCCGGGTCGGTCCGATGACCAGGTTCGTCGTCGACGCCGGCGCCGTCGTCCACTTGGCGAGCGAGAGGATCGAGGTCAGAGGGGAGCACGAGCTCCTGGCACCGACGCTCCTGCGTTCCCAAACCTTGTCGGCCCTGCACGAGGCCGTCCAGCGGGGCGAGATTCCGGCCGACGTCGCGCGCGACCGTCTCGCACGCATCGGGCGGATGCCGATCAGGCTCCTCGGCGACGCGGTGCTCCGGCGTCGGGCGTGGGAATTGGCGGATCAGTTGGGATGGGCCTCGACCTACGACGCCGAGTACGTTGCGCTCACGCAGCTGCAGGCAGACGCGTTCGTAACCCTGGACGTGAAACTTGCGCGTAGCGTCGAAGGGATCGTCGCGACCGCGTCGATTGACGCGCTGAGCTAGACGCTCGTCGGCGACGGGGATCGGCCAGGGCGAGGCGCGCCTGTCAGCCAGGCTCTTCGTCGCTCGACGCGTCCTTCTTCCAGCCCAGGTGCTTTCGGAGCCAGCCGACCGAGGCGAGGTGGTAGGTAGCTACGTCGTCATACGTCGGGAGCGCCTCGATGGCTGAACGCGAGAGGCTCGTCCCCACGCCGGCGGACGTCATCGTTGTCACGAGGTCGGCGGGAACCATCACGTCTCGACGGTCCGAGCTGAGCTCCACTCTCAGCCCATGGAAGATATCCTCGGCGTCGGAACCGAGCACCTCGCGAACCGTCCCGACTCGAACCCCCTCAGACGTCGTGACCGGAGTGCCGTAGACGAGGCCTCGCCAGCCAATCGGATCGGTCTCGGGCACGGTCATCTCCTCCAATTGTCGAATGTGCCGCCAATGCCAGGGCGATAGTGTCCCTCAGTCGCGGCCTGGGCCTCCCCGCAGCAGGTTGACGCCGTCGACCGGGGTCAGCTCCACGCCGAGCACGGGCGCGAGCGTCGGCGCCCAATCGATGAGACGAGGCGCAGACCGTTCGATCGCCTGTCCCAGGGCGCGTGCCGCGGGATGGCTGCCGCCCACGATCGCGATCGTCCTCGCCGTCGCGGGACCCCCGTGAAAGCCACCCGGCGGCAGGCGCTCGTCCTCGAAGATGAATCCGGGGTGCGCCACCGCTAGGGCGAGTCCCTGCCCGGCCTGCAAGACGTCCGCGATGCCCACCTCCCCATTCAGCCTACGGGCAACATCGGCAGCCGTGACGCCCTCGCGCAGCCGGAGAAGGGCCGCCCCGCCGTCGGGCACGAGGTCGTCGACCGAGCGTGCAATACCGGGCGCCGCCAGCAGGCGAATCGGCGCGTGCTCGGTCCGCGGCTCCATGTCATGGTCGGACACGATCACCACGATGCTCCGTTCCCAGTCCGGGGCGAGGGCATCGAAGAGCTCCCCCAGCAGGCGATCGGTCGCCTCGGCGCACGCGAGCGTCAGCGGATGGGCGGGTCCGGATTCGTGACCCAGCGTGTCCGCCTCGTTGAGGTGGACGAACGTGAATCCAAGCGCATGGTCCGCCATGGCGGCGATTGCCGGACCTCGCACCGCCATGTTGACCGGATAGCCGTGGCCGTCCAGCTCGGCGTCGTCGGGCGGCCGGCTATCGGGTGGCCACATGACGTCCGCCGCGCGCTGGGTCTCCAGCACCGCGTGCAGCTGATGGTCACCCTGGATGGCCGCCGAGCGGACGCCCGCCGCCCGGCACGCGTGGAACAGCGTCGGCACCTGGACGCTCCGCGCGCCGGCCCAACCGCCGGGAATTCTTAGCCCCTGCCGAGCGGGCCCAGGCTCTCTGGTTACCCTGACGCCGTGCCGCCCGGGAAGGCATCCGGTGAGCAGCGACGCAAACCCAGGATAGGTCGACGAGGGCAGCGCGCACATCCCACCGTTCGCGGCCCGCCCGCCGGTCTCGCCGAGCGACCACAGCAGCGGTGTTCGTTCAGGGGTAACGGCCGCGAACGGTAACCCGTCCAGGCCGATGAGGACGACCCGCGGCTGGTCGGGGCTCACCCCTCGGTAGCGAACGCGCGGATGTCGGCGGGGTCGATTCGGACTCGGACCGGGGAGCCGGGCTGGAGTGCGGCGGCCTGGCGGCTGGGCAGATCGGCGTAGAACCGGGCCGCCTGGCCGCCGACCTCCGTGACGAGGTGGAGGCGGCTCGTCGAACCGAGGAAGATCTTGAACTCGACGGTGGCCGGGTGGCCGGCCCTGCCATCGACCGAGACCTCCACATCCTCCGGCCGGAAGAACACGGTGGCGCGCCGGGCGCCGGCCGGTGCGGCAACGTCGAATGCCCCACCCAGGTTCAGCCGGCCCTCCTGCACGGGCAGCTCGAGGGCGTTGCGGCTGCCAACGAACGTCGCGGAGAACTCCGTCGCTGGCTGCTCGTAGAGCTCTGGAGGCGCCGCGATCTGCTCGACATGACCGTGGTTCATGACAACGACACGATCGGCGATGGCCATCGCCTCGGACTGGTCGTGGGTCACGTAGATCGCCGTGGTGTTCACGAGCTGCTGAACTCGGCGGATCTCGTCGCGGAGCCGGGTTCGGACGAGGGCATCGAGCGCCGACAGGGGCTCGTCGAGGAGCAGCACGTCAGGACTCGGTGCGAGTGCTCGTCCAAGCGCCGCTCGCTGCGCCTGACCACCCGAGATCTGGTTCGGGTAGCGGTCGGCCTGGGGCACCAGTCGAACCAGCTCGAGCAGCTCATCGACCCGCTGCTTGATCTCACTCGCCGGCCGTTTCCTGACGGCGAGCGGGAAGGCGATGTTCTGGCGGACCGTCATGTTGGGGAACAGGGCGTAGCTCTGGAAGACCATGCCGATCGGACGCTCCCGTGTGGGAACGTACGTCACGTCCTTGCCACCGATCTGGATCCGCCCGCTGTCCGGCTTCTCCAGCCCGGCGACAGATCGGAGCAGCGTGGTCTTCCCGCAACCCGAAGGTCCCAACAAGGCGATCAGCTCGCCCGGCAGGACGTCGATCGAGATCCCGTCGAGCGCCCGCACCGACCCGAAGGATTTGGTGACGTCCTGGAGATTGACGCCGCTCATGGCATGTCGCCGGCCGCGCCGACCTCGCCAACCGCCGCCGCTCCGGGCAACAGTCGAAGGTTCTGATTCCTGTTCCAGTACACGATCACCGCCGAGAGTACAAAGAGCAAGACGAAGGTGACGAACGTGATGACGGCCAGCTGGTTGAAGGTGCCCGGCGCGCTGATATAGCTCCGCAGCGCCTCGGCGCTCCAGATCGGGACGGTTCGGACACCCCGACCCACGACCTGCGCCATCGCGAACTCGCCGAAGCTGGTGGCAAACGCGAGGATGGAGCCGGTCACCAGGCCCGGGGTGACGTTCGGAAGAATGACCGAGCGGAGGATCTGGACGGGTGACGCGCCGCATGCCTCGGCCGCCTCCGACAATCGCTCCACCCCCGCTGCCGCCATCGCCGCATCCACAGCCCAGTAGACGAATGGGAACGCGATCGCCGTATGACCGAGCATGAGCAGGAGGAACGTCCCTTGCAGCGCCGGCACCGCGATCCCAGATAGCTGGAGGATCCCGAAGGCGATCACGATGTAGGGCAGGCAGAAAGGAATGGCCGCTCCCAGCTCGATGATTGGCCGAAGGCGCGGGTTCCGGACACGCGCCCAGTAGGCGGCCGGGACCACGAACAGGAGGTCGAGGATCGCCGTCCCCGATGCCAGGAGGAGCGACGTTGAGAACGAGCCGACGAGATCAGGGTTGCCGAGCGACGCCTTCCACCAGTCGAGCGTGTAGGAATCCGGCAGGATATTCGCCGTCCACCGGCCGGCCAACGTGACGATGAGCACGGCCAGCATCGGCACGATGAAATAGACCGCCGCGAGCAGGAAGAGAATGCGCGTCGCGAGGCGTCGCTCCGGCCGAGGCTTGCCAGCCGCCACCGTCACAGCCATCGCAGTGCCCGCCGAAGCAGCATGCGATACACCACGAGCGAGCCGGTAGCCATCGCCATGAGCAGCACGGCCAGAACAGCGGCGCGACCCGCGCCAAACACATCGGTCGACAGGATGTTCCCGATCTGGAGGGTGATCAAGGCGATCGCCGCGGCTCCTCCACCACCCGCCAGACCGTAGGCGATGCCATAGATCCCGATCGACCAGGTGAAGATGAGCAACCAGCCACCGGCGATGAACGGAGTCAGAACGGGAATCCCGACCATCCGCCAGAACTGCCACCGCGTCGCGGAAGCGGTCTGAGCCGCCTCCCACCATTCGTTGCGGAGAATGCCCATCGCTGGAATCGTGAGGAGCACGAACAGGGGGATGTTGGTATACGAGTAGGCCGCGAGAAGGCCGATGAATGACGACGGGCGCGGTGGGACGAACCCGGTGCCGAGGCCCTCCAGGCCCAGCGTGATCATGCCCTGGGTTCCCAGGACGGCGATGTAGGCGAAGGCCAGGCCAATCCCACCGAAATTGGCCGCAACATTGAGCAGCGCCAGCCACGCGGCTCTGCTCCTCGGGATCATGCGGCTGATCAGCCAGGCCATGGGAGCGCCGACCAGGGTCGCGATCGAGGCACAGGCGACCCCCAGTACGAGGCTGGTGACGATGGCCTGTTGATTGAGGGCCACGCTGAGCCCTTTGGCCCAAAGTTCCAGTGAGGGGCCGTTCGGACCCAGGAAGCTCTGAATGATCAGCAGCAGCGCTGGCGCGATCAGCAGGGTGCCAACGAGGATGAGCAACGGGAGCGCCGGCAGCCAGCGAGCCAGCCAGCCCTGCGCGAGAGAGGAACGCGGCCGGGCGGGTGCGGTCACCGCTCCCGCCTCGGCCGGCGCTCGTGTGGCCAAGAGGCTCTCCCTGTGCCGGAGCGAGCGGCGTCAGCCTCCCGCTAGCACCTTATTGTTCCAGATGTCCGCGACGTCTTCGATCTTCAACTTGGACAGGTCGATGTTCTGGACCTTGGCGTACTGGTCGTCCGGGAGCCACTTGGTCTTGGCATCGTCGCCCAGCTTCAGGTCACCCAGCACGTAGCGGATGGGGCGGGCGCCGAACTTGGCGAACACTGTCTGGCCCTCGTCGCTCAGGACCCAGTCCATGAACATCTTGGCGAAGTCCATGTGGGCCGTGTCGTACTTGTTCGCCATGAGCGCCGATGGCGCGTAGATCGAACCGTCCGTTGGGATCACGACCTGGGCTTCGATGTTCTTCGCCTTGACCTGGTTGGCCAGCGCGATGAGGTTGAAGTCGTACTTGATCTGGATCGGGACTTCGCCCTTCTCGAACTCGTCCGCGTTGCCCTCATGGACGCCCTTGATGTTCGGCAGGAGTTTCTTCGCAAAGTCGATACCGGGCTGCCAGTTGTCGAGTGACCCGCCATGGGCGTACGTCATCGCGACGAACGCCGTCGTCGCGGTGCCCGAGCTGCCTGGCAGCGGGATGCCCACGAGGCCCTTGTAGGCGGGGTCGGCCAGTGCGTCCCACGTCGTCGGCACCGGGATGTTCTTGGACTTCAGAAAAGCCACGTTGACGACATATCCCGGCACGCCCACGAAGGTCGCCACCCAACCGCCGTTGGCGGCCTTGAGCCCCGCGGGCAGTTTCGACGCGTTTGGCGGCAGATAGTCGGGGACGACCCCGGCGGCCACGGACGGGCCGGCAAACAGGATCCCGATGTCGGCCAGGGTTGCCTTCGGGTTGTTCTTCTCGTCGCTGTAGGCCTTGATCTCCTGGGCCGAGGACATGTCCTCGCCCAGTGACTGGCGATGGTCCTTCGTGTTGCAGTCGAATTGGAAGTTCTTCTGGCAGAAGGCGGTGAACGACTCGCCGTAGTTCGCCCAGCTGTCTGGGATTCCGTAGGTCCCGAAGTTCTGGGCCTGCTGCTTGGCCTTGTTGGCATCCGGGGCGGACTTCCAGTCACCACCCCCGCCTGCGCTGCAGGCACCACTTGCGATGACGGCAGCCGCTCCGAGCGCGAGTAGCCGCGCATGAGGAACCCTCACGCTGGACCTCCTCCTTGAACAATTGGCCCACGGCCCCACTCGGCCGCACGATACGCTCCGGCCCCCTCGATGTCCATACCGGTTCGGGCAGTGCGGGCGAGTCCCGTTAACGACGCAACTGCTGAGCGTTTTCCGCTGGGCGAGACACCGCCCCCCGGCGCGAGACGCTGCCCCGGGCGTGGCTTGTCACGGGCCGGGTTCCGATGTTATTGTCCACTTGTATGGACAAGATTGCGGCCGGGCATCCCGTGATCCGGATCAGCCGCTTCAGCCCACTGCCACTGCATTACCAGATCAGCGAGCAGCTCCGCCACGAGATCGGGAACGGACGCTATGCGACCGGCCAGCCCCTGGCCTCCGAGTCGGAGCTGATGGCTCGCTTTGGCGTGGCCCGCGGGACCATCCGCCAGGCTCTGGCTGCACTCCGCGCGGACGGATCCATCGCGGGCGGCCGCGGGCGCCCGCCGACCGTCAGGGGCGCGCGCCTTTCGCAGCCCTTCACCGAGCTCCTGAGCTTTTCCGCATGGGTCAGCTCGCTCGGGCGGAAGCCGTCCGGGAAGGTCATCGAGTTCGCCAGGCGTCCGGCAGATGTCGAAACCGCCGAGGCACTCGGCGTCCCGCGAGGCGAGCCGGTCTTTTATCTGGTGCGATTGCGCTTCGCCGACGAGGAAGCGCTGATGATCGAGCGAACGGCCTTTCCGGCGGCGGTCGGGCAGCTCGTTGGGGGCCTCGAACTGGACCGACAGTCGATCTATGCCGAGCTTGCCGAGCAGGGCGTGGTCTTCGATTCGGCGCGCCAGATCATCGACGCGGTTGGGGCGTCACCGGTCGATGCCCGGCTTCTCGGGGTGCCGCCGCGGACCCCGCTCCTCCGCGTTCGACGCCATTCCCTCTCACCGGACGGAGCGCCGCTCGAGTGGTCGGAGGACCGCTACCTGTCCGAGCGCGTTGTGCTCACGATCGACAACAGCGCCACGCGCCCGTCGCTCAGCCGGCGGCTGGCGTCTGTCGGCGGCCGCTAGATGCCCAACGCTGCCACTGCCGACACCGCCCATCGCTGGGCGACCAACCGTGCGATCGACTTGTGGGTCCTGTTCGAAGGCGATCTTGACGCCGCCACCCTGGCCGTCATCCACGGCCAGCTCGCAGAGATCCGGGCGGACGCGGCGCGCGCGGCGGTCATCGCACCGTCCGGCTGCGAACCGACGTCGGGCGAGGCGAGCGTGGCCGATCTCATCGTGGCGGGGCCGCGACCACCCTCGCCCTTCGGTGTGTTCACGGCTCTCGAAGCCGTGGGCCTGTCCGACGTGCGGCGGGTCGGCATCCTCGGCGCATCCGTGCCTGCCCTCGAGGCGGGACACCATGCGGGCGTCGGGGCGATCGTGGGCCTCGCCGCCGCGGACAGCGACGCACGGCGCGCGCTCCTCGGCGGCGAGCCGGACGTCATCGTGGAGGCTGGCCGCCTCGGGGCCGTCGTCGCAGACCGGTGGGGCTCTGGTCGCCGACGACGTGAGCTCGTCCTCCTGAACCCGGGTCCATCGGTGACGTCGGAGCGCGTGCACCGGGCGATCGGCGGGCCCGACCTGTGTCATCGCGAGCCCGAGTACGTCGAGCTGTTCGCCTCGGTCCGGACCAAGCTGCTCCGCGTTGCCGGGGTCGACGACGAGTGGGGCGTCGTCCTGATCGGAGGCAGTGGCACCGCCGCGCTGGAGGCCATGACCGGCGCCTTCGTGCGGCCTGGCCGGCGGTTGCTCGTCTGCCAGAACGGTCACTACGGGGAGCGCATCGCGACGATCGCGTCGCGCCTGGGCGTCGACGTCGTCGCGGTGAATGCCTCGCACACCGAGCCGATCGATCCGGCGGAAGTGGCCCGCGCGTTGGAGGCGAATCCGGGGGTCGACGCCGTCGCGGTGGTCCACCACGAGACGACGACGGGGCTGCTCAACCCCGTCCAGGAGATCGCCGCGGTCGCCGACAGCCACGGCGTCCTGTTGCTCACCGACGCCATCAGCTCCTTCGGCGCGGAGCAGCTGGACCTCGACGGCCGCGGGATCGACGTGGTTGCCGGAACGTCGAACAAGTGTCTCCACGGCCTGCCCGGCGTCGCCTTCCTGCTGGTCTCGCCGCGCGCCCAGGCACGCGCCGACCAGGCTCCCGCCAGGTCGCTCTACTTCGACATCCCGAGCTACCTGCGCGCCCAGGATCGCCGAACCGTGCCCTTCACCCCGGCGATCCCGGCGATCTATGCACTCGACGCCGCGCTCGATGAGCTCTTCGACGAAGGGCTCGAACCACGCCGGGAACACTACCGCGCGCGGATGGCCTACCTGGATCGCGAATTCGAGCGGCTCGGTTTCACACCCGTGGTCGCCGCGGAGCATCGATCGGCCTCCGTGCGCTCGCTGCCGCTACCGAGCGGTGTCCGCTATGAGGATCTGCACGATGCGTTGAAGGCCCGCGGATACGTGATCTACGCCGGACTCGGCGAGGCGGCCGCCACGAGCTTTCGGGTCTGCGCGCTCGGCAACCTGGAGATCGGTGCGCTGCAGGGCTTCATCGGATCGCTCGAGGGCCTGCTCGTCGGGAGCGTCCTACCCACCAACCCATAGCCGTGCCGGCGCCGACCGGCTGAGGAGTGAACCGATGTCGATCGCGTCCGCCACCCCGTCCAAGGAACCAACCGTCAGAACATCGTCACCCTGGATCCGAGACGAGCCGTCGGGCCGCTTCACCTATGAGCGCGTCTACCGCGGCCCGATCCAGGCGGTGATCCTGGATTGGGCCGGCACCACGCAGGATCATGGCGTGTACGCGCCCGCCGTCGTCTTCATCGAGGTGTTCCGGAAGTGGGGCGTGGAGATCACGATGGAGGAGGCCCGTCGTCCGATGGGTCTCTTCAAGCTCGATCACATCCGGGTGATCGCGAAGATGCCGGAGGTCGCCGCGCGTTGGAAAGCTGCCCACGGCCATGAGCCCACCGAGGAGGACGTGCAGGCGATGTTCCGCGATTTCCAGCCGATGCAGGTGGCGGCCATGGCCCGCTACGCGCAGCTGATTCCTGGAACCGTAGAGACCGTTGACGAGATGAAGCGGCGCGGGTACAAGATCGGCTCCACGACGGGGTTCATGCGGGCTGCTGCCGACGTGGCGATGTCCGAGGCGGCCCGCCAGGGTTACGTCCCGGACGCGACGGTATGCGCCGACGAGGTGCCGGCCGGACGCCCGGAGCCCTGGATGGTCCTTCGCAACATGGAGCTACTCCGCGTCTTTCCTCCCGCGGCAGTGGTCAAGATCGGCGACACGAAGATCGACATCGACGAGGGTCTCAACGCGGGCACCTGGACCATCGGCCTGTCGCGGACGGGCAACTACGTTGGTCTCACGGCAGAGGAACTCACGGAACTTCCTCTCGAGCAACGTCTCGAGCTGGTGGTGACGGCGGACGATCTGCTTCGGCGTCAGGGCGCCCACTACGTGGTCGAGACGATTTCGGACGTGATCCCCTGCCTCGACGATATCGAGAGACGACTCTGCCGTGGAGAACGGCCCTAGGGATTCGATCAGGGAGGGCGGCGATGCAGACCGGCGAAAGCCCCGCGAGCTGGCAGCTCGCCGAGGGCGATTCGAACCAGACGTCCCGCCGGACCGCCTGGCAGGCAGAGCACCTGGACGAGGAGACTCGGGAGCTCCTCGCGGAGGACGCGCGCTGGTTCCTCCATCAGTCTCTGTCGACGCCGTGCCTGAATGCCCTCGGGAGCGCGGAGGGGGCCTGGATCGAGGACGTCCAGGGACGGCGGTATCTCGACTTCCATGGCAACAGCGTCCACCACGTCGGGTTCTCGAATCCGCGCGTCCTCGCGGCGATCCGCACGCAGCTCGACCAGCTGCCCTTCTCGACTCGACGCTACACGAATCGGCCCGCGGTCGAGCTCGCCCGAAAGCTGGCGAGCCTTGCGCCCGGCGACCTGAACCGGGTGCTCTTCGCGCCGGGCGGCGCCGAGGCAAACTCCATGGCGCTCCAGCTGGCGCGCCTGGCGACCGGCCGCCACAAGACGATCTCCATGTGGGACGCGTTCCACGGCGCGACCCTGGACACCGCCTCGATCGGAGGCGAGGCGCAGTTCCGCGCAGGTGTCGGTCCCTTGCTATCGGGAGCCGACCACGTTCCGCCATCCGACCCTTCGCATTGCCCGTTCTCATGCCTCGATCGTGCCGGCCAGTGCGATCTGGCTTGCGCCGGTTATATCGAGTACGTGCTCGAGAAGGAGGGCGACGTCGCGGCGGTCTTCGCGGAGTCAGTGAGGAACACGCCATACATCCCGCCGGCGGCCTACTGGCAGCGCGTCCGCGCGGCCTGCGACCGACACGGCGCCCTCCTCATCCTCGACGAGATCCCACACGCCCTAGGGCGAACCGGCGCCTTCTTCACCTGCGAGAACTTCGGCGTGGTCCCGGACATCCTCGTCATCGGCAAGGGCCTGGGAGGCGGCGTGATCCCGTTCGCCGCCCTCATCGCGCGCGATGGGCTCAATGTCGCGGGCGATCGGGCCATCGGTCACTTCACCCATGAGAAGAATCCCGTAGCCGCGGCCGCCGCGCTGGCAACCATCGCCGAGATCGAGGAAGGCGGCCTGGTGGCGCGGGCCCGGGAGCTTGGCGAATATGCCCTGGGCCGGCTCCGCGATCTCATGGCGACGCATCCGTTGATCGGCGACGTCCGCGGGCTCGGGCTGCTCATGGGCGTGGAGCTGGTGCGCGACCGCGGAATGCGCGCTCGGGCCGTCGAAGAGACCGAGGCCGTCATGTACGAGGCGCTCTCGCGCGGGTTGAACTTCAAGACGACGATGGGCAACGTGATCAACCTGACACCGCCCTTGACCATCAGTCGGGAGGAGCTCGATCTGGCGGTGTCAATCCTCGACGAGGCGATTGGCGCCGTCGAAATGGAGTTCGGGTATTCGAGCTGACGTCGCCCTCGGCCGTGCAGAAGCGCCCAAGATCGCCAGGCGCGCTGACATAGGGCTGCAAGCCGGCTGGTGACGTTGTCGGAGCATACGTGGCGGCGGTTCGCTTCCAATCCGTACGATGACGAGCAAGACCCAGACGCTGGACTCGCTTCCGGCTGCCGCTCGCGATTCTGCGACCAAGGCACGTCGCATCCTCGTCGTGACGGGCGAAAGCGACGATGAATATGCTCGAACGCGCGCTGCCGCCTTCGACATCGCAGCCGAGACCGGCGCCGAGGTCATCCTGTACGACCACAGCGCCGAGTCGCACTTCGTCGACCCGTACCTGGCGGGCCCGGTGGCCGCCGACGTTCGTGGCACGCACGGCGAAAGCCTGCTGGACGAGCAGAAGGTGGAGACACTCGGTCGTGCGTATCTCGCCGATCAGATCCGCGAGGCGCGGTCATGTGGCGTGGAGGCGCAGGCGTGGCTGCCGCTCCAGACCGGCCGCCAGGGCATTTCCGAGGGGGTCTCGCGCTTCGACGCGGACCTCGTGATCGTTCCCGAGACGCTAGCGAAGGACTCCGACGTGGGCGTGCCGCTCCTGGTCGTGGGCGCGGACGGAGCGATCGGAGTTGCGGAGTCCGACGGCAAGCCCGCCGACGCTCCGGTCAAGAGTTAGCTCAGGTCGACGAAGACGTTCTTGACCTCCGTGTAGAGCTCCAGGGCGTGCATGCCGAGCTCGCGCCCGACGCCCGACATCTTGTAGCCGCCGAACGGCGCCTCGGTGTGGACCGAGCTGTTCGAGTTGATCGACAGGACGCCCGCCTGGACGCCGTGCGCGGTCCGGAGCGCCTTGCCGATGTCGCGGCTCCAGATCGAGCCCGACAGGCCGTATGGCGTTGCGTTGGCGAGCCGGACCGCCTCATCTTCCGTGTCGAACGGGATGACGACCACGACAGGCCCGAAGATCTCCTCGGCCGCGATGCGCATGTCGTTCCGGACGCGGTCGAAGACCGTCGGCATGAGGTAGGCGCCGCCGGCCAGTGCGGGATCGTCGGGCGGCGCGCCACCGACGACGATCTCGGCACCCTCCCGCTGCCCGACCGCGATGTAGTCCATGACCCGCTCGCGCTGGCGGAGGCTGACGAGCGGCCCCATTTCGGTCGATTCGTCGGCAGGGTCGCCCACCTTGAGGCGGCGGGTGGCACCGGCCAGCAGCTCGACCACCCGGTCGTGCGCTGACTGCTCGACGATGATCCGCGACCGGGCGCAGCAGTCCTGGCCGCAGTTGTCGAACACCGAGCCGGTGACCGAGCCTGCCCACGCCTCCAGGTCCGCGTCGGCGAAGACGATGTTGGGGCTCTTCCCGCCGAGCTCCAGGCTGATCTTCTTCACGTTGCCGGCGGCCAGCCGCATGATCTCCTGGCCGGTCGTGGTCTCGCCGGTGAAGGCGACCTTGCCGATCCCGGGATGCGCGGCGATGCTCGCGCCGGCCGTCCCGCCCGGGCCCGTGACGACGTTGAAGATCCCGGGCGGAATGCCAGCCTCGAGCGCCAGCTCGGCGAGCCGGGTCGCAGTCAGCGGCGAGTAACTCGCTGGTTTGAGGATCGCGGCGTTGCCAGCGGCCAGCGCCGGGGCCACCTTCCAGCTGGCCATGAGGATCGGGAAGTTCCACGGCACGATGAGGCCAACCACGCCGATCGGCTCACGGAGGGTAAAGTCGAGGCCGGGCTTGCTGACCGGGATCGTCTCGCCGAACAGCTTGTTCGCGGCGCCAGCGTAGTAGTCGAAGACGAGACTGGCGCCGACGACCTCTCCCCGGGCCGCGCCGATCGGCTTGCCGACGTTGCGGCTCTCCAGCCGCGCCAGCTCCTCCGAGTTGTCGCGAATGAGCGCCGCGAGCTTGGCCAGCGTCCGCCCGCGCTTGCCGGCCGGCCAGTTGGCCCAGCCGGTCCTGTCGTCGAAGGCCTTCTGGGCCGAGTCGACCGCCCTGTCGACGTCCGCCCGCCCGCCCATCGGTGCCGAAGCGATGACCTTCCCATCGGCCGGATTGACGACCTCGAACGCTTGGCCGTCGACAGCATCAAGCTGCTTCCCGCCGATGACCATCTGCGAGCGAAGCAAGCCGATTCCGGCGGCATCCGTTGCGTCGGGCGTGGTCTCGTTCACGGTCATCACGGAGTCCTCGTGTGATCCCGGAATAGCATCGGTCGCGGTCGATCATAGGTCGGGCGCGGGGAACAGGGCTCCCCGTTCTAGCGAATGTCCCCCGACGACGCGAGCGATGCCTACGGCGCGACGACTCGGATGGGCACCTTTTGCTCGGGGGGTTGCGGGGGGAACTCTTGGCTGTGGAACGGGTCGAGGCCCCAGACGAGCGCAGCCTGGTCATCGGGCGGTAGCGCAACGGGGAGATTGAGTTCCATCGCGAAGCGCACGCTCGCGCCCGGCGCGATGACCGGCACGGTCGCGCAGGCAAGGATGTAATCGCCGACGACAGGGCCGCCGCTGGTGTTTAGCCGTTCCTCGTAAGCGGGACAAGGGTCGAGGGCGATTGGATCGGTGGTGTGGTTCGTGAGGATCGCGACGTAATCGAGCCTCTGACCTGCGGTGGCATGCTCGGGCACGACAAGGGTGAGCTCGAGCGACTGCGCCGGCACCGCTGGCGGCTCGGTCGCCGAAGGCCCGGACGTCTCTTCGAAGGGTGCGACCGACAGGACCGATGGAGCGGTCGGCTCGTCACATCGCGGAGTGCCACCGCCGAAGCTGATGGGCACGCGGAGGACCCCGCCTTCCGGCAGCGTCACGGTCAGTTTGAGCGGCTCCTTCGGCGCGGAGCCACACCAGTTGAACCACTGCAGCGTCTCGGACGCAAGCCCGCGGGATGGTTCCTCGTTCAGGACCGGGGCGGCCTGCTTCGGGCCGAGGACGATCGGCCGCGGCGACGGGCTTGGAGCGGGTACGGTTCGAACGTCGAGCGATCGTCCCTCGGCATCGACGATCTTGATGGCCGGACGGCCCTCGAGTCGGCACGGCTCGTGGCTCGTATTCCTGATGAGGAAGCCGCCGAGGAGCGAGCCCGTAGCGCCCTCCCAGCCGCCATCGCCCGCGTCGAGCTGGGTGGCCTGGCAGACCGGGGCGTCGACGACCGCTGTTGGCGACGGTGTCGCGAGCGGGGCGGGCGTCTGGGATGACCATGGAACGATCGCAGCAGCCGCCGGGAGCGTCGGCGACAGCGAGGGGGCGGGAGCCGCTTGTTTCGCAGCGGAGGAACCGGCCGATGACACACAGCCTGCCATGGCGAATGCGACTGACCCAATCGCGAACTGCCACCGCCTCATCGCCCCCACCTGACCATCGTCCCACCGCAGCCTCGCACAGAAGCTGAGACGAGAGGCGGCACGAGCCTGTGACAGGGCGCTCAGCCGCCGCGGAACTTAGACGGTCTTGAACTGTTCGAAGGGCTGGCGGCAGTCGGTGCAGTAGTAGATCGAGCGGCAGAGCGTCGGGCCGAAGGCGTTCTCCATGACGGTCCGGCGCGATCCGCAGTACGGGCAGGCGACGGCGCGACCAAGGTTGATCGGGGCGGCTGGATCGTTCGCCGGAAGTGGTGGGCCGAAGCCCGAATCGGCCAACCGGCGCCGGCCCTCGGGGGTGATCCGGTCGCTCGTCCAGGGCACCGCGAACGTCACGTCGACCTCGATGCGCCGCGCGAAACCGACCAGGCGCTCCTCGATCGCCGATCGCATCATCTCGACGGCGGGGCAGCCCACGAAGGTCGGCAGGATCTCCACCCGGATCGCGTCGGGCCCGACGTCTACGCGGTGCACGATCCCGAGGTCGACAACAGAGACTGCCGGAATCTCCGGGTCGGGGACCTCGGCGAGGGCTGCCCAGACCGCCCTCCGGTCGACGAGGGCTGGAGCCGGCATCGCGCTCACCAAGTTGCCTCCGGATCGAGCCGCCGCACCGACGTGAACTCCCCGTAGAGCCACCGGAAGGCGTCCGAATGGTCCTCGCGACCGCGCGCCAGGTCGGCGTCCCGGGGCGGCATCGGCAGGTCCAACTCGGCGAAAACGAGGGCGAGCAAATCCATCCATCGATCGCGCAGCGCCGCCATCGGCGTGGGCAGGATCCCGCTCTTGACGAGCGCCTTCTCGTCCGGCAGCGGCGTGAAGACGGTCGTGGCGTCGGGGCCGAGCGTCTCGAGCGAGCGCACCAGCCGATCGCGTGGCTCCCCCTCCGCCGTGGCCAGCCGGCGCAGCCAGGCGTCGACGTGGAGGAGGTGGTAGCGCTCCTCGCGGCGGATCTTCGCCACGAGCTCGGCGAGCGGCGCGTACGACGACTCGGCCAGCGCGTTCAGCCTCACCGAGTCGGCGGTGTCGTACAGGTAGCGGCGGGCCATCGTGAACGCCCAATCGCCCCGTGCGTGGTCGACCAGCCGGCAGTGGCGGAACGACTCCGGCGGCCGGTCGTAGGCGAGGTGATCGGGATCCTCACCGACCAGATCGCCCAGCAGCCCATAGAACGCCCGGGCGTGGCCCAGCTCGTCCTGGGCGATCGAGCTCATGGCGACGTCCTCCTCGAGAATCGGGGCGATGCCCGTCCACTCGGAGTCGGCAAAGCCGATGACGAACTCGTCGTCGGCGAGGGAGCGCAGCAGCTCGGCCAGCCCGTTCCGGAGCGCTGGATCGACCGCTGGGGCGAGCGAAGCCCGGATCGTCGTCATCGCTTCCGGCCCGTCGTGTCGTGGGAGGCGGCCCGGGCCTTTGGCTTCGCCTGGCCCGATCGCTCGCGCGCCGCCGCCAGCTTGTCGCGCATGACGTAGCCGCCGGGCTTCTTGAACGATCGATCCATCGGTGGCTTGAGCAGGTCCTGGTCGTCGAGCTCGTGGACGTCGGCCCGCCGGACGACCCACAGCCGGGCGCTTTCCTGGCGCCGGCCGTAGAACTCTCGGGCGTAGTGGACGGCGAGGACGGCATCGGGCGCCATCACGGCCCCGCCGTGGCGCATCGGCCCGCCCTCCTTCTCCTGCTGGAAGACCTCCCATGGCTCGAGTTGTGTCTCGGCGGTCGCCTCGGCAGGGGTCTCGACCGCGCGGTCAAGAGGCGGCGAGTCCGTCACGCGGTCGGCTCCTTCATGCTGCTGCCGCCCTGGGGGCGGCCAGGATCGAGTCGCGCACCCAGGCCGTCTCGTCCCAGTTGAGCTGCCGGAAGGCGAGTCGCTCCTGCGACTTCGGCCCGTGGTTCGTGACGACGGTCCGGAGCTCGTCCCAATCGGGTTCGGTGTAGGTCCACGTGCCGGTCGCCTCATCGCGTTTGAGGTCCGGGTCGGGTAGGTTCAGTCCCAGCTCCCAGATCCGCGGCACGTAAATCGTCAGGAACTCCTGGCGCAGCTCCTCGGACGACTTGGCCTTCACCCGCCAGTACAGGTCGCGATCCTTCTCGCGTGGCGAGCGCGGACCATGCATCTGCATGAGCGGGCCCCACCAGCGGTCCAGCGCCTCCTGGGTCATGTCGCGCTGCTGCGGCGTGCCGTTGACCATCGTCACGACCACGTCGCGGCCGTGCATGATGTGGACCGACTCCTCCCAGCAGATCTTGCGCATCGTCCGGGCATATGGCGCGTAGCTCGAGTCGCGCAGCGCCTGTTGCGCGACGATCGCCGCGGCGTCCACGAGCCAGGCGATGACCCCGATGTCGGCCCAAGTCTTCGTCGGGTAGTGAAAGACGTTGTGGAACTTCGTCTTGCCGGCGAGCAGGTCCTCCATCATCGTGGCCCACCTCGTCCTGGACCTTGGACGTGAGGGCGAGCTTCCGCCGAAGGGTCGGCGCGCGTAGGATCCACTCGCGCTCGGGGAGGACGCCCATCAGCTCGCTGTTGGCGTGCATCTCGACGAACTTGAGGACGCCGCCACGGTATTCATCGGGCATCCAGTCGCCGGCCTCCACCTTGCCGCCGGCGTGGACATAGGTTTCGAAATGGGCGAACCGCTCGCCATCGTTCATGCCGGGATGGAACTCCAGGCGGCGGTCGCTGCGGTCCTGCTCGGACAGGACGGGGTCGAGGGCAAGCGGATCGGTCATCGCTGGAGCCTCCCGGAGTGTCGGGCGGACGCTTCGGTCAGGAGACCTGACACATGGAGATCGGCGTACGCCTCGGCGACCTGATCGGCCGAAAGAGGGCCGTCGGCGCGCCACCAGCCGGCGATCCCGTTGAGGGATGAGAGGAGACTTCGCGCGGCCAGCCGCTCGTCGACGAGACGGAAGTCGCCCGCGGCCGTCCCCGCGGCGATCGAGTCGCGGAACGCCTGCTCGTGATTGTCGCGGCGAGCGAGGATCCGAGCCCGACGCTCGGGCCCAAGGAACCGCCACTCGTGGAGGAAGACCGTCGCGTCCTCGAGGTCGTCGGTCAGGACGAGAACGTGCGCCCGGATCATGCCCCGCAGCCGGGACTCGGCCGACATGCCGTCGGCGTGGAGGTAGGGACTGATCGCCGTCGCGAACCGGTCTGCCGCTCGCTCCACGATCGAGAACAGGACGTCCTCCTTCGAGCCGACGTGCGCGTAGAGGCTCGCGCCTCGGAGCTGGAGGCCTCGCGCGATCTCGCGCATGCCGGTCCCCGCATATCCGCGCTCGCGGAACAGCGCACTG
>WNFV01002404.1_pt1 | contig 24927 bp, 23 predicted proteins | sample 5400101 | NCBI WGS metagenome assembly WNFV01 (sample SAMN13153361, study PRJNA577476) | soil metagenome | isolation source: 115 cm soil or saprolite under grassland replicate 1 | place: USA:California | collected 2016-06-15 | reverse complement strand
TCCAGCCGGTCGGTATTGATCACGAGATCGTAGAGAAGTGGGTTCTCCAAGTCGACGTGGTAGAGGAACCACACTCGGCCACCGCGCTCGCGGTCCGACTGCCGGACGTGGTCGAGGGCGGCCGTGGGATCCAGCCCTTGCGCCTGGGCCACGCGTTCGACCCGGCGGCCTTCCGGCGCGGTGACGCGAACGCGCAGCGTGTGGGGCATCCCGGCCAGGATGATGGTAGACGCTAGCCCCACCAGCACGATGTCGTCGCGGGCCGCCATCTCTTGAACGGTGGCCTCGACGTACTGCGCGAACCGCCGCTGGGCGGTGCTCAGGCGGTCGACGAGGGTCGGCCGCTCCTCGACCGCATGGCTCAGCCGAGCCACATCCGCGCCGAAACGATCCGCCGCCTTGCTGATGATGTCCCGCTCGGCGACCTGGTAGCCGAGCGAGGCGGCCACGGCATGGCCGATCTCGACGCCCAAACTGCCGATATTCTCGGAGACGGCGACGACGCTCATAGCGCACCTCCTGTGGAAGCCCATAGCCCCCGCAGCCCACGAGCGTGGTGGCGAGGCCTTTCGGCAGGACCCACTTCGGGAACTCGCAGGCGGGAGACGGGGGCGAGGCAAATCACATCGACCGGAGCGAACGATGCCATGACTGCCATCCCTCCTGGACCGCAACATCTCGGCCAGATCCGGTGGACGCAACTCTAAGTGTATCAGGCGGGCGTGTCAATTGAAACGAGGCATCGACTCTCCGCCGCTCGGACCTGACAGTAATTGTCCTCTCGGTGACGCCCCCAGGGCTTTACGGACACCCGTGAGCTCGGCAGAGGGCCATCGACCCGCTCTCGTTGAGCTCACCTGGCGCCGGTTCGGCAGCCGTCGGGTAGATTTCAGCGGCGCGGTCGCAGATTTGTGCCCCCTCGGCGCTCCCCATCCTTTCGATCGCGATACCCTCTGTGATCAGCCGCTCATGGCCCAGAGATTGCTCCGCTGTCAACCGATGACACCAACGTGTCGAGCGGTCCGACAATCTCAGCACTCGCCAGGGGACGAGCCGGCGTGCGGCTGGAGGCTCCCGATGCGCTCGCCGACGACCTCGCCCCCCGTCGGTCGAAACCGAACTATCTGGGCGATGACTGGGCACGCTAGATGAGAGCAGGAAGGATGGATTCGACCAAGCTGCGATTGGGGAAGTTTGTCCTCGACGAGGGCTCGGGTGTGCATCGTCACCCAGAGCACGGGGAGTTCCCATACTCCGATGGGCAAGCGGTTGAGAAGCGCCTCCTGCAAATCCTCACGGAGGTGGTCGACGTCTCCACGATGTCACGTGAGCTGGTCGCGAAGATCAGCGACTGGCCGAGCGAGTACCATTTCTCTCCCCAACGTCACAACCTCCTGAGACACCTCGAGGGACTCCACGGGGCGCGGGTGCTCGAGCTCGGGGCGGGATGCGGCGCGATCACCCGATTCCTGGGTGAGCGTGGCGCCGACGTCAGCACGGTGGAGGGTAGTTTCATCCGCGCTCGTTGTGCGCAACAGCGCTGCCGTGACCTCGACAATGTCACCGTGTACTGTAGCGACTTTCAGAGCGTCGAGTTCGAGGCCGAGTATGACGTTGCCACTCTGATCGGCGTGCTGGAGTACAGCCCGGCTTACTTCCAATCCGAGCAGCCACTCCTCGACTGCCTCGTTATGGCCCGCGACACCCTGACGTCCCAAGGACGGCTGGTGATCGCGATAGAGAACCAGCTGGGTCTCAAGTACTTCTGCGGCTGCCCGGAGGACCACCTCGCCCGGCAGTTCGTCGGACTGGAAAATCTGTATCCCCCGGCCTCCGTGCGGACGGTTGGCCGAGCGGAGCTATTGGGTCTGCTGCGGCAGGCGGGCTTCACGTCCGTGACCTTTCAGTACCCGTTCCCCGACTACAAGCTTCCCCGCTTCCTCATGACCGACGATGCCTTCACGTGTTCGGCATTCGCCCCCGGGGAGATCATACGGCAGCTCTCCGGACGGGATTACTCGGGGCGGCATAGGAAGCTGATTGACGAGCGATCGGTTTGGCCGGTCATCGGCCGCAACGGCTTGATCCCTGACCTGGCGAATTCCTTCCTCGTGGTGGCCAGCTGCACCACCCCTCCACCGACCCCTGAGAAAGCCACACTGCTGGCGGCCGGCTACACTGCCTATCGGGCAGCGCCCTACAACGTCGTGACAAGCTTCTGGATGGAAGGCGGGCAGGTCTCCGTGAGGAAGGAACCAATGACACGGCCCGATCCCGCCGAGGGCGCTGGCGATCGGAGCAGCGGCATTCTCGTGCATCGACTTGGCGGGCAGGCCTACGTGTCCGGCCGCCACTTCGAATCCGAGCTTCGGAAGTCCATTCGTGCCGACGATCTCGATGGCTACCTGCAGGGCCTCCAGGCCTGGCTTCGCTTCGTCTACGAAAACGGGATCGTCGAGCTCGATGCACGTGAGCCCTCGCGCTCTCTCGTCAGGTCGGATTTCATCGACTGCCTCCCGCAGAATCTCATCCTGGGCGAGAATGAATTGACCTTAGTCGATCAAGAGTGGGAGTATCGTGGACGCCTTTCTGTGGCCGTGCTGCTGCTCCGTCACTTCGACTTGGTCCATGATGATCCCCTGTTGCTCGGATTCCTGCGCCGCCACTTCCCGAAGCGCCGGGATCTCCTCATCGCCCTCTCGGAGAAGATCGGCATCGAAATCGATGACGGGACGGTTCGAGAGTTCGTGGAGGTGTGCAACGGGATCCGCAGCGTGGTGTTTCCGTGGGGAATGCCCTCGACGACGGCGCAGGTCGACAGGTGGCTCCGCCTACCTCCGTTGCCAAGCGGAAGGCCGTATTTCAAACGTGGCCTGAGCAAGGGATTCCGGCTCTTGAGATCGTCCGCCCATCGGGCACGGCGGCTATTGTCGAATACCGGCTAAAGCTGGGCGGCTCGGGCTAGAGCCAGCTCGTTGACGAACTGTTTCCAGCGTAACGCGTGACCGTACCTGCAGGCATCCTAGTGACAGCTTCACCTTCCCGGCGGTCGAGTCTTCCAGGTACCAGTCAGTCGATGGAAACTCGACTACAATTGGTCCAACAGGCGGGCCCGAGCTGCACGCCGGGCTCTCGGCTGTGCACACCGGTCAGATGCTCACGCGGAGACGGCTATGAGTCTTTTGGATGACGCGTTCTGGGATGCATTGGATGCCGCCCGGGGCAACGAGGACGCCGCGTTCCCTATCTTGAAGACCAAGTTGACCGATCCCTCCCCCGGTCTCATCCAAGAACTCCGGTGGCTCCGGAATAGGTATGCGGACGACACTGACGACATTTTGAGGGAGGCGCTCGGGCGGGTCGCCGAGAAATGGCGGGCGCGACGGGGCGAGGAGGCAAACCCGCCGCCCTGAGCGTGACCGTTCCCTCGCTTACCGCCTGGATCTCTGGGTGAAGGAGATGAAGACCGTGTCGCCCAAGAGTAGGATTATCACCACGAAGTACTTCGGCTCGTACGCACCGTGACACAGCGAAGTTCCGGAGCGGTCGTCGTCCGAGCGGCAAATCATGGGAGCAAAACCACTCACACGCCGAGTCAGGGGGAGTCGGTGACCAAATCGCTGGTCACCCTTTGGGCACTCGAGGTGCTTTGGAGCCTGCGTCCGCCTGCGGCGCGCCCAGTAGGCCGTGACGGGCCGAGGCCGAGCGGCGATGCGCGGCAAGGCAGCGCGGTGAAATGCTATCCTTCATTGACGCTTGGACCCCTCCTCGGGGGCCGGCACTAAGGAGGGCTCGACATGGCCGTGAAGATTACCGCTCGTCCGAATGGACCGTATCTCGTGGAAGGTGACGTGGAGTTATACGATCCGGCTGGCAACAAGGTCGATACAACAGGGCAGGCTCGGATTGCGCTCTGCCGCTGCGGGGGCTCGGTGACCAAACCGTTCTGCGATGGCACGCACAGCAAGATCGGCTTCCAGGCGGCCGAGGCCGCGGTGGCACAGAAGCAAAAGTAGAGGCGACGCATTCAAAAACTCAGGCCGAAGGGGCCGATACGCTGCGATAGTCGGCAGGATATCCCGGCGTGCGGACAAGGACGCTGTGCTCACGACCGGTTAGCTCGTTCGCACGCGGGTCGCACTCCTGCTCCTGGGGGTCGTTCAGAGTGCCGGAGATCCGCTCCATCAGTGCCGTCACGCTTGCCACGCGCGACATGGCGCAAGCTGTGCGTTTCTATGAGGCACTGGGCTTCTCGAGGGCCTACGGGGGCGAGACAGCCACCTTCACATCGTTCCGGGTCGGAACGGGACACCTGAACCTCACGAGCACTAACGATCAGCCGCCTTCCTCGAGTGGAGCGCGCGTCATTTTTTACGTCGATGACGTTGACGCCATGTATGCGTATGTCCTCGCTCAAGGTTTCACACCGGAGGCGCCTGCTCGGGACGCGTCGTGGGGCGAGCGCTATTTTCACCTGAGCGACCCCGACGGCCATGCCCTTTCGTTCGCCCGGCCCTTACGGGTGCCGATGGATGACAAGTGACTCATGCGCTCATGATCAACGACGGTATCTTCCTCGTGCGTCAAAGTCTCGGCGCAGGCCTCGATGGGGCGTGACTTCTCTGCCGCCACCGGTCGGGCAGGCGATCGTCCCAGCGGTCCGTTCCGCGCCGCGGTGCACTCGCGGTGCCGCGGGCTCCGGGTGTAGCATGCAGGCAGACCTTCAGGACGGGAGGATCCGTCCATGCGACGGCTCGCGCTCGCCTCCGCGGTGCTCCTCGCGATCAGCCTTTGGCTTATGCCTCGGGCGCTCGGGTTGACACGTCATGCCGGCCAACCTCACGCCTGAGTACAAGGCGGTAGAGGCCTCGTTCCGTAAGGCGCGCGACCCGAGGGAGCGCCTGGAGTGGCTGCGGGAGATGCTGCGCACGATCCCAAAGCACAAGGGGACCGACCATCTCCAGGGCGATATCAAGCGGCGCATCAAGGAACTGTCCGAAGAACTCGAGCGCCCCCAACGAGGCGGCGCACGTGGCGGTCCGGCGCTGGTCATCCGGCCCGAGGGCGCAGCGCAGATCGCGCTGATCGGGCCGCCGAACGCGGGCAAGTCGTCCGTGCATGCACGGCTGACCGGCTCCGCCGCGCCGGCCGCTTCCTATCCCTTCACGACCCAGTATCCCGAGCCCGGCATGATGCCCCACGAGAATATCTCCTTGCAGCTCGTGGACCTTCCTGCCATCTCGCCCGAGCACCCGGTCCCGTGGCTCGCGAGCACGCTGCAGACGGCGGACGCAGCGCTGCTGATCGTCGATCTCTGTGACCCCGCGTGCCTCGATCAGGTCGAGACCGTACGCACGATCCTGCGCGAGCGCCGCGTAACGCTCACCGATCGCTGGGAGCCGACCGGCGAATCCCCCGCTGAAGGCGACGAGGATCCCTTCGCACTGCAGCTTCCCACGCTGCTCGTGGCAAACAAGGTGGAGTGCCTCGCTGATGCGGACGCCGAGCTGCGGGTCTTCTTGGAGGTCACGGGGCTTCGCTATCCTGCCCTCACCGTGTCGGCAGCCACGGGGCAGGGCCTCGGCAAGATCGGCCCCTGGCTGTTCAGCCATCTTGGCGTCGCCCGCGTCTACACCAAGGCACCGGGCCGCCCACCAGACAGGGGACGGCCGTTCGTACTCCACCGCGGTCAGACCGTGGAGGACGTCGCGCGCCTCGTGCACAAAGACCTCGCGCGCTCGCTCCGATACGCGCGCGTATGGGGTACAACCGGATTCGACGGGCAGCAGGTGGGGCGTGAGCATCCGGTGGAGGACGGCGACGTGGTCGAGCTGCATTCGTGACACGGGTATTCGGCTGTTCGGAGCATGCCGCGGAAGCGCGGAAGCTCCCGACCCCGCCACGGCTCGAAGCTGTCCCGTCATTGTCCGGGTCCGAAACCATGCGCTTGACGGAGAGAACCCACCTAATGTATTAAGATCGATACAAATGAGGAAGACCAGTGCGGTCGCCTACCATCCCTCGGTCCCCCGCCACCTGCAGATCCAGCGGGTCCTGCGCGAACGGATCGCGTCGGGGGAGTGGGACGGAGGGCGGCCCATCCCCACCGAGATGGAATTGCTCGCGGAGTTCGGCGTGAGCCGCACCACGGTTCGCGAGGCGCTCGGCGTCCTCAGCCGCGACGGGCTCATCGCCCGCCACCGCGGCCGCGGCAGCTTCGTGCAGCGGCGGCCGCAGGCGGATCGGCCGCAAGCCGTCACCAACCTGCTCTTCGGCTATCAGGCGCAGGTCAAGGTCGTCACGAGCGAGACCGTGCCCGCTCCCGCCCACATCGTCACGCCGCTCGGGGTGGTGCGCGGCACCCCGGTGACGCGCCTGGTTCGCCTGGAGATCGTCGACGGCGCCCCCCTCGCGGTCGTCGTCAACTACATGGGCACCAGCCTCGGCCAGCACATCCGCCCACGCGATCTCACGCAGATCTCGCTCCTCGAGTTCCTCCGTGACCGCCTGGGGATGCGGCTGGGCGCGATCCACCAGGCCATCGAAGCCCGTCTGCCCGACGTCGAGACCGCGGGCCTGCTCGGCACCGACCTCACCCAGCCGGTGCTGGCCATCCGTCTCGTCGTCACCGACGCCGCGACCAGGCCCGTGGAGGTATCCGACGCGTTCTATCGCGCGGATCGCTATCGTTACGAAGTCGACACACGGCTGCCGCCCGCGACGCGGCGGCCGAACGCCCGGACCGTGCGGCTGCGTCGGGGCGTCCGGACGGTCCTTCAACCGTAGCCCGAGCGCGGACGGGCTCACCACAGGAGCACGGGATGGGCAAAGACACCGATCGCTTCGGCAACCGTTTCGCACCGAACCTCTCCTACGCGCGCGGCAAGATCCTCGCCGCCACCTCGGACGATTTCACGAAGCTGCAGCGGGCGTGGGCCATTATTCGTGAGCGTGGTCCGGAGGCGATCTACATCTTCACGGGTCTCGACCATTCACTGCCGATGGAGCCGGAAGACCTGCGCTGGGCCGACGACGAGATCGCGCCGGCACTCCACTGGGACCGCCTCAAGGCGCTCACGCTCGAGCATCTCGGCGGCACGGCGCCGAAGCACGACGTCGCCCCCTTCAACCGGCTCACCGGGGCCACCCTGGCCGCGCACCTGACGCTGGTGAAGCCGGGCGACGCCGTCATCGGCGTCTCCGTCAGCCACAGCCACCCTTCCGTCCTCCGCGCGGCCGCGCACGTCGGCGCCCGCTTCACGGACACGGCGGGCCTCGAGGAGTTCAAGCGTGCGCTCGACACGGAGCCAACGGTGGCGCTGGTCGACATGACCCGTCTCGCGGTGACGTACGAGCTCCTGCCCGTGGACACGATCGAGACCATCGTGCGACTGGCGCATGAGAAAGGCGCGCTGGTGTACGTCGACGACGCGGGCGGGGCCCGGGTGGGTCCGGCGAGCTTCGACCAGCCGAGGATGCTCGAGCTCGGGGTGGATGTCGGCGCCACGGGCCTCGACAAGTACGGTACGCTCGGGCCACGCTTCGGCCTCATGGGCGGCACGGCCGACCTGGTGGCGCGCATTCGCGCCAAGGGCTTCGAGTGCGGGCTCGAGGTGCGGCCGATGCTCTACCAGTCCATCGTGCGGACGCTGGAGAAGTACAGCCCCAAGCGCGTCCAGGAGCTGATCGACACGACCAAGGGCGTGGCCGCCGCGCTCCGTCCGATCTTCGGCGAGCGCCTGCACGAGACGCCGACGACCGCACAGTTCCTCGCCGACGACCTCCTCGAGATCGCCATGGAGCGCGGCGGCGTGACGGAGGCGCCGATCGTACCGTTCGAGGCCTCGGCGGCGTTCTGCATGCTCCTGCTGCAGGACCACAACATGCTGACCGTGCACTTCGTCGGCATGCCGCCCGGCGGCGCCGACATCTTGTTCAAGTTCATCCCTCCGGAGACACTGGCGCGGCTGGGTGGCCCCGGCAAGTTCGCCGCCGCCGTCGACGCCGCCCTCACCACGCTCGGTTCGCTGCTCAAGGAGCCGCACAAGATCCGCACGCTGCTGCTCGGGGGCAAGTAGCGGTGCAGGCCATGGCGACCCACTGACCTGACTCGAAAGGAGGGGCTCATGCTGACATCGCGCATCCGTCACGTCGTCACCGCGGCCTTCGTCGCGCTCCTCCTGGGCGCCGGCTCGCCGGCCGGCGGCCAGGAGAAGTCGCGGATGGACGTCGTGCTCGATCGCGGCAAGCTCATCGTGGTCACGCTGACCACAGTGCCGCCGTTCGCGTTCAACGACGACAAGGGCCAACTCGTCGGTTTCGACATCGACATCGCCCGCCTCGTCGCCACCGCGCTGTTCAAGGACCCGAACAAAGTCGAGTTCGTGAGCGTGAGCGCCGAGGGCCGCTGGCCGGCCATCGAGAGCGGGCGCGCCGACATGGGCGTGGGCGGGACGACGACCTATCCCGATCGCGCCATCCGCGTGGCGTTCACGCGGCCGTTCATCGACTCCGGCATCTCCGTGCTCGTCAGCAAGAAGAGCGCGATCAAATCGGTGAAGGACCTCGACCAGGACAAGTACACGATCGCCAACCTGAACAATCCGCAGATGGCGGACCGGGCCAAGCGCTTCTTCCCCAAGACGAAGATCCTGACCTTCGATACGCCGTCGGCGCAGTTCCTCGCCGTGAAGAGCGGGCGCGCCAACGCGCTGCAGATCGACACGCCGTCGGCCGAGTACTGGGCGGCGCAGAACAAGGACGAGATGGAAGTACTTCCCGGTCTGCTCGGCGCCTCGCAGAACAACGGGATTTTCCTGAAGCCGGGCGACTTCAAGTGGTGGCTGTGGCTCGACACCGCGGTGGCCGAGATGCGCACGGGCTCGTGGTATCCGCAGTACAGCGAGATCTATCACAAGTGGTTCGGCAAGAACCCGCCGCCGCAGAAGTTCTACCTCCCGCAGTGAGCCGGTGATCCTGTGCGTCCCACGCGACGGCGCGAGTCCCGCGGGCCGTCCTCAAGGGGACGCCCGTGGTGAACTTCGGCCGGTGGGTGGCGATCTACGGACCCACCTATCTCACGGGCCTGGGATGGACGGCCGTCACCGCGGTGGGCGCGGCGTGCGGGGCACTCATCTGGGGCTGCGCGCTGCTGCTCATCCGCCTGTCGGCGGGGCGCTGGGGCGCCCGCGGCGTGGACGCCTACGTCCAGCTCTTCCGCAACACGCCGGTGCTCTTGCCGATCTATCTCATCTACTTCGCGTTCCCGATGATCGGCCTGCCGTGGCCGGCCGTGGTCTGCGGCGGCCTCGCCCTCATCCTCCAGAACGGCGCGTACATCTCGGAGATCCTGCGCGGCAGCGTGAACGCGATCGACCGCGTCCAGTTCGACGCCGCACGCAGTATCGGGCTGGCGCCCTGGAGCACGTTCCGGAAGATCGTGCTGCCGCAGGTGCTGGTCTACTCGATCCCGGCCCTCGGCAACCAGACGGTGCTCCTGCTCAAGGACACCTCGCTCTTGTCCGCGATCAGCATCACGGAGCTCACGATGCAGGCCAAGCTGCTGACGGAGCAAACGGGCGCGGCGTACGAGGCATTCATCGTCGTCGCCCTGCTCTATCTGCTCCTCGTGTCTGGCACCGAGGTCCTCTTTCGCGTCACCCATCGCGCCGTGCGGTGGCGGTAGGACGAAGGGCCGGTGATGCCGCCCGGTAGTCTCGCGCTCCTGGCACAAGGGGCCGCCGTCTCGCTGCTGCTCGCGGCAGTGGCCATCGTCGGCGGCACCCTGCTCGCCGTCCTCCTCGCCACCCTCGCTTTCTCGCGGTTCGCGGCCGTGCGCGCCGTCTACCGGGTCTACGTCTACGTCGTCCGCGGCACGCCCCTCCTCGTGCTGGCGCTGCTGCTGTTCTACGCCATGCCTGCGCTCGACCTGCGCACCGGCCCCTACATCGCGGGCACGCTCGTGCTGATCGTCTACACGGGGGTGCTCTTCGCGGAGGTCTTCCGGGGCGGCGTGCTCGCCATCCCCCGCCCGCAGTGGGAGTCGGCACGGAGCCTGGGGCTGCCGCCCTTCGCCATGTTCCGGAAGATCGTGGCGCCGCTGGTCACACGCTACACGCTGCCGCCGTACGTCAACGTGTGCGTCATGACCGTCAAGGCGTCGTCGGTGCTGTCGATCATCAGCGTGTGGGAGCTGACCCTGGCCGCGCGCGAGATCATCGAGCGTACGTTCGCCGTCTTCACCGTCCTCGGCCTGGCCGCGGCGTTTTACTTCGTGATGTGCTTCGGCATCGACCGCCTGGGCCGGCTCCTCGAGCGGCACCTGGCCCTGAAGGGCTTCGCGGGAGAGCGCGCGTGATCGCCGTCCGCGGGCTTCAGAAGTCGTTCGGCACGGCCCGCGTGCTGCGCGGGATCGATCTCGACATCGCCGACGGCGAGGTGGTGGCGCTCATCGGCCGCAGCGGCTGCGGCAAGACCACGCTCCTGCGCTGCATCAACTTCCTCGAGGAGTACGACACCGGCGAGATCCGGCTCGACGGCGCGGCGCTCTGGTACCGCACGACGCTCGACGGCGTCCGGCGCCGCGTGAGCGAGGCCGAAGCGCGCCGCATGCGCCAGCAGATGGGCATCGTGTTCCAGCAGTACAACCTGTTCCCGCACATGACCGTGCTCGACAACGTCCTGCTCGGCCCGCGCTTCGCGCAGCGCGTGGCCGTCGCCGAGGTGGAGGCCCTCGGGCGGCGCCTGCTCGCGCGGGTCGGGCTCGAGGCAAAGATGTCGGCCTATCCCGCCCAGCTCTCCGGCGGCCAGCAGCAGCGCGTGGCCATCGCCCGCGCGCTGGCCATGCGCCCCAAGGTGCTGCTCCTGGACGAGATCACTTCCGCCCTCGACCCCGAGCTGGTGGGCGAGGTCGAAGACGTCATCCGCTCGCTTCTGTCCGACCGCATCATGATGGTGCTGGTGACCCACGCCCTCGCCTTCGCCCGCGAGGTCGCGCACCGCATCGCCTATCTTGCGGACGGCGCGATCGTCGAGCTGGGCTCGCCGGCCGACATCCTCGACCGGCCGAAGGACCCGGGCCTCAAGGAATTCCTGCGCCGCGTGCGTTGATCCGCGTGCACCGTGGCTCCCCAAGAGTCGGCTCATTGGGCCCGGCCGTGCCGGGAGCCGCGGCGCGATCGCCGAGCTACTTCCTCTGAAGCGCCCTCGCGAGCCCGCCGGGGTGCAAGAGGAACACCGCGAAGAAGAAGCCAAAGAAGAGTATGGCGAGCACGAGCGCGATCTCGCGGAAGACGCTTCCACGGTACTCCTTCGGCAGGAACTTGCGGTTGATGATGATCGTCAGCAGCGCGGACAGGGCCATGGTGCAGTTGGCCACGTTGGCGCTGATGGCGAAGATCACGAGCGGGAGCGTGATGTTCACGAACAGCGCGCCCCAGAAGAAGAAGATGATCAGCAGCGGGTAGTACACTCGCCGGATGTCGTCCTTGACCCAGGCTCGCAGGCGCTCCAGGCTCCACCAGAGCATGTCGGTGGCTTGCCGCACCACCAGGTCCACGTTGCTCAGGGCGGTGGAGTAGAGGATCCAGAAGCCGAAGAAGAGCGCCAGGAACCAGCCGAAGGTCCCGAGAGACTGCACGAGGCCGCTGGCGGGCGAGGCGGCGATGCCCCAGGCGGGGAGATCCTCCCCGCGTGGGAGCGTGGCCACGTAGAGAATACCCGGCAGGAACATGCCGACCATGGCGCCGCCGAAGAAGATCCACCACTGGTCGATGTTGAGGAGCTTCCACCAGCCTTTCCAGCTATCGAGGTTTTCGGGGATCGGCCGTGGGACCTTGCCCACCGGCGAGACCTTTACCACCTTTCCTCCGACAGCGGCCGGGATATAGCCTACGAGGGAGCCCATACCGTAGCCCTTATCGCGGTACCAGTTGGTGATGGCGTTGTTGCCGAACCCGCCGTAGGCCGAGTAGCCGACTAGAGCCCCCAGCAGCAGTACGTCTACGCCGGTTGGGATCCACCCGAAGCTTACGAATCCCTTGATGCCTTCCCACCAGACCGAGGCGGGGACGAGGTACACATCCAGCAGTAAGAGTCCGCCCAGGACGACGAACATCATGATCCAGTTCGCCCACTCGAGGGTCCGCTCGATCGTCCGCCCGAAGAACATCAGAACCACGCAGGAGGCAAAGACGACCAGGCCCCAGGTGACCACCATGGGGCGGTCCGGGGCGCCAGGGATTCTCCCCAGTTGGACGGCCGCGAGCGCCGTGGCCGCGCCGAGGGCCCAGCCGGGCAGGGCCCGCTCCAGGAAGCCGAGGATCGTGAAGAGCCAACCCCAGAACGCCTTCCCTGGAGCCAGGCGCATGAAGCCCACCGTGATCGGCTCGCCGGTGTACAGCGTGTACCGGCACATCTCGAGGTTCAGAAAGGTCTGGAGCACGGAGGAAACCGTCGTGATCCAGAGGAGGCCCAGCCCCCACTTGACGAAGAGCGAGGGGCCCACCAGCCACTCCCCGCCTCCGATGGTGCCACCCAGGGCGATGACGGCGGGCCCCAGGATCGCGAAGAGGGGTCTCGCGCCCTTGACTTGCGGCGGCTGAGGGAAATCGGCGACCTCAAAGGCAGGGCCCCGTCCAATCGATCGCGTTTCCACGGCCATGGCTGACCTCCTTCTCTCGTTCAGCGGCTCGACGCGCCCGGTCACTCCGCGCGGCCGCGCCAGTGTCCGCGCCCGCCTCGGCCACGTCCGGCCTCCGGCGCGTCACACGCCGGACGATGGCGCCCTCCTCGGGCAGCGGAGCGGTCCTGCCGGGCGCGAGCTCCAGCTTGAAGCCAACGAGCTGGGCCAGGCTCAACCTCGTGCCGCTCGGGAGCTCGAACCGGTCGCCGAAGCGCGTATAGCGGATGACTTCCCCAGGCAGAAGCTGGTTCACCTCGGATGCGCAGGCTCACCGGCGGCCACGATCTCGAGCAAGCAGCCTTCGTGGGGGACGCAAGCGATCTCGCCCCGGTCGCCCAACACGGCTGCATCGTAGTAGGGAGAAGGGCGCCTGACCTCCATGATCTCGCCGAGTCTGGCGGGGCGACGACAGGTGTAGGCGAACGTGCAATATGCTCCCCTTCCGGTCTTCCTGCTTATGGTGGTGATCTCGTCACAGCAGATCTGAAGGGACGAGACGTGGGGGGCGGGTCGCGGACGCAGGCGCGCCCCCGCCGGCCATCGAGATGGTCAACGAGGGCGCCAAAAAGCTGTCCTGGGACCTGGAGCAGGGGCATCGCCGCCTCCCCTGAGGGCCATAGCGCAGGGCGAGGAAACCCTATTCCTCTCAGCTGGGCTTGTCAACGGGCCGCATCGACACGGGCCGCATCGACAGCCGCGGCCGGTGTGTCCTCTTGCCCATTCAGGCTCCCGGAGGGAGACAAGGCATGAGCGACGTCAAGCAGCAGCTCGCCAGGTGGATCGACGACGACCGCGACAAGATCATCGAGTTCCTCTGCGCCTTCGTGCGCGCGAAGAGCCTGAACCCACCCGGCGACACGACGCTGGCTTCGGCACACATCGCGCGCTTCGTCGGGCGCGATCCCGCGAAAGGGCAGACCGTTCGCTTCGAGCCGAACATGCCACATATCGTGGGCTCGTTCGGCAAGACAAGCCCGGTCATCACCTCGTGCTGAACGGCCACATGGACGATCCCGGCGAAGATCCGTGAGATCGTGGCGCGCTATCCGGAGGGGACGTTCGAGAAGATCAACTACGGCGCGCGTGGCTGATTGTGCGACGAACTGCGTCTCTGCAATGATGAGAAGGGTGTTGGGTGAAGATCATGAAGGTAGCAATCATTAGGTCGGGCAACGTCGACCGGACACTCGGAACAAGATGGGCGAAGCGCGGCCGTGAAGTCATCTTTGGCGTGCGCGATGCGACCAGACCAAAGGTCAGGGGGCCTGCTGGCCGCGGCGGGCGGCAAGGCTCGCGCTGCGAGTGTGAGCCGTTCGCGCTCGGCTCGTCCGCCGGTAGCCGCGTCTGCGAGTCTGTGACAAACTAGGTCCGCTGATGAGTCTGAACTCGTTCGCCGCACGAGCCCGGCCGTGAAAGTCGGCCGAGCGGAAAGGGGGGGCCATGAAGAAGGGATCCGCAGCCGCGCTGGCTCTGCTGATTGCGTGCGTCATCGGGTCATCGGGGGTCGCCCATCGCACGTACGCTCAAGACGTGAAGCCGCTCCGGGTCGTCTCGGAGAAGACCGTCAAGGGCTTCGCGTTTCCCGAGACGGTCACCTACGACCCCCAGGCCAAGGTCCTCTACGTCAGCGAGTTCGGCTCCGAGCTGAAGCCGGCGGAGAAGGACGGCAAGGGCAGGATCAGCAAGGCGTCGCTGACCGGCGAGATCCTCGACAAGCAATTCCTCCCGGCTCCGGGAGGCGAGCCTCTCAACAAGCCCAAGGGGAGCTGGGTCGCAGGCAGCAGGTTCTGGGTCACCGACATCGATGTGGCGTGGGTCTTCGACCTGAAGACCCGGCGCGGCAGGAAGGTCGCCCTACCGGGCATCCAGTTCGCCAACGATCTGGCGATCATGGGGAACGCGCTCTACGTCAGCGACAACAGGGCGGATCGGCTCTACCGGGTGGAGCCAGCCGACTTCCTCGAGCTGAGCGGGGAGCCCAAAGTCACGCTCGTCTTCGAGGGCAAATCGGTCAACCCGAACGGCCTCTATCCGGCCAAGGACGGCTCGCTCCTGATGGTCGGCTTCATGTCACCCGAGCAGCCGCGCGGCATCTACGCGCTTAGCGCCGGCGGCGAGATCAAGACCGTGGCCAAGGACCTCGGCCGTCTGGACGGCCTCTACCAGATGGACGACGGGACCCTGCTGATCACGGACTGGAACTCGGGGTCGCTTCTCCGCTGGAGTGCCAAGGGCTCGGAGACGCTGGCCAAGGGGTTCAAGGGCCCGGCGGACTTCTGCGTGGTTCCCGAGGCCAACGGGTTCCTAGTGGTCGTGCCAGACCTGGTCCAGAGCGAGCTGCGGTTCGTGCACCTCGCTCAGTAGCCCCTTCGCGGGCAAGGAGGCGCAGAGCCGAGCGCTAGGACTCGCGCACGTCCGCGAGGACCGAGGGCAGCGCCGCTACGATCTCTCTTGGGGCACCGGCGGAGCCGGGCGACGTTGTCCGTCCGCCTTCTCGGAGATGCCCCCTCGCGAGACGTGGGCGGCCTGTAAGGAGGCCGGACGGCCCGGGCTCCCCTTCACGATCTCCGGCGCTCAGCGGTCCGGGATCTCGAGCGGGCCGTAGGTCCTGCCCTCCTTCCTCAGGCTATCTGCACATTTGAGATAGTTTAGTGCGACCGCCCACAACTGCGACTGCGGTGCAGCAAACGTGAGAGCGAGCGAGTCAGTCTACTTCTTCTCCTGGGCGACGGCAGCCTCGGCGGCCTGAAAGCCGATCCTGCTGTGGGTGCCGTCACAGAACGGCTTGGTGACCGAAGCGCCACACCGGCACAGCGCGAACCGCGGCCCTCGCCCGCTCGTGTCGACCTTGTTGCCGTTGACGTCCACCAATTCGAGGTCGCCTTCCACCAGATACGGACCGTTGGGGCGGATAGTTATCTTGACAGCCATTGAGTCCTCCTCAAGGGATCGGACGTTTACTGCACCACAGCATGGCGCCAGAGAGCGCATCTTACCGTAGGAGAGGCGCCCACCGCCGAGAGAGCCGATAGGCCGGAGCCTATTCCGTTTTTCCCCCTTATGCGTTGACCACCGTCTCCCTCATCAGAGCTTCAGCCGGAGGAGACGGCGCGCGTTGCCCTCGTAGATCTTCGCCTTGTCCAGGTCGCTGGCCCGCATCCGCTCCATGGCGGAGATGGTGTCACGGATGAACCCGGGCCCCTTTTCGGGGTCGAAGGGGAAATCGGTACCGAACAGCACGTGGTCGGCCCCGAAGAAGGCAAGTCCGCTCTCCATGGCGTGCCAGGCCCCGAAGAGGGCGGTGTCGCCGTAGAACATGCGGAAGTAGTCGATGGGCCGCCGCTCGAGCCGTCGGAGCGCCCCACCATCCTCGGGGTCATCGCTCCGCGCGCCTAGCTGATCGAGCCCACCGCCGATCCTCCCCTCGCAGAACGGGATCATCGCGCCCAGGTGATGCGTAAGGATGACGAGTCTGGGGTGGCGATCGAACAGGCCCGAGAAGACTAGGCGTCCCATGGCCACGCTCGTCTCGTACGGCCAACCGAACGCCCACCAGAGATCGTATTTCGACCGCGGCTCCCCGGCATAGTCCGCCGCCGTGGCCGGACGGGCGGGATGCAACCAGATCGGCAGCCGGCGCTCCGCCATGCGGGCGAAGACCGGCTGATACTCCGGCCGGTCGAGCGGCCGGCCGTTGACGTTGGTGAAGATCTGCACCCCGGTCGCGCCAAGATCGTCGATGGCGCGATCCAGCTCGGCGAGCGCAGCGTCAGGATTGTTCATGGGCAGCGAGGCGACGAAGCCCGGGAAGCGGTGGGGATGACGTTCCACGATGGCCGCCATCTCGTCGTTGGCGATCCGTGCCAGGTCGGGACTCGCCGCCGGCGGGGCGACCACCTCGATCGGAGGATTGGCGAGCGTGAGCACCTGGACGTAGCCGTCCCAGCGGTCCATCATCGTGAAGCGCAGATCGAGGTCCACGAGCACGGGGATCCCCGACATGCGCTTCTGTAGTGCGAGCCCGGGCGGCGCGACCGCGAGCAGGCGGTCGAAGTATTTCCGCGGCAGGATGTGCGGGAAGACGTCGATCTTCACAGCGGCCTCACGCCCGTCACCGCGCGGCGCTCAAGAGACGATGACGCGTACCGTCGGTAGCAGTGCACGGCATTGTCCCAGAGGAGCTTCCGGCGCGCCGTCTCGGAGATCGAGGTCCAGCCCAGGACGACCTCCACCGACTTGGGGAACCAGCTCTCCGAATGCGGATAGTCGGTCGCGAACATCAGCGTGTCCTCGCCGAGGGCCTCCAGCGCGTGGCGTAGCGACTGCTCGCCCTCGTGGAGCTGGATGCTCTGGAAATACTGCGGCCCGCGTATGTACTCGCTCGGCTTCCGCCGGAGGAGTGGCAGCGCGTGGCGGGACATCTCGGCCAACTCGTCCAGCCGGGCCGCCCAGAAGGCCAGCCAGCCATGCCCGCACTCGAGCGCGGTCAGCCGCAGGGCCGGATACCGATCCAGCACGCCTGCGCCGATGAGCGCCGCCATGTTGCGCTGCGCGTTCCACACGTGTCCGGCGGCCCGCTGGAGAAAGACATTGTCCCAGGTATCCCACATGCCGGGCGGGTACGGGACCGTCATCGTGAACGAGTGGATGACCACCGTGAGGTCGGAGGCCTCGGCCGTCGCCCAGATCGGCTCCCACGCCGGATCGTCGAGCGACATCTCGGGCGGGCAGATCGGGAAGATACCGACGGGCCAGGCCTCCGTGCTGCAGCGCCGAATCTCGGCCACCGAGGCGGCCACGTCGCGGGCCGAGACGAGGATGAGGCTCGTCAAGCGCTCCGGATAGGGCGCACAGTAGTCCGCGAGGAAGCGGTGATACGCCTGATACATCGCCTGCTCGAGGGCGACGTCGTCGAGGCCGCAGAACGCGGGCACGCCGCCCGAAGGCAGGATCATGTTCACGTCGATGCCTTCGATGTCCATGTCCTTCACGCGCGCATGCGGATCGAAGCTGACGCGGTCGGTCGGAAAGGGCGGTCCCTGCCACCTGACTTCCCACGGCGTGCCGCCGTCTCTGGCGCCACGGGTCGCCGCGTCCGGCGGATGGACCCGCTCCTGCGAGCCGAGGCGCCGATCCAGGGCGGGCCGCTTGCCGATCCGGTATCGCGACATGCCGGCCTTCGCGGGGGCGCGCCCGACCAGGGGCCCGAGCGCCGCAAGCCTCGCGCGATCGGCGGCCGCCAGGTGCTGCTCGATCGGCTCGACGGGTTCGATGATGTGCGTGTCCGCGTCGAAGATGCGGTAGCCGCCGCGTGCCATCAGCGCCTCTCCTTATAACTCGCTTGCCCTGACTCAGAGCCGGGTGATCACGTCGACCAGGGCGGGTCGACCCGCGTCCTTGACGACGCGGAGGGCACGTTGCAGGGCCGGTCCGACGGCCTCCGCGGTGTCGTGAAGATGGCCATGCTCGCGTGCTGGAGACCGAGGATGTCGTGGACGACGGCCGCCATGGGCGTCCCCTTCGCCTTGGCATAGCCATGCGCGAGGCGACGGCGATCTCTTCGTGGGTGGTGAGCACGAGCTCGGGCCCGTGCGTGGCCCCCCGCGTGTTGCCCCATAGTTCACGAGGGAGTCGTGAAGACCGCGGAAGGTCGCCCCCGTGTTGATGGCGATTTTCTCGACGCCGACGGCGTGAAGGAGATCGACGACGAGATCGGACCCGTATCCCGCCGTCGTGCCGTCGCTCAGTCGCCAGCCCGGCACAACGGTCAGCGCCCCGTCGGCGCGGCGGCGGCCCTCAGGAAGTCGGCCTCGGTGAACCCGTAGAGATGTCCCCCTCCCGCGAAGATCTGTGCAGCGATCGTGCGGGGAACGTTCTTGAGGAGATTGTCCGCCACGTGGGGGAAGTTGGAGTCGAAGTGCGGATAGTCCGTGGAGATGCACATCCGGTCGGCGCCGATGAGCCCAGCCGTGGCCTCGATCTCCGGCTCGCTGCCCTCGACGGCCGCCCAGCAATTGCGCCGGAAGTACTCCCGCGGGGTCAGGGCCAGGTAGGGAGCGTGCGAGTCACGGTACTGGGGGTAGTCCCACTCGATGCGCGACAGGAGCCCGGGCACCCAGGAGTTCTGGGCTTCCAGAAATCCCACCCTCAGCGTGGGGTGGAACTCGAACACGCCGCCGATGATCATCGCGATCATGGCCTGCTGCATCTCGATCCAGTGGCTGGCCACGTGCCGGTAGAACCGATTCTCGCCGTACAGCGGAATCATCCGCGAGTACACGGCGCTGACCCCTTCGTGAAAGCCCCAGGTCACGTTCAGCCCTTCGTGCAGGCTGTAGAGGGGATCCCAGTAGTTCGAGTGCCAGTAGTGATCATTCACCAGATTCGGCCGGATGAACGACCCGACGGCTCCAAGCTTCACGCACCGTACGAGCTCCTGGCAGGCCAGGTGCACGTCATGCACCGGCAACATGGCCACGAACTTCAAGCGATCGGGGCTGTACTGGCAGAACTCGTGGATCCAGTTGTTGTAGGCCTGGCAGAGAGCCAGGGAGAGCTGGGGATCCAGGTTGTCGCGGGCGATGAGGCTCAGGCCGCCTGTAGGATAGAGAACCGCGATATCGACCCCCTCCTGCTCCATGCCCATGACCTGGGCTTCGGCGTTGTAGTCGCGCTCGACGGCGAAGTCCAGGCGGCCCGTATCGGCCAACCGTGACCCTGAGAGGGGCTGGGTGCTCTGCGTCGGGCCGCGACGGATACGCTTCCGGTATTGCTGCAGGTCGGAATCCGAGGTGGGCAGTCCGTCGATGAGGGTCAAGCCGGACGGGCCGCGATATGGGCGGCCGTCCGTTCCCACCGGCACGCTGACGCGGTGCCTGAAGCTCGAGTCCAGGTAGCGGTCGAAGAGATCGGGCGGTTCCATGATGTGCATGTCGGAGTCGACGAAGCGCAGTCCGTCTTTCATGACACCCTCCTTGCCATGGCCGTGTCGCCAGACCCTCGTTACGGGCTGCCACTCGTGAGTGAAGGCACTATAGCCGAGCCCGTCACGGAGTCAAGACAGTCGACGGAATCTTGTCGATCGAGCCTCGGACCCGCGGGGCCATGACCCAGAACAGACTTCATGTTGGTTGCGCGCTGGCGAAGCCGCGGCACTGGGCCCTCGCCACTGTAGGGGCGGGCCTTCGGCGTCGGCGGCGTGAGCAGCTTGATCTCGCTGGTCTTCGGGTCCAGCCGCCCCACACGATTGGCATTCTGCACCGTGAACCACAGGATTCCGCTCTGGTCGAAGATCAGCGTGTGTGGATCCGTTGCGTCCGCCTCAGGCGTCTTGTACTCGGTGACTGCGCCCGGGTTGGGATCGAGCTTGCCGATCAAGGCGGAGGTGCTGGTGCTACGCGGAAGGCCTGCGCGAAATCGCCATTGCCAAGTCCATCGAGCTCCTAGCGATGCCGCGCCTCACTCTCGGAGCCGCGGGTCGAGAGCGTCGCGCAGACCGTCGCCGAGGAGATTGAAGCCAAGAACCACAAGCATGATGGACAGCCCCGGCATGGTAGCGACGTGGGGCGCCGTGATCATGTAGGCACGGGCGTTGGAGAGCATGGCACCCCACTCCGGGCTCGGAGGCTGGACGCCGAGGCCGAGAAACGACAGACCGGAGGCGGTCAAGAGAACTGTGGCCATCCGCAGGCTCGTCTGGACGATGATCGGCGCCAGCGAGTTCGGTAGCAGGTAGCGCATGACGATCGTGACGTCGCCTTCCCCGAGGGCGCGGGCGGCCTCCACAAACTCCTTCTCCTTCAGGGTGAGCACCGATCCGCGAACCACGCGAGCAAACTGGGGGACCAAGAAAATGGCGCTGGCGAGGATCACGTTGCCGAGGCCGGTGCCGAGGGCGGCGATGATGGCCAGCGCCAGGAAGATCCCGGGGAAGGCCATCATGATGTCGACGACGCGCATGATCAGCATATCGGGCCAGCGACCGATGTAGCCGGCGACGACGCCGAGGGCGGTACCGAGCACGAGGGCGAGACCCACGGCGGCGACCTGAATCTGCAGTGAGATCCGCGCGCCGTAGAGGACGCGTGACAGCACGTCGCGGCCGAGCTCGTCGGTCCCGAACCAATGGGCCGCGCTTGGCGGTTGCAAGCGTTCGCCAAGCTGTCCGCGCAGTGGCGGGTAGGGCGCCAGGGCAGGCGCCAGGGCTGCGAACCCGATGAAGAGCAAGACGATGACGCCGCCGCTCATGGCGGCGCGGCTCTTGAGAATCCGGCGGAGCGCGTCGCTCCAGAAACCGGGCGAGCGCCTTCGCCCGATCCGCGCCAGCTCAGTCGTAACGGATGCGGGGATCGAAGAAGGCATAGGCGATGTCGGTGAGGAGGTTGACGAGCACGAAGGTCGTGGCGACCACCAGCAGGGCGCCCTGCACCACCGGATAGTCTCGAGCGAAGATGCCCTCCACGATGAGACGGCCCACCCCCGGGAGCGAGAAGACCGTCTCGGTGAGTACGGCGCCACCGAGGTTGTAGCCGAACTCGAGGCCGAAGACCGTCAGGATGGGGATCATGGCGTTGCCCAGCGCGTGCCGGTATACGACGAGCCGATCCGAGACGCCCTTGGCGCGGGCCGTCCGGACATAGTCTTGGCGCAGCACCTCCAGCATCGAGGCTCGGGTCGTGCGCGCGATCACCGCCGACGAGGCGGCGCCCAGCACCAGGGCGGGCAAGATCAGATGAGCGAACGTGCCTGAGCCACCCGCGGGCAGCCAGCGCAGCTTAACCGAGAAGATGAGGATGGCGAGCAGCCCGAGCCAGAAAATCGGCAGGGAAATCCCGACCAGGGACCCCAGCAGCGCCGCGATGTCGAGGGTCGAGTTGCGGCGGGTGGCGGCCACGATTCCTGCGACGACCCCCAGCGTCGCCGACACCAGGATGGCCAGGAAGGCGAGCTTCAGGGTGAATGGGAAACGCTGCTCGAGCAGCGTGGCCACGGGCTGGCGCGACTGGATCGAGATCCCGAGGTCGCCCCCGACGGCATGTCGCAGATAGGCGAGGAATTGGATCGGGAGCGGCCGGTTCAGGCCGTATTCCTGCCGGATCCGGGTCAGCACCTCCTCGGTGGCTTCCTCGCCGGCCAGGATCAGCGCCGGATCCCCGGGGACGAGCTGCAGGAGCGCGAACGAGACGAGGCTCACCCCGATCAGAACGGGTACGAGGAGAAGCAATCGTCGGATGATGTAGGCGGCCATGGTGAGCCAGCCGCCGCGGGCTCGAGCCGGGACGCCCGCGGCGGCCCGCGGTGCCTACTTTTCTTTCCAGCTCTTCTCGGTCAGATAGGTCAGCTCGAGCGGGAGGTTCACCACGCCGTGCACTTTCTTCGACGCGCCGACGATCATGTTCGGAGAGATGAGGAAGATCGCGGGCGCGTCCTTGATGACGATCTGCTGTGCCTCACGTAGCGCACCCAGGCGAGTCTGCTCGCTGGTGGCCGTGGTGGCCTTGTCGATGGCGTCGTCCAGCGCTTTCGACGCAAAGAACCCGCGGTTGTCGCCCTTGGGCGCCAGCTGAGAGGAGTGTAGGAGCGGGAAGGTCCCCCATTGCGCCTCGCCGGTGGACGGCGACCAGCCGAGGAGGAAGAGCTCGCGGTCTGTCTGCTCGGCGCCGGTCTTGGTGGCCGTGAGGTAGGCGCCCCACTCCATGGTGGACAGCGCCGCCTCGACACCGACGGCGGCCAGATCCTGCTGCACCGCCTGCGCCAGCTCGAAGTCCTTGACGTAGCGACCCTTGGGCGACCAGAGTTTCACCTTGAGCGCGGGGACCCCGGCCTGGGCCAAGAGCTCCTTGGCCTTCTTGGGATCATAGGTGTAGCCCGGCAGCTTGGCGAAGCCGTTCTGGAGCGGAGCAACGATGCCGGGGATCACTTCCGCATTGCCCTGGAAGAGGCTTCCGACGATGGCGTCCCGGTTCACGGCGTGGTTCAAGGCTTGCCGCACGCGCACGTCGTCGAAGGGCTTCTTTTTCACGTTGATCATGATGTACAGCGCCCGGGCGGTCGCGATGGACTCGACCGCGAATCTCGCATCTTTGCGGAGCCGTGGAATGTCCTCCGGAGGAATATTGAGGATGAGGTCCGCGTCACCCGACTGCAGCATGAGCACCCGCGCCGAGTCCTCCTTGACGGTCTTCACGGCGACACGGTCAAGCAAGGGACGTCCGCCCCAATAGGCATCGTTGCGCTCGACGACAACGCGGTCGCCCTTTACCCACTCGACGAACTTGAACGGGCCGGTGCCGGCGGGGTGCAGGGCGAGGTCCTTGCCCCATTTCTGGTGCGCGGCGGGGGAGACGATGCCCCCGGCCGAGTGGGCGAGCCGGAAGAGGAAGGCGGCGAAAGGCTGCTTGAGCGTGACCCGTACGGTATTGTCGTCCACCACCTGCGCGCCTTGCACGAAAGGCGTGTAGAGGCTCGCCTTGAACGGTTTTTCGTCTCCGAGCACGCGATCGAAGAGGTACTTGACGGCCTTGGCGTCGAAGGGCGTCCCGTCGTGGAAGCGGACGCCCTTGCGGAGCTTGAAGGTCCAGGTGAGGCCGTCGGCCGATTGCGTCCACGACTCGGCCAGCGCCGGCTCGATCTGCATCTTGGTATTGAACCGGACGAGGTTGTCATACATCATCCGATTCACCTGCTCGCCCGGATTCGACTGGGTGTTCTGCGGATCCAGGCTGTCCGGGTCCGCGCCCGCCGCGAATATAAGCGTCCCGCCCGCCACCGGCGCCTGCGCCCCCGCGGACCGGACCGCGGCCAGGCCCCACACCACGAGAAGCCCCATCAGCCCGAGCGCCACTATGCGTCTCATCGTGCTCCTCCTATAAGGCCGGACGATCAGCCAACCTCCCGGCTGACGGGGAGCCCAACTCAGGTCGGGTGCCACGCCAGCCGCCCAATGCGGTGGAGAATCTGCCGAAAGAGAGTCGAAGTCAAATGGAGCGCAACGCGCGCACGCGCGATCCCAGGTGGGCGACCCAGCCAGGTATTATGCCGTCGCGCCGCTCATGACTGGCGCACAGGAGGAAGCCATGAACATCGATCTTCCTTACGCTGACGACACCCCCACCGCCGCGTTGCCCGCCAGGATGCGGCGCCTGTCGAGTGAGCCCTCCCGGTTGCTCGCCACCGCTCGCCGATGTCAACGGCGCTGTGCGCGTCGCGATCGCGCGGCCGGTGCTCTGTTCCGCCGGTCACCTCCCCAAGTGGAAGGGACTCGCAGTCCTCCGAGAGCCCGCCGGCTGAAGCCAGTGCCTGCCGGGGCGGACTTCCGGGGGCCAAGGGAAATCCCCTTTTCCGAGGCCCGTCGCTCAACCTGCAATCCCGGGCAAACCCAGCGGAACATTCCCGTTTCTGACCGTTCTTGAGGATGAGAGCGTAACTACGACGCCTGGTTTTAGAACGGCGCCGGCGCAGAACTAGAAATCCCTGGCTCAAATGAAGGGAAATGACGGGCAACTACTTCCTCTGGGTCGGCCTCCTCCGAGAGGCCGAGCTCGACGAGGTCCCAGCGCCGGGCCTCCAGGGCCATGTCGAGTGGAGCATACTGCTCGAGCACAAGCCGGTAGCCACTGCTCAGCAGGAGGAACGCCAGGCAGGTAGGGAATTCCGCGTCAGCCAGGCCGGAATCGCCTCGGGCAGAACGTCGCGGACCTCTCTTAGACTTCCGTGAGTGTCATAGAAATGCGCGATTTATCTCGCTGAAGAGGATTGACCATCTGGCACTGCTCCTGCACTCTTAAGGACTGAGTTCAGGTGGACCTCCAGGCTCAGGGGGGAGCCGGGCGGGCAGACCAAGGGCCCAAAACAAGAGAGAGAGGAAGAACACATGAAGAAGCTCTTCGCAACGGTTCTCAGCGTCGCGGTAGTGCTGTCGCTGTCGCCCGCCATGGGCACAGCGCAGACCAAGTGCCCGGCCGAAGTGGCCCAGGCGAAGAACATGCTGAGCAAGAAGACGGCGTCGGTCAAGCCCGACGACATCCAGGCTCCGCGGTCCCTCGCCGGCGCGCGTTCGAACGAGAACGTGCAGTCGCCCCGCGGTAATCAGGACGTGCAATCGCCTCGCGGCAACCAGGATGTCCAGTCGCCTCGCGGCAACCAGGATGTCCAGTCGCCCCGCGGTAACCAGGATGTCCAGTCCCCGCGCGGTAATCAGGACGTCCAGTCGCCCCGCGGTAACCAGGATGTCCAGTCCCCGCGCG
>WNFV01002608.1_pt1 | contig 24944 bp, 28 predicted proteins | sample 5400101 | NCBI WGS metagenome assembly WNFV01 (sample SAMN13153361, study PRJNA577476) | soil metagenome | isolation source: 115 cm soil or saprolite under grassland replicate 1 | place: USA:California | collected 2016-06-15 | reverse complement strand
TCCTGAGGACGGCATCGCAAGCGATGCAGTCGGTGCGCAGGGATGAAATTCGAGCGGGTCGACCGGTCATTTCAGACGGATACCGGGCAGAGCCCGGCATCCTGAGGACGGCATCGCAAGCGATGCAGTCGGTGCGCAGGGATGAAATTCGAGCGGGTCGACCGGTCATTTCAGACGGATACCGGGCAGAGCCCGGCATCCTGAGGACGGCATCGCAAGCGATGCCTTAGGCGTGAGCGAGCTCTACCGGGAGGAGGCGGGCGAGGGGCCCGCGGTCGTGCTGGTGCACGAAGCGATCGCTGACAGCCGCATGTGGGACCCTCAATGGGAGACGTTTCCGGACTCGCACCGTACGATCCGTTTCGACCAGCGTGGCTTTGGCCGCTCGCCGATCGAGCCGGGTGTCTTCTCCCACGCCCGCGACCTCGTCGAGCTGCTGGACGAGCTCGGCCTCGAGCGCAACTCGCTCGTCGGTGGTTCGCTGGGTGGACGGGTCGCGCTCGAGGCAGCCGTAGCGCAGCCCGAACGCATCGAGAAGCTCGTGCTCATGAACCCCGGCCTGCCGGGGTACGCCTGGTCGGAGGAGACTCAGGCCGGCTGGGCCGAGGAGGAAGCTGCCTTGGAGCGCGGCGATCTCGAGGCGGCAGTTGAGGTCAATCTGCGGATGTGGGTCGACGGCCCCCACCGATCCGCGACAGACGTCGATGCAGATGTCCGCGCGCGCGTCGGCGAGATGCAGCGGCGCGCATTCGAGCTGCAGCTGCCTGTCGGCGAGAGTGCGCGCGAGGAGCTGCTCGTCCCCGACCTCTTGGAGCGCCTCGGCGAAGTGCGCGCGCCGACGCTCGTTCTCACAGGCGACGAAGACCGCGACGACATACAGTCGATCGCCAACTTGCTCGCGGAGCAGATTCCCGACGCACGGCGCACCTCGATTCCTCGGGCTGCGCATATCCCGAGCCTCGAGCGGCCGGATGAGTTCGATCGGGTCGTCCTCGACTTCCTGCATTGAGCTCGCTCGAGCCCGTCGAGCTCGTGGACCGCATCTGGGCGCGCGACCCGACAGTCTGGACGGGCGGCGATGAAGCGCACTGGCTCGGCTGGCTCGACGAGCCGGCGCGCATGCTCGAGCCTCGCGCCCGAGGTCCTGCGCCGCACCTTCGGGATCGATCGCCTACACGTCCTCGATACGACCCATCCGGCTGCGATCCGCCGTCTCGGGGAGCAACTCGACCTCGAGCGCACGCTGTTCGTGGCCGCCTCCAAGTCGGGGACGACGCTCGAGACGCGCTGCCAGCTTGACTACTTCTTCGACCGCGCGGGGACCTTCGCCGCAGTCACCGATCCCGGCACCGAGCTCGAGGAGCTCGCCCGGGAACGAGGGTTCGCCTGGGTCGTGGGCGGTGAGCCGACGATCGGGGGCCGCTACTCCGCGCTCTCCCCCTTCGGAATGGTGCCGGCGATGCTCATGGACCTCGACATTCGAGCGCTGCTCGAGCGGGCGGAGGCGATGGCTCAATGGTGCCGTCTCGGCGACGACAACCCGGGCCTAGCGTTCGGGCTTCAGCTCGGCGAGGAGTGGTACGACGGCCGCGACAAGGTCTGCATCGACGAGACGCCCGGCGGCTTCGGGCTCTGGGCCGAGCAGCTCGTGGCCGAGTCGACAGGCAAGCAGGGCAAGGGCCTCGTCCCCGCTCCCGGTGAAGATCCAACGGGGGCCGATCGCCAGCACGGACGGGTGCGGCTCGACGATCCCTACGACCTCGGTGCGGAGTTCTTCCGCTGGGAGTTCGCGACCGCTGTCGCCGGTTCGATGCTGGCGATCAACCCGTTCAACCAGCCCGACGTGCAGGCGGCCAAGGACCGCACCGCCGCCATCCTGGAGCGCGTGAAGGACGGCGTCGATCCCGCCCCGGAGAGCTCGGTCGAGGAGCTGCTCGCGGATGCCGAGCCGCCGCAGTACGTCGCGATCCAGGCCTTCATCGACCCGGCGCGTGAAGAGGAGCTCGACCCGCTCGTCGAGCGGGCGCGCGAGACCGGCTGTGTCGTGACGAGAGGGCTCGGTCCGCGGTACCTGCACTCGACCGGCCAGCTGCACAAGGGCGGGCCGAACACCGTGCTCGCACTCCAGGTCGTCGACGACTTCGGCGAGGAGCTCGAGATCCCAGGGCGGGACTTCGGGTTTCGGCGCCTGATTGCGGCCCAGGCCGCCGGCGATCTCGACGCTCTCAAGGAACGCGGCCGCAGTGTCTGTCGTGTGAGACTGGGCGATCTATGAAGCTCGGAATGGTCGGCCTCGGGCGCATGGGCTCCGGAATGACCGAGCGGCTCCGCCGTGCCGGGCACACCGTCCAGACGTACGACCCGAAGGTCGAGGCGACGGCTTCCTCGCTGAAGGAGCTCGCCGCTCAACTCGAGCCGCCGCGGGCCGTCTGGATGATGATCCCCGCCGGGGAGATCACCGAGAACACGGTTAAGGAGCTGCTGGCGATCCTCGAGGCCGGCGACGTGCTCGTCGACGGCGGCAACTCGAACTTCCACGACTCGAAGCGGCGCAACCAAGAGGGCGCGGAGCAGGGCATCCACTTCCTCGACGTCGGCGTCTCAGGCGGGGTCTGGGGTCTGGACGAAGGGTTCTGCCTGATGGCGGGGGGTACGGAAGAGCCGATCCGGCTGCTGGAGCCGGCCTTCCAGTCGCTCGCTCCCGAGGACGGCTGGGCGCACGTCGGCCCTCCCGGCGCGGGGCACTTCGTGAAGATGGTCCACAACGGGATCGAGTACGGCCTCATGCAGGCCTACGCCGAGGGGTTCGAGATCATGCACGCTTCCGAGTTCGACGTCGATCTCGAGCAGATCGCCGGGATCTGGCGCTACGGGTCGGTCGTTCGCTCGTGGTTGCTCGAGCTCCTGCGCGCTTCCTTCGAGACGCACGGCGCCGATCTGGCCGACATCGCCGGCTATGTCGACGATTCGGGCGAGGGCCGCTGGTCGGTCCTCGAGGCGATCAACGAGGACGTGCCCGCACCCGTAATCACCCTGGCGCTTTTTGCGCGCTTCGCCTCACGCCAGGACGAGTCGTTCGCGGCCAAGATCAATGCGGCCCTGCGGGAGCAGTTCGGCGGTCACGCCGTCAAAGCGGAGTCCACGTCTCGATGACCGAGCTGGTCGAGAATCCGCTGCTCGTCGGTCTCGGCCCCCAGCGGACGCCCTCGCCCTGCGCCTTAGTCGTCTTCGGCGCCTCCGGCGACCTCACCCGCCGCAAGATCTTCCCGGCCCTGTATTCGCTCGCCTACAGGCGGCTGCTCCCTGAACGGTTTGCCGTTGTCGGCGCGGCCCGGTCCGACTGGACGGACGACGAGTTCCGCGACCGGATGGAGCACGCGGTACGCGAGTTCGGCCACGACGACTTCGAGCAAGAGGTCTGGGACTGGCTCGCCGAGGCAACGCACTACATCCCCATGGATTTCGCCGACGAGAGCGGCCAGGACCGGCTCGTCGTGCTCCTGAAGCAGCTCGACGAGGAACGCGGCACACGGGGAAACCGCGTCTACTACCTGGCCGTCCCGCCGGCGGTGATGGATCCGATCGTCGAGGGGTGCGGCCAGCGGCGCGAAACGGACGGTTGGACGCGGCTCATCGTCGAGAAGCCGTTCGGGCACGACCTCGCCTCTGCGCGTGAGCTGACGGAGAAAATCAGCCGCTACTTCACCGAGGAAGAGGTCTTCCGGATCGACCACTATCTCGGCAAGGAGACGGTTCAGAACATGCTCGCGCTGCGGTTCGCGAACGGGATCTTCGAACCGATCTGGAACCGCCAGTTCATCGACCACATCCAGATCACCGTTGCCGAGTCGCTGGGCATCGAGGGTCGCGCCGCCTTCTACGAGCAGGCCGGCGCGATCCGCGACATCTTCCAGAACCACATGCTCCAGCTCGTCGCCTTGACTGCGATGGAGCCGCCGATCGACTTCACCGCCGATTCGGTGCGGAACGAGAAGGTGAAAGTGCTGAAGGCGATGCACACACCGGGGCCGAAGCACATCGTCCGCGGGCAGTACGGGCCGGGCTACGTCGAGGGGAAGGAGGTGCCCGGCTACCGCGAGGAGGAAGGCGTTGCGCCGAACTCGACGACCGAGACTCTTGTCGCGGGCAAGCTCTTCGTCGACAACTGGCGCTGGGCCGATACGCCGTTCTACGTGCGGACCGGGAAGCGGCTTCCCCGCCGCGAGACGACGATCGGCATTCAGTTCAAGCGCGCGCCGCATCCGCCCTTCGAGGAGGCCGCGACCGAGGAGCTCCGGCCGAATCTCCTGCTCGTGCACGTCCAGCCCGACGAGGGCGTCTCGCTTGCGATTGGCGCGAAGGTTCCGGGGCAAGGCATGAGGATCCGCACGGTCCACATGGACTTCATGTACGGCGGCGCCTTCCGGACCGACCTGCCCGAGGCCTACGAGCGCCTCCTGCTCGACGCCATGCTCGGCGATCAAACCCTTTTCACGCGCTCGGACGAGGTCGAGGAGCAGTGGGCGCTCGTCGACGCGATCGTCGCCGCCTGGAAGCGTGACCGGCCGGCCTTCCCCAATTACGCCGCCGGCACGTGGGGGCCGCCGAGCGCCGAGGATCTGATGCGTCGAGACGGCAGGGAGTGGCTCCGGCAATGAGCGCCACGCACGTCCATGCCGAGGAATGGACGGGCGAGGATGTCGACATCGGCGATGTCGAGCGCGCGCTGAGCGACTTGCGAAGCCGATCCGCGCACGAGACCGAAGGCCCCGATCTGCGGACGAGCGTCATGACGCATCTCGCCTGGGTGCCGGAAGAATGGCGCGAGGCGGCGGTCGAGACTCTCGCGGGCCTTGGCGAGCACCACCCTTCGCGCGTGATCCTGCTCTTTCCCGAGCCCAGGGGCCCGGACAGCATCGACGCGAAGGTGTCGGTGCTCGCCTTCCCACTCGGCGCCCAGCGGAGGCACATCGCGGCCGAGGTGATCGAGTTGCGCGTTCGGGGCCGCTTGACCAGGGCGCCGGCGAGCATCGTCATTCCCCTGCTCGTCTCCGGCTTGCCCGTCTTCCTGCGCTGGCGCGGCCGCCCCCTGTTCGGCGCGCCGGAGGCCGAGCAGCTGCTCGACGTCTGCGATCGCTTCGTCGTCGACTCGCGCGAATGGCCGGACGTGCCTGGCGCCTACAGCGAGCTGCCCTTCGACCGGGCGGCCTGCTCCGACATCGCCTGGCGGCGCACCGAGCCCTGGCGCCGCGCGCTGGCAGGGCTGTGGCCCGGAATCGACGAGGCCCGCGAGCTGCACGTGCGAGGCCCGATCGCCGAGGCCTCGCTTTTGGTGGGCTGGTTGCGCTCGCGCCTCGACCGCGCCCTTGACCTGGCGCATGAGCGGGCGGAGGAGCTGGACGACGTTGCCGTTGACGGAGACCCGTGCCCGGCGCCGCGCCGACAGCAGAGTGCGAGCGATCTGCTCTCCGCCGAGCTCGACGAGTTCGGCCGCGACCCCGTCTACGAAGCGGCCGCCTTGGCGGCTAGCGACTGACGATCTCGGAAACCGAGGCGTGCAGCTCGTGCTCCAAGAGCGCTCCCACCGCCAGCACGAGCGCATCTCCTTCTGCGGGCGCAGCCAGCTGCACCGAGGCAGCGAGGCCGTCCTCGGCCGGCCCCGCCGGCAGCGCCAGCGCCGGCCACCCCAGGGCGTTGAAGGGGTACGTGAGGCGGATCGTTCGCACCCGGATCTCGAGGTCGTCGACGGGCAGCTTGGGCGCCACGAACCCGAGGGTCGGCGTCAGCACGAGATCGACCCCCTCGACGGCCTGCTGCGCACGTTCCCTGTAGTCGGCCCGGATTCGTAGCCCCCGCTCGTACTCGGCGTCCGTGACTGCGAGACAAAGCTCGATCTTCGTGCGCACGTTCTCCCCGTAGGAGTCCGCAAACTCGGCGAAGAGCTCGCGGTGGACGTCGGCGACTTCCCGCATGAAGACAGGTCCGATCTCCTCGGCCAGCGGGAAGTCGAGCTCTCGCCGTCGCGGAAAGAGCTCCGCCGCTGCCTGCACACGCGCGCGCACGAGTGGGTCGGCGAGCTCGAGCCAGGCGACGCCGACCTCGACCTCCTCCAGCGACTCCAGGGGAGCCGGCTCGAACCCATCAGCGAGCACCTGCAGCATCTCTGTACACGCAGGCACTGTTCGAGCCATGGGTCCGACGTGGTCGAAGCTCGGCGCCAGCGGGAAGACACCCTCGAGAGAGACGAGTCCGAAGCTCGGCTTGAAGCCGACGATTCCACAGCAGGCGGCTGGGATCCGGATCGAGCCCCCGGAGTCAGTGCCGAGCGCGGCGTCGGCCACCCCCGCCGCGAGCGCGGCCGCCGAGCCTCCGCTCGAACCGCCCGCCATCCGCCCGGGGAAGGCGGGGTTGGGCACGGTTCCGAAGTGCGGGTTCGCCGACGTGATGCCGTACGCGAACTCGTGCAGGTTCGTCTTGCCGACATTCGCGTAGCCGGCGGCCTCGAGGCGGCCGACCGCCTCGGCGGTTCGGTCCGGCACGTGCTCGGCGTAGACGATCGAGCCGTAGGTCGTCGTCAGGCCGGCTGTGTCGAAGAGGTCCTTCACCGCGAGCCGGATGCCCGTCGCGGGCTGCTCCGGTTTCGCTAGGAAGATCCCGCTACGCTCGGCGCCCATAAGAGTTCACGACTGTAACTGGATGCAGCTGGAGGACTATCTCCAGCGCGACGACCGCGTCGTGCTGCCGATCGCGTCGACCGAGCAGCACGCCTACCTCTCGCTCGGGACCGACAACATCCTCGCCGAGCGAGTCTCGGTCGAGGCCGCTGAACCGCTTGGAGTTCCCGTCCTGCCGGTGTTGCCTTACGGGATCACGCCGCGCTTCGCCGCCTATCCCGGCAGCCCGACGCTGCGGGTCGAGACCTTCATCGCCGTCGTCACCGACCTGCTCGACTCGCTGAGTGGTCAGGGGTTCCGCCGCATTCTCATCGTCAACGGCCACGGCGGGAACACACCGGCACGGTCGGCCGCCTCACAGTGGGGCGCGCAGCACATCGATGCGCGCGTCCGCTACCACGACTGGTGGGACAGCCCGCGCGTGATGGAGGTCGTCCGCGAGATCGATCCCGAAGGCTCGCACGCATCGTGGATGGAGAACTTCCCGTGGACGCGGCTGCCCGGGGTCGAGCTTCCGAGCGAGCCGAAGCCGCCCGTGGAGGCTTCGGTCCACGATCCAGTCGAGTTCCGCAGGATCGTCGGGGACGGCTCCTTCGGCGGGGCTTATCAGCACTCGGACGAGGAGATGCTGCGCATCTGGCAGGCGGGGGTCGAGGAGGTGCGCGAGCTGCTCGAAAACGGCTGGGATTGAACAGGCTTAGTCGAGCGCGAGGTAGACGAGCGCGACCCCGATCGTTCCCGCGAACAGCAGCAGGAAGATCGCGAAGAGGCCGAGTCCGAAGAGCACGTTGCTCCGCTCCTCCTCATAGGTCGCCTCACGGGGAAGGTGCTCCGACTGCGGCCGGTAGGGCTCGGGGATTTGCTCGGTCATGCGAGCACCGCGTCAAGGGCCATGGCGACGAAGAGCAGCGCGAGGTACGCCAGCGAGTAGTGGAAGAGCAATCGCGCGCGCGCGGGCGTTCGTTCGCGCCGCAATCGCCAAGCGAGCCAGAGGAAGGCGACGCCGAGCGCGGCCGCCGAGACGAGGTAGACGAGACCGAACATTCCCCAGAGGGCCGGGGCGAGCGTAAAGACGACGAGCGCCGCTGTGTAGAGCACGATCTGGCGCGCGGTCTCGTCCTCGCCGCGTACGACGGGCAGCATCGGCACCCCCGCGGCCGCGTAATCCCGCTTGATGAGCAGCGCGAGCGCCCAGAAGTGCGGCGGCGTCCAGAGGAAGACGACGGCGAAGAGGACGAGCGCGGGCAGGGTCAGGTTTCCGGTCGCGGCCGCCCAGCCGACGAGCGGAGGCACCGCTCCCGCCGCACCGCCGATGACGATGTTCTGCGGAGTCGACCGTTTCAGCAGCCGCGTGTAGACGAGCACGTAGAAGAGGTTCCCGACGAGTGCGAGCTGGGCGGTCAGCGGGTTGACGACGCCGGCGAGCAGGGCGAACGAGAGCGCCGATAGCGCAAGCCCGAACTCGAGCGCATAGGGCGCCGGAATGCGCCCTGCCGCGACCGGACGCGAGCGCGTGCGTTTCCCCATCAGCCGGTCGATGTCGGCATCGAGGACGTGGTTGAGGGCGCTCGCTCCTCCGCAGGCAAGAGCAAGTCCGGCCATCGTCGCCATGATCAGCCCTGGCCCTGGCAGTCCTCGCGCGCCCACGAGCATCCCGCAGAAGCCGGTCAGAAGCAGCAGGGTCATGATCCGCGGCTTCGTCAGCGTCAGGTAGTCGCGCGGAGCGCCGGCCGGGACCGACTCGCCTTTGAAGGTCAGAGCAGCGACGATGACGGAGGCCGAGAAGGCAACGGCCGCGAGGGCAAGGTGGAGACCTGGAGCCGTAACGGCGGCCGCGAGGCCGAAGAGGACAAGGGCGGCCACCGCCGGAGCGAGCAGCCTGCGGTACGTGACCCACGCGGCCGCAGCGACCGCGGCGAGCGGAGGCAGCGCGAGCGCGGCCAGTATCCGGTGGCCTGCGCCGAGCCCGACCGCGCCGGAGACGACCGCGAGCAGCGTCGCTGCGCCGCCGCCGAGCGCCGTCAGGCGCAGCCAGGGACTCGGCCTCATACGCGCCGCTCCCAGATCCGCCGGCGCAGGTCTCGCAGAGGTCGCGCGCTCGTCACGTAAGGAACCTTGTCGAAATTGTGCGGAGGAGGCGGCGAGGTCGTGTACCACTCGAGCGTGTCGCCGAGCCAAGGATCGTTCCCGGCCCGTGTGCCCGCCCGCTTGCGCGTCCAGAGCACGTTGCCGACGAAGACGAGGATCCCAGCGGCCATCACGAACGCGCCGACGGTCGAGATCGTGTTGTAGACCTCCCAGGCGCCGCCCTGGTCATACGTGTAGATCCGCCGCGGCATGCCGAGCAAACCGAGCATGTGCTGCGGGAAGAACGCGAGGTTGAAGCCGATGAAGAGCAGCCAGAAGTGCCACTTCCCGAGCTTCTCGTCCAGCAGACGTCCGAAGATCTTGGGCCACCAGTAGTAGAGCCCGGCGAAGATCCCGAACATCGAGCCGCCGAAGAGCACGTAGTGCAGGTGGGCGACCACGAAGTACGAGTCCTGAGCCTGCCAGTCGAAGGGGAACGTAGCGAGGAAGATCCCGGAAAGTCCGCCGATCGTGAAGAGCGCGATGAAGCCCAGCGCGAACAGCATCGGGGTGTCGAAGATCAGGTTGCCGCGCCAGGTCGTCGCCAGCCAGTTCAGGATCTTCACGCCGGTGGGGACGGCGATGATCATCGACGAGATCATGAAGAAGCCGAGGAGCGGCGTGGCCAGCCCGACGGTAAACATGTGGTGCGCCCACACGAGCAGCGAGTAGAAGCCGATCGCCACCGTCGAGAAGACGATCGCCGTGTAGCCGAAGATCGGCTTGCGGGAGAAGACGGGGATCACCTCCGAGATGATCCCCATCACGGGCAGGATCATCACGTAGACCTCGGGGTGCCCGAAGAACCAGAAGACGTGCTGCCACAGCACGGCGTTCCCCCCGGCCGAGGGGTCGAAGAAGTTCGTGCCCGTGTGGCGGTCGAGGAGCAGGAGGGTGAGTCCGGCCGAGAGCGCAGGCAGCACGACGATCAGCAGCGCTGCATAGACGTCGATCGACCACACGAACAGCGGGACCCGCATCCAGGTCATCCCCGGGGCGCGCAGCCGGTGGATGGTGACGACGAAGTTGATGGCGCCGAGCAGCGAGGAGATCGAGAGGATGTGGAGCGAGAGGATGAGGAAGTCGACCCCGTCGCCTCCAAGCCGCTCCGAGAGCGGCGCGTAGATCGTCCAGCCGGTCTTGGGAGCACCGCCGGACGCGAAGAAGCTCGAGAAGAGGGTGAGGCCGCCGAAGAGGAAGAGCCAGTAGGAGAGCGCGTTCAGGCGCGGGAAGGCGACGTCGCGCGCGCCGATCATCAGCGGGACGAGAAAGTTCCCGAAGCCGGCCAGGATGGGGACGACGACGAGGAAGACCATCGCGGTCCCGTGCAGCGTGAAGACCTCGCTGTAGGAGTCGCGCGTGAGGAAGTGCTCGTTCGGCTGCGCGAGTTGGGTGCGCATGAGCAACGACAGGACGCCGCCTGCACCGAAGAAGACGAGGCAGGTGACGAGATAGAGGATCCCGATCCGCTTGTGGTCGACGGTCGTGATCCAGCTCGTCACCAGGCCCCGATGCCACGGAAGCGGATAGGCGGGGGTCTCTGCCCTAACCGCCACTCGCGAACCTCTGCTTGACGTACTCGGCGAGTGCGTTCAGCTGCCGCTCGTTCCACCCGCGGCCGACCGGGGGCATCGCGTTCTTCCCGTTCCGGAGCAGCTGAATGAGCCGGTCGCGCTGCGCCAGGGTTGCGTTGCCTTGGAGAGGCGGCCCGATCAGGCCCTTGCCGCTGAGCCCGTGGCAGGGACCGCACGCGCCCTCGAATGTCTGCTTTCCGAGCTCCGCGCCCGCCGTCAGCTGGGCGGAAACCCACCTTTCATACTCGGCCTCCGGCACTGCTCGGACGCTGGCGACCATGAGCGCGTGCTGGACGCCGCAGAACTCGGCGCATTGCCCTTTGTAGGTGCCCGGATCGTTCGCGAGGAACCAGGTTCGGTTCGTCTTGCCCGGGATCGCGTCCGTCTTGCCGGCGAGCGCCGGGACCCACCAGCTGTGGGCGACGTCGTTTGCCGGCGCGGTGATCTCGAGCTCGATGGGCCTTCCGGCCGGGACGCGGAGCTCGTTCACCGAGACCGCTCCATTCGGGTAGGTGTAGCGCCAGTAGAACTGGCGCCCCTCGACCTTCACGGTCATCTTCGGGCCCGCCGCGCCGGCTGAGGGCACGTTCTTGATGCCGCCGAGCTTGTAGAAGACGACGCTGATGATCGCGGCGACGATGAGAACGGGAATCGCCGTCCAGATCAGTTCCAGCCGCTGGTGCCCGCGGATCTGCGGGCCCTCGACGTCACGCCTGCGATCGGGGCTTCGGAAACGGAAGACGAACAGGAGGAGGGCACCCTCGACCAGCACGAAGATTCCGCCGGTAATCGAGAGCAGGACCCAGTGCAGATCCCTGATTCCCTCCGCGTTCGGCGAGCGCGCCGGAGGAGCGATGCCGCCGTTGCCGGCGACGGCGCTCCCCGCAAAGACGAGCGTCAGCGCTAGGAGGCTCAGCGAAGCGACAAGGAGCTTCCGGCGCAAGGCGCTGGCATTCTATGAAGGTGCCTCCGGGAGGGCCACATTGAGCCGGGTGTCGCATGCTTGAGCAGGCGCGGGTCACCCTTCCCGCTGAGGTCACGGAGCCGTTCGAGGTCTACCTGAACGGCGTCCGGCAACAACCCGGAAGTGACTTCGAGGTCGAGGACGGAGCGCTCGTCTTCGAGCGTCGCCTCGCCCACGAGGGGAGGCTCGGCTTCTGGCGCTGGCTCTCCCTCTTCCTGGGCGTCGCGGGCACGTACCGGCAGAACGACAGCGTGGATGTCGTTTACCAGTCGGGCGGGCGCCGCGTGGTCGCGAGCGGGCTGCCTATCGAATCGTCAGGAACTCGTTCGCCGAGCTGACGGAGAGGCCGGGCGTCGTGCCGCCGCCGATCACGTAGACACGGTGGCCGACCGCGACGACGCCCAGCCCGTGCCGGGGTGTCGGCAGATTCGGAAGCTTGCTCCACCGGCGGCGCCTGACGTCGAAGCGATAGACAGTGCGGATCGTCCCGGGCGGCGACTCCCCGCCGACCGACACGACCGAGTGGCCGACGCCTGCCGCCCCGGTCCCGCCGCGCTTGCCGGGAAGCCGCGGCAGCCGCTTCCACTTGCCGGTCTGTGGGTTGTAGACCTCGAGCAGTGCGAGATTGGTGTCGAATCCGGCTGTGCGTCCGCCGAGGGCGTAGACACGCCCGCCGAGCGCGGTCACGCCGAGATGCTCGCGCGGCGTCGGCCCTCGGCGCGTAGCCCAGCGATTGCGGGCGATGTCGTAGACGAGCGTCGACCTCGCCAGCCGGAGCGCCAGACTCGGCTGGGCGCTCATCGACGAGGCCACGCCGCCGACGACGTACAGCTTTCCGTTCGCGACCGCCGCTCCGCCCGCGGCGCGCTGCTCGGGCATCGGCGCCAGCCTCGTCCAGGAGCCGCCAGAATACGCGAAGAGCCTCGACAGGGGTGACCTTCCGGGCCCGTAACCGCCGACGACGTAGAGCTTGCCCCGGTAGCCGGCCGCCATCGCGTGGTCGACGGGCAGCGGCAGGTCGGGCACCCGGCGCCAGCTGCCCCCGGCGGGCGAGTACGCGTCGACTCGCGGCGACCTCTGTCCGTCGGCGGTGAAGCCCCCGACGACGTAGATCTGCCTGCCTACGAGCGCGGCCGCCACTTCCCCGCGCGGGACCGGCAGCGGGGCGCCTCGTCCCCACGTCGGCAATCCTGCGCCGCCGGTGAGAGCGATCGTGCCGAGCATGATCGTGACGACGCGCATGCGCGGCACGAAGGGTAGAGCCGGGCGAACCCCGCGGCGTTTGCCGGCTGCAATGCCGCAATTGCCTTCGCCGGCAAGAAGCCGTCACCCGGCTCGTCTCAATAGATGCCGTCCGAGCCTGATTCCTGCGGTCAGCTCAGTAACGTTCGGCGGTCGAGCAGGACGGTGCGGAGTGAGCTTGTCGTTTACGAGCGTGCTCGTCGTGGCGGCAATCGCGTTTCTGGCGCCGCTCCTTCTCGGCCTCCTGCCCCGCGCGCCGCTGCCCGCCGTCGTGCTCGAGCTCGTGGGCGGGATCCTCGTCGGCCCCTCGGTGCTCGGCTGGGCGGAGGTGGACTCGCCGGTGCGGACGCCGTCGCTGCTCGGCCTCGCGTTCTTGCTCCTGCTTGCCGGGCTCGAGGTCGACTTTGACCGTCTGCGGGGCCGCCTGCTCGGAGTCGCTGCGCTCGGTTTCGTCCTCTCCTTCGCGCTCGCGCTTGCCGCCGCTTTCGCCTTCCATGCTGCCGGCTTCGCCAAGTCTCCGCTCCTGCTCGCGATCATGCTCTCGGCGACCTCGCTGGGGGTCGTCATCCCAGTCCTGAAGGACGCTGGGGAGAGCGGATCTCAACTCGGACAGCTCGTGCTCGCCGGGGCGACGATTGCGGACGTGGCGACGATCGTCCTCCTGTCGCTCTTCTTCTCGGCCGAGTCCGGCAGCACCGCAGCGCGCGCGATCCTGCTCGGCCTCTTCGCTGTCTTCGCAGCGGCCGTCGGGCTTGCCATCCTCGGCGCCGAGCGCTCTCGGCGGCTGACCGACATGCTCGTCCGTCTCCAGGACACGACGGCCCAGATCCGCGTGCGCGGTGCCTTCCTCCTGCTGGCCGCCTTCGTCGTCCTTGCCGACCGCTTCGGCATCGAATCGATCCTCGGCGCCTTCATCGCCGGCGCCGTCCTCAAGTTGGTCGACCGCGACCGGATGATGACGCACCCCTTCTTCCACCGGAAGCTGGAGGCCGCTGGCTACGGGGTCTTCGTGCCGTTCTTCTTCGTCACTGCGGGCCTGCAGCTCGACATCGACGCGCTCGGCAACGGTTCGACCCTCGCGCGGGTGCCGCTCTTCGTCGCGGCCCTACTCGCCGTGCGCGCCCTACCTGCTGTCACTTACAGAGGAAGCGTCGAGACACCTGCCGTCGTCGCGGCGGGTCTGCTCCAGGCAACCACGCTCGGCTTCCTCGTCGTCGCGGGGCGAATCGGAATGGACCTCGGCCTCCTGAGCGAAGCGAACGGGGCGGCGCTCGTCGCCGCCGGCCTCGTCTCGGTGCTGATCTTCCCGTCGGCCGCGCTGAGCGTCCTGCGCGGCCGGATGGCAACGGCGCGAATGGCGCCTGCCGCAGACATTCAGGAGTGCCGCAGCCGCTCGATCCCTGCCGCTGCCCGCTCGAGAGCGTCTTCGTCGAAGCAGAACGGCACGGAATTCGGTATCTCGTGGATGGGCCCGTCGAGCGAGTCCGAGCCGGCGGCGCCGTTGAGCGCGTAGCGAATGGGGATCTCGTGGCAGACGACGAGCACCGAGGAGTGCTTCGTCTCCAGGAGGCGTCGGTACGCGAGGGCGTAGCGATCAGCCGCCGCGTCGAGGCTCTCTCCTCCGGGAAAGGCTTCGTGTCGCGCGTGGTGCGCCTTCCAGGCACGGTAATCCGCGACCGCCAAACCTTCGAGCTCTCCGATTGCGACGTCATCGAAGAGCGGCTCCGTCTCCACTCGCACGTCGCGGCCGGCCACGACGATCTCAGCCGTCAGTCGCGTCCGCGGGAAACGGGTGTGAATACACACGTCCAGCGGCAGGTTTGCGAGCTGGGCGCCGAGGAGGCGAGCCTCTTTCCTGCCCTGCTCGGTGAGTGGCACGTCGAGCGCCGGATCGCCGGTCACCCGCTGCTCGAGGTTCAGCGTCGACTGAGCGTGGCGTGCGAGGACGAAGAGCCGCATGGCGGCCGGCGGGTCAGCTCTTCCAGTCGCGGAAGACGCCGAGCAGCGCGGCCCCAGCCTCGGGGCTGACGTCCTCGGGCGTGAGCCGGCCGACGAGCTCGATCGTCGCTCGCATCTGCTCCACGTACGCGGTGCACCCGCGACACGGCTCCAGATGCGCCTCGAAGCGGGCGCTCTGCTCGGCCGAGAGCGCACCCTCGAGGTAGTCGGTCACGAGCTCGACGAGCTCCTGGCAACTCAGCCGCTCAACAGTTTCCGTCACTGATCCTCCGAGAGGTACTCCTCCAGCGCGCGCCTCACCTTGGAGCGGGCGCGGTGCAGGAGCACTCTCTGATTGGTCTCGGTGAGCTCGAGGGCGTTACAGACTTCCTCGCCGCTCCAGCCCTGGACGTCGCGAAGTGTGATCACGGCGCGCTGCGCCGCCGGCAAGCGTTCGATCGCCTCGTCGATCACGCGCTGCGTCTCCTCTCCCAGGAGCCGCTCCTCGGGCCACTGCGTCGGCGGCGCGGCCCAGTGTCCGGGCCAGCGCGGGTGCTCCGGATCCAGGAAGCGGTCGGCGTCGACCGCCGATTCCGGGACGCCCTCCGGGTTCCGCAGCGCCGAGAAGGGAATCGTCCGCCCCTCGCGCTCGGCGCGAGTCTTTGCCCGGTTGGCGAGGATGCGAAAGATCCACGTCTTCAGCGAGGAGCGCCCCTCGAAGCGGTCGATCCCGTTCAGAACCGCGAGCCACGTCTCCTGGACGACCTCCTCGGCGATGGCACGGCTCGAGACGTAGATCTGCGCCACACGCACGAGCGCTGCCTGGTACATGCGGATCAGCTCCTCGAAGGCACGCTCGTCGCCGCCCCGCAGGGCTTCGATCAGTTGCAGCTCCTCGAGTTGGACGGCGTGCTCCACGACTCGACTGTAACGAGTCTCAACTGGTAGAGACTGAGGCGGCATGAAGGCGATAGCCGTCCATCCGGGCAGGCCGATGTCGATCCACCTTGCCGACCTTCCCGAGCCTTCCGTCGACGACGTGCCGGGCCGGCGCGGCGTCCTCGTCGAGGTGCTGCGGGTCGGGGTCGACGGAACGGACAAGGAGATCAACGAGGCGCAATACGGCATGGCGCCCCCCGGAGACGACTTCCTCGTCATCGGGCACGAGAACTTCGGGCGCGTGCTCGAGGTGGGGCCGAACGTCCCGAGCACGATCGAGCCGGGAGGGCTCGTCGTCTCCACTGTGCGCCGGCCGGGCCACTCGATCTACGACGAGATCGGGCTTCAGGATATGACGACGGACGACACGTACTACGAACGCGGCATCAACCTCCTGCACGGCTATCTCGCCGAGCGCTATGTCGAGGACAGCGCGTACGTCGTACCCCTGCCCGAAACCCTGCGCGAGGTCGGAGTCCTGCTCGAGCCGACGACCGTGGCCGAGAAGGGAATCAACCAAGCGTACGAGATCCAGCGGCGACTGCGGGTCTGGCAGCCCCGGCGGGCGGCGGTACTCGGTTCGGGGACGATCGGCCTGCTTGCCGCGCTCGCGCTCCGTCTGCGTGGACTCGAGGTCATCTGCTACTCGCTCCCGAGAGGGCCGTATTTGAACAGCGACCTGATCGAGGAGCTCGGCGGGACCTATGTCTCATCGCAGGACATGTCTCTTTCCGATGTGGCCGAGAGGCACGGCCCCTTCGACGTCATGTTCGAGGCGACCGGCTTCAGCCCGCTCGTCTTCGAGGCGGCGGCGGCGCTCGGCAAGAACGGCGTGCTCGTGCTCGCCAGCGTCACCGGCGGCGACCGCAGGGCTGAGGTGCCCGCCGACAGGATCAACCAGGGCTTCGTGCTCGGAAACAAGGTGATGGTCGGAACGGTGAACGCCTCCCGCGAGGACTTCGAACGCGGCGTCACTGACCTGATCAAGGCCGAGGCGATCTACCCGGGCTGGCTCGGCAAGCTCCTGACGACTCCGGTCCGCGGGCTCGACCGTTACGAGGAGATGATCGAGCACCTCGCGCAGGCCGACGGGATCAAGGTCTACGTGGAGGTGAAGGGAAGCACATGAGCCCAGAGCGATACCCGCCGATCTCCGACTACGCACTCATTTCCGATTGTCACTCGGGCGCGCTGGTTTCGAAGGACGGCTCGATCGATTGGTGCTCGTTCCACCGCTTCCAGGCCCCGCCTGTGTTCGCCCGCCTGCTCGACTGGGGCAAGGGTGGCTTCTTCCGGATCGCCCCGACCGATGACTACGCGACGACGCGGCGCTATCTCCCGAGGACGAACGTCTTGGAGATGCGCTTCCAGACCGAGAACGGAGTGTTGGTCCTCACCGACTGCTTCGTTCTCCACCTCGGTGAAGGTCATCCTGAGCATCGCCTGATCCGGCACGTCCGCTGCGAGGAGGGCGAGGTCGCCGTGAAGGCGAAGTTCGAGCCGCGATTCGACTACGGGATCACTGAGCCTCGCGTCGAGCAGCTCGAGGACGACCTCGCCATTGCTTACGGCGGGCCCGACGCGCTCGTGCTCCAATCAGATCTGCCGATCGCCACCGCGGACGTCTCCGCCTGCGCGGTCGCCGGCACCCTGAAGGAGGGTGAGGACGCCTACGTCGTCCTCACCTGGCAGCTTCCGCACGAGCTCGATCCCGAGCGGCTTTCGCACCGCCAGATCCGGAAGGAGCTGGAGTCGACCGTCCGCTCGTGGGAGGAGTGGTCCGATCTGTGCAGCTACCAAGGGCCTTACCGTGAGCAGGTGATCCGGAGCGCGCTCGTGCTGAAGGCGCTCACGAACGGGCCCACGGGGGCGATCATCGCTGCGGCGACGACATCGCTTCCGGAGGAGATCGGCGGCGAGCGCAACTGGGACTACCGCTTCTCGTGGCTGCGCGACTCGGCCCTGACGCTGAACGCGCTCTTCGCTCTTGGCTATTCGCAGGAGGCCCACGACTACATGGCCTGGCTCCGCCGGACTACCGCTGGCCGGGCGAAGGCTCTGCAGATCATGTACGGCGTCGGCGGCGAGCGGTACCTGCCGGAGATCGAGCTCGACCATCTCGAGGGCTACCGCGGCTCACGGCCGGTACGAATCGGTAACGGCGCCGCGTCGCAGTTCCAGCTCGACACGTTCGGGGAGCTGCTGGACACGGCCTGGCTCTACCGCCAGCGGGGTGGCGAGATCGACGAGGTCTTCTGGGAGTTCCTGACGCGTGTCGGGGGCGCTGTCACGGAGAAGTGGTCCGAGCCCGACCAGGGCATCTGGGAGATCCGCGGCGAGCCTCGGCACTTCGTCTATTCGAAGGTGATGGCCTGGGTCGCGCTCGATCGGCTGCTGAAGCTGGCCGAGGCCGACGGGCGCGAGGGCGACCTCGAAGGCTGGCGCGCGGCGCGGGACGAGATCCAGGAGCAGGTCGAGCGTGACGGAGTCGATCCGGAGAGCGGGGGTTTCACGCAGTCCTTCGGCGACGGCGGCAAGCTCGACGCCTCGAACCTCATGATCCCCATCGTCGGCTTCGTCGAGCACACCGACCCGCGGGCGCGGGCGACAGTCGAAAGGATCGTCGCCGAGCTCTCCGCAGACGGATTCGTCTACCGCTACGTCACCGACGGCGTCGACGGGCTCTCCGGGGACGAGGCGACGTTCGCCATCTGCTCGTTCTGGCTCGTTGAGTGCCTCGCGCGGGCGGGCGAGACCGAGCGGGCGCGCGAGCTCTACGAGCGGCTGCTCTCGTTCTGCAACGACGTGGGGCTGCTGGCGGAGGAGATCGACCCGCACTCGGGCGAAATGCTCGGCAACTTTCCCCAAGCGTTCTCGCACCTCGGCATCATCCTGGCCGCGATCGCGCTCGACATGCCCGAAAAATCGATGACGACGATGGAGAGCGCAGAGGGGGTCAGACCCCGATGAAAGGTGTGACAGTTCTCAAGGACGCTGAGAGGAACCAGCGTTATGTGTAACGGCAGGCGTCCGCGCGAGTCGATTCGGGATGACGAGGAGAAGGAGGTTCTTGGATGGACCGCTATGACCTGATCGTGCTCGGGGCAGGCTCGGCGGCGCGCGACGGCGCGGCGAAGGCGATGAAGAAGTACGAGGCCAAGGTCGCACTCGTCGAGAGCGCCCGCTGGGGCGGGAGCTGTCCGAACGTGGCCTGCAAGCCAACGAAGGCCTACCTCGTCGTCGCGGAGCTGATGCGCGACATCAACCAGATCGCCGGCAAGCTCGGGATCGAGGTCGGGCCGGCGCGAATCGACATGGCGCGCGTCAAGGCGCGCAAGGACTCGCTCAAGAAGCCGCAACCGAAGTGGGTCGAGGACCTGAACGGCGCCGGCTTCGACACCTACGAAGGCGAGGCGACTCTGCTCGACGCCCGCACGGTTCGAGTCAGCGACGAAGAGCTTTCCGCAGAGCGCATCCTGATCGCGACCGGCTCGCGCACGGCAGTGCCGCCGATCGAGGGGCTCGACGACATCGACTGGATCGACCACGTGTCCGCGCTCGAGCTGACGGAGCTGCCTGAGTCGCTACTCATCCTTGGTGCCGGGCCCGTCGGACTCGAGTTCGCACAGATCTTCGCGCGCTTCGGCTCGCAGGTGACGGTCGTCCAGGGCGCGGACCGCATCTCCCCGCGCTCGGACCGGCAGGCAGCGGAGGAGCTGCACGCCGTGCTCGAGGAGGATGGGATCGAGATCCTCCTCTCGTCGACGGTGAAGAGCGTCCACCGCGACGGCAACCAGGTGGTGGCGATTGTCGGCCCGCGCGAGCGTGAAGCCGAGGACTCCCGCGAGCTCCTGGTCACGCACGTCCTGCTGGCGTCGGGCCGGGCGCCGAACGTGGAGGCGCTGAGGCTGGAGGAGATCGGCATCGAACGCGACCGCGCCGGGATCGTCATCGACGAGCACATGCGCACGTCGGTTGAGGGCATCTGGGCCGCGGGCGACGTCACCGGCAGGTACCAGTTCACCCCCATCGCCCAGTACCAGGCGCGCCTCGCGGTCGACGACATGTTCGGCGGCGACGCTCAGCCCGCGGACTACTCGGTCCTACCGACGGCGATTTTCACCGAGCCCGAGCTGGCCGGGGTCGGGCTCACCGAGCAGGAGGCGCGGGACCAAGGGCTCGAATACGAAGCGGTCGTGCACGAGCTGAAGCACGTCCAGCGCTCCTCGTACAAGGAGCAGAAGCGCGGTCTCTACAAGGTGCTCTTCGATCCTGGTTCACGCCGTGTGCTCGGGCTTCACGTCGTGGCGCCGAACGGCGGCGACATCGTCCAGGGCTTGTCCCTCGGGCTCAGGCTCGACGCGACGATCGACGACCTCGCGGCGATGCACCACGTGTTCCCGACCTTCGGCGAAGGGGTGAAAGCCGCGGCCGAGCAGGCCATGCCCGAGGTCGTCGGAATGGCCGAGGTCACGGCGTAACGTGACAACGTTTCGGCAGACTGTTGAGTGATGACAAAAATCCAGAAAACAGAGCAGGAGTGGCGCGCCGAGCTGACGCCCGAGCAGTACAACGTGCTGCGCGAGAAGGGGACGGAGCGGCCGTTCACCGGTGAGTACGACCACGTCTTCGAGCCCGGCACCTATCACTGCGCCGGCTGCGGAACCGAGCTCTTCGTCTCGGAGACGAAGTACGACTCGGGCTGCGGCTGGCCGGCCTTCTATGCGCCGGCGAGCGAGGAAGCGATCGACGAGGAGACCGACTCGACGTTCGGGATGGTGCGCACGGAAGTTCTGTGCGCGAGCTGCGGCGGCCATCTCGGCCACGTCTTCCCGGATGGGCCGCAACCGACCGGGCAGCGCTACTGCATCAACTCGGCGGCACTCAAATTGGAGGAGGAGTAGTGGAGAAAAAGGCAACGTTCGGAGCAGGCTGCTTCTGGGGCGTCGAGGCTGCGTTCAGGCAGCTCGACGGCGTCACGAAGACCGAGGTCGGCTATGAGGGCGGGACGCTCGAGAACCCGACCTACGAGGACGTGTGCTCGCACACGACCGGCCACGCGGAGGTCGTCCAGGTCACCTACGACCCGGAGCGAATCTCGTACGAGCAGCTGCTCGAGGTCTTCTGGGCGAAGCACGACCCGACCCAGCTCAACCGCCAGGGCTGGGACATCGGCGACCAGTACCGCTCGGTGATCTTGTTCGAGGACGACGAGCAGCGCGAGGTAGCCCTGCGCTCGAAAGCGCAGGAGCAGACCCGCCACGCGAAGCCCGTGGTCACGCAGATCGAGTCGGCGTCGACGTTCTACGTCGCGGAGGACTACCACCAGCAGTACCTCGAGAAGCGCGGCCGCTCGAGCTGCACGCCGGCGCTCCGGACAGCAGCCGCGAGCTAGACACACTCGCGGCTGGCCCGCTTGGTGATTACCCGGCCGGCCTGGCTCAACCGCGGCGTGGCGGCCATCGGCGGCGCCAGCCTGCTGGCCGATCTCGGCTACGAGGTGCCGACGTCTCTTCTGCCCTCGTTCCTCTCGTCGACGTTGAGAGCGCCGGCGGCCGCGCTCGGGATCATCGAGGGCGTCGCCGATGGCCTGGGGGGAGTCGCGCGGCTCGCCGGCGGCGCGCTTGCGGACGACCCCGAGCGGCGGCGGGCGACTGCGGTCGGCGGCTACACGGCGACCGCCGTTCTCACGGCCCTCATCGGCGCTGCGACCTCGGTCTGGCAGGCCGGCGCCCTGCGGGTCGGCGGCTGGATCGCGCGCGGCCTGCGCGGGCCGGCACGCAGCGCTCTGCTCGCCGACGTCGTGCCACCGTCCGCCTACGGGCGGGCCTACGGATTCGAGCGTGCCATGGACAATCTCGGCGCGATCGGCGGCCCCCTGCTCGCTCTCGGTCTCGTCGCCGCGGCCGGGGTTCGGACGGCGATTCTGCTCTCGGTGATTCCCGGCCTCCTGGCGGCGCTCGCCGTCGTGGTCGCGGTCAGGGCCGCACCGAGGCTCGAAGAGCGCGAGCGCAGGCCGCTTCGCCTCCGGGTGCGGCCGGTGCTCAGGGGCAGCCTGGGCCGTCTCCTCTGGGGCGTGACCGCCTTTGAGGTCGGCAATACAGCGGCGACGCTGCTCATCCTGAGAGCAACCGACCTGCTCACTCCAGCGCACGGCCACGGCGCGGCGGTGAAGCTCGGGCTCGCGCTCTACGCCGGCTACAACCTGGCCGCCTCGGTTGCCAGCCTTCCGGCCGGAGGGCTGCACGATCGCCGGGGAAGCGTCCTCGTGCTCTCGCTTGGGGTCGGATGCTTTCTCGTTGCGTATGCGGGCTTCGCCCTAGCGGGAGCCACGATCGTGCTGCTGGCTGCGCTCTTCCTGCTCGCCGGCGCCGGCAAGGGGCTCGTCGAGACGGCGGAACAGGCGGCGGTCGCGGCGCTCGCTCCGCCGGAGGTCCGAGGTTCGGCGTTCGGGATCCTGGCCGCGATCCAGAGCTTCGGAAATCTCGGCGCCTCGGTGACCGCCGGGTCGCTCTGGACGCTCGTCTCTCCGCGCGTCGCGTTCCTCTACCTCGCGGCGTGGATGGTCGTTGCGCTCATCGCCTTCATCCTCGCGCGCGTGGGGGTCGAAGAAGAAGGGTGATACCTTTGGTGTGCGCGCGCTCCCGACGAAAGCGGTCCAAATGCAGGAAACAATGATGCAGGGAACCATGATCTGGTTCAACGAAGCCAAGGACTACGGCTACATCTCGACGGAGCAAGGCGAGCGTCTGTACGTGCACGGCACAGGCTTCGCCGACGGGATTCGTCCGAAAGGGCGTTGCTCCGGGCTCGCCGTCACCTTTCGCGTGACGGAGGACAACGGCGTTCGCAGAGCCGAGGACAGCGTTCTCGTCGAGGAGACCCCTCCTCGGCGCGCCCGCCGCCACCACAGCGGCGGCCGCGGGCACTAACGGCTGGGGCCTACCACTTCGACCGGCGGCCGCGGCGGCTCGTGTAGAGGAGCTTGGGTCGCGCGGAGCGCAAGCCTGCTTCCTCGAACTGCTCGCGGTGGCCGAGCCTGTGGGCGACGCGGCTCGTCTCGGCCTGCTGCTCCGGGAGGACGAACGTGATCGCCGTGCCGGTCCGGCCTGCCCGGCCGGTGCGGCCCGTCCGGTGCACGTACCCCTTGTCCTCTTCCGGGGGATCGAAGTTGATGACGTGCGTGACGTCGTCGAGGTCGAGGCCGCGGGCGGCGACATCCGTCGCGACGAGCGTTGCCACCTTGCCGTTCTCGAACTGCGCGAGCGCACGTTGGCGAGCGGTCTGCGACATGTCTCCGTGCATCGAGGCAGCGCGCACGCCGTGTCGCGCGAGCTTCTGAACGAGCCGGTCGGCCCCGCGCTTCGTGCGCACGAAGACGAGCGTGGAAGCGGACGAGCGGATGTGCTCGACCAGCGTCTCGACCTTCGAGTCGGAGGTCACCGAGACAAAGCGATGCTCGATGTCCCCCGGCTCCTCGGGCGACTGGTCGGCCTCGAAGCGCGACGGGCTGTTCGTATAGGCGCGGGCGAGCTCCCCGGCCTCACCGTCGAGCGTGGCCGAGAAGAACATGGTCTGGCGGTTTCGGGGCAGCCGGCGGACGATCCGGTCGACCTGGGGCTTGAAGCCCATGTCGAGCATGCGGTCAGCCTCGTCGAGGACGAAGGTCTGGACGCGCGTGAGATCGACGAGCCGCCGCTCCGCCAGGTCCTGGAGGCGGCCCGGAGTGGCAACGAGGATCTGGGCGCCCTTGACGCGCTTGGCCTGGGCTCCGAGCGGCAGGCCGCCGTAGGCCGCGACGACGCGAAGGCCCTTGACCTTCGCCAGCGGCTCCACGTCGGCGGTCACCTGGGCCGCGAGCTCGCGCGTAGGAACGAGCACGAGCGCCGAGGGGCAGGCGTCGCCGGGCAGGGTTCGCTCGACGATCGGCACTGCGAAGGCGAGCGTCTTGCCCGATCCCGTCGGCGAGCGAGCGAGTACGTCGAGCCCTGCGAGCGCGTCCGGAAGGACGAGCTGCTGGATCCGGAAGGGTTGATCGATGGAGCGAGCGGCGAGCGCATCGACGACAGGGGGCGAGACTCCGAGCTCGCGGAAAGACTGCTTGGACATGTTGTTCGACTCCTTTACGGGTTCGAGACTTGCGACCTCGAAACACCCGAAGGAGGAACGAGAAGCTCATCTCACCGGCCGGCGCTATTGCCGAACCGTGCTCTCACCGTAGCAGCAGCTCCCGGAAATGCACGGGTGGGGCGCCGGACCACGTACGGTATGGATGGACAAAAGCGATAGAAGGGACGTATCGATGAGTTCGAGCTCCAAGCGACAACAGACAATGGCAAAGAGAAATCGCGAGCAGGCGGTCAGGGAGAAGCGCGAGTTGAAGCTGCAGAAGAAGCACGCGGCCGCGGCCGCCCGCAGCGCGGAAGCGGCTGCCGCTGAGGCCGCGATGTTTCCGAAGCCTCCAGAGCCTCAGCCGTAATCCGCTCCGGCTCGCAGGGCCCTCCCGGGCATTTCCACGCGCTCCTACTTAAGGGGAGGACAACCTGAGCCGCGTCGTCGTCCTGTTGCCATTGAAGGCGGGACTACAAGGAGGAGTGGCGGCGCTTATCGACCACGGACCGCCCTTCGACGCGGAGAAGGCCGGTCTCGAGCGCTACCACGTATTCCTCACCGACCGCGAGGCGATCTTCCTCGTCGAGGCGGACGTCGTGGATGGTGAGGCCGTTGCGACCGTCTGGGGCGCAACAGCCTCCTGGCAGGATCTCGGCGCCGACCCGCCTCGAGTCGCGGAGGAAGCCTTTTCCTGGGTGCGGCCCCATCTGAACGAGTACATCTCGTCCAACCCGAGCCCTGGTCCGGGCGACAGTGAGGGTGGCGACCTCTTCGCGCCGGATGACACCAGTTCGGCACGGTAGGTCGGCAAATTCAAAGGCACGATGAGCCCACTAAGGTTGGGCCATGACGCTCGTCTGGTTCGTGATCTGGTTTATCTCAGACAGAGTCGGCGACCGAGAGGCGCTGACTTTCCATCCAGTGAACGCGTGGGCCTGGACGCTCATCCTGGCGGCGGCGCTCGACCTCAGCCGGCAGCACGTCCGTGCGAAGCGCCGCGGCTAGGACCCTCAGGCAGCCTCTTCCGTGAAGGCTTGAAGGCGGTGGAGTGGCTCCTTCTCCTGCACGAACGTCTCCACGATGTTCGGGTCGAACTGCCGTCCACTCTGGGCGGAGATCTCGGCTACCGCAGCCTCCCAGCTCGTGGCGGGCCTGTACGGCCTCTCGCTCGTAATCGCATCGAGCGCGTCCGCGACGGCGAAGATTCGCGCGCTGAGCGGGATCGCCTCCCTAGCCAGGCCGTCCGGATATCCCGTTCCGTCCCAGCGCTCGTGGTGGGAACGAATGACCTTGAGTCCTTCTCCCTGAAGGAACGTGACGTTGGCAAGCATCTCCAACCCGATGAGCGGGTGCAGTTGAATGAGCGCCCACTCG
>WNFV01004870.1_pt1 | contig 24952 bp, 25 predicted proteins | sample 5400101 | NCBI WGS metagenome assembly WNFV01 (sample SAMN13153361, study PRJNA577476) | soil metagenome | isolation source: 115 cm soil or saprolite under grassland replicate 1 | place: USA:California | collected 2016-06-15 | reverse complement strand
AACGCCCCGGACATGGCGGGGCCGTGGACGTCGCACTGGAAGTAGTAGTGACCCGGTGGCAGCGGGTTCGCGTTCAGCGTCTCGCTGTCGGGCCCGGTGATCCTCGGGGATATGAAGTATTTCTTCTTCTCGAAGAAGCTGTCATAGATCGAGAAGTTGTGCTGGATCCCGACATCCTGGTTCGTGATGTCGACGGTGAAGGGGGTCTTCCCCGGGACGGCGAGACAGAACTGGTTCCACGAGATGTTGTGGGCGATGAGCGACAGCGTCGTTCCATGCGGTTCGCAGGTGATGCCCTGGGCCTTCTTGCGCTGCTGCTTGATCCAGGCCTGGTAGTCGAGCGGCGCAACGACCTTCACGTCGAACGTCATCTTCGAGTGCCACAGCCCGCAGAACTCCGCACACTGCCCTTGGAACGTTCCGAGCTGGGTGGGGGTGAACGTGAACGTGGTCGTCCGCCCGGGGATCGCATCGCGCTTGAACAGCAGATCCGGCACGAAGAACGAGTGGATGACGTCCCTCGACACCAGCTGGATCTGCACCGGCTCGTCGACGGGGAGGACCATGACGGCCGGACGCACCAGCGTCTTCCCGGCCACGAACAGCCCTTCGTTCAGGTACAGGAAGGTCCACTCCCACTGGAACCCCTCGACCTTGATCTGGACCTGGGGAGTCTCGCGCCGCTCGATGTTCATGAGCGTCGCCTCGCCGAAAGGGAAGAGGACCGCGATGATCACCGCTGGAATGGCGAAGAACACCCCCAGGGATCTCCCCCCGCCGACGCTCTGCGGTGCGGGTTGGTCGTCGCGTTTGCGGTACTCCTGGCCCTGGGGCGAGATCCCCTGCTTGGCGCAGCCCGTGAGGAGCAAGAGCGCAGACGCAGCCGCCAATCGAGCGATCCGCCTCCGTGTTACCGGCAGCGGGCTCGGTCCCATCGTCGCGTTCAGGTGACGGTGAACTGGAAGAACATGCCCTTCGCCAAGTGCGGCGGTCCGTTCGTTCCTCCGCTCACGGTGCCGGTCTCCCAGCAGGCGAAGAAGTAGTTCCCCGGGGACAGGTCGAACACGTTCGAGAGGGTCGCCCCCGTGTCCACGCCGGCGATCTCACCGAAGGCAAGGTACTGGGCCTCGCACTCGGCGCCGCCCTCGCATCCTGGAACCTTCGCGCTGTTGATGATGTCCGGCGCCGTCTTCCCCTCAGGCATCGCCTTCACGATCATCTCGTGCGTGATCGGGAACGACTCCTTGTTCGAGAAGTTGATCTGCAAGTTGCCCGATGGGATCGTCCCGGGCATCCCGTGGAACCGGAACTTCTGGGCGAAGACGTTGTAGATCGGACTGCTGGGGGTGTTCGAGGAGTTGGAGCACGCCGACCCCAAGAGCATGAGGGTGGCAATCAGGGCGCCGATCGTAAACAGGCGACCCTGTCCACGGACGGATACGGGTGATGGCTCCATCTGCATCCTCCTCATTCTCGCGCGCGCCAGCTGGCCCGACGGATCGGACCCAACCAAGGGCTACGTAATGCCGCACTCCGCGGCCGAATCAAGCGGATGACAGAACTGTCATGAAGCGGCACGGCCCACGTGCGTCCTGACCAGGGCATGCGCACGCAGGCATGACAGGAGTGTCACGTCCTCAAAGGGTTGGGCGTGCCGCCGGCGTTCGGCCCGTCCTCCTCTACGATGTGGCCGAGATGCGGACGGATCATCTGCGGTCGCTCCTCGCCGACACCCTTGATCCCGACCCTCGGTCCCACCCGCGACCGGAGGAGCACCTCGCGGCGGTGCTCGTACCGATCGTCGAAGACGTCGAGGACCAGGACCCCTGGGTAGTGTTCACCCGCCGGACTGACGAGCTCCCTCGGCACGCGGGGGAGATCTCCTTCCCCGGCGGGCTCAGCGATACGGGCGATGCCGCGCTGCGCGACACCGCGCTGCGGGAGACAGAGGAGGAGCTGGGACTGTCCCCTTCGGAGGTCGATGTCCTCGGCGCGCTTCCCCCGGTCCACACGTTCGTCTCGTCGATCCTGATCGTCCCGTTCGTCGGCATGCTTCGCCCTCGCCCCACCTTCGCGCCGAACGCGGACGAGATCGCCGAGGTCCTCCAGTACCCGCTGGTCCGGTTGGTCGACGCCGAACGCGAAGTGGAGCTTCCCCGGGGCGATCACGTCTACCGGGGGTTCGCCTACGACATGCAGGACAACACGATCTGGGGGGCAACCGCCTTCATCCTGCACAGCCTGATCGAGATCGTTCGGAAGGAGCATTCGTGAGCGACGAGGAGACCCCACAGGACGCGCCGAGCGACGCGACGCTGCGGTCGATCCTGGACGAGGCCAGGACCATCGCCGTCGTGGGGCTCTCATCGAAGCCGCACCGAGACTCCTACGGGGTAGCGCAATACCTTCAGCGTCATGGGTACCGGATCGTCCCGGTGAACCCGAACGAGACCGAGGTGCTGGGGGAGAAGGCGTACCCATCCCTCCTCGACGTGCCGACCGAAGCGCCGATCGACATCGTGGACGTCTTTCGCGCGGCACAAACAACGCCGCCGATCGCGGAGCAGGCGGTGAGGTCCGGCGCCCGCGTCCTGTGGCTCCAGGAGGGGATCGTGAACGACGAGGCTCGCCGGATCGCCGAGGAGGGCGGCCTCACGGTCGTCATGGATCTGTGCATCCGCACGACGAGGGCCCGGTTGGAGGAGGAATGACCGTGCAGAAGTGGGAGTATTTCGTGGCGCCGCTGCTCGAGCACAACCCCGGCGAGATCTTGAACACATTCGGGGAGGACGGCTGGGAGCTGGTCTCGGTGGCCCAGGTCACGACGCCGGCTGGCGGCCAGTCCCTCATCGCCTACCTGAAACGTCCGATGGGCTAGGAGCGGTCAGCGGCGGAGGATCCGGCGCCGGAGGAGGATCAGCCCGCCCATCAGGATGGCCGCGATAACCAGCCGGACGCCCGTCCCGGCCCCGCTATCGAAACCGGGGGACGTGGGGCTCCCCACCGGCACCGGGGAGCCTCGTGGAGTTCCGACCAGACGGAGGAGCGAGTCCGTCGTCGTCAGGTAGATGGTTCCGTCCGGCCCGCGGGAAACGTCGATCACGGGCCCGTCGATGCCGGGGATCCGGCCGGGCGTTCCCGCCGTTCGCCCATCGGGCGAAGGTCGGCCTCGTACAGCCCACCTCGGTAGCTCCCGAAGTACAGTTGCCGCCCGTCGGCCGAGACGGCGCAACCGGTCGGCACGATCTCTTCTGGGAAGACCAGGACGGGGTCCACGAACCGCGGCGTGCCGCCCGATCCCAGCTGATCGGGCCATCCGTAGTTCCCGCCGGCCACGATCCGATTGACCTCGTCGTCGCTGGCCGGTCCGTTCTTCGTCTCCCACAGGGCGCCGGTCACTGGGTCGAAGCACAGGCCGAACGAGTTGCGGATGCCCAGGGCGTACACGGGGTTGTCCGGCCCCAGGGGGTTGTCGTCGGGCACCGAGCCGTCCGGATCCAAGCGAAGTACCTTGCCGCCCAGGTCGTTCGGGTCCTGCGCTCGCTCGGGGTCGTGCGCCTCCCCGGTCACCGCGTACAGCTTGCCGTCGGGCCCGAAGGCCATGTCGCCGCCGTTGTGATATCCGGTCACGGCGGGGAGCAGCGTGATGAGGGGATCGACCTCTCCGGCCGTGTTCCCCTCGGCCCGGACCCGGATGATCTGGTTGGCCGAGCCACCCGCCTCCGAGTAGTACAGGTAGGCCCACGGATCTCGCTCGAAGTCCGGATCGAGGGCGATCCCCAGGAGCCCTCGCTCGGCGCTCGCCTCAACGGAGACGTGGACGAACGGCTCGGGCAGAACCCTTCCGTCGCGGATGATCCGGACGTCGCCCGTCTCCTTCTCCGTGAAGAAGATCCTGCCGGGGGCGAAGGCCATGTTCGTGGGGAATGCGAGGTCCTCGGCCACCAGCTCGATCGAAGGCTGCGCCGCGAGCTGTGGGAGGGCCGTCGCGACGAATGTGAACGCGGAGAGGACGAGGAGCGAGCCGCGGATCATGCCTCGCGAGTCTAGACATGGAATCGTGGAGGGCGGCCCCGGCGAGCCCGACCCCAGTTTCTTTTGGTAGGAGGAGGAAGATGCTCCGGATCGACCACGTCGTCTTGGCCGTGCGCGATCTCGATGCCGCCGGCACGTGCATCCTGAACGAGGTCGGTCTCGGATCATTGCCGGGAGGCCGGCACCCGGGATGGGGGACCGGGAACAGGATCGTCCCCCTGGGACACGAGTACGTGGAGCTGCTGGCGGTGCTCGATCCGATCGAGGCCGAGTCGAGTCACGTGGGAAGGTGGATCTCGAAGGTCTCCCGCTCGGGTGATCGCTTCGCGGCCTGGTGTGTCTCGACCGACGAGATCGAGGAAGTGGCGGAGCGCCTCGGCCTGGCCGTGGCAACGGGATCGCGATCACTGCCGGACGATCGAACCTTGAGGTGGCGAAGCGTCGGGTTCGACCACGCTGCCGAGCATCCCGACCTGCCGTTCTTCATCTCCTGGGACGGACCGCCCGAGCTCCATCCGGGCCGGGCTCAGGCGCAGCATCGGGTCGAACCGATTGGCATCCCCTGGATCGAGGTCGCCGGCGACTACGGGGGACTCCAGGGATGGCTGGGAGGTGGGGACGTCCCGGTCCGCGTGGTGGGCGGAGCCCCGGGGGTGCGTGCGGTCGGCATCTCGACGGACCGAGGCCAGATCGTCCTACGATGACCGGCCGCTCTATCCCGCGCTACCCGAGCGCCCGCTCGAGATCCGCGACCAGGTCATCTGGATGCTCGATCCCGATCGACAGCCGGACGAGCGTGTCGGGGACGGCGAGCGGCGAGTCGCTCACGCTCGCATGCGTCATGGGTGCCGGCATCTCGATGAGGGATTCCACCCCCCCGAGCGATTCGGCAAGGAAGAACAACTCCGTCCCCTGGACCACCCGGAGCGCTTCGTCCTTGGATCCGACCTCGAACGACACCATGCCGCCGAAGTCCTTCATCTGACGGACGGCGACCTCGAACCCGGGGTGGCCGGGGATCCCCGGGAAGTACACCTTGGTCACCCTCGGGTGCTGCGAGAGGAACTCGGCGATGCGCCGGGCGCCGCGGCAGTGCGCCTCCATGCGCAACGCGAGGGTCTTCACCCCGCGAAGCGCCAGGTAACAGTCCATGGGGCCGGGAACCGCCCCGATGGCGTTCTGCAGGAACGCGAGGCGATCGGCGAGCGCATCGTCATTCGTCACGACGGCCCCGCCGACCAGGTCCGAGTGTCCGCCCAGGTACTTCGTCACCGAGTGCACCACGACGTCGGCACCGAGCTCGAGCGGCCGCTGGAGGTACGGCGTGGCGAAGGTGTTGTCGACCACACACAGCGCGCCGCCGCCGTGCGCGAGCTCGGCGGCGGCCGCGATGTCGATCACCTTGAGCAGCGGGTTGGTCGGCGTCTCCACCCACACGACCCTCGTCTCCTCGCGCACCGCGGCGCGGAACGCGGAGAGGTCGGTCATGTCCACCACGTCGTGGGCCACGCCCCAATCGGCGAGAACGCGGGCCAGCAACCGGTACGTTCCGCCGTACACGTCGTTCGACAGCAACACGTGGTCCTCCGGCCGGAGCGTGAGGAGGAGCGTGGCCTCGGCGGCCATCCCCGATGCGAAGCAGAGTCCGTGGCGACCGCCCTCGAGCGACGCGAGCACGGTCTCCAGGGCCTCGCGCGTGGGGTTGCCGGTCCGCGCGTAGTCGAACCGCTTCGGCTTCCCCACCTCCGGCTGCGCGTACGTGGACGTCTGGTAGATCGGGACGTTCACGGCGCCGAACGCGGGGTCGGGCTCCTGCCCGGCGTGGACCGCCCTGGTCTCGAACCTCATCGCATCTCCGGAGGAACCTGCCATCCTCGCCTCCTGAGCTCCTCGACGGCGTCCTGGCCCGAGCGGGCCAGGCCCCACAACAGCGCCTTGCGTTTCGCGTCGTGCCCCGGCGCGAACTCTCTCGCCGTCGAGGACGCGCAGTCCGGATGGCCGCATCCGCACCGGGCCAGCCCGTGGAACACGAGCTGATCCTGACCGTCGGAGTCCCCGGGCTGCCGGCATCGGGGGTACGGGGGCGGGGGAAGGGTCGCCGCCGGCAGGACGATCACGCCCTCCAGCGGGTCGCCCGGCGCGAAGCACCTGCCGCCGAGCGCGTGCAGGCCGGTGAGGGCCGCCAGGGCGGCATCCACCTGGTCCGACGACCGGAGGTCCTCGGTGGCCACCCCCTGGGCCCGCAGCACACTGCGTCGCCACTCGCGCTTCGTCCGCCCGGTGGTCATGCCGCTCGGGGGGAGGCATCCCGCCAGGACGACGGCGGTCGCGTGCGGGAACACCTCGATGGCCCTGCCGGCGACCGCGCCACTCGCGTAGCGCGCGAACCCCTCTCGGGCGGCGGCCTCGAAGACCTCGAAGCCGGCTTGCATCCAGTCGTAGAAGACGTTGTTCGCCTTCTTCGGGTCCGAAGGTGTTCCGAAGGACTGGATCCCGAACCGGCGGATCTCGCGCTCGGTGAGCCGCGATCCGCCGGGACTCCGTCCCCATGCGGGCGGCGAGTCGATCGCCACCACATCGGGTCGAACCCGTCTGATGAGCTCCCCGACCTCCTCCACATGCAGATGGCGCCGGGCCTCGGACGGCAGAAGGCTCTCGTCGAGCAGGACGGCATCGAGGCCCTTGCGTTTCGCCCCGACGTCGATGCCGAGCGAGCGCACGCCGGTCGGGGTGTCCTACGGGGTCCGCTGCCGGTGGGCCAGGAACTCGAGGAGGTCGCTCCTGGTCAAGACCCCCAGGACCTGGCCGGCCTTGGCCACCAGCACGGCCGGCTCCCGTTGGAGCTCGGCGAAGGCCACCTCGATGGGGTGGTCGAACTCGACCATGGGGATCGGAGGGCCCATTACCTGGGCCACGTCGGCCTGGAGCGCGTCGGGGTCGCGGAAGATGCGATCGAGGAGGGCTCGTTCCTGGATCGCCCCCACGAACTGGGTCACGTCGAGGGACGACGGTTCGCGCACCACCGGCGCCTGCGAGATCCCGTATTCCTGGAGCGCGTCGATGGCCTGGCGCACCTTGTCGTGCGCGTTCACCGTCACCATCGGGGGAAGGTCGCCGCGCTTGACCGATACGACCTCCTCGACCCGCACGACCTCGGGGCGTTCGAGCATCCCGTACTGGAGCAGCCAGGAATCGGAGTAGAGCTTGGAGAGGTAGTTGCGTCCCGTATCGGGGAAGATGACGACGACGGTCTTCGACTCGTCCAGCTCCCGGCCCACTTCGAGGGCGGCGTGCAGGGCGGTCCCCGATGACCCCCCGACCAGGATGCCCTCCTGCCTGGTCACCGCCCGGGCCAGGCGGAACGAATCGGAGTCGGAGACTCGTACCCATCGATCCACGACCGAGGGATCGAAGGTCTCCGGCCAGAAATCCTCGCCGATCCCCTCCACCAGGTAGGGCCTCGCCGTGTCGCCCGAGAACAGGGATCCCTCGGGGTCCGCGCCCACCACGGTGAGACTGGGCTTCCTCTCCTTCAGGTATCGGGCGGCCCCGGTGATCGTGCCGCCCGTCCCCACCCCGGCCACGAACACGTCGATCTCGCCGCCGGTCTGTTCCCAGATCTCCGGGCCCGTGGTCTCGTAATGGGCCTTGGGGTTCTCCTGGTTGAAGTATTGGTTGGGCTGGAACGCACCCGGGATCTCCTCGGTCAGCCGGTCGGCCACGCGGTAATAAGACTCCGGAGACTCTGGCGCGACGGCGGTCGGGGTGATAACCACCTCGGCGCCGTAGGCTCGAAGGAGGGCCACCTTCTCCTGGCTCATCTTGTCCGGCATGACGAAGATGCACTTGTAGCCCTTGATCGCCGCGGCGATGGCCAGGCCATGGCCGGTGTTCCCCGAGGTTGGCTCGACGATCGTCCCACCCGGTCGCAGTTGTCCCCCGCGCTCGGCGGCCTCGATCATGCGAAGGCCGATCCGGTCCTTCACGCTCCCTCCGGGGTTCACCATCTCGAGTTTGGCCAGGATGGTCGGTCGGACCCCCCGGACCACCTTGTGGAGCCGGACGAGCGGCGTGTTGCCCATGCCATCCAGGAACGACTCGAGCACCTGCACCGTGCTACCCCCTGCTCCCCGGTGATCCGGGCCCCTATTGTGCTTTACTCGCGCCGCCCCGTCCCGAACATAAGGGGGACGGTTACCTCGCCGAGGTCGGCCAGTGAGCGACGAACCCCAGGCACCCGCGCGGGAGTCGATCCTCGTCGTGGAGGACGACGAGTTCATCGCTCGCATCCTCCGGGCCGAGCTCGCCGAGGTGGGGTACGAGGTTCGAACTGCCTCCGATGGCGTGGAGGCCCTGGCCGCCGCGTTCGAACGATGCCCCGACCTGGTCCTGGCCGACGTGATGATGCCGAACATGGACGGCTACGAGATGACCCGGCGGCTCCGAGAGGATCCCCGGACGGAGGCCGTGAGCATCATCATGCTCACCGCTCGGGGGGTGGCCGCCGACAAGCTCGAGGGCCTCACCGCGGGGGCCGACGACTACATCGTCAAGCCATTCGACGCCGATGAGCTCCTCGCCCGGATCCGGGGGGTACTCCGGCGGGCCGAGTACATGCGCTCGGTGTCCCCGCTCACCGGCCTCCCCGGCAACGTCAGGATCGAGGACGAGATCGAGGCCCGGATCGCCCACGGACTAGATTTCGCGCTGCTGTACCTCGACCTGGACAACTTCAAGGCCTACAGCGACCGGTACGGATTCGTCCGGGGGGACGAGGCGCTCAAGGCGACGGGTCAGCTGATCCGGGACACCGCGAAGGGGGTGGGCAGCTCCGCCACGTTCGTGGGGCATATCGGGGGGGACGACTTCGTGGTGGTGACGTCCCCGGAGCACGCGACGGCGATCGCCGAAGAGGTCATCCGGCGGTTCGACGAGCTGGCCCCGACCCTCTACGACCCAGAAGACGCCGCCCGTGGCTTCGTCGAGGCGGAGGATCGCCAGGGCAAGCGGCAGCGGTTCCCCCTCGTGTCCGTCTCGATCGGGATCGCCTCCACGGACACCCGCCGGTTCTCCCACCGGGCGGAGGTGGTCCAGGTGGCGACCGAGCTCAAGAACTACACGAAACGGTCCCCCGGGTCGGCCTACACCCTCGATCGCCGGGGGATGGCCGGGGGGTAACGCTTTACCGGTCCGCCCCCCGTGCCGATTGCCATCAGGTGGAGACCGATACCTGGACGAGGGCCGCCCCGGTGCCCGGCCTTCCGGGACCGGAGGTCCCGTCGGGTGAGTCGATCCTGGTGGTCGACGATGACCCGTTCATCGCCCGCCTGCTCGAGATCGAGCTTCGGGCGGCCGGCTACGAGGTGCAGACCGCGCCCGACGGAGAGAAGGCCCTCGAGATCGTTCACGAGGACTGCCCGGACCTCATCCTGGCCGACGTGATGATGCCGAACATGGACGGGTACGAGCTCACGCGGCGACTTCGCCTCGACGGCAGGTCCGCCAGCGTGAGCATCATCCTGCTGACCGCCCGAGGGCTCTCCGCGGACAAGCTTGAGGGCTTCTCGGTGGGGGCCGACGATTACATCGTCAAGCCGTTCGACACGCCCGAGCTCCTGGCCCGGATCCGCGGCGTGCTCCGGCGGGCCAGGGAGATGCGGGCCCAGTCGCCGCTCACGGGACTCCCGGGGAACGTTCGGATCGAGGAGGAGATCGAGAAGCGGGTGGCCAACGAGGAGATGTTCGCCATCCTGTACGCCGACCTGGATCACTTCAAGGCCTACAACGACCACTATGGCTTCACCCGAGGCGACGAGGCCATCCAACACACCGCCCGCCTGATCCAGAACACCGCCCTGGCGGTCGGCGGGATGGACATCTTCGTGGGCCACGTCGGCGGCGACGACTTCGTGGTGGTGTGCCACGCGGACCACGCCACGACGATCGCCGAGAACATCGTGCAGAAGTTCGAGCGGGAGACGGCTGGCCTGTACGATCAGGAGGATCGTGACCGCGGCTTCATCGAGGTGGTCAACCGCCGGGGAGTGACCCAGCGGTTCCCGTTCCTGTCCCTGTCCATCGGGATCGCCACCAGTGCCCATCGGAAGTTCAAGCACTACGCCCAGGCCGTGGCCATCGCCACCGAGATGAAGACGTTCACCAAGGGCACGGCCTGCTCCTCCTGGGCCGTGGACCGCCGCACGACGTAACGCGATCAGCCGCTCGTCCCACCTTGGTCCGCGCAGCCACCACTATCATGCCGAGGCGACGCAAGGAGGCGAGGCGCATGGGCGCTCGTGAGATCAGGGCTCCGCGCGGGTCGACCCTCTCGTGCCGGGCGTGGCCGCAGGAGGCGGCGCTCCGCATGCTCATGAACAACCTCGACCCCGATGTGGCCGAGCGGCCCCAGGACCTGGTGGTGTACGGCGGGACGGGCAAGGCCGCCCGGAACTGGGAGTGCTTCGACGTCATCGTGAAGGCGCTCCGAGGCCTGGGCGACGACGAGACCCTCCTCGTCCAGTCGGGCAAGCCGGTCGCCGTATTTCGGACGCACGAGATGGCTCCCCGCGTCCTGATCTCCAATTCGATGCTGGTGCCGAAATGGGCGGACTGGGACACGTTCCGGGAACTCGAGCACGCCGGGCTCACAATGTACGGCCAGATGACCGCGGGATCGTGGATCTACATCGGTACACAGGGGATCCTCCAGGGAACGTACGAGACTCTGGCCGAGGCGGCTACGCAACGGTTCGGCGGAACGCTCAAGGGGACCATCACGCTCACCGGTGGGCTGGGCGGCATGGGGGGAGCGCAACCTCTCGCCGTCACGATGAACGAGGGGGTCGCGTTGTGCGTGGAGGTCGATCCATCGCGCATCGAGCGGCGGATCAAGACCCGGTACCTCGACCGCGAGACCGACGATATGGACCTCGCGGTGGACTGGGCGGAGGATGCTCGCGCCAACGGTGAGGCGGTCTCGATCGGGCTCCTCGGCAACTGCGCCGATGCCTTCCCAGAGCTCCTGGCCAGAGGGTTCTCGCCACAGATCGTCACCGACCAGACGTCCGCCCACGACCCATTGGGCGGCTACGTCCCGGCCGGGCTGTCGCTTGAACAGGCCGCCGAGCTTCGGGCGTCGGATCCCCACGAGTACCAGAACCGAGCCTGGGGGTCGATGGCCCGCCACTGCGAGGCCATGGTCGGATTCTTGGATGCCGGCTCCGAGGTCTTCGACTACGGGAACAACCTGCGGGCCGGAGCCAAGGCCGGTGGGTTCGGCCGGGCCTTCGACTACCCAGGGTTCGTGCCCGCATTCGTCCGGCCGATGTTCTGCGAGGGCAAGGGTCCGTTCCGGTGGGCGGCGCTCTCCGGCGATCCGGAGGACATCCTGAAGACGGACCGAGCCGTGGCCGAGCTGTTCCCGGCGAACGAGCGCCTCCAGCGGTGGCTCCGGATGGCCGAGGACCGCGTGTCGTTCCAGGGACTGCCGGCTCGGATCTGCTGGCTCGGCTACGGGGAGCGGGCCCAGGCGGGCCTGCGGTTCAACGAGATGGTGGCGGGCGGCGAGCTCTCGGCGCCGATCGTGATCGGCCGGGATCACCTGGACTCGGGCAGCGTGGCCAGCCCTTACCGGGAGACCGAGGGGATGCGGGACGGCTCCGACGCCATCGCCGACTGGCCGATCCTGAACGCCCTGGTCAACACGGCGGCCGGCGCGCACTGGGTGAGCGTCCACCACGGTGGGGGTGTGGGGATCGGGTACTCCATCCACGCCGGGATGGTCGTGGTGGCCGACGGGACCATGCAGTCGGCATCACGCTTGGAGCGGGTGCTGACGAGCGATCCGGGGATGGGCGTGGTGCGACACGCCGACGCGGGTTACGACCGGGCCCTGGACGTCGCGAAGGACCGGGGCGTCCGCCTGCCCTGGCTGGAGTGATCTCAGCCGGACCTCGGGGCTTGTGGGGCACGCGGCGCCCCCGTAGCCTTGCCGCCGTGTCGGTTGCGGTCGGGGGGAGGATCACGCTCCAGGACGTGGTCGCGGTGGCCCGGGGCGCGTCCGTGGAGCTGCCGCCCGATGCGGTCGAGCGCCTGCGGGCCGCTCGCGTCGTCGTGCAGGCCAAGGTCGACGCGGGCGAAACCGTCTACGGGGTGACCACGGGGTTCGGCAGCCTGGCGAACGTACGGATCCCGCCGGAGCAGGCGGAGCAGCTCCAGCTGGGCATCGTCCGATCGCATGCCGCGGCCGTGGGGCCGCCCCTCTCCCGGGAGGAGGCCCGGGCCATGCTGTTCCTGCGAGCCCACGTCCTGGCCCTCGGACATTCCGGGGTCCGCGTTGAGATCGTCGAGCGGATGGTCGAGATGCTGAACCGCGACCTCGTCCCGGTGGTTCCGGAACAGGGGTCGCTGGGGGCCTCGGGGGACCTGGCGCCGCTCGCCCATCTGGCGCTCCCACTGGTCGGCCGGGGTGAGGTGCTCGTGGACGGGCGCCCCATGGCGGCTGCTGACGCCATCGGTGCGGCGGGCCTTTTGCCACTCTCTCTGCAGGCGAAGGAGGGGCTGGCCCTGGTGAACGGGACACAGGGCATGGTCGCGGTCGGCATCCTCGCGGTCGAGCGGTTGTCCACGCTGGCCAAGGTGGCCGACATCGCGGCGGCCATGACCATCGAGGCCGCGCTCGGGACCGACCGGCCGTTCGACCCCCGGCTCCAAGACCTGCGCCCCCACCCGGGACAAGTCGCCTCCGCGTCGAACCTGCGACGCCTCCTCCACGGGAGCGAGGTCACGGCGTCGCATCGGGAGAGCGAGCATCTGGTACAGGACGCCTACTCGCTCCGCTGCGCGCCGCAGGTCCACGGCGCGGTACGGGAGGTGCTGGGGTTCGCCCGCCGGATCCTCGAGGTCGAAGCCGGCTCCATCTCCGACAACCCGATCGTCCTTCCCGAGAGCGGCGAGGTCCTCTCCGGGGGGAACTTCCACGGCCAGCCGGTGGCGGTGGCCCTCGATGCCCTGGCGGCCGGGACCGTGCCCCTCGCCGGCATCTCGGAGCGCCGTTTGTACCGCCTCCTCGACCCCGGCACCAATAACGGCCTGCCCGCCTTCCTCGTACCGGGCAGCGGGCTGAACTCAGGCTTCATGCTGGCCCAGTACACGGCGGCGTCCCTTGTCTCGGAATGCAAGTCAATGGCCCACCCGGCTTCCGTCGATTCGATCCCCTCTTCGGCCGGCCAGGAGGATCACGTGAGCATGGGCATGACCTCCGCTCGGCACGCCCGGGGAATCGTGGCCACCGCGGAGGTCGTCCTGGCCATCGAGGCGATGGCCGCGGCACAGGGGTTGGACCTGCGCGAGCCGCTCCAGCCCGCGGAAGGGACCGGAGCGGCGGGCGAGGTCATCCGCGAGGCGATCCCGTTCCTTGACGCCGACCGCGAGCTGGGCCCCGACATCGAAGCCGCCACCGAGCTCGTCCGAAACGGGAGGTTGGTCGGGGCGGTCGAGTCGATGGTGGGCGACCTGGACTAGTGGTAGACGATCACCCGGGTGCCGATCGGGGCCAGCCCGTAGATCCACTTGGCGTTCCAGTATGGGACGCGCACGCAGCCGTGGCTGGCGGGGTAGGTGGGCACGTCGGGCCATCCGTGGATGGCCCTGCTCCCGTCGAAGAAGCTCGGGTAGTACAGCTGGTGATCGCTGTACCCGGCCAGCTTGCTGGTGACGCTGAACGATCCGTCTCGCGTCGGCGTGCTGGCCTTCCCCGTCGACACGTGCATGATGTTGGTCACCGATCCGTCCCGGACCGTGTAGAGGACCTGGCGCGACTGGTCGACCTCGATGTGGAAGCCGCTCGTGCTCGACCTCGGTCGCGGACGGAGAGGGTGGGCGAGCGCTCGCCAGATGCCCGCGTCGACCGTTGAGACCCTGAGCATCCGCTGCACCTTGCGGAACGCGAGCACGGCGTCGGCGGTGCGGAAGTCGTACCGGCGGTCGATGTCCACCAGCCGGTACTGGAGGTCCACGAGCCGCTGTTCCAGGAGCAGGACGAAGATCCCGCTCGACCCGATCCGAAGCGAGGGAAGCGGTGTCGAGGCCGGACCGTCGATCGCCGTGCCTCGCAGGTGGTCCGGGTCGGTGAACGCGGCCCGGACCCGGTAGGTCCCCGGTAGCTCGATGGTGAACGTCGTCCGAAAGCCCCCGGCCGCGCCGATCACCGCGCTGTCGTCGGCCACCGGTTTGCCGTCCCGGGTGAGCGTGACGGCGACCGTCGCGCCCGCCACGGCGGGCGCGACGGTCCCCCGGACCGCCGCCCCATCGAACAGCCGGACCGGTCCGAGATGGACCGTCACGACGGCTCGCACCCCGATCGACACATCCGCGCTGACCTCGTTCCCCCAAACGGCATGAACGGTCACGTTCGCCCGTGGCGAGAGGGAGGCCGAGAAGCGGCCGGCCGCGCCCGTGGTCGAGGTGGTGATGAGGGTGCCGGTGGCATCGACGATGTCGACGGCCTGTCCGCCGGCAGGAGGCGAGATCTCCCCGGTCAAGCGGACCGATTCACCGAAGTCGATCGTGGTGGCCGAGGCCGACAACGTGACCGCGCCGACCGCGGCAAGCGCGGAGGGCATCGTCACGCAGACGAACGCCACAGCGAGGAATCCCCCGAGGACCGATCGCCTCATCGACCGCCGATCCTCGTCCCGCCCGAGTACGCGTGCACCACGGGGTTGTGACCCGGGCGGTAGGGCACCTGGCGGAACGCCTCGCCCTCCAGGACCAGCAGGTCGGCCCGCTTGCCTACTTCGAGCGTGCCCGAGCGTTCCGCCATCCCCAGCACCCAGGCCGGGTTCAGCGTGGAGGCGGTGAGCGCCTCGAGCGGTGTCAGCCCATACAGGGTGCAGCCGGTCGCCATGGCCTCAGGCATCGACAGCACGGGCGAGGTCCCGGGGTTGAAGTCGGTGGCCAGGGCGATCGCCGCCCCGGTCTCCATCAGCGTGCGGACCGGCGGGGGAACGGCGCGCATGAATGCGGTCGAGGACGGCAGGAGCACCCCGACCGTCCCCCCCTCGCCCAGTGCCCGAACGCCCTCGTTGCTCACGTTGTTCAGGTGGTCGGCGCTCTTGGCCCCCAGCTTGACTGCCTCTTCGGCGGCCCCCGACGGCCCCAGCTGGTCGGCATGGCACCGAACCGGAAGGCCGAGGGTGGCCGCCGCGTCCGCCACGGCCCGCAGGTCGTGGAGGGTGAACGCGATGTCCTCGACGTAGATATCGACCGCGTCGCACAGACCCTCGGCGGCGGCGGTCGGGATCAGCTCCGTGCAGGCCCTCCGAACCCAGTCCTCACGGTCCATCGCCACCGGCACGGCGTGGCAGGCCAGGAGGGTCACCGTGACTGCCTGGGGAGCCTCCTGAGCCAGCCGTCTGGCCAGCCGGGCCTGGCGAAGCTCGTGCTCCACCGAGAGGCCGTACCCCGTCTTGAGCTCCACGGAGGTGGTGCCGTGGTCCGCCATCTCCTCGACCAGGGGCCGGCAGAACGCCATCACCTCCTCGTCGGAAGCTTCGGCGAGGAGTTGGGCGCTGCGATAGATGCCCCCCTCGCCGTGCAGCTCGCGGTAGCTCCGGCCAGCCAGCCGCAGCTCGAACTCCTCCGCCCGCCATCCCACGAACGGGAGGTGCGTGTGGCAGTCCACGAACCCCGGGGCGATGGTGCAGCCAGGGAACACCTGGGGGTCCCCATCGGGCAGATCGTCGGCGGGTCCGACGAACGTGATGACCCCGTCCGCCCAAGCGACTCCGGCCTCTTGGATGACCACCGGCGCGTCGAGTTCGGCGCCCCGCCACGGTGCCGTTCCCTTCGCCGTGACGAGGGACGTGGCGATGATCGCGCCGCTCGAGGTCCCGGGCATGGCGGCTATCGAAGAGGATGGGGGGTGCTCGCGCAACCGACGACGGTCCGGGACGGGCGATCACGCCCGTAGACTGCCCGCCGTGAGGGACCCCGGCGAGCTGGGATACCGGGACATCCTCCGGATCCCCGAGATCCGGGCCGCGGTCGTCGGCACGTTCGTGATCATGATGGGGTTCGGGATCGTCTCCCCGATCCTGCCCCTGTACGCGCGGTCCTTCGGCGTCAGCCTCGACGCGGTCGGGGTGCTCATCGCGGCGTTCTCCGTCACCAGGCTCGCGGTCGATCCCTTCACCGCCGTGATCATCGGCCGCCTGGGAGAGCGGGCCGCAGTGGTCGTGGGCGCGGCAGTGGTCGGCGCCACGACCGCCCTGGCGGCCGTGGCGCCGACCTTCCCCTTGCTCGTCGTGTTCCGCGGCGCCGGCGGTGCTGGCTCCGCGGTGTTCTTCGCCGGCCTGTTCTCGTTCCTCTTGCGCTCGGTTCCCGGTGACCGCGTGGGTCGGGTCATAAGCGTCTGGTACGCATCGTTCAACGTCGGGATCATCGCCGGTCAGCCGTTGGGCGGCGTCCTCGCGAACTGGCTGGGCCCCGCCAGCACGCTGTGGGTCTATGCGGGAGCATGCTTCGGGGCGGCGGCGGTGTTCTCGTGGACCATCCCAGCCGTTCGCCGCGACGAGCGGCCGAAGGCTCGCCCCGCCGGCCTGCGGCACCTGCGGTTCGATCGGCCGTTCGTCGCCGTCCTGGTGGCGAACGGAGCATACGCGTGGATGATCGCGGGGGTGTACAGCACGCTCATCCCGCTGTTCGGCCACGAACGCGTCCACCTGTCGCCGGTCGGTATCGGGATCGGCCTGGCCATCGCGTCGGTCACAGAGTTCGCCGTGCTGTTCCCGGCGGGGGCGGCGACCGACCGGATCGGCCGCAGGGCCGTGATCGTGCCGTCCTATGCGCTCCTCGCCGCCTCCCTGGTCCTGTGGCCGCTCGCCTCCACGCCGGCGAGGTACATGGTGGGGCTGGGCATCTTCGGATTCATCACCGGCTACTCCGGCGTGCCCCAGGCGGCGATGCTCTCCGACCTCACCACCGAGGACACGCGCTGGCGCTGCTGCTGTCGATCCCCGAGACGCTCCGCGCCTTTCCGAAGACGGGGGAGGCCCCCGGACTGTGACCCCTGCCGGGACGTGGTCGCTCCCGTGAGGGTCTCTGCGCAGATCGAGCTAGCCCTGCCTCCCCGAGACGCGTGGCGCCGCCTGCTGGCCTGGGAGGACCAGATCGCGTGGATGAGGGACGCCGTCTCCGTGCGGGTGTTGACGTCGCATCGCCAGGGCGTCGGCGTGATCGTCGCCGTGCGCACTCGGGTGCTTGGCGTACCGCTGTTCGCGGATCATCTGGAGGTCACGGTGTGGGATCCCCCGCGACGGCTGGTGATGGCCCACCGGGGCCTGGTTCGGGGGGTCGGGGAATGGCTCCTCCAGCCGGCCGAAGACGGAACCCGGTTCACCTGGACCGAGGAGCCGTCCTTGCCCGTTCCGATCCTCGGCGAGTTGGTCCTGCTCGCGTATCGGCCATTCATCCGCCGGCTGATGCGCCGCTCGCTCTCGAACCTGGAGCGGATGCTTCGCCGCGAGGCGTAGCCACGCCTCGTGCGTAGACTCCACACGAACCATGTCGCGGCTCAACGAGCGCCTCGAGCGGGCCCTGGAACGCGAGGCGCCGTCCTGGGGCATCCGTCCCGTACCGGCCGATCGCCGTCGCCTGTCGGGCCTGGACCTCGCGGTCCTGTGGGGGGACCTCTCGGTCGGGCTGCTGGTCATTGTCACCGGCGCCCTCCTCGTCCCCTCGCTCGGGCTTCGAACCGCCCTCCTCGCGATCCTCGTGGGATCCGCCATCGGCTGCCTCCCGCTCGCGTTGGTCGGCCTGGCCGGCGAGCGGGAGGGGGTGCCATCGATGGTGCTGTTCCGCCCGGTCCTCGGGCTGCGGGGCTCCTTCCTGCCCTCGGCCCTCAACCTGCTCCAGCTGGTCGGGTGGACGGCGGTCGAGTTCTGGGCGATGGGGCAGGTGGCCAACGTGGCTTCCAAGCGCCTGTTCGGCCTGGACGCGTCTCGCTTCTGGCTGGCATCGGTCGCGGTCATCTGCACCCTCCTGGCCGTCGGGGGGCCGATCCTGGTCGTCCGGCGGTGGCTGGAGCGCTTCGGCATCTACCTCCTGGTCGGCTCGGCCCTGTGGATCACCGCCAGGGTGCTGGCGTCGGGGGACCTCGGCGTGATCTGGGGGACCCCTGGTCGGGGAGGCCTGCCGTTCTGGTTGGCGGTCGACCTGGTCGTGGTGATGCCGATCTCATGGCTCCCGCTCGTCGCCGATTACAACCGGTTCGCCCGGGCCGGTGGGGGCGGTTTCGCCGGCACGTACTGGGGCTACCTGGCCGGGAACGCGTGGTTCTATGCCCTCGGTGCGCTCCTGGTGCTCGCGGTAGGGGCGGGCGCGGACGTGTTCGGGATCGGGACAGCCATCGCCACCACCGCCGGCGGGGGAGTCGTCCTCATCGCGCTCCTCGTGGGGGAGAGCGACAACGCGTTCGCGGACATCTACTCCGCGGCGGTCTCGACGCAGAACGTGGTGCCGAGCTTCCCCCAGCGCGCCCTCATCGCGGCGGTGGGGGCAGTGGGGTTCCTCCTCGCCCTGAGCTTCTCGATGGACCGCTACGAGCTGTTCCTGTTGCTGATCGGGTCCGTGTTCGTGCCGCTGGCGGCGGTGTTCATGGCCGACTACTTCGTGCATCACCGTGGGCGGTACGGAGAGGACGCGCTGTTCTCTCCGACCGGGGTGAGGGTTCGGGCCCTCGTGCCGTGGGCCGTCGGGTTCCTGCTCTACCACTGGAGCGCGCCGACGGGGCCGCAGGGGTGGATCGACGCCATGCGGACGCTGTTCCGCGACTGGCTGCACCTGCCGTTCCCCCTGTTCGACTCGGCCCTGGGGGCAAGCATCCCAAGTTTCGCCGCGACCTTCGCCCTCTCCCTGGTCGTCCTACGGCGAACGAGACGTCGCGGCGGCCCTACTGGTACACGGCCCGCGGTGTCGGCGGGGGGGCCGCGACCAACAGGATGACGGCCGGCTCCCCCGAGGCGTTCCGGATCGTGAGCTCGGATCCCGCAGGTACCAGGACGGTTCCCCACTGGCCCAGCCGCTTGCGGCCCCTGTCCACCTGGATGGCAACCCGGCCGGCCACCACCGTGCAGATCGCGTCGGAGTCCGGGTCGGAGATGGGGCCGACGCCTTGCGCCCTCTGGAGGCACACCACCTCCGACCACAGGTGGTCGGACTCGAAGAGTGGCTGGTGGCGGGGTCCGTCCTCGGAGAACCGGACGAGGTCGCGGAGGTCCTTCGCGTCCATCGGCGCCAAGCGTAGCGGGACGCCGCTCGCATCGCCCCCGGGACTCGGGTGGATAGACTAGGCCGCTGACCTGCACGAACGAAGGAGTCGCCGTGGCCACGTTCGTCTACTCCACCGACCCCCCCGCCTCCGTCCGCACCGACGTCCTGGTCCTGCCGGTCTACGAGGGCCCGGAGGCCGGCCCCGGCGTGAAGGACGTGAAGGGAACCGATCTGCTGGCCCTATACGCCGAGGCCAGGCTCAAGGGAAAACGCGGCGAGCCTTTCCTCGTCCCCAATACCGGCGGGCTGGGCGTCGCGGCCAGATCGGTCCTGCTGGTTGGGGTGGGCAAGCGGCAGGACGTCACGACCGACTCACTCCGTCGGGCACTCGGACGGGTCGCGCCTCAACTGGCCAAGCGACGGACCGTGGCGACCACGTTCCCCCAGGTCGTGGGGCGCTCAGCCGAGGACGCCGTGCAGGCGACGGTGGAGGGCCTGCTCCTCGGCTCCTACCGGTTCGACCGGTACAAGTCGGGTAAGGACGAGGACCAACCCGAGAAGCCGGCCCTGCGCACCGTCACCGTCCTCGGGTCGCCCCGGTGGACAGGGCGGGCCGTGGTGCAGAACCTGGAGGAGTCGATGGCCCGGGGCGATATCGTGAGCGACGCCGTCGCCTGGGCCCGGGATCTTGTGAACACGCCCGCGAGAGACCTCACACCCGAGGTCCTGGCGGGGTACGCGGTGGAGATGGCCAAGGAGGTCGGCCTGGAGTCCAAGGTCTGGACCGAGCCCGAGCTTCGGCGGGGAAAGTTCGGCGGCATCCTCGGCGTGGGCCAGGGGAGCGCGAACCCGCCTCGCATGATCGAGCTCAAGTACCGGGGAGGCTCGAGTAGTCAGGCCCCCATCGCGCTTACGGGCAAGGGCATCACGTTCGATTCCGGTGGGCTGTCGATCAAGGACGCGGCGCAGATGGAGTGGATGAAGTCCGACATGGCCGGCGCGGCCTCCATCCTCGCGGCCATGAAGGCCATCGCCCGGCTGAAGCCGAACGTGAACGTGATCGCGGCGATCCCGTCATCGGAGAACATGCCGAGCGGTTCGGCCATCCGCCCGGGCGACGTGCTGACGCACCGCGGCGGAAGGACCTCCGAGGTGGTGAACACCGACGCCGAGGGCCGCCTGGTCCTTGCCGATGCCCTGGCCTACCTGGCCGAACGCAAGCCGCGCCTCATCATCGACACGGCCACCCTCACCGGCGCGTGCATGGTGGCCTTGGGCCGCGACATCTACGGCGTGTTGGGGAACGACCGAGGCCTCATCCGGGACATCCTGGCCGCGGGAGAGGCGGTAGGAGAGCCCGGATGGGAGCTCCCCCTGTACCGCGACTACCGCCGCCTCATCAGCTCGCACGTGGCCGATGCCCGCAACGCGGGGAAGGATCGGTGGGGAGGGGCCATCACGGCGGCGCTGTTCCTCGCCGAGTTCGTGGGGAACACCCCATGGGCCCACCTGGACGTCGCCGGCCCGGCGTTCCCGGAGAAGGCCGGTGACTACTGGCCGAACGGTGCGACGGGCGTGCCGACGCGCACGGTGGTGCAGTACGTGCTGACGAAGGCCAAGCGACCGGCCCGGCGCTCAGGCTAGGGCTTGGCGCCGACCGCGAGCCAGACGTCGCGGAAGTCGTTGACGGGATCGGAGAACCGAGCGGCGAACACCCGCTGGGCGTTGCGGCGGAAGGATTCCCATCTCTCCGGGCCGAGCATCGAACGGAGGAATCGCCCCGTGGACCACGTGCCCAGCCCGTCGACGTAGTCCCGAAGCGGGTAGGCGAATCGGTACTCGCGGCGCTCGGTTCGGACGTGCTTGAGCCCCGCATCGAGCAGCGTCTCCTCGATGGCCATCCGGTCGGCGAACCGGTCGGCCCAGGGTAGCGCCTGGGTCCGGACGTCCAGGAGCATCTGCTGGCCGACGGCACCCTCAACGAGCTCGAGCCACGTCTTCTGGAGCTCGTCGCGGTCGCCGTCGGCCCACGAGGACAGGGCCAGCCGCCCTCCGGGCCTCAGCACTCGGATCATGTCGTACAGCGCCGTCTGGTACTTCGTGAAGTGCGACACGACGAAGTTCGCGGTGACGGCGTCGAACGTCGCGTTACGGAAGGGGAGGTCGATGGCCTCCGCGGCGACCAGGCGAACCGATGGTCGGGACCGTGCCGCCTGGGCCAGCATCCCCAGCGACACGTCGACCCCCACCGCCACCCCCTGGGGCCCCAGGAGCGCGGCGGCCGCGGACGCGGCGACGCCCGTTCCGGTACCGACGTCGAGGACGCGGCCGCCAAGCGGCGGTTTGGCCAGGGCGACCAGGTCGCCTGCCGGCTGAGCCAACCGGGGCGCGTTGATGCGCTCGTAGGTCTCGGCGACGCCATCGTAGGAGCGCCAATCGTCCATCGGCGAGACAGCCTAGCCGGTGTCCGTGGGTTCGCCCGGCCGGCGTCATGGGTGGTAAGCCGGGATGGTGCGGGAGTAGGGCCGGATCACGCCCGGGCCGCGGGTAGGCTGGTGCGCGGCATGAGCGGACACGCTTGAAGGGACCCGCCGGCGTCACCGCGCTGGTCCTGGGGGAGCTCGCTGCCGGTGGGGTGGCGCTCCTGTTCCTGACCCCGCTGTGGCACGAGGTGAGAACGGGGTTCTTCAAGCTCACCGGGTGCGTCGTCCTCGTCGTCGCGGTCGGCGCGTGGGGGTCGGCGGGCGCCGGCCTGGTGGAGGGAAGCCACGCGGGGCTGTGGTCAGAGCGCGTGGCGGGCGCATTGTCGGTGGTCACCCTGGCCTGGGTGACGCTTCTGTTCGTCCGGCGACCGGCGCCGGCGCGAGCCGTGGGGGTGGTGTCGGTGCCCCTGTCGATCGCCATGCTGGTGGCGATGGCCGGCACGGCCGACGTGTCCCCGGTCGTCTCCTTCCTGCAATTACTGGCGGGGGCGGCCTTCCTCGGAGCGGTGGTGGACGGGCTCCTGCTCGGGCACTGGTACCTCACCGACCGCGGGCTGTCGAGGGGGCCCATCAACCGTTCGACGTCGTTCCTGATCGTCGCGGTGCTCCTGGAGGCGGTGGCCGTCGTCGCTGGGGGATTCGGTCCCACCAGCGCGACGTCGAACTTCAACCCCCTGCTGACCTCCGCCGGCCTCGCGTCGTGGATCGCGCTCGGGATGGTCGGGGCCACCGCCCTCATCGCCGTCCTGATCCGGGCCGCGCTCAAGGGGCCCCGGGCGTCGGCGGTGCAGGCGGCCACGGGCTTCTTCTACCTCGCCGTCATCACCGCGTTGACCGCGGAGTTCGCGGCGAAGGTCCGGTTCCTCCGGTAGCCATGGTCGCGTAGTCATGGTCCCGGTGGTGATGATCGGCGGAGCCCTCCTCGAGTTCGCCGCATGGTGGGCCGTCTCTCGGAAGGGGATCAGCATCTGGGTGGCCATGGGGATCGCCCTTCCTGCGCTGGGCATCGCGGCCATTGCCGTCCGAGAGCCGTCGCTCTCGCCGAGTGTGAGCGCAGGCGTCGCCGTCGCCGCAGGGGCGACGGCGGGCCTCGCCCTGTACCTGGCGACGCGGGTGTTCGTCGCGGCCGTCCGGCCGTGGCGGACCTTTCAGCGTCAATCGGTCGAGCTGTACGCCCGCCGGGCGGGGCTGCCGCTCATCGTCGCCATCGTGCTCGCCGCGGTGGTGATGGCTCCCGGCGAGGAGCTGTTCTGGCGTGGCCTGGTCCAGGCCAAGCTGAGCATTGTGTTCGACGGCCGGACGGCGGGGGCGGCCATCGCGTGGGCCGTGTTCGCGTTGGTCAACCTGCCCAGCCGCAACCTGGCCATCATCGCCGGAGCGGTGGTAGGAGGAGCCGTGTGGTCGGCGCTTTCCTGGTGGACCGGGGGGGCGCTGGCCAGCATCGTCTGCCACGTCCTGTGGACGGCACTGATGCTGGGGTTTCCCGTGGTCCGCGTCCCGGTCGGTGGGCGGGCGTGACCGACGGGCTCCCGCCGGAGTTCCAGCGGATCCTGGAGCGCGGGGCGTTCTGCTCCATCGCCGCCGAGACAAGGCGAGGGCCCCACCTCACGCCACTCGTCTTCGCGTGGTCCGACGGGCGGGTGTGGCTGACGACCTCCCGCGGATCGGTCAAGGCCCGGGCGTGGCGGGCGGACCCGAGGGTGGCGGGGTTGGTGCGGGACGAGGCGGGGGCGGTGACGTTCACCGGTCGGGCGGCGGCGTATGACGTGCTCGACCCTTCCACCTGGATCCGGACGGCCGTTCGGATGCCCACTGTGACCGCGGCCTCCGTCAGGTTCACCGCCAAGAACGGTAGGTTCTTCGCCGGGTACGCGGTGGATGCACGGCGGGTCCCGTTGGCATGGACCCCTCCGGGACGAGTGTTCGTGGAGATCGTCCTGGACCGGGCCGCACTCCTCCACGCCGGTGAGGTGCGCGCGCTGTGGGGAGAGTGGCACGCTTCTCATCGCACGGCCGCGACCTTCCGGGCGCGGCGGGGCGGGTCCGACGCGTTCGCCGCCCTCCCGTCCGCCGTCAGAAGCGGCCTCGGGGCGAGCGGTCCGGCGGCACTGGGCATCGCCGGGTCGCGGGGCTCGGTCGTGCTGCCGGTCCGGTGGGCCGAGGAAGGGACGGACCTGTATGCGGCGATGCCACGGGGCTCCCTGGCGATCGCCGGCGCGAGCGAGGCACAGTTCGCCGTCGCCCTCGCCGTGGACCGGGCATCGTGGTGGCGAGCCAGGGAGATGGTCGGGGCCATGGCCCAGGGGATCGGTCAGGCGTTCCTGCCCGACCGGCTCCGGGCCGGGGGCAGATCTGCCGAAGAGATGGTTCGCCGAACCGGTACGGACCCCGATGGCGCGGCGCTGGTCAGGATCCGTCCGGGGAGGCTCGTGTGGTGGCGCGGCTGGTCGAGCGGGAGCGTGAGGATCGGATGACGGTGGTCCAGACCTCGGTGGAGGTCGATGCGCCGCCGAAGGAGGTGTGGGCCGTGGTCGCGGATCCGGCGAACCTCCCGCACTGGAACCGCCACATCGAGTCGGTGGAGGACGTCCCCAAGGCCGGGCTGTCCCCAGGGGTCACGTACGTCGTGGTCCTTCGGTTCATGCGCGTGCGGGCCCGAGTGAAGGCGGAAGTCGTCGAGTGGTCGCCCCCGTCACACGCGAGGATCCTGCTGTCCGGTCCGGTCGATGCCACCGTCGACACAACCGTCGATCCGCTTCCGCAGGGGGGCAGCCTCCTGAAGCACGAGGTCGACTACAGCTTCCGTGGCGGGGCGATCGGGCGACTCGTCGCGCGGAGCCTCCGGGTGGTGGGCGGCGCTGGGTACGAGCTGCGGCACGGCGCGATGGCGCAGAAGCGGGACGTCGAGGCCGGCTAGTCCTTCCGCCGCCGGAAGTCGCGAAGGAGCTTGCGGTCCGCCCGGCCAGGCCGACCCACGTAGTAGCCGATGGCGAAGCCGAGGATGGCCGAGAGCACGATCACCGTGACGACGCGCGCTCGAGCGGTGAAGAAGAGGAAGTTCACGTCCACCCGCCGAGAGTTGGCGATGGCGAAGATGATCAGCAGGATCACTGCGATGACGGCCACCACCTGGGCCACGCTGACCCCGCGCCGACGGCCGACCT
>WNFV01006612.1_pt1 | contig 24972 bp, 24 predicted proteins | sample 5400101 | NCBI WGS metagenome assembly WNFV01 (sample SAMN13153361, study PRJNA577476) | soil metagenome | isolation source: 115 cm soil or saprolite under grassland replicate 1 | place: USA:California | collected 2016-06-15 | reverse complement strand
TGAGACCGCGCTCGAGGAAGGATGCGACGTCGTCGGGCTTTCCGGCCTGATCACGCCGTCCCTCGACGAGATGGTCAACGTGGCGAAGGAGATGGAGCGCCGCGAGCTCGATCTCCCGCTGCTGATCGGCGGCGCGACCACGTCCAAGCAGCACACCGCCGTCAGGATCGCGCCGGAGTACTCACAACCGACGCTTCACGTCCTCGATGCGTCGCGCGTCGTCGGCGTCGTCTCCAGCCTGCTCGACGCGCCGCGAAGAGAGAAGCTGGATCAGGAGAACCGCGAGCTCCAGGAGCGCCTTCGCGAACAGTACGCCGAGAAGGAGCGCAAGCCGCTGCTCGCCATCGACGAGGCGCGCGCGAACAAGGAACGGGTCCCATTCGACGCGCCGCCGACGCCGCCGTTCACCGGCACCGAGCTCGTCGAGGTGGAGCTCCCGGCGCTCAGGGAGTACATCGACTGGCAGTTCTTCTTCCACGCCTGGGAGCTCAAGGGAAAGTTCCCCGCCATCCTCGACCAGCCGGCCGCGCGCGAGCTCTACGACGACGCCCAGGCGCTGCTCGAGGAAATCCTCCGCGATGGTTCCCTGCAGGCGCGCGGCGTCTACGGGTACTGGCCCGCACGCGCGGACGGCGACGACATCCCGCTGGAGGAGGGGACGCGGTTCTGCCTCCTCCGACAGCAGTCGGCGTACGGGGACTCGCGCCCGAATCGCTGTCTCGCCGACTACGTCTCGCCGGACGGCGATCACATCGGCGCGTTCGCGGTCGCGATTCACGGAGCAGACGAGCTCGCCGCGCGCTACGAGACGGAGCACGACGACTACCGGGCGATCATGGTCAAGGCGCTCGCCGATCGCTTCGCGGAAGCGTTCGCAGAGCACCTGCACCAAAGAGCACGTCGTGAGTGGTACGAGCCGAAGGAGCAGCTCTCGAACGAGGAGCTGATCGCGGAGAAGTTCCGCGGCATCCGTCCGGCTTTCGGCTATCCGGCCTGTCCGGACCACACAGAGAAGGGAAAGCTCTTCGACCTGCTCGGCGCGGAGCGCGCCGGGCTTTCGCTCACGGAGTCCTTTGCGATGAGCCCGGCGGCCGCAGTGAGCGGGATCTACCTCGCGCATCCCCTCTCGCGCTACTTCTCCGTCGGGCGGCTGGGCCGAGACCAGGTCGAGGACTACGCAAGGCGCAAAGGAATGGCTCTCGACGAAGTCGAGCGCTGGCTGGGGCCGAACCTCGGCTACGAGAACCGTTCGAGGGAGGAAGCGCTCAACCGCTGAGGCCGATGCAACGGCCATGGCCGCCCGCCTCGCCTTTGCAATCGTCGCCGTCGCTGCTCTTGCCACTGCTTCCGCTGCTGCCGGCGGCGATCCCCGCGATCGAGAAGAACTTCGAGAAGAACTCCAACATCAAGTTCATTCCCGTTTCCAGCGGGCCGCTTCGGATCGGAAAGCTCGCCCCGCGGATGCTGACGTACGGGTTGCGGTTCAGCATGAAGCTGCCGAGCGCACGGATCGATGGGCGGCTCGACATGTACTTCTTCTCCCGCGGTAGGGCGGACGCATCGCTCATGGTGCTGTCGCTAGGCAAGCCCGCACGACCCATTCCGATCTCGCTGGAACGCCGGCTCGCCGACCTCGTCGCCCGCCGACTGCACCGATAGCTACCGTCGGCGTGTGGAGCACGCCTTCGGCCGCAGCGCACCCTTCAGTCTCGGCATCGAGGAGGAGTTCCAGCTCCTCTCGCCGGAAAGCTACGAGCTCGTCCCGCGTTTCGACGAGATCGCCGAGGCCGCTGCAGACGAACGCCTGCGCAGAGAGCTGATGACATCGGTGCTCGAGGCCGCGACCGGCGTGCACGATCGGGTCGCCCCCGCGCTGGCGGAGGTGCGCGAGATCCGCGCGCTCCTGCGCGATGCGGCTGCCGAGCGCGGCGCGCTGATCGCCTCGGCGGGCACCCATCCGTTCTCCCGCTGGGAGCACCAGGAGATCACCGATTCGCCGCGGTACCAAGGCGTCGCCGAGAAGCTGCGCTGGGTGGCCGAGCGCGTCGCCATCTTCGGCCTCCACGTGCACGTCGGCATCGACTCCCCGGATGCCGCGGTCCAGGTCGCAACGGGGCTGCGCAACTGGCTGCCGGAGCTCCTCGCGTTGTCGGCGAATTCGCCGTACTGGCAGGGACGCGACACAGGGCTCGCCTCGACTCGCATCCAGGTCTTCGACACGATGCCGCGCCGCGGCCTGCCGCCGCGTCTCGGCAGCTTCGAGGGATTCGAGGAGCTGATCGGACGCGGGGTCGCCGCCGGGTTCTTTCCCGACTACACCTACGTCTGGTGGGACGTGCGGCCGCACCCGAAGCTCGGGACGGTCGAGCTGCGCATCTGCGATGCGCAGACGCGGATCGAGAGCGTCGCCGGGATCGCGGCGCTGACGCAGTGCCTGGCGGCGAGGCTTGCCGAACGGCCGGTGGCGATCCAGCCGCGAACGTTGATCGCGGAGAACAAGTGGCGTGCGGTCCGGCACGGGCTCGACGCCGAGCTCGTCGATCTCACGCACGACCGAGCCCGTCCCGCCCGCGACGCCGTCCGAGAGCTCGTCGAGCGGGCCGGGAGCGTGGCAGGACGACTCGGCTGTGAGGACGAGCTCGCCGAGGTCGAGCGCCTTCTCGACCGCGGTAGCGGCGCCGAAGAGCAACGCCGCATCCACGGGGCCGAGGGAGGTCTCCTGGGCGTGGCCCGCTGGCTGGCCGAGGAGACCGTTCGCGGCCTCGGATAGCCGGGGGGTGGGCTATCCTCGAGGTCGGCTGGCGCCCCCGGAACGGGCGCCGTCCTGTTTCCGGGCTGTATGAAGACCACGCTCAAGAGAGGCATGGGGCGCGGCGCGTCCGTCAACGGCAGTGGACGCGCAATCTTCCCACCCGTTCCGCCGACGCCGATGACGCGGTACCGGCAGCCGGAGCCGCCGCGGCGCGGCGCGTGGCAGGTGGTCAGAGCCGTCTTGCTCTGGACGGTGCTCGCGGCGATCGTCCTCGCGGGCGGAGCGGCAGGTGCCGCCTACCTGAAGACGCACCAATTCCTCGAGGCCATCAGCCCGAAGACGAGGGCCGACCGCGCGGCGGCGAAGCGACTCGACGCGGCGATCCCGGGTCAGCCCACCGTTGCCCTCGTGATCGGCACCGATCGCAGGAAGGGCACAGAGGCGGAGCTGACGGGACGGTCGGACACGCTGATCCTGGTCCGCGCCGACCCGGAGACGAACTCGCTCTCCATGCTCTCGTTCCCGCGCGACCTGACGGTGACCGTCAAGTGCCCCGGCCATCCCGACTACACCGATCGCATCAATGCTGCGTTCTCGGCGTGCGGCGCGCTCGGGAGCGTCGAGACCGTCCGCGCGCTCACCGGTCTCCCGATCAACTACTTCGTGACCGTCAACTTCCGGGGCTTCACGCAGCTCGTCAACAACCTCGGCGGAGTCTGGGTCGACATCGATCACCGCTATCTCTGCGATCCCAGCAACTGTCCGGGCGTCTCGAAGATCAATCTCTGGCCGGGCTACCAGCGCCTCAACGCCACCAACGCGCTGTCGTACGTCCGCTACCGACACTTCGACTCCGACATCTTCCGCAACGCGCGTCAGCAGCTCTTCCTGAAGGCGCTGAAGCAGCAGATCTCCTCCCAGCTCGACCTCGACACGCTGTTCTCGATCATGGATGCGGTAGAGAGGAACGTGGTCGTGGGACGCGGCGGTAACAAGGCGCTCGACCCGCAGACCCTGAAGGACTACGTCTACTTCGCGCACGGGCTGCCGGCGGGGCACGTGTTCCAGTCGAAGATCGAGGGATTGACCGGCCAGAACGAGCTCTCAGCTCCGCCCGGGAACATCGCGGCGGCCGTGCGCGACCTCGTCCAGCCGGACGTCAACTCGCCTGCGAAAGCGCGTGACGTCACGCTCGGGATCAAGCGCCGCTCGAGAGCGCCGCGACCGCGAGACATCACCACGACCGTGTTGAACGGCAACGGGATCGCCGGCTCGGCAGCGAATGCCGCCTACGAGCTCGGGCAGCGCGGCTACAAGATCGTCGTCCCGCGGACCGGAACGCCGGCGAACGCGCCTAATTTCGACTACTTCCGGACGACCGTCTACTTCGACCGCTCGCAGACGCGCTCCCGCGCCGCGGCGACTCAGCTTGCGAACCTCTTCGGCGATGCGGCGGTGCAGCCTCTTCCACCGGGGCAACTCGCCGCACTCGCGAACGGTGCGATGGCGACCGTCGTCGTCGGACAGAACTTCCACGGCACGATCGCGCCGGCGCCGGTGGACAAGACGCCCAAGAAGCAGCCCCCGAACGTCACTCCGAACGCCGCCTTGACGCGCTCTCTGCTCCTGAACCTCCGCCGCCGTGTTCCCTTCCGGCTCGAGGTGCCGAGGCTCATCGAACGCAGCTCCCGGCTCGAGTTCGATGCACCTGTCCGCCTGTACAACATCAAGAAGGGGCACCGAGCGATCCGCCTGACGTTCCGGATCGGCGACAACGAGTACTGGGGAATTCAGGAAACAGACTGGACTGATGCGCCGGCGCTCGCGGACGCGAGCTTCGTCACTCACCTCCGGGGGCGTGAGTTCTCCCTCTACTACTCCGGCGCGCATCTGCACATGGTCGTGCTGCGTGAGAACGGCGCGACCTACTGGGTCGTGAACACGATCCTCGACGCGCTCTCGAACGAGACGATGCTGGCGATCGCCAGGGGATTCGCGCCTCTTCCTAAATAGTGCCCCTCCAGGAGATGTCCGCCGGCCTCTGGCCCGCGATCACGCGGCGCGCTGCCGCGTCCTCAGTCGCACCCATAGCTTTGGCTATGGGTGCTCCCTGCGTCCTTGCATCGCTTGGTGCTCGCGACCCAGAGACTCGGCAACATCCCCTGAAGGGGCACTAGGCTTTCCGGTCGCTATGGCGGAATCACGAACGATCGGCGTTTTCGGTGCGGGCTGGGTGGGGCTCGTCACCGGCGGCTGCTTTGCCGAGCTCGGTCACGAGGTGATCGTGCGCGACGTCGTGCCCGAGCGGATCGACGCGCTCTCGACGGGTCGACTGCCCTTCCACGAGCCCGAGCTGCCGGAGGTGCTGGCGCGCAACCGCGAGCGCATCCGCTACACGCTCGACGCGTACGAGGTCGCGGGAGCGGACGTCCTCTTCATCTGCGTCCAGACGCCGCCTACGTACTCGGGCGACGCCGATCTCTCCTTCGTCTGGACGGCGCTCGACGATCTGCCGCGCGTGGAACAGCGGCAGATCCTCGTCATGAAGTCGACGGTTCCCGTAGGCACCGGCGAGAAGGTGCGCGCGGCGCTCGAGGCGCGCGGCTTGACGAACGTCGGCTACGTGTCGAATCCGGAGTTCCTGGCCGAAGGCACGGCCGTCCGAGACTTCATGAATCCCGACCGGATCGTGATCGGGTCGTTTGCCGAAGAGGACGCAGCCTTGGTCGAGGCGCTCTACAGCGGAATCGAGACGCCGATCGTCCGAACCGACGTCGCGTCCGCTGAGATGATCAAGCTCGCGGCAAACGCCTTCCTCTCGACGCGGATCAGTTTCATCAACGAGATCGCAAATGTGTGCGAGCTCGTCGGAGCCGATGTCGAGAGTGTTGCGCAGGGCGTGGGACTCGATCATCGGCTTGGCCCTCATTTCTTCCGCGCCGGCGTCGGCTGGGGTGGGAGCTGTTTCGGAAAGGACGTTTCGGCTCTCAAGCAGCTTGCCGGCAACTCCGGTTACCACTTTCAGTTGCTTGCGGCGGTGATCGAGGTGAACGAGCTGCAGAAGCGAAGGGTGATTTCGAAGCTCGAAAAGCATCTCGGGAGACTGCGCGGGAAAACGATCGCCGTGCTCGGGCTTGCCTTCAAGCCGAACACCGACGACCTTCGCGACGCCCCGAGTCTCGTGATTGCGTCGCGGCTCCTCGCCGAGGGCGCGTTGGTTCGGACCTGGGATCCCGTTGCGGACGCGCGCGACCGCCTGCGAGGCGCGACCCAATGCGCAACCGTTTTCGAAGCCGTTACGGGGGCCGACGCCGCAGTGATCGTGACCGAGTGGGACGAGCTCCGCGGTCTCGCCTCGAAGGAGGTACACGACGCGATGGCGCGGCCCCTCATCATCGACGGGCGCAACCTGCTCGATCCTGGGGAGACGCGGCGCGCCGGCTTCGCGTACGACAGCATTGGCCGGCCGAGCTCGCCGTTCGAGGGTCTGCCGGAAACGGCTGAGCAGGAGACCAAGGTCTCCTCATAGTGGAAGCGATCCTCCTCGCGGGCGGCCAGGCGACCCGGCTCGGCGACGCGGCGCGCGGCCATCCGAAGGCGCTCGTGCCGATCGCCGGTCACCCGCTTGCGGAGTATCAGGTGTCGCAGCTCGTGCGGGCGGGTGTGGACCGCGTCATCGTTAGCTGCGCCGCTGGACAGGCCGCACTCTTCGAGGCAAAGCTCTTCGGGCTCGGCGCCGAGATCGTCGCGGTCGCCGAGCCGGAGCCGCTCGGGCGTGGGGGAGGGCTGCGCTTCGCAGCCGAGCGCCGGGAGGAGTCCGGTCCGCTGTTCGCCTTCAACGGGGACGAGCTCCACGACGTCGATCTGGGCGCGTTCATGGAGGCGCACGAGGAAAACGGCGGCGCGGCGACGATCGTGGTCGCCCCGTTGAAGTCGCAGTTCGGCGTCGTGGAGCTCGCGGACGGCGATCGCATCACAGGGTTTCGCGAGGCGCCGCGTCTACCGCACTGGGTCAACGCCGGCGTGTACGTGCTCGACGAGGAAGCTCTTGCGCGTCTCCCCGAACGCGGCGACCACGAGCACTCCACGTTCCCGGAGCTCGCGCAGGAGGGCAAGTTGTTCGGCTTCCGGCACGAAGGCCTGTGGATCACCGTGAATACTCCGAAGGACCTGGAACGGGCCGAGGAGCACTATGCGGCCCACCCGGAGCTCCGCCCAACCCTGGCGCGCAACCGCAGCTGAGCTTCTCCCGCGCGTCGCAGATGGACGGCATAGAGTCGCCCGGTGAGCGTGGACTCGCCGAATCTGGAGGGTCTGGACGCCTGGGCCTTCGAGCCGCGCAAGGTTGAGAAGCCCTGGGGATACGAGTTGATCTGGGCCGAAACGGAGCAGTACGTCGGCAAGGTGCTCTTCGTGAAGGCCGGTGAGTCGCTGAGCCTTCAGTTCCACAGGGTGAAGGACGAGTCGTGGCTCGTCCGGGAGGGACGGGCGAAGCTCGAGCTCGGCTCGGCGGGCGAAACGATGCTGAAGGTAGAGGTGGTGGGCGCCGGCGCCTCCTTCCGCTTCCGTCCCGGCACGGTCCACCGTGTGACCGCGCTCGAGGACACGACGATCCTGGAGGTCTCGACGCCGCAGCTCGAGGACGTCGTCCGCCTGGAGGACCGTTATGGCCGGGTCGCGCAACCCTGACACGGGTGTGTTAGGGTTGGCGGCGTGGACGGACTGACCGTCGGCCGGGCCGCAGCGCACACGGGGTGGTCCCCGCGCATGCTTCGCTACCTCGAGCGGACAGGCCTCGTCGTCCCGCGGCGCAGCGGTTCCCGCTACCGCCTCTACGGGCTCCTCGAGCTCAACCAGCTCCGCGCCTTACGGGAGCTTCGCCGCCGCTACGACGTCGAGCTCACGGACATGGCCTTCGCAGCTAGGCTCGACCGCGAGCCGCAGCTCCGGGCGGCCGTAGAGACGTGGCTCGCGGGCACGCAGCTGTCCGCGCTCGATTGGGAGCAGCGCAAACACGAGCGGCTTCTCGCCGCCTAGGCCGCAAACGAGAGGACTGAATGGCTACGACAAAACGGCATGACGTGAAAGACCTCGCGCTCGCCTCCGAAGGCGTGCGGCGGATCGAGTGGGCGGATCGCCAGATGCCCGTGCTCGCCGCAATCCGGGAGCGGTTCGACCGGGAGCAGCCGCTCGCCGGCTACCGCATCTCCGCCTGCCTGCACGTGACGACCGAGACGGCGAACCTTGCGCGCACCCTGAAGGCGGGCGGTGCCGACGTCGTGCTCTGCGCGTCCAACCCACTCTCGACGCAGGACGACGTCGCCGCCGCACTCGTGGACGAGTACGACATCTCCGTCTTCGCCATCAAGGGCGAAGACAACGACACGTACTACGCGCACATCGAGGCTGCGGTCGATCACAAGCCGCAGTTGACGATGGACGACGGCGCCGACGTGATCGGCGTTCTGCACTCCGCCAGGCGCGAGCAGCTCGGCGACATCATCGCCGGCACGGAGGAGACGACGACCGGCGTCATCCGTCTCAAAGCGCTCGAACGCGACGGCGCCCTCGGCTTTCCGGTCATTGCGGTCAACGACGCGGACACGAAGCACCTCTTCGACAACCGCTACGGCACGGGACAGTCGACGATCGACGGCATCATCCGCGCGACCAACGTGCTGCTGGCCGGTAAGCGCTTCGTCATCTCCGGCTACGGCTGGGTCGGACGCGGCGTGGCCTCGCGGGCTCGAGGAATGGGCTCCCACGTCATCGTCACCGAGACCGATCCGATGCGCGCCCTCGAAGCGAGCATGGACGGCTACGAGGTGCTCCCGATGGAGAAGGCCGCCGGGATCGGGGACATCTTCTGCACGGCGACGGGCGACAAGTCGGTCATCAGGCGCGAGCACATGGAGAAGATGAAGGACGGCGCGATCCTCGCCAACACGGGCCACTTCAACGTCGAGATCGACATCCCGGCGCTGAAGTCCCTCGCCGCGGAGACCCGCGAGGCGCGCGCATTCGTGGACGAGTTCACGCTCGAGGACGGCCGGCGACTCTATCTCATCGCAGACGGCCGCCTCGTCAACCTCTCTGCGGCCGAGGGCCACCCGGCGCTCGTCATGGACATGTCGTTTGCGAACCAGGCGCTGTCGGCCGAGTACGCGATCCAGCACGCGGCCGAGCTCGAGCGAAAGGTCTATCCCGTGCCGGAGGAGATCGACAAGGAGATCGCCCGCCTCAAGCTGGAGACGATGGGCGTCGAGATCGACACGCTCACGGAGGAACAGGCGAAGTACCTGGCCTCGTGGGACGAGGGAACGTAAACGGGGGAACCGCATGGTTCGCCCGTTGGCCCCCTCTTTCTGGTCTCGGCAACGCAGATGTTCGGTAGCACTCCCGGCGAGACGCGGTCTCGCCTCCGCGCGCAAAGGTTTGCTTGCCCAAGAACGGTCTGGGCGATTTCGTCGTGACGCGCGGGGGGTGGTGCTGAGGCATCCCCGGCCGCGTCAGTTCGCCTCCGCCTAACGCCGCTACGCGAGCGTTAGGCTCCGGCCTCTGTGGATGGGCAGGCGAACACGTTGAGGCCCGAGCGAATCATTCGGTTCGAAGAGGACGGGCCACAGGTCGTCCTCCTCGACCAGCGGCGCCTACCGGACGAAGAGGTCGAGTTGGAATGCCGTTCGGCGGCGGAGGTTGCGTCGGCGATCCGCGAGATGGCGATCCGCGGTGCGCCCGCGATCGGCATTGCCGCCGCATACGGTCTCGCGCTCGCCGCAGAGCGTGGGGAGGAGATCGACGAGGCCGCCGCTGTTCTCGCCGCGTCGCGACCGACCGCAGTCAATCTCGCCTGGGCGCTCGAGCAGATGCGCGACGACCCGACTCCGGCGCACGCACGCGCACTGCACGACGAGGAGGTCGAACGCTGCCGCCGGATGGCCGCTCACGCCGCGGAGCTGTTCGGCCCCGGCACGCGGGCTCTGACGCATTGCAATGCCGGCGGCCTGGCGACCGGCGGCTACGGCAGCGCGGTCGGGGCGCTGCGTACGGCCTGGGAGCGGGGTCTGCTGGAACGCGTCTGGGTCGACGAGACGCGCCCGTTGCTGCAGGGATCGCGCCTGACCGCCTGGGAGCTCGAGGCGGCGGGGATTCCGCACGCCGTGATCGCCGACTCGGCTGCGGCGTCGTTGATGGCAGCAGGCGACGTCGATTGCGTCGTCACCGGGGCCGACCGCATCGCGGCGAACGGCGATACCGCGAACAAGATCGGAACCTATGCCCTCGCCGTACTCGCAGCGCACCACGACATCCCGCTCTACGTCGTCGCGCCGACCTCGACCGTCGACCTGTCGACACCGACGGGCGCCGACATTCCAATCGAGGAGCGAGCTCCGGAAGAGATTACGGATCGATTCCCAGCGAGGAATCCGGCCTTCGACGTCACGCCCGCGAAGCTGATCGCGGCCTTCGTGACGGAACACGGCGTGCATCGCGCGCCGTACACGCAGACGCTCGCCGCACTCGTATGAAGGCCCTGATCCTGGCCGCCGGCTACGCGACGCGCCTGCGACCGCTCACGGACTCGATTCCCAAGCAGCTGCTTCCCGTCGGCGGTCGGCCGATGGTGGACTGGATCCTCGACCGGATCGTGGAGACGAGCGCCGACGAGATCCATCTCGTCACGAATGCACGTTTCGCCGCCGACTTTGAGCCCTGGGCCAAGGAGAAGGACGTGGTCGTTCACAACGACGGAACGACGTCGAACGAAGACCGGCTCGGTGCGATCGGCGACATTCGGTTCGTCGGGCTCGACGACGACCTGCTCGTCGTTGCCGGGGACAATCTCTTCGACTACTCGCTCGCCGACTACGAGTCGTACTGGCGGGCTCGGCCGGGCGCGAGCTGCATCGCCGTTCTCGACGTCGGCGATCCGGAGCTGGCGAAGAAGTACGGGATCGTCGACGTCGACGAGGACGACCGCGTCATCGGCTTCGTCGAAAAACCCGAGCATCCGGCGACGACGCTCTGCGCCACCGCCACGTATCTGTACGACCGGAAGCACGTCCGGCTCGTCTCGACGTATCTCGAGGAGGGCAATCCTCCGGACCAGCCCGGAAACTTCGTCGCCTGGTTACACGCGCGCGCGCCTGTATACGCATACCGCTTACCCGGCGAGTGGTTCGACATCGGGGACCGCGATCAGCTCCTCGAGGCGGACAACCGCATGCGACGACTGCGCGGGCTGCCGGAGCGCGTCGAGTATTCCCCGAGCTGACACGAACACGGCACACCCGCCGCCCTAGCGTGACGAGATGCTCGAGCTGCTGCTCCCGCAGCGCTGCCTGGTCTGCTCTCTTCCCGGCGATCACGTCTGCGACGGCTGCAGGTCGTGCCTACGCCGGATCGGCCCGCCGCTGTGCGAGCGCTGCGGGGCGCCGACGGCATGGCCGGTGCGGCGTTGCGCGGAGTGCGCGGGCAGGCGGCTGGCGTTCGCGCACGCGCGGGCCGCGGTCGAGTACGACGGGCCCGTGCGGAAGGTCGTCGCGGCCTGGAAGGCCAGCGCGGGCACCATGCCGCCGAGCGCTTGGCGCGCGAGCTCTCGGCCCGGTGGGAGCTTCCGCTCCAGCCCTTGCTCTCGCGGCGCCGCGGTTCGCGCCGGCAGCGAGGACTGCCGCAGCCGGAGCGAAGGCGCAATGTCGCAGTCGCCTTCCTCGTCGAGCGCCGTCCGCCCTCGCGCGTCGTGCTCGTCGACGACGTCTACACGACGGGTGCCACGGTCAACGCGGCCGCCTCGGCGCTGCGGCAAGCAGGCGCCGGAAAGGTCGAGGTCGTGACGTTCGCCCGCACGATTCGCATTCGCTAGGGTGAGATCCCCGGCCCACGAGGAGACGCAATGCGACTTCAGGTGAAGGGCAAGAACGTCGAGGTCAGTGACTCGATCCGCCGGTACGCCGAGGAGAAGCTGCACAAGCTCGACCGTCAGCTGCACGCGCTGACGCAGGTCGAGCTCGAGCTGCGCGTGGAGAAGAACCCGTCCATCTCGGCCAACCAGGTCGCGGAAGCGACCGTGTGGACGAAGGGCCCGACCCTTCGCGCACGTGAGGCCTCGACCGACATGAAGGTCTCGATCGACCAGCTGACCGACAAGCTGCTGCGCCAGGTCGAGCACTATCGCGCCAAGCGCAGTCGCAGGCAGGTGCGTGGAAACGGCAGTCCGCCCGGAGGTTCGATGAGCATCCCCGACGAGGAGACAGGCCCGAAGATCGTCAAGACGAAGCAGTTCTCCGTCAAGCCGATGAGCGCTGAGGAGGCGGCGATGCAGCTCGAGCTCGTCGGGCACGACTTCTTCGTCTTCCGCAGCGACGAGTCCGGGGAGGTCAACGTCATCTACCGCAGGAGAGACGGCGGCTACGGTCTCATAGAGCCCTCGGGGTAGTGGGACTCTTTCGGCGCAAGCCGCTCCACCAGCGGCTTGCCGAGGAGGGCGGTCTCGTCGAGCCGTCCACGCGGCCTCTGTTCACGGGTTCGATCCCTGAAACCGGGATCCACGGCATCCCGCGCCAGCGCCAGTACGACGCCGTCGTCACCGTCGATTCGCCGGATGTGGAGGGTTCGAGCGCCCGCTTTGTCGGCCTCGAAGACGGCTCGCTCCTGGTCGAGGAGGGCGACGGCGACCTCAGCCCGCTGGCGGAGGCGATCGAGCAGGAGGTGAAAACGCCGTACCGCGCGACGGCGATCCGCCGCGGCAAGACGCAGTGGGCCGTAGCGGCGCACGGCTTGCGCGTGATCGAGCTGCCGGAGCCGGGCGGAGACGAGATCGAGCTCGTCGTGCAGGGCGACGAGCGGACGCTCGTGATCGATGGAAGCCGCTCGTTCGGGACGATTCCGGAGCTGGAAGCGCTTTCAGAAGGGGACTCTGTCGTTCGGGCAGCGCGGCTCGACGGATCGCTCTGGGAGGTCAGGGTCGACAGGATCTGAGGCGCCGACTTGGCGGCGCCGCATAGAGGCCGCAGGGGCTCTGCCCGTGCGGCCGTCTTAACTACGCTCGTCGGAACCGAGCCTCGAGAAGCCTCGCAGAGGCTCGGATCGAAGCCGCTACCCTAGGTCTGATGGCTCAGCAGCTCGGCTCTTTCGAGAAGATCCTTCGCGTCGGCGAGGGTCGCCGCATGAAGCGGCTCGCCGACCAGGCGGCCTACATCACCACGCTCGAGCCGGAGTTCGAGGCGCTCTCCGACGAGGAGCTTGCCGGCAAGACGGTCGAGTTCAAGCAGCGCCTCGAGAACGGCGAGACCCTCGAGGAGCTCCTGTTCGAGGCGTTCGCCACCGTCCGCGAGGCGTTCAAACGGACGATCGGCGTCCGTCTCTTCGACGTCCAGCTGATGGGCGGCATCGTCCTGCACGAGGGAGACGTCGCCGAGATGAAGACGGGCGAAGGAAAGACGTTCGTCGCCGTCCAGGCGCTCTACCTGAACGCGCTCGCGGGCAAGGGCGTGCATCTGATCACGGTCAACGACTACCTCGCGCAGCGCGACTGCGAATGGACGAAGCCCGTCTACGAGCTGCTCGGAATGCGAGACGCCTACATCGAGAACATGATGCCGTTCGCCGACCGCAAGGCGGCCTACGACGCCGACGTCACCTACGGGACGAACTCCGAGTTCGGCTTCGACTACCTGCGCGACAACATGGCAGTCAGTCTGGACGGTGTTGTCCAGCGCGGCCATACCTACGGCATCGTGGACGAGGTCGACTCGATCCTCATCGACGAGGCGCGGACGCCGCTGATCATCTCGGGCGAGCCGGAAACCGCGGCGCAGATCTACTACGACTTCGCGCGCATCGCTCGCGGGCTGAACGGCATTCCGCACGATCCGCTGCTCAAGGGCGGCAATCCGGACGCGGACTTCGAGTACGACGAGAAGCACAAGACGGTGTCGCCGGGTCAGGCATCGATCGAGGCGGTCGAGCGCGCGCTACGGATCGACAACCTCTACGACCCGCGCAACTCGCAGCTCGTCAACCATCTAAATCAGTCGCTCAAGGCGGAGTCGCTCTACAAGCGCGACGTCGACTACGTGATCCAGGGCGGCGAGGTGAAGATCGTCGACGAGTTCACCGGCCGGATCATGGAAGGGCGCCGCTGGTCGGAGGGGCTGCACCAGGCGATCGAGGCAAAGGAAGGCGTGAAGATCCAGGAGGAGAACGTCACGCTCGCCACGATCACGCTGCAGAACTACTTCCGCCTGTACGAGAAGCTCGCCGGGATGACCGGTACGGCGAAGACGGAGGAGAAGGAGTTCGTCGAGATCTACAACCTGCACGTGGTCGAGATCCCCACGAACGTCGCCGTCGCTCGCGACGACAAGAACGACATGATCTTCAAGTCGAAGGAGGGCAAGTTCCAGGCCGTCACCCACGACCTGAAGGAGCGTCACGAGAAGGGGCAGCCCGTGCTCGTGGGCACGATCGCGGTCGAGACCTCTGAGTACCTGAGCGAGCTGCTGAACCGGCAGGGCATTCCGCACAACGTCCTCAATGCAAAGGAGCACGCGCGCGAGGCCGAGATCATCAAGGACGCCGGGCAAAGAGGCGCCGTCACGATCGCGACGAACATGGCCGGCCGCGGCGTCGACATCAAGCTGGGAGATGGCGTGCGCGAGGTCGGCGGGCTCTACGTGCTCGGCACCGAGCGCCACGAGGCGCGGCGGATCGACAACCAGCTGCGCGGCCGTTCAGGCCGCCAGGGTGACCCCGGCGAGTCGCGCTTCTATCTCTCGGGCGAGGACGACCTCGTGCGCCTGTTTGCCGGCGACCGGATCAAGAACATCATGCAGCGCTTCAAGATTCCGGAGGATCAGCCGATGGAGGCGAAGATCCTCTCGAACCAGATCGAGGGTGCTCAGAAGAAGGTCGAGGAGCAGAACTTCGTCGCGCGCAAGAACGTCCTCAAGTACGACGACGTCATGAACCGGCAGCGCGTCGTGATCTACGAGCAGCGCCGCGCCGTGCTCGAGGGCCAGGACATGTCCGAGCAGGTGAAGGAGTGGATCGACGAGGTCATCGAGCGGACCGTGCAGGAGTTCACGCAAGAGGAATACGCCGAAGAGTGGGACCTCGAGGGCCTCGTGAAGCAGATGGCCACGCTCTACGACACCGAGATCACCGTCGACGAGCTGCGCGAGGATCTCGGCGAGGTCACGCGCGAGTCGCTCGTCGACGAGTTCCAGGACGATGCGCGGGACTCCTACGCGGCGAAGGAGGAGGAGCTCACTCCCGAGTTGATGCGGGAGCTCGAGCGCTTCGTGATCCTCCAGGTCGTCGATCAGCGTTGGCGTGAGCACCTTGACGCGATGGACTACCTCCGCGAGGGCGTCCACCTGCGGGCGATGGCGCAGAAGGATCCGCTCGTCGAGTACCAGCACGAGGGACATCTGATGTTCCAAGAGCTCGGCCTGGCGATCCACGAGGAGGTCGTGCTGACGCTCTTCCATGCCCAGCTCGCGCCGGAGGAAGCGGACGAGCTGCAGCGTGCGCAGCAGGCGGCGGCAGTGAACGGCGGCGGTCTCCAGTACGAGCACCAGTCACTGGCGGGCGCGGAAGCGATCGCCGCGGCAGGGGGTGGGACGACATCGACCGCGACCGCGACGCTCGCCATGTCGGGCGGCGGAGCAACGTCCACAGCCGGCGCGCCGCGCCCGATCGTAAAGTCGGAGAGGGAGAACATCGGCCGCAACGATCCGTGCTGGTGCGGCAGCGGCAAGAAGTTCAAGAAGTGCCACGGCGCCTAGCGGTGCCGCGCGAAGGCTCACGCTTTCGCGCGGAGGCTGGCTACGCCGCTTCGCGGTGAGCGCGCGCGGGCCAAGCCCGCGCGCTTTTACGGGGGTAGCGGTTGGCGGCTGTTGTGGGTCCGCGAGCGGTGGCGGCTCCGCCGTCCCCGCTCGCGTGAGTCCAGCCTCCGCTTAGAGCGGCTGCGCGCGCTCTAAGCTCCGGCCCTTTGCGTGGTCTTGCGACGCGCGTCTACGGCGGACGCGGCCCTGCGGGCCGCGTCCTGGGACTGTCCCCGGCCACGTCCGGCACGGACGTGGCCGAACTGTCTCCGACGGACATGGAGTTCGTGTCGGAAGTGTGACTTTTCTTGCACAGTTGGCCTTTCAGGACGCCACTGTGCCCGTTGGTGCCTCGGCTACCATCGGCACGTGGCCGAGCAGCACGCGCAACCGCTCGAAGAGCAACTGAAGGAAATCGAGGTCCAGCTCGCCTGGGTCCGTGATTACCTTTGACCCGGACGCGCTCGCGGCACGGAGGCAAGAGCTAGAGGCCCAGATGGGCGAGCCCGGTTTCTGGGACGACCAGGAACGCGCGGCGAAGATCTCGACGGAACATTCGCGCGTCACGCGCAAGCTCGAGCGCTACGAGCAGCTCACGCGCGACTACGACGACGCACGCGAGCTCTTCTCGATGGACGGCCAGATGGAGGCGGAGATCGCAGCATCCATCATCCCGCTGCGCACGGAGCTCGAACGGCTCCAGGAAGAGGCGCTCTTCACCGGCGAGTACGACGCCGGCGACGCAGTCGTCACGCTGCAGTCGGACGTCGGCGGCACGGACGCCCAGGACTTCACGGAAATGCTCCTCCGCATGTACCTGCGTTGGGCTGCGGACCGCGGCTTCAAGACGGAGATCGTCGAGGCAAGCCCCGGGGAGGAGGCGGGCTTGAAATCCGCGACCTTCACGATCGAGGGCGAGAACGCGTACGGGATCCTTAGAGCAGAACGTGGCAAGCACCGGCTCGTCCGCCTGAGCCCGTTCGACCAGGCGCACCGGCGTCACACGTCCTTCGCGCAGGTCATCCCGGCCCCGCTGCTCTCCCAGGACGGCGAGATCGAGATCGACGAAAACGACCTCCGCATCGACACCTACAGGGCTCAGGGCGCCGGCGGCCAGCATGTGAACAAGACCGACTCCGCCGTCCGGATCACGCATCTCCCGACGGGCGTGGTCGTCCAGTGCCAGAACGAGCGCTCGCAAGTCGCCAACAAGCAGACCGCCCTACGCATCCTCAAGTCCCGCCTGGCCGAGTTGGCCGAGGAAGAGCGCGAGCAGGAGTTGGCCAGGGAGCGGGGCGTGGTGAGCATGGGCTTCGGGGGGAACCCGATCCGAAGCTACGTCCTCCATCCGTACCAATTGGTCAAGGATCACCGCACGGACTACGAGGTCGGGAACGCCCAGGGTGTCCTCGACGGCGGCCTCGACGGCTTCGTTCACGCGTACCTGCTGGCCCGGGCCGCGGGGAAGGTCGTCTGAAGCTTTCGGTAGACTGGCCAAGCTTTCAGCCGGTGCGCGCCCAGGAACCCGCGCCCCTCTCAGATCCGGTGCAGGATGTGACCCTCCAGACAGAAGAGACTCCCACGGCGACGCTCGTCGACCCGCAGCCAAACGAGACGCCGGTCGCGGGCCCGAGCTCGATGATCGTGTTCGAGTCCGTGACGAAGATCTACGAGCCGGACGTGACCGCGCTCCGCGAGGTGTCGTTCGTGATCGAGAAGGGTGAGTTCGTCTTCGTCGTCGGCGCGTCCGGATCGGGGAAGTCGACGATCGTGCGCCTGCTGCTGAAAGAGCTCGAGCCGACCCGTGGCCGCATCTTCGTCGGCGGGCGTGATCTCACTCGTCTCCGTCGCTCGAATGTGCCGAAGCTGAGGCGCAACGTCGGCTGCGTCTTCCAGGACTTCAAGCTGCTGCCGACGCGGACGGCGGCCGAAAACGTCGCTTATGCGCTCAAGGTGCAGGGCGAGAGCGCAAGCTCGATCCGGCGGAAGGTGCCCGAGGTCATGAACATGGTCGGCCTCGCCCACAAGATGAACTCGCTTCCAGACGAGCTCTCCGGCGGCGAGCAGCAGCGCGTCTCGATCGCGCGCGCGTTCGTAAACCACCCGCCGCTGCTCGTCTGTGACGAGCCGACCGGAAACCTCGATCCCGACACGTCGGTGGGGATCATGCAGCTCCTGTATCGCATCAACCGTGCGGGGACGACCATCCTGATGGTCACGCACGACCGCGAGATGGTGGACAAGATGCGCCGCCGCGTGATCGCGCTCGAGGACGGGCGCCTCGCCCGCGACGAGCGCCGCGGCGGGTACGAGTCAGTCGACTAGTGGAACGGCTCAAGCTCATCGTCACCGAGTCGCTGCGTTCCCTAGGGGCGAATCTGTCGACGACCCTCGCCGCCACGGTGACCGTTCTGATCGGAATGTTTCTCCTGGGGCTCTTCATCGCGTTCGGAACGTGGGTCGTGTCCTGGAGCGACCACGTCAAGCGCGAGCTCGTCGTCAAGGTCTACTTCTGCACGAACGACACGTGCATCAAGCACGGCGAAGCGACGACGGCGGAGATGAACAGCGCCGCCCGGTTGGCCTCCGCCCACCCCGAGCTCGTGAAGCACGTCCAATTCGTGTCGAAGCAGCAGGCGCTTGCGACCGAACGGAAGAAGCATCCCACGGAGTACAGGCTCCTACCGACGAATCCCCTTCCCGACAGCCTGCGAGTCGTCCCGAAGCAGGGCGACGACATTGCCAAAGTTGCGGCGCTCTTCCAGGAGAGCCCGCAGACCGGGATCCAGAAGGTGGATTACGGGAAGAAAACGACTCACCGCGTGCTCAAGCTCGCGCATCTGATCGAGATCGTGTTCATCATCGCGGTCATCCTGCTCCTCGGAGCGTCGACGTTGCTGATCGCCAACACCATTCGGTTATCGATCTTCTCCCGGCGTCGCGAGATCGAGGTGATGAAGCTCGTCGGCGCGACGAACTGGTTCGTCCGCGGTCCGTTCATGCTCGAGGGAGTGCTGTGCGGGATTGCCGGCGCCTTGGGCGCGATCGTGTTGATGATTATCGGCAAGGAAATCGCCCTTCCCTCGCTGCTCCACACGGGGCCGCTGAACGCGGGTTCGGACGTGAACGCGCTCTCCTTCTCGCTCAACGCGTTGATCCTGGTCGGCACCGGCCTCCTGCTCGGCGCCGCCGGCTCCGGCTTCACCATCCGCCGCTTCCTACAGGTGTAGTGCCGAACGACCTCGTCGTCGTCGAGGTCGGGAAGCGCGGGAAGCTCGTCGTCGGCGAGCCGTTCTTCGTTCCGAACGTCCCCCTCGTCCTCGACCGCAAGGGCCTCGGTGACGCAGGCCCCGGAGATCTCGCCGTCGTCCGCGCCGGCCGTGGGCGCGCGAGGCTCGAACGTGTGCTCGGAAAGGCGCGCGACATCGAAGCCGTCCTCGAAGGGCTGCTCGTCCACGCCGGCGCGCGCGCCGAGTTCGAGCCCTACTCGGCGCCCGCGCAGGATCTCTCCGACCGCGTCGACCTGCGCGAGCTCCTCTCGTTCACGATCGATCCCGAGACCGCGAAGGACTTCGACGACGCGCTCTCCGTGCAGGAGGAGGACGGTGGCTTTCGCGCCTGGGTGCACATCGCGGACGTCTCGGCCTATGTTCCCACGGGCTCGCCCCTCGACCGGGGCGCCGCCGCCCGCGCCTTCACGACGTACGTCCCGGGACTCGCCGCGCCGATGCTTCCGCCCGAGCTCGCCGACGACCGCTGCAGCCTTCGGCCCAACGAGGACCGTCTGTGCGTGACGGTCGAGCTGCCACCGGACGGGGAGCCACGCTTCTACCGCTCTGTCATTCGCAGCCGGGCACGCCTGACGTACGCGCAGGCCGAGCGGCGGGAGGCCGAGCCCGACGTCGCCGCCGCGCTCGAGCTCACCGATCGTCTGACGGCGGCGATTCGCGACCGGCGGTTCGCACGCGGCGCGCTCAGGATCGAGAGCCCCGAGATCTCGTTCGACTTCGACGGCCACGGCGGAGTCGCGCGCGCGTGGAAGGAATCCGAGCCCACCTCGCACCGCCTCGTCGAGGAGCTGATGATCGCCGCGAACGAGGCCGTTGCCCGGCTGCTCTCGGCGCGGCGCCGCGAGGCGCTGTATCGCGTCCACGAGCGCCCGGATCCCCAGGCGATCGAGCTGCTGCTCAAGAAGCTCGCGGATCTCGAGGTCCCGACGCCGCCTGCCCCCGATCTCCTCACTCCTGCGACGGCCGCAGCGGTCGCCGCGCAGACGAGCGAGCGCGTTATGGACTACACACTCCGCGCGCGCCGGGGCCGCGAGGCCTTCCCCGCGCTCGTGCTCCGCTCGCTCAAGCAGGCCCGCTACCACCCCGAGAATCTCGGCCACTCGGGGCTCGCCAGCAGCGCCTATTGCCATTTCACGTCGCCGATCCGGCGCTACCCGGATCTGGTCGTCCACCGAGCGCTGCTGCGCGAGCTCGGCCTCTCCGACGAGCCTCCGCCCGCGGAGCTCGACGAACTGGCCGAGCACACGTCCGGCCGCGAGCGAGAGGCGGCGCAGATCGAGTACCTGGCGGACGAGCTCTGCCTCGCCTGGCTCCTCGACGCGGAGCTCTTCGAGCGCGGCTGGGAGGAGCCCTACGAGGGCGAGATCATCGGTCTGATCGGCTCCGGCCTGTTCGTCCGCTTCGGGGAGGTCTTCGAGGGCTACCTGCCTGCACGGCGGCTTCCCGGCGACTATTTCGAGCTGAACGAGCTCGGCACGGCCATGGCCGGCCGGCGGGGCGGCCGTAGCTACCGGCTCGGCGACCCGATCGAGGTCGTCGTCGAACGGATCGAGAAGGCCGAGGGGAAGGTCGAGCTTTCGCCTGCAAGCCGCACCTCGAGGTACGGAAGACCGTAACGACAGCGCGCGTCCTGTGACTGAGAATCATGGACATGAAGAAGCGACTGTTCATCGGATTGATCGTCCTCGCGCTCCTCGTTCTGGCAGCCCTCGGAACGATCATCAGCACGGGGAGCGACTGATGCTCTCGCTGTCAGTCGCTCTCCCGCTGGCGCTCCTGCCGATCGTGAGCCTCACGGCCACGCTCCGCTGGATGGCGCTCTCCGCCCGCTGATCAGCGAACGATTTGGAAGCTGCGCGAGCCGAGCAGCTCGCCGTAGTCCACGGCCGAGCGGGCTCCGTAGCCGGGCCACACGTACCAGCGGTAGACGCCCGGCTTGAGCTTGTATGTGCGGCCCTGGAACTTCCAGGCCTTGTGGAGCACGAACGCCCCTCGCGTGGGCCAGACGCTGAGGATCTTGACGCCGTCGAGTAGAAGCTGGGCGTTGTAGTAGTCCGCTTCGGCGTCTCTCTTCCAGACGAGCTTCGGCGCCTTGCGCAGGCGTGCACCGTCCTTTGGCGAGACGAGCAGATCTCGTCTCGGCACGACGACGATCGCGGCGCCGGCCGATTGGTTGCCGGCGGCGTCCTCGGCGACGACGACGTACCGGTATTCGATGCCGTTTTGCAGCCCGCGGTCCGTGAAGGTCGTCGCCGTGCCCGTGTACACGAGCTGGCCCTGACCCACAGCCGTCGTCCGTCGTTGTCCGCTCTCGGACCGGTAGACGAGGTACTTCTTCGCGCCGGCGACAGGTGCCCAGGCGAGCCTTACGCTGCCGTCGCCGGGCTTGGCCTGGACGTTCTTCGGGTTGTCGGGTGCCTTCGGCGCGGGCGGGACGACGAGCGGCGGCGTGCCCGGCGGCGGTTTCGGGAGGACGACGATCGCGGAGGACCGCGAGGTCGCGTTGCCGCTCGCATCCCGTGCGGTGAAGTTGACGTCCGTCGTTCCCAGAGACAGAAAGACCGGCGCGCTGTTCGTGACGACGGGGCTCGGGTCGACGATGTCGGAGGCCGAAGCCGATGCGAGGAAGGTCGCGATGGTGGCGTCCGCTCGTGGGATCCCATCAGCCGTCGTCGCGTAGACACCACGCGAGACCGGAATCACGAGCGCCGGCGGTGTCGTGTCGGCGACGGTGACATGGAACGAGGCGGTGCCCGCATTGCCGTGCGCGTCGGTCGCGTGGCAGGTCACCGTCGTCGTGCCGAGCGGGAACTTGGTTCCGGAAGCGGGGGCACAGGAGACCGCTGCGATCGGTCCGTCAAAAGCGTCGACTGCAGTCGGAGTCGGGAAGTTGACAATCGACCCGCTCGGGCCGTTGGCTTCCACACCTCTATCCGCAACCCCAGTAAGTAGCGGGGCCGTGTGGTCCACCAGCGCAACCGTGATCGTGAAGGAAGCGCTCGTGTGGTTACCACGGCTGTCGGTTGCGCTGCACTGGACGGGAGTGGGCCCGATGGGAAGATTTGTCCCATTGACGGGGACACAGCTGACCGAGACCGATGGGTCGAGGTTGTCGGTTGCCGTCGGCGGCGCGTATGTGACAGCCGTTCCGCCTGGATTCTCAGTCTCGACAGCGAACGAAGACGGGACGTTGTGGAGCGTGGGTGCGGTGCGATCGACCAGCACGACGGTCACCTCGAATTGCGCGCTGCCGATGTTCCCGTGGCTGTCGGTCGCACTGCAGTGGACCATCGTCGGGCCGATTGAGAAGAGACTCCCCGAGTCGTGATCGCAATCGACAGCGAGTGATCCGTCCAAGTTGTCGGTCGCGGATGGGGCAAACGGGTAGGCAACCAGCGCCGGCGCGTTCGTCTCGGTTTCCACCGAGAACGGCCCCGGCACATTGACGACGGGATCCGTGTGATCGATGAGCGTGACGGTTACCTCGAATTGCGCGCTGCCGATGTTCCCGTGGCTGTCGATCGCACTGCAGTGGACCATCGTCGGGCCGATTGAGAAGAGACTCCCCGAGTCGTGATCGCAATCGACAGCGAGTGATCCGTCCAAGTTGTCGGTCGCGGATGGGGCGAACGGGTAGGCAACCAGCGCCGGCGCGTTCGTCTCGGTTTCCACCGAGAACGGCCCCGGCACATTGACGAGGGGATTCGTGTGATCGATGAGCGTGACAGTTACGTCGAATTGCGCGCTGCCGATGTTCCCGTGGCTATCGGTCGCACTGCAGTGGACGGTCGTCGTCGTCCCGATCGGGAAGAGACTTCCGGAATCGTGATCGCAATTGACACTGACCGGTCCGTCAACGTTGTCAGTCGCAGAGACTGAGAACACGACGCTGGTGTCTGCGTTGATCTCCGTCTCCTGGGACACTGAAGAGGGAGCTACCAGCACTGGTGGCGTGGTGTCGGTGAGCTCAACTGTCACCGTGAAAACCCCGGGCGCGCTCCCGTTGCCACTCGCATCCTGCGCTGTGCACGTGATCGTCGTGACGCCGACCGTGAACATGACGTCGTTGTCGTGGTCGCAAAGAATCGTCGGAGTCGGGTCGGTGTCGTCGGCGGCCGAGACGTCGTAGTGCACGACTTTGCCCGCCGGATCCGCGGTCTGAACCGAGATCGGCCCGGGAACGGTGAGCACAGGCGGAGTCGTGTCCGGATCGTCGAGCCAGCGCATCGCCGAAGCGGGCGGCGCGAGGACGAGCAGCAGCACGATGACGAGCGGGAGACAGCGCACGCTATAGGCCTTTCGTCGAGAGGAAGGTGAGCGCCGAGGCCATCAGCAGAGCGATCCCGACGAGCATCAGGTCAACCTGCCGGTCAGCGACGAAGATCGCGGCCGGCCGCCAGCGAACGAGTCTCGGAGGGACCGCGGCAACCGCGAAGCAAGCGATCGCCAGCGCGAGGGCCCACACGATCAGAAGCGAGCCGACGTCGATCGAGCCGTCGGAGTTCACCTGCAGCGTCCCGCGCACGCCGACCGCTCCGAGCACTTGCGAGACCTTGATCTGCGGCGGCGCAGCTTTGCGTTTCGCGTGGACGACCTTGTGTCGTGGCTTCTTCGGCTTGGTGTGCGCTCGCACACGATGCTTTGCCGGCCGGGATCGCTGAACGTGGACGACCGGCCGCGGCGTCACCGTTTGAACAGTCGGCGCCGGACGCGGTTGGTAAGGCGCAGGAGCGGCGGGCCGAGAGGGAGCGGGTTTCGGCTTCGGCTTCGGCGCAGGCTTGGGGGGCGGCGCAGGATCGGGTGTCGGCTCGGTATCGGTCGGGACCGTCGTCGACGGAGCGGGAGGGTCGTCGGCCAGCGCCGGCTGCGCGGCGAAACCCCCGACGGCTGCGAGAACGATCGCGCAAATCACCAGCGCGTATACGAGACGCGACAAGCTGTACTCCTCCCCAGCCGAAAACGGACCCGACGGGGATTGTAAGTCGTAATCGGAGCGTTCTACAAGGCCCCCCTACACTGGACTCGATGGCGAGCAAAGGGGAACACCTGATCGTCGACAACCGGCGTGCCCGGCACGACTACGAGTTGCTCGAGCGGGTGGAGGCCGGCCTGGTCCTGACCGGGACCGAGGTCAAATCGCTCCGGGACGGCCGCGCCTCGCTCCAGCAGGCCTACGCCGACGTGCGGAATGGGGAGGCTTGGCTCGTCGGTGCCCACATCTCCGTCTACGAGCAGGGGAACCTCGCGAACCATGACCCCGATCGCGACCGCAAGCTGCTCCTGCACAAGAAGGAGCTCGCATCGCTGGCCGGCAAGGTCGCCCAGCGCGGTCTGACCCTCGTCCCCACGAAGCTCTATTTCAAGGACGGCCGCGCGAAGGTCGAACTCGCGCTCGCGCGCGGGAAGGAACAGCGTGACAAGCGCCGTGACATCGCCAAACGTGAGGCCGACCGCGATATGCAGCGCGCTCTCAAGTCCCGTCGCTAAGCCCGGGTTGCGAGTTTTCCAGCTAGAGTGAGTCCAGGCATGGCGAGCGGAACGGTTATCTGGTTCAACAAGGTCAAGGGGTACGGTGCCATCTCGAGCAGCGAGGGCGACCGGCTCCACGTGACCGAGCCGGGGCTTCGGCCCGAGGTGGATCCGCAGCTGTTGCGGAACGGCGTCGAGGTGGAATTCGAGGTGCGCGACGGATCCAACGGCCTCGAGGCGCACGGCCTGGTCATCTCGCCGCCCACCGTCGCGCCCAATCGCGCACGGCTGCGCCGCAGGCACTAGCCCGCAAAACCGCGGCTACAATGTGTGACGACATACGGGGGCGACCTGGTTTCGACGTGGTCGGTTCTCCGGCAGAGCTGCAAGCCGAGGTCGCCGGTTGGCCTCGTAAATCCACCGGCAAACAATGCAAGTGCGAAGAACAATCTCGCACTCGCCGCCTAACCTAGTTAGGTAGCGACGTCGCTCCGGGCTGGGCCCGTGGCTCGGGTAGCGGCGCCAGATAACGGGCTCGGCGCGGCGGGAGAGCCAATCGCCCAAAGCGCGACATCAAAGGATGGCTGGCCCGCCGGTAGGGCGTCCGCCTCCGGCCGTCGGGCGAGATCCAACG
>WNFV01003019.1_pt1 | contig 24998 bp, 37 predicted proteins | sample 5400101 | NCBI WGS metagenome assembly WNFV01 (sample SAMN13153361, study PRJNA577476) | soil metagenome | isolation source: 115 cm soil or saprolite under grassland replicate 1 | place: USA:California | collected 2016-06-15 | reverse complement strand
TCATGGTCTTCGCGAGAAGCTGTAGCGATGTCTGCGCAATGATGATATGACCATCGTCATCTTCGACACGAATGGAAACAACCGGCCGCCCTGCCATCGTGCCGTTCGGAATAACGGCCATCTCAAATTGGGAGACGGACTTGTACGGAAGCGCAGCGAGATCAGGCCAACAGCCATCACCATGAAGGTACAGGCCAATCTGAGGCGTCGGCCCGGCGCCTCCATTGCTGTCACGGATACTCACGTGCTAGGCTCCTTAGTGCGATGGCTAGACGACCTCTCTGGCATCCTTCCCGAGACGGACCGGGAGCGGCAAAAATTATCCGCTCCCGGTCCTTCCCGTTGTCAGGCCGTGATCGGAACGACGTTGTCAGGCCGCTTGCGGCTGGCTGCCCGAGGCTTCGGCCCGAGGAAACGCTCGAAAGCGTACTGCCGAGCTTCGGCCTTCCACTTGACGTGACCTGATCCCTTGATGTCGTAGTGGTACACGACACCACCGATCATGCGTGTCGGCCGTCTGTAAGTCGAAGACGACAGACCGAACTGTGGATCGTAGATGCGCGTGACCTCCATGCCGCAACGCTCACACGTTCCCTCGATACGAGACCAATTGCGATTCATGTTGCCCTGCACGTCCCGAGCGCCGTAGGCAAACTCGATCTTCCAGTTGTGCTGGAAGGCGCGACACAGAAGGAAATCCTCCGGCATCCTTTCGAGCTGCTGCTTGCGCGTCAGCGTACGATTTTTCCTGACCACTGTGGCAAATCCCTTCCCGAGATTTACTTTAAGGTCCGGGCGACAGTAGGAACCCTCCCGTTACTGACTGCCGCCCGGTCCCCCACGTGCTTACTCTTCTGGCGTTTCGCACACCCAAAAACTTCGTCTTCGGCACTGCCGGACTCTGTTTCGCTAGGTGTTGGCCTCCCTCTTGTAGCCATCCAACTCCATGATGAGCTGGAGCATTTGCAAGTATGGCATTCCAGCGTACCACCGCGCAACGTCGCTACGCTTGCGGCGGGCGATCAATAGCGGATATTGCGCGTCCGCATTCACCGCTTCGACCATCGCTTGATCCATACCCCTGTCCAGTTCACCAATGGAGGATTTGACCTCAACTGCCAACCATGTTGGGAAGCCAGCGAGGTCGCCACGATCCTTCGGGCCGTTCGTCCGGCGCCGCTCGATCGGCCATCCTGTCACGAGCGCCGCGAAGTCAGCAGCAAGATTTTCAGTCTCGCGTCCCTTTGCCTTGGCGCTACTCGGTTTCACGAGTCTTTGATCCTCCAGGTGCGATCGTTGTACTCGTACCGTGCCAGCTCTGACTCCAGACGTACAGCCCAGGCGATTGCTCGGTTAGCGATTCCCGCTAGTTCCACATTCGTTTGGATTGCAGTATCCCTCGCTTGCTCTAACTCTGCGATCCTCTGCTCTAGCTGTTGCACTGTAGCATGAGCAGCTCTGAGTGCGCTAGAGAGTCGTGCAATCTCAGCCTCGCGTCGTCCATGCGCGCCATGGATCTCCCTGGCCGCCCCACGATCCATCATTTTTGACACCTGATCGTCAATCCAGTCTCCCATCATGCGTGTGGTTGGTTGAAGTAGGGATCTGCGCCCATTGCTTGCCAGCCGGCCAGTGAGTCAGCCGAGCTGTCCACCTTCCAGTTACAGTCGCCATTGCTGACACGGTCGAAGTACACGTATGCCTTGACGGCTGGTCGGTTGGCTGCAACGTCGGCAGGGATCGCGCGGAACCAGTCTCCCTTGCTTGGCGTGCTCGTACTCGGCTGGTGACTGCCGTACTCCCCGAGCATCAACGGCTTGTCAGGATGATTGAGCTGTGCCCAACCATAGAAGCCGCCCATCTTGTTCGAGAGTGAAGTCCAGGCGTCATTGTGACCACTGCACGTGTACCAGTTATACGGATCCCAAGCGATCCATGAGACGTAGTAAGAACCGGGATAGGCTGCTGTCGCTTCGGCCGCTGAGGGATTCGCATTCGTCAGTACCCATACAGCATTCGTCGCGCCCTCGGACTGGAACACGTCATGGATATGGCGCCACGCGGACGCGAACTGTGCGAGCGTCCCCGATCCATTGGCGGTACCAGCAACACCCGTACAGCTCACACCGTCAGCACCTTGCGGCTCAATGTGGAACGAGACGAACAGCTTGCTACCAAAGGCTTTGATGTTGTCGGCGATCCGGCGGATGTTCGCGTCCTGACTGCCGTTCGCTATCTGGCACCAGTTGACATTGTTGGCGCTGTTCGAGAAATCACGACCGTTGAAATTCTCTTTGAGGAACCGCCCGCCGCTGGCAAGATTGGTCTCACCAGCGGTCGGGAAGGTGTCATTCCAGTCATGGTAGTAATTGACGATATCGAATTTCCGGCCGGACAGTGTCTCGCGTGCCGACACGTCAGCCGGATTGGCGCTCACGTAGTCGCCCCACCATGCTCCATGAGCCGGCACCAGTTGGGGCGACACGTTCGGGACCGGTGCCGGCGTATTAGGGCGGGGTCCAATCGGAAGCTCGGCCGGCGGTACCGCGTTCGTCCAATTGTCACGGGCTTGCTGTTCGGTGGTGGTAACTTGCGTCCCGCCGGTTCCGCCCGCACAGAACGAAGTCATCCAACATGGGTACTGCGTTGACGTTGCGTCACGACGCCAATTGTAGAAGTCGCCAGAGGCGTCAGAGCTGGTCGTGTCGTGCATCGAATGCGCTTGCCCGAAGTCGCTGTAGTAGTGGGTGGCGCCGTCACTGCCAAGCGTATCGTTGACAAGCACATTGGCGAACGTGTGACAGTCCGTTCCGCCCGCGCACGCAACGCCATAGTTGGTTGTGGAGACGACGGTGTTGTCGTGAACGTTGACGTGACCGAACGAGCCGGAGCCACCGTCAGCGCCCATGATCCCGCCGCCCGTGAAGTTGGTCGGGCCGTAGGCGCCGTCGATCAGGTTGTGATGCACGTCGAGCTTGTGTGTCGAATCGGAGCCGCCAGAGAAGTAGAAATTCAGGTTGTCCTCAACGCCGCTCTGGCCGCTCGTATTCTGCACCTTGTTGTAGGCGACGACGCCGGCCGACACGGTTACATGATCGGTTTGGAGGAACTGCACGCAGCAGTTACCGGAGGTTGGGTGCGGGTACCGTCCGATGTTGAATGCAAGATTGTCACGGACGTTGAATGGATTGGGCGTACCGCTACCGATCCATATGCCGTCACCATCGTTGAACTGATTGTGAACCGCAGTGAAGGATGCCGGCGATTCCAGCTCGATCGCACGGTGCGCCACGACTGCGCCGGGATCGGTCTGGTCGAACACCGTATCTTGCACCGTAAGGTTCGTGCCAGTGACCGTATCCTGTACGCCGAAGCCTTTGGCAATGACGTGTGCGCGCGAGAGCGTCACGGGCGCGCTAGTCGCGAGCGTGACGGCCGGCGTCCCCGTGCTCGTGCTCTGGTAGCAGCCCGAGTAGGTACCGCCCGTGGTGATGGTGATCGGCGCACACGGTGGGAGCGTTGTGGTTGTCGGCGCAACCGTCGTCGTCGTTGTTGACGTGCTCGTCGTCGTCGCAACCGTCGTCGTTGTCGTGGTCGATTGCGACACACTAGGGTTTGCGTGCCACCAGAATGAGATGCTGACAGTGTTGAGCGCTGCACCCGATTGATTCAGTCCGCGCAGTCGGAACGTTGTTGCGGTCGGTGAATCAACCACAACAGTCGAGAGAATGTTCGAGCCACCGATCGGTGAACGTGCTGTCACCTGGATCTCAGCCGGCACTGATCCGAGGTTGTGTGTGAACGTGCAGTAGCCGCTTGTGTCAGTGGTGCATGTTCCCATGCCACCGACGCCGTTCGAGGTCTGCGATCCGGCCGGTCCCACAAGCGCCACAACAAGCAACAGCATCATCGCAATGATGAGGCCAATAATTCCAAAGCGTTTCATTGTTCCTCCAATAAAAGGGGTTGGGAGGGGCGAACCTACAGACCGCGCGGTACCTGCGCCACAAGACGCCCAGCTCGCCGCTCCCGTCCCCTAGCTTTACAACGATCCGAAGCGATATCCTTCGCGCTGGAATTCCTCAATGATACGTGGCAATGCTCTCACAGTCTGCCAGCGATCACCACCCCCATCATGCAGAACCACGACCACGTCAGGGTTCGACGGCCTGCGCCACCAGGGCTTCGCGTGCGAGAGTACGCGCGCTGCAATGACATCCGCTCCGGGCTGTGACCAATCCCACGGGTCGATATCCCAGAGCACAATCTGCATCCCTTTCGCAGCAACGATCTCACGTAGCGTCTGATTGACGAATCCACCAGGCGGACGGAACCAATGCGATGACACACCATTGTCAATCTCCCATGCCATTCGTGCGCGAGATGTATTGATCAGCGTGAGGGGATGATCGTACGTGTGGTTGCCGATCACCATGCCAGCCGCGCGTTCCTCGGAGACCAGGCCCGGATACCTCGCAGCTCGCTTGCCGACAACAAAGAACGCAGCGTGAATCCTATACTGCGCAAGGGTTTCGAGGATTGCCTGCGTCTCTCCGGGGTTCGGCCCATCATCGAACGTGAGCCACACAGTACCGCGCGATGGTGCCGGAGTCGGTGCCGGCGGTAGTTGACGGTGCGTTGTCAATGGCGGGCGCGTCGTCGTCGGCGCCTGCGTAGTGGTCGGTCTGTGTGTCGTCGTAGGTCGGCGCATCGCGATTGCTGGCCGTGTTGTTGTTGGTTCGTGTGTGGTGGTCGGGTGGGGCCTCGCACTCGTGACCGTGCAGCCGCTCACAACCACGAACGCAAGGCCAACCAAAAGTCTCCTGATCAATTCATTCCTCAGTACCAACCGTGAGCGATCCAGAATGCCTTTGCACTCTCGGCGCTACCATACCGCTCGTTCACGTACAGGCGGAACATCGTTAGCTGTGCGCAGAAGTCTGTCGTGTCAGGCGAGACGCCAAGTCGAGCAGCGTACTTCTCACGATTGTAGTCAAGCAATTGGCCAATACCGAACGCGGTAGAAACCGGGTTGTCCGCAGTGACGCTACCGCCGAAGCTCTCGTGATCGAAGATCCACTGTTCGGCCGAAGTGACACTCTCACGACAACCCGTCGGGACAGGAGCCGGAGCCGGCTGACGAACAGTAACAGCAGTGACGCTACCAACACCACCGCCCAAGCGAAGATGCTGACCGGGATAGATCAGGTCCGGATTGCTCAAGCCGTTCGCTTGTGCGACTGACGGCCACCGTGTGCCGACCAGCTTCCAAAGCGTATCCCCAGACTTGACGACGTAATTCCCGGTTCCCTTGTGTTGGTGCCGTACAACATGACTGCCAGTCCGAACCCGTTGCCCTGGAAAAATCAGGTCCGGGTTTGCGATGCCGTTCGCAGCCGCGACTGCCGGATACCTTGTCCCATAGAGATCCCAGAGCGTATCGCCCGATTGAACGACGTGTGTGTCAGCCATTGCCGGCGCAGCCATCGCCAACGAAAGCACAGCCGCACTCGCAGCCATCGCTAGCTTGTGACGTAGCTTCATGGTTGTGCCCCCCCAAATTCGGAAGCTATTTCCCTTGGTCGATGTAACCGAGAGTCCGCAAATAAGCATTCAACGAATTCTGGTTCTCACCGCCTGTCACTGTGCCGACGTATCTGATAAAGGTTTGCTTCTCGCGGATCTCCCTTACCATCGTCTCCACTTGATATGTTACCACACTGATATAGTTATCAGGCGCGTTTGTTACCAACCATCCTTTGAGGTCTTCACGAGCAGTAAGACCACCCGACTCATTCAATTCCGGCGCTCGTACGTCGAACAGTCGAATCCACTCACGCGCAAGCATGTTGAAACCCATGTCAATCCGGAGCCGAAGCGTATCCCCGTCGTGGACCTCGATCACTTCCGCAATTGGATAGAGGCGCGTCGAATTCTTCGCTGTAAGTCTCGCTAGTTGACCGCTCATGAGACCTGATCCTTCACGAACCTAGGTGTACCAAGATCAAACCACTTCCAGGCCCGATAGAGTGTTTGTGGCCCAAGGTTAAATTCCCGAGCTGTCTGTGCTGTACCGACAATGAGCGCCCGGTCAAACATTTCCTGCGCCTGCTCTTCGGTCACTCGCGTACTCAATCGAGGCCGTATCGGTGCTTCTAAATGATGCTTGTTCCATGCGCGATACAAGGCACGCGTGCTAATTCCAAGTTCCCTCGCCGCTGCGCTGGGGCCAATTTGTTTGGCCCGTTTATGAGCTTGCTCAGCCGCCGCCTTGTCGTCATTCACTATGGTAGCGTAATTCCGCACCGAACTCACGTTACCCTGACGTGAAAACACCCAACGGAAAGACGGGCCGAACCCGCCAAATATACCGTCAGGAATTCGGTTCTCGATGGCATACTTGAAGCACTCGTCCTGCACCGGACACTGAAAACAAATGGTCTTCGCCTTCCGGATGCGCTCCATGTATCCTGGAGCATGAGAGTCCGGGAACCAGAGATCCTTGTCAGGATGCTTGGCACACAAGGCTTCCGTCATCCAGGCAAACGGGTTTGGCGTCTCGTCACTCATCGACAACCTCGAATTGGCGCCGCAGCATTATCTCCGCAGTACGTGCTCGTTCACCGGTCAATTCACGGAAGGCTTTGATCGTCTTGAGGTCATCGAAGTCCGGCTTGCATTCGTTGAGCAGAAATAGCCAAGCTCGATTCTGCGGCTTGATGTTCAATTCTTCGCAGAGCTTTTCCATAGAGATGACAGACTCCGACGACGCAGGGTCACTCACTTCACGCTCCGGCTGCGCCGCCGGGTCCGCCCCTGCCGCGTCTCCTTCCCCAAGGTCCGTCGAGCCAATCTCGGAGCCACTGGTCTCAGACGAAACGGCAGGCTTTGACACGCTCGCGTCAACCCCTTGGCGTGTCTGCATTGCAGCGTCTTGCTCTTCGCGCATCCGATCCTTATCGAGCTTGACTCGTGTGCGCGAACGTTCGACCGGAGGCCCGGAAGTGGGAGAAGACAAGGGGTTGTCCTCAGCCACTCCCGAGCGCCGGCCGGGGGACTCTAATTCCTTCGGGATCATTCGGATGATCTCGCCAGTTTCCTTACTCACCATTTCGATACCGGCCATGAGATCCTTGATGCTCGGAAGATCCCCGATCACTGGCACGACGATATGGAAGACCTCAACCTCACCGTTCGGCTTCCGACGTTTCAGCTCGCGCTTCTCAATGCGCAAGCTCGCGGGAATCATGAAGACGTTGGCACGCGTCAGAATCTCTGCCTGACCACCCATTTCTCCGGCAGCAATTTCACCGTGAGACTCTACGCGCCATACCCCAAGGTCCGCAACCTCTGACAGGAACACGCTGAATCGCGTGGTCGCCTTGCACGCGCGCTCGGGTTCTTTGCCTTTCGCTTCGGCATCTTCCATCTCGGTAATGCAGATGCAGGGCTGACTCGTCTTCATTTCTATCTGCCCGTTGCACTGCCGGAGCATGCCGCCCGCAGAGAACAGCTCGTACCACTGTGAGAACGCGCCCATATGCGGGATGGTAATTGGCAGCTTGTTTCTGTCAGTTATGACCTCGAATTGTTCGCGTTCACCTGGTGCTGTCCAGGGCCGGACCTGTCCACCGTAAAGCTCAGCCACTTGCATGATCTTGTCTTTGTCGGCGCTCGTGATTCGCCACGTCAGTAGGGAAGCGGGATATTCTTTCCCTTGCTTCGAGACTCGCGTCTCTCCCATGCGGAGCCGGCCAGCTTCGGGCAAACGTTTTTGCAGCGTCAGGATTGGCACTGATCAATTCCCTTCACAGACGTATTGCCTTCCAACAGTTATGACACACCCGTCGATTGTTAGCGATTGTGTGTCGCACCTTACGCCGACCACACTCGTCACAGATAACTGGCTGCTTCGGCGTCTTGCTCTTCTTAACGTCCGGCTTCTTTTCTTTAGCCATCCCACGGACTCACTCTACAGTATTTGCATCCTGGGCAGTCTAGAATGCACTTGTCTCGGTGACAATACTCCTGACCCTGATTCAATGGACCTCGAAGACACGTACGGCAGACAGGAATCCAGAGCTGTCCGAAGTCCTCTTCCGAGTCGTCATCCCAGACGCAAAGCTGGCCATTGATTTCTCGCCGTTCGAGGATGTTATCTGGCCGCTGAAAGTATGGATTCAGGAAACCCTCGCTTGTTGGTTCCACCCGTCCCTCCCATCCTGGAGCCGAACGTCTCGGCGGTCCCCACTTGCGGCTCACGAATCCGACTCGATCTCTTGCTCGACTTCTGACATCTCCCTGTCAATAAGCTCCTGGCGCTCGGCAGTCCGGCCAGCGCAGTATCCGACACGCAAGAGATACCCGATACCGCATGCGGACAGGAACCCATACGCGAATGACACCCAATTCATGATGGCACCTTTCTGTATTGGGCGACGGGATTTGGCGGAAAGACTTTCTCGCCCTGCTGTTGCTGCCAGTGCCAAAGATCCCGAGCTGCGAGAAATCCCTCGAACAGTTCCTCATCGAATGGATCACAAAGCAACGGTAACAGTTTATAAGATCGAGGCCGGAGTAGCAACACCCCGGCCTTTTCTATCGTTGGCAATTCGACTTCAAACTGGTTCTCGATCCCAATGAATTCCCCGTGCGCGTAGGCGCTGAGTTGCAACGCAGCTTCCGCGTATGCCCACTTCCCAGTCTTGATGTCCAGGAGCCAGAGCACGCCGCCAATCCGTGCGAGAATATCTCCCGTGCCAGCGTAACGGTGTGTGCGATTGTAGACGGTAAATTCCGACGCCTCGAATTCGGGTTTCTCGTTGGCCAGGAAGTTCTCGAAATTCCGCCAGTAAGGACGAGTCTCGTCGTCGATATCGAACGGCCGATCGAGCGCCCACTGCTCAACGCAGTTATGGACCTTCGTTCCAACATTGGATTTCCGTGCGTTGCTGTCGAATGGCGCTTCTTTGATTTGCTTGACGGCCTCTTGCCACTCTAATCCTTCCCACTCCCCGCGATGCTTCACTGCAAATTCCGCAGCCATCTTTGCAGCCCAACGCATCAATGGCGGCTTGTTAATTACCGAAAGAAAGGCCGTCACACTGACAAATGTTTCACCAGTGGGAGGCCATACGTAACTGCCGTAACCGTCATTCCATATTTTATTTTCAGGTGGCATTGCGATCACCCTTTCGTCACGTCGGTAAGGATAGGGTATGACGTGAGCTGACGCGGCGCAAGGCTAGATTGGTCGATCGGTTAGGGTCGGGCAGAAACGTAGTGTCGAAAAGGTGTGGGAGGTATGGGCTTGAGAAGTCGGGAAAGGTGAGTGCTGTTCCATGCTGGGACGGGTTGTCGGAATAGGAGCGGGCCGGATGGCACGGAAGTGGATAGTCGGAATAGGAACGGGCCGAATGTGGCGTGGATTGATTCGTCGGAATAGGAATGGGTCGGGACGGGCAGGCTCGACTCGCGTTGGCTTGTCGGGACTGAGGCGACATGATCGGAGGCGAAGGGACGCGCGAAGGCGTGAGCTGTCGGGCGTGGAATGGCACGATCCGTTAAGGCATGCACAGTCGGAAAAGAAAAGGGCCGATAGGTCCGGAGTTGGACAGTCGGAATTGGCTCGGCCAGTATAGACCAGTACAGATAGGAATCGGGTAGTCGGGAGTGTGCTGGCCGGAATCGGTAAGACATGGATAGTCGGAAAAGGGAGGCCCGGAGTTGGCGGGAGCTGGCCAGTCGGGACAGAGAAGGTGGGAGCTGACACGGCATGAGTAGTCGGAGATGCTGAGAGTCGGCTAGGGTGAGCGTGGCTAGTCGGGTGTGGCACGAAAGGGCGTGATTGGAATTGGGTAGTCGGAATCGGATCGGCAGGACGGGAATTGGGTAGTCGGAAATGTATTGGCGGGAAGTGACTAGGGCGGTCGGAATTGATTAGGGCCGATGCGGCTAGCGAAGATGAGGAAAGTCGGAATCGGCGAGGTCTGTTGCGGTGTGAAAAAGAGCGGCGCGACTAGCCAAGTCGGCACGGGGTAGGGGGGACGGGATATGGAACGTCGGCGCAGTGCTGGCCGGCGAAGATGAGGCAAGTCGGGATTGATACGAGCAGGACGGAGCTAGATAGGTAAGTCGGAAGAGGTCAGACGGGGGAAGAGTCGAATAGGGTTGTCGGTGCAGGTGTGGATTGCCGTGCCGAGGCGGGGAAGGGATTGGTTGGTCGGGATGGTGACGGGTGGGCGCGGATACGTCTGGAGCTGACGAGTCGGGCGAGAATTGATGAGCTGCGATCTGACATGGAGAGATGAGTCGGCAGGTGTGGCGGTGCGGCGCGATATGGATTGTCGGAACGAATAGGGGCGACTAGTAGGGATAAGGACCGGCGCGCTTTGTCGGCAAAGAATAGGCGCGGCTCGAACCGAAACGGCCGGTATGGATATGGGTAGTCGGAGACGGTAGGACGCGGATGGTATCGGACTGGTACGTCGGAGAAGGTGTGGATTTGGGACGATGAGGGGTGACTGGTCGGGAAGGTTTTGGCGCGAAGAGCACGGGGTACGGCGGGTTTTGACCCGGTGAGAAATGTCGGGACGAGCCGGGGCGGCTTGCTAGGGGTTGATATGTCGGGCGCGACGGGTAGCGAATAGGCAGGGACCGTCGGAAAAGATTAGGCCCGAAGTGATGCGTAACGAGGCTAGATAAGTCGGAAGTGGTGAGGAAAGAACCGATACAGTATGACAAGTCGATTACCCGCATTCAAAAGCACGGGGTAATAGGCGGGAGGCCCAAGGCAATGGTACCTCGGGCCTCCCGTGAGATCAATTACTTCCGATCCCACATTGTGATGTCGAACCTTCCGTGACCTTGCGATCGAAGCGCGCCGATGCCGTTCTCTTCGTAAAGAGTCCAGACGCGCGCCCAATCCTCGTGCGGAATGGCGTCGATCTCGTTCTTCTCACCGGTGTTCTGTCGAGCAGCGATGATCTCGAATTCGAGCGTCGGCTGCATGACGTATTCGTAGTAAGTGACCGTCGAGCGTTCACCTTGCTTGTCCTTCACGTGACCGATCACAAGGTCGATCCCGTCCGGTTCCTTCACACCAAGGTGCAGCCGATCGGGGTTGACGAAGGTGCGCTCGGCCGTAAAGGACTTCGGACCTTTGCGCGTCCGTCCCCAACGCTGGCCAGCGAAGAGAACGTTGACGTTCTCTTTGATGCCAGCCTTCAATTGGCGAGACTCGATATACAATCCGTTCTCGTCCAGCTTGAAACCGTTGGTTTGCATCGAGCCAGCTAGCCGCTTCGAGGCTTTGACAAGATCCTCGAAGCTGGCATCCGCGTTGAAATCCGCGTCCGGGTCCAGCTCGCGCAGTGTGCGGAGCATGGCCTGACGGACTTCCAGCTCGTCCTCGATCCCGGCCTTCGAGCGCAGCCACCCTTCGATGATCTCCGGGTTTTTCGGAATCCCGCCCATCACCTTCTCGCGGAATTCCAGCCGCGCGTGGAACGTGTCGAAGACATCGCTCTTGTTGAAAATTCCCACTATGCTGATTCCTTCCAGATTTCGTCAGCGAGGGCTTCGATCTCCTCATCCGACCACTTGTCTGCGACGGTCTGCTTTCCTCGTAGCCCTTCTGTCAGGCGCTCGATAAACTCGGCGCGTCGGTATTCCTCGCCTCCGCGCTCACGACGTTCGGCTGCCGCGATCTTGCCAGTCGCCTTTGTCAGTGCGTAGAGATTGATATGGCGGTCGCCCGCGTGTTCCATCCATCCCCGGAACTTCGAGCGCCGAGCTGCCTCACGCTCGAACACTTCCCGAGACATGACCTTGTCTCCCACGCGCAAGGCGTCACGCCGAGAACGCTGAAAGAGATTGAGTGCCATGTCGCTGATCATGCCCGGCAGCATCTCGGCCATGAACATTTCCAGGAATTGCCCGTCCGACTTGAAATGCGTGATCGCACGGTGAACGAGGTCAGGAACCTGGACCTCATCATGTTCGCGGATCTGGTCGCGCAGCCATCCGCGTACGACTGACCGCGCAGACTCGGTTGTTGCCATTAGAACCGACCACCCCCAGCCTTGAAGTAAACCTGACCGCCGATGATGTCTTCACGGAACATGAACCGGCGCCATCCCTGGCTGAGTCGTTTATCCATTGGAAAGACGCCGAGCGCCCGCATGATGGCCTCTTTGATTGTGTCGATCTCCCCTCGTAGCGTCTTGTCCGGCTGGCCACCGACACGCTGTGCAACGAGTAGTAGTGCCATGACCTCGTTCGCGGTGAGCTGGAGATCAACGTGCTTCACGTCTTCCAGCAGGTTCGGCCCACGATCCGGTTCCGGGTCGCGCTTGACAACTTTGGCACTTGCCAATTCAGTTTCCCTTCTTTCGGTCTATCAGTAAAAGATAGATTCCCGTCAGGCCGACGCCGATATTGAAGCTACCAAGTGGGTACCAAGAAGAGCAATCAGTGACACCATAAAGAACCGCGCCACTGACGATCAACAGACCGCAGTACCAGAGCTTGAGTAGGTCCACGCTCTTTACTTACTTCCCTTCGCTCGTGCTGCCAGCTCACGGTCTACCTTGCCGATTTCTTTGAGCGCAGCCTTCATTGTTGACGACCAGTGTGGGATCTCTTCTTTGGGAAGCCGATTGAAATTGATCTGTGGGAGATCCATCGTCAGGACATCGAGTGTGTCAACAGTCTTCTCCATGATCCGAACAGACTCCTGGTCAATCCCCTTTCTCTGGTCAGCAGGGATAGGAATGGCGTTCTCGCGCGCGAGCCGGCGCACACGGTCAGGCGCGATACCGATCTCGGTGCCGATCGTCTTCGAGTCTTTGCCAGCCTTTGCCAGTTCCTCGATCTGCACTGCGCGAGCTGCCGCAGGCATTCCGCGCCTCTGTGCGACATGAGCTGCAAGCGCGTCTCCCGGATGCTCAGCCTCGATCGGCTCTTCCGGTTCGGCCGGCGTCGGCCGCTCCGGCTTCGAGGCCGGCTGCTGTCTGCCCAGCGTGTCTGTCCGCGTGTCGGCGTTCGGAATTTCCGAACGTCCCTCAAGGTCGGCGCGGACACTGGCGACCGTCTTGTCATCGACCTGGAGCTGGTCAGCGATGGCCTTGTTGCTCTTGTCCGAACGCATCCGCAAGAGCTTTTCGATCAGCTCGCGCTTTTGCTTGTTGTTCAGATGTCGGCGCCGGATGTTCATGGAGATAACAGCGCCAACCGGATCGTCTCCGGTGTACTCGACGAACTTCGGTTCGACATCCGCGATTGTGGTGGCCGTCATTCGGTTGCGGCCGTCAAGCAACTTGCGGTCCTGCGTCACGAGGATCGGCACGAGTAGGCCGTTGCGGCGGATATCGTCGGCCAACTCAGCGATTTCCTCTTCTCCCATTTCTGGAAAGAGATCGGCAGCCTCGTGAATGCCGGTGATGTCTTCCTCACGGATCACTGTCACTACTACCTCCCTAGGACTTCTAGGCACTGGTCATGGGCCACGGTCGCAGCAGCAATGGCATGCGCGCACAGCTTGCGACTTTCGCACGGGCAGGATGCCCAGAGATTCCCGTCGCGCCACCAGAGACTCACGAGGTACACGATGCCGGAGTCCCCGAGGACCATGACGATCACATTGACGCCAAGCGTCTTGAGCCACCCTGCCTGCTCTGCACGCACGAGTCGATCCGCCTTCTGTTGCACAGCAAGTGAGACGGGACTGGCGAGCGATACCTCGGGCATGACCTTGTCATTCATAGGAGCCACCATACTACCGCCCTAGCCATACTGCAACACCTACACCTTGATGCCATTGGCACCAAGGTATTGACATTCTCGTGTCAGATTAAGAGGCGCCGGCCCTCTACCCAAAGGACCGGCGCCAGACACTAGCATTAATGTCTCCGCAAGACATTGCTCTGTGATGGTCCGTCAATTGCGCCCGCTCGCAGCGTTTGAAGGTGACCCGTCAGTTTGTAAGACTGTCGTGCTCTGCCATTGAGCTACGCCCGCGCGTGGAGCGGGCGAAGAGAGTCGAACTCTCATCCCGACAGTTGATCATGCAAGTCACCAGTCGATCGAGCGGGAAACGGTACGGTTTGAATTTGGAGCAATAGGCTGAGGTTGTTCCCCGGTTGTCACCCAATAATGAGTTGGGTAGTGTCTGCCAATTCCACCACTCGGGCTTGTGGAGCCCGAGGCAGGAGTCGAACCTGCAAATGACTTCCGAGTAGATGAGCTTGAGTTTGAACTTAAGTTTATGCTCCTATTCTCCGGCAATCAGGCCGGAGACCTTAGCGGAAGAGCCAATCAAGCAACGCCTGGCCGATATGCTGATCCTCAACCGGGGTTTGATTGGCACGCTCCCGCGCGAACTTCACAGCCTCCCTCAGAGTCCAAAGCCGGTCCAGGTATTCGCGGACTTGCTTTGCCGGTACAGCACCGGAGTGATGCACGGTCGTCCAGTAGCCGACAACCTTGTCCTCGTAGTAGGTCTCGACTTGCGGCACGATGTTCGGGTGATCCCGTGTCGGCCACGCCTTCACGTTGTTGCGAGGGATCTTCTGAGACTTGTGCGTCTTGATCGGGTCGGTCACGTAGGCATTCACGTCTCCCGAGAAATGCCACACCTGCGCCGGATCGAGCACAGCCAATTGCTTGACGTACGTTGCCAGCTCGTCATCGAAATACTTTTCGAGGAAAAGCAGCGTGGTTGCCGGCACATTGCGAACGAGCACGCGGCCATCGACGATCACGTCAGCCCGTGCCCGAGTGTTCGCGTCATCCTTCGTGGCAATGACATCGAACAGCCGTGTCAACGTCTTGCGCATCTTCGGCAATTCCTCGAACACCCGAAGCTGTACCGGCTTCGACTCCGGTGGCAGGTCAGCCGCGTCCTCGTCGATCTTCTCGTACGTCTTTGCGATGCCGAGTAGGTTTCCCGCCTTCTGCATCGCATGGTACGACTGTGTGATCAAGCCTTGCGTCTGTTGTTTGACGCCGCGCTCGATTGCCACGATGGCACCGAGCGTTGTCGGCCGATGCTGGCGCTAACGCCCTGCCACGTCGGGCACAGTCTCCGACACAGCTACTCCCTTCTCTGATTGACATGGAGCTAGACTATACAGCAGGACCGTATTAGTTGCAAGGGATTATGTATATCGACTGGCGACTGTCTCGATCCGCCACTGTTCCCCGCACGCATCACAGATGGCCCAGCTCGGAGTCTGGTAGAACGGCACCACATAGATCAGGTGCCCGAGCCGTTCACAGTCCCGGCGCCGGAGCTGTTTGCGCTCACTCCAGAATCGAGTCGCTTCGAGGAACTCTTCGTCTCCGGTGTACTCGTAATACTCGGCGATAGTCCGTACCGCGCGATCGAACGTCGCGTCGATCGGGTCGATCGGAGTTATACGTCGCGCCATCCCTTACGCCGCCCTGATGTCGTATCCCGTTCCTCAAAATACTTCCGTACCTCTTCCCATTCAAAGAGCTTCATAGGCCCGGCATACAATCGCACTGGCGGGAAGTTCGGATCTCTCGGGTGTCGCTTGTCCCCACGGTGGAGCTGCATCACCCGTTGCCTGCTCATGGATTCGGCCAGCCGGAAGCGGACCACACGGCGTGCGATCTGACTGTAGTTGACCGGATCGTTGATCTCCATGTGCTCATGGTAGCAGAGCGGTCTTGACGTAGCGCAACGGTCAGTGGCACCGTAGCTCATGCACGCGCGCAAGGGGAGGCGAGACTGTTGCCCTGGAAAGAACCGGAACGTCTGCGGATCATGAACGCCATGCGAGGCTTTGCCACGAACCGCAGTGAGAAGGCGGTCGCTGAGATCCGCAACGTCTTCGATGACATCGTGAAGAACAGCTACCGCAAAGATGCTCTCGCAGTCGGCAGGATCGAACGACTCGAAAATCTCTTCACAAGTTGACACTCCACTGTCAGAAGGAATCTGTTAGTATCCCTCAGACGCTACTACTTCCCACGAAAGGGGGAGGATCGTATGCCGTTTGAGGATGCCGAAGTCCTCGAAGAGTCTGAGGTCAAGGCAATCGAGTCCTACGGCTCGGGCTGGGTTGCCGACTTCGTTCGGACCTTCGAGAACGAGTACGCCGACGTTGCCGGCATTCGGCGTGCGCCGAGTTCGTTCGGCACGACCAGGAAGGGCACCGTTCGTAGCGCGTCGAACGTCGCACACAGCATCAACAAGTATTGCGAGACGCACAAGATCAACGTGCTCGCAAGCTCGCAGGATGGCAAGGTACTGGTCAAGCACTTCGATCGTGCCACGATGGAACCTCCGAAGCATCCCCAGGGTCGCAAGCCTGGTAGCAGGAAGGACTCCGCACAGCCCGCCGCCACGGCCTGACGCCCATCCCAGGCCGACAGCCCCGCTCCACTTCCCCGTGCGAGCGGGGCTTTTGTCTACCCCCAGCCTCCACTTCGGTTGATTCCTCAGTTTGCCCCACCAAAGGCAACGGATTTCGTTGACAGAGCCGTGTCAATCTGAGGTTCTGCTCTTGCGCTATGTCCAGACCTGCCCTACCCTGGTCTTGCACCTTGAAAACTACAGAGCGAGCGGGAAGGACCGGAGACCCGGCCTGCCCGCCTACGCGCGAAGCGGACTCGACGGAGCATCTGCGACGGAACCACCCAATGCGCGCGCAAGGGGACAGAGTCACGCACCGGAAGCACCCGCTAAGCAACACCTGGCAGGTCTGAATAAACGCGGTCGGGCCGATGCAAGTCGGTAAGCGGGGTTCGACTCCCCGCACTGCCACTCCCGATTGACAGGAGCTTGTCAATGCTCGCACTCGTACTCGCTTGCTTGCTCGTGCTCATCATGCTGGCCGTCTGCGTCGTCGTCGTTCTCGACAGCGAGCATGACGGCCCGTTCTATGGAGAGAAGCTGTGAGGCAAGTCCAAATCTCCAAACGCGAACAGCGCCGATCTGTTCACCAGTCCCGTAAGGTACGCGCGCGATGGCTCCGGCTTGACGCGCGTACTGACGGCAATCCCGTGACCGGGAGGCCCGGGAAGTAACCCTCCATCCCGCCGCTTACAGAAGGGAGGTGACAAAGTGGGTGATAGTTGGAAGCAACCGTTTGGTGGTCGCACCGACGACGACGCCGCCGTCAATCCTCCCGGCAAGGGTAAGGAAGACGACGCGACTCAGACCGGCGCGTCCGATCCGAAGAACGCGCCCGGTCAGGACGACTACGACCAGCGTGGCCCCGTGTAAGGGGTAGGCCGCATGGTGCATCGGCGGGGTTCGACTCCCCGCCGGCCACGAACAGAACCCAATCCCAAGAAGGGATGCAACATGTTCGAGCACGACTTCATGGAACTCGGCGAGCGCGTAGCGACCGCTTTCCAGACTCCTCCCCGCAACCCCAACTCCGGATCACAGCTCATTGCAGCGTTCGAGGCTGCATGGTCCGCGATCCAGCGCGAGCACGTTGACGTTCCTGACGTGCTCATCATCACCGGCTCCGGCGCAGTCCCCTTCGGACTCGTGCTCGGCCATTTCAGCCAGAAGAGCTGGGAACGGTCAGAGATCGACGGCCACTCTCGGCACGAGATGTTCGTGGGCGGCGAGGGCTTGGCTCGCGGCGCGCGCGAGGTCATGGCGACACTTCTGCACGAGGCCGGCCACGGCGTGGCGATGGTCCGCAAGATTCAGGACACGTCTCGTCAGGGACGCTGGCACAACAAGCGGTTCAAGGCGATCGGCGAAGAGCTGGGCCTTGAGCTGACGCAGTCGCCCGACATCGGATGGTCCCTAACCACCATGCCGGACAGGACAGCCAAGCTCTATCACGACGAGATCGACAAGCTCCAGAAGGCAATCGCGTACCATCGGCGCAACCCGTTTGCCGACTTGTTCGGCAAGCTCGGTGGCAACGGTGACGACGACGACGGCCCAAGGTGGGGCGACAAGGTGAAGACTCCCCGTCCGACCCGGCCACCGCGCCCGCCGCGTTCGATCATCGCCTGCCAGTGCTCACCAGCGCGCCGGCTCCGCATGGCTCAGGCCTACTTCGATCTCGGCCCCGTTCACTGCGCAGTGTGCGATTCCGACTTCGAGGAAAGGATCGTTGACGCAGCATGACCAAACGAGATAGCAGAACACTCCAGCATGATCCAATCAATCCGGTGGAACGGAAGAACCAAGAGCGTCGGGAAAGAACCATGAAGTACCGGCCGGAAATTCTCGCCCACGGCGAGACCACTTGGGCCAACAATTCGATCGAGTGCGAGACGTACGAGGAAGCTGCCGCTTCCGCGCGTCGGACATTCATGAACTGGTTCGCGGCCGACACGTGGCGCGTCGTCACCACCGACACACCCAAGCGCCAACCCTACGTCCCCGGATCGGAAGACCCGGATGCACCACCGCGTTGACGGCAGATGGTTCGGCCCCGAGAGATCGGGACCGTTCCACGTGCAATCAACGCACGGGAAAGGAAGCACATTCTGACAAGCTCGTGTCAGAAACGAGAGCCGGGGAGATGATCTCTCCCCGGACTCTCGGCCATGCCCTTTGGCACCATGGAGGATACCATGCCTACGGCATCGCAGGAAATCGCAAGACTCATCGACAACGTCAGGCGCAACCGTTCGATGGCGAGTGGGCTGCGAGTCATGATGGAGCGGGAGAAGGAGTTTCCCGACCGTCTGGCCGCGCAGCTCACTGGCATTGCGCTCGACCCGGCATCCCGGGCCTACGTTGACCAGGGACTCGACAACTTCTGGCAGTTTTCCAGGAGGCTACCCTACTACTCCACCGAGGTCATCATCGGCAGCGGATTCCACGCTGCTGTGTACGCCGCAACACGGGTGCAGCGGGGATTTCCCCGGCCGCTCGTGCTCGAACGGTCATCTCGCGCAGGCGGCGTCTTCGCCTTCCCGGGTCCAGTGTTCTACCTGAATTCCCGGAACCGTGGCGGTGGCCTCGGACTCGCAGGTGACACGGGAACAAACCCGAACTACCTGCCGGGTGCTCCGATCCAGACCGCAAGTCTTTCAACCGGCGACTTCCAGACGAACGCGGACATGGCGTTCGTGATTCGTCTGGCACTCGCACAGTACGCGGACGTGAGAACCAGGTCGGAAGTGTCCGAGGTTCGGTCGAACTTCGACGACAGCTACAGCTTGTACCTGAGCAACGGATCGGCGATCAACGCATCGCGGATCATCGACGTTCGTGGTCTCGGAGATCCCCGTGACGAGGACAAGGCGAACGGCAGCAACATCCTCACGTTCCCACAGTTCATGCGGCGCATGGCTGGCATCTGGCCACTGCGTGGCGTCCGTCGTGCTGCCGTCATCGGCAACGGGGACGCGGCTCGCGTGTCGATCGAGGCGTTGCTGGGCATCGGGCCTCAGCCGGCAATGACGCCTGCCATGCTCGACAAGGTCGAACGGGTCGATGTCTACGGGAGTCTGCCTGCCACGATGGAATCATGGTGCAGGTCAGAACGCGGCCGGTACAACAAGATCGGTCGCTCGCTTCGCCCAGACCGTTTCGGGATCAAGCGTTTGAACGTGTACCCGAACGGTCGGCCGGAGCCAGTCTCGCTTCCTGAAATGGCGCTGGTGAACGGTCGTGCGTATGACCTGATCATCCTCGCTACCGGAAACCGGGAGATCGACATTCCGGGCCTGCCGTCGTACGATTTCGGGAATCTCGACACCCGTGTGGTCAAGGGGATTCCCGTTGGCCTGCAAGGCTTCGGCGACAATCGCAACATCTTCCGGGTCGGCCCACACGCGAAACTCCCCTTCACCATTCAGGAAGAGGATGCCGGCGTGGCTGACATCGACAACAACCGAGTGAGCATGTTCCGCCTCGCGAGCAAGACAGCAACGCTCGCAGCGGATCTGCCACTGTCCTGACCAACGCAGTAACCTAGACGGGGAGGGCGACATGCTCTCCCCGTCTGGAAGGGATCACAGCATGAGGAACCTACTCCGCAACGCGGCTCTCACAGCAATGGCCATTGGACTCGCAACCGTTGGCGCCTGCTCAAGCCACAGCTCAGCCAAACCCACGACGACCAGCACGCCGCCGGCAGTCTCGGCACCATCCGCGCCCGTGCCCGACCAGGCACCTGACACGTCCGAAGACCTGACCGCCCCGCTGACCGCGAAGATCGGCGAGACATTCAACGTCACTGGCACTGACGAGAACGACGTGCTGTACCGTGCTGACGTGACCGTCAACAGCATGAAGGATCTCGGCAGTTCACTGCCGGCCAACGAATTCGCCGACGCCCAGAAAGCCGAGCATGGCCGGCTGGTAGTGTTCACCATCACCTATGCCCAGACGCTCGGCGCCTTCCCGTACAACAGCTCCGATTGGGAAGTCCGCATGCCGGACGGCCAGGAGTACACGGGCGATGCAGTCATCGCCACAAGCGAGCTGCATCTGGGCCAGGACTTGACGAGCGGTACCTTGCACAAGGGAGATCGAGCGAAGGGAATCATCACGTTCGACATCCCGAAGACGCACGGCAAGCTCGTCTACAATCTCGGCCTTGATCAGACTGCCGAAGTCACGTTCTGACAGTCCAGTGTCAACAGAGAGAGCCCGGAGCCTAACAAGCTCCGGGCTTTTTTTGTGCCCAGAAGTTGACTTCGCTGTGTCAAGACCTCCGGCCATCTCTAGTGGTTGGCTACGTCGGTGAGGGTCAGGGGCGGGCGGGCTGGAAGGGATAGGATTTGTTGGGGCGGGATATGACCCAGATGGGGTAGTCGAGTGCTCAGAAGTTATCCGAGGCACGGCGCTCACAAGAGATCGAGCGCATACTGCGCGGTGATTCTACCACGCCTCGGATCGACGTACATGAGCCACTGCTGCGGATTACTCGCAGCGGCTAGTTGTTCGAGAGCGTAGGGGTTATCACTTTCATAACTGCCATTGACGAATGCAACAGCTTGATTGATTGGCAATCTTGCAGTCTGGTGGTAGTGGCCCATAGCGAGCACGTCGAACGGACCCGGTATGCGCTCACGTTTCGGTCCGAACGTCATGTGCCATGACCACGCTCGTTTGACAAGACCGTACCAGGGCACGCCACCGTACGACGAACTGCGAGCTTGATAGCCGTGGATCAACAACGCTCCAAACTTGCCGATATCATCAAAGCAATACCAACCCGTCTCGTTCTTTTCGTAGGCGATATCCCAAGTGATGCGCGGCTCTTCCCGGAAGTACAGGCGCAGCATCTCGTACAACACACGATCCCAATTGGTCTCCGGGTTGAACCGACTGCCACGGCCACCGACTTGCCACCCGTGGTTACCGGGGACTGCGCAGATTTTGATTGACTCGAAGTTGTCAAGTAGATCGGTGATCATGTCACAATAGACCTTGCGCGCGTGCATGACTTGCGAGAACGTACCAGCCTCCACTTGCCACGGCTGGTGAGGGAAGATTAATTCGCCCTCGATCGAGTCACCCAACAGCCATAGGTGAAGCTCGGTTACTGGATGATGTTTTCTTTGCAACTCAGTCACACGAATGATCTTGTCAGTGTGCATCCGCGCTCGTTTGGCAAAGACCTCCATATTGAACGACTCGGTCACCTTCCCGTCTTGTGCGTCACTCGACATTGCGACCGCGACCTCTGGGGCCTGTCCTGGCACGCGCGGAGTCCGAGGCTTCGGGATCGGCTTGTACGTCGTGCCGGCGTCCTGCACCTGTCGAGCTTCTGCATCAACGAGACGTTCGCTCGCTCCAGCTCGGCGACCCGTGCTGCAAGATCGGTCTCGTCCGTCATCGTAACCTCCGATGTCCGATCAATCATATTCTGGGCCGCCGGTTTCCGGTTTACCCTCTTTGGATTACGGGCATGACGCTCCGCTTACTAGACCACTCCAGTAGTTCGACTGCTCAGCTTGCGTTCCTGCCTGAAACTCAAACGATGCCGAGCCATACCAGTTAGTCAGGTGGTTGATATCGAGGAACCGAGCATGCGCGCAACGAGAGATCGACATCAACCAATCTCCCCAGCTATATTGGCTGCTACTGAGATCATGCCAGCTCCCTTGCCAAATGACTTCGGTTACATTGAGCGTATCGAAGTCATGTGATCCCCACGGTCGCGTCCAACCAGTGTTAGTACCAGCAGCCTCTAATGCCGAATTGTCCCAACCAAAATTACAGCGGGTCGGCGATACTGCACCACCGTTTCGAGGGATTTTCACACACGAAGGATGCGCACGGAAAGCATAGGGACCGTCAGAGGAATAATGACCCTGGCCATCGTAGGATTTCCAGGCGATACTCATGGTGACCTTGAGCTGGTAGTAGTAGGTAGCGTTACCAGAGTACGTCACCTGATCGCTCACAATAGCGACAGGCTTCCACGTCAGGCTTCCTAGATCAGTAGAGATCCTCGGTTGATTGGTCGCCTCCGCTGCTCCAGCCGGCATAGATATAGCAGTAAATAGTGTCAACACTAGAATGCAAATGAGAATTCGTATTCTCATTGGTTACACTCCCTTCGGCTTGTTCGGCACGCTGTACACGCCGAGCGCTACGCCGAGCGCTACGAATCCACCAGCAACCGCCTGCCACCGATCGGGCACAAGCCCGAGCGTCACAGCCTCACCGACCAGTCCGAAAGCCAGAGCAGCGTACGCCTTTGCCTTCGTCATTTTGACACTCTCCTGTCAAGTCACCTTCGAGGCGATAGCAGCCTTGAGCGCGAGCAACACAGCATCGGCAACCTGCTCGGGTGTCGCGCCACCACCGCCAGTGCTAGGAATGTTGGCGATCGCAGTCAGCACTTCCGCCCGCGAGGAATCAACGAGAAGCGACAGCGTAGCTTTCACGTCACCGACCGCATTGTAATTCCCCTCGACTTTGCCGAGCACGTCAGTAAGATCCGCCAAACGACTCCCGAGAATTCTGTCTCTCGCAGCGACGATGTTGTTGTTGATAGAGCCGGCCTGACTGCGCCCCTCGTTCACGAGCGCTTGCGCGGTCGCGAGAATCGCCTCGATCGTGGTCTCGTAGCTAGCCTGTCCGGAGCCAACGGCCGCGTTGACCTGCCGTGCAGCCTTGAGAACTTCCGCCTGCTCTGCATCTGTCAGTGCCATGAAAACCCCCGGAGTTACGGTTCCGCCCCACAATGGAGCATTGTCTGCAACAACATTCAGGTCGTAGGGAACGCCGAGTGTCGTGTCACCCCCGTATTGTGTAATGGTTGCACCCACGTCAAGATGCGGAATGTTATTCCATGTTGCAGTCCAGTATCCGCCAGATGGTTTGGGATTCTGTATGACGTAGTCATGCGAGCCATACACGATGACAGGATATCCAACCACCCCGCTATCGTACGTATGCAGATACGTGGCATCGACGCGTGTCTCAAAGTCGAGTACAACCAACGATCCCTTGGGAACGTTATGCGCCTGGAGCCAGCGAAGCGTAAATGCCGCATCATCCGCCGGCACACCATCATGCGAACGGACGAAAATCGGGAGCTTGTATTTCGCTCCGGACTTCGTCATCTGCGAATCCCATTCCGCGTCAGTCCATATGTGCGGCGTGTTTCCACCGATATAGCCGGCGACTGCATCGACCTTCGGCGGCGTCCCTGGAGGATAGGCCGCGTCGAACATTGTCCGCATCGCTACCTCCTGGTAGGCCGGATGCCCGTAGCCAACAATGTTAGCCCGTCGAATACGTCGAGCGCAAGTATCCTCAGTGTTGCCCTCGATCGTGGTAATCGACCCGTCGTCATTGACGGCCTCGACAATACCGACGTGGTCAATTTTGCTGATCAGCTTCGACCCGCCCCAATCGAAGAACACGAGCGCGCCGACCGAAGGTGTCTGATCCCATTGGTTATTGCCTGCGAACCATCCTGCGTGTGAAACAGTCCATGCGAATTTGCCGACTGCATCGGCGTTGCCAGTGAAGTAGGCGCAGTACGAAAGGAACATGTCGCACCACGCACCATCAGGAATCCCGTACCACTGCCCGAAGATGGTATTGTTCGAGCCGGGAGGATCTTCGAGATACCCGAGATAGCTCCGACACTTGTCAAGCATGTCAGCAATGCTACTCATGGCCGGACCTCATCTTGCGGGCCGTCCTCTGGCTTTGGACCGTTGTCGGTCTGCTCGATCTCTTTCGCCTCTTTGGAGATCGGTACTCCAGCGCTATTGGTAGGCTCAGTTTCGTTTGATCCAGCCATCATAGAATGCCCTTCCTCTACACTTCGGCAATGGAGTTTTACTAGTTACAGAATTGTAGTTATGCCAAACCAATGACTGATTGGCATCGTTATCATATATGGCCGCACGCTCTAATTGCATAAGTGCTCGTCCAGTAGCAATGGCTCGTTCGTTACGCTCTTGACACAAGTTGTATTGAGAGTTTGCGTATAACGTCCAACCAAACCCATTTCCAACGAGAATCACGAACACCATCGCAACCATTGCCCGAATGAGACGACGGTGACGAAGCTCATACTCTTGCCGGCTTAGAGGACGTTGCCGTGAAGGACGATACCAAGTACCACTATTGTCAACGTCCACATTGAGTACCAAATCGTCAGGACGATCTGCGGGTGAATTCTCCACATGAGATTCCTCATTTTCCATTCCCGTTGCCCTTTCCGATTTGCATGATGGTTCCACCGCCAAGCAATGCCAGCGACGTTGACAGGATCAGCCATTGTGGATCGTGCCCGGATACGGCCCACGCAAGCTGCTCTAGGAACCCAATAGTTCCCAAGAACATCTGCCAAAAGATCACCCTTGTCATCGTATCTACTTTCGGATATGTAACCACAGAACAATCACCACCGCACTCAAAACCCGAGGCCCCAAATGCGACGCGCGAACGTCCGATGATCGTAGGCAACCGTCAAAGTAGCAGTACCAAGGTAGAGATTCCGAAGCTGCACAAGGTCAGCAACGACGGTTCGGATCAGCGTGATATCGTCAGTCGAAAGCCCGTAGCCAGC
>WNFV01002516.1_pt1 | contig 25001 bp, 29 predicted proteins | sample 5400101 | NCBI WGS metagenome assembly WNFV01 (sample SAMN13153361, study PRJNA577476) | soil metagenome | isolation source: 115 cm soil or saprolite under grassland replicate 1 | place: USA:California | collected 2016-06-15 | reverse complement strand
AGGCCGATTCACCGAGTGGAGGAGGATGAGAGTCTGGCTCTTCCTGGTCACCCCACGAGGTAGGACACGCCGCTTCCCGCCGATCTCCCACACGGCGGGTACAGTTCGCTCCACGAGGGTCTCGACCACCCGCGTGGCCTCCTCCACACTGAGTCCATGGAACACGCGCACCAGGTCCGCCACCATCCACTTCGACATGTCCACCACCACCTGCGCGTCCATGTGGTTCGGATCTACATCCCCACCGACGTGGCCGACACCCCGGTTGTTCCGTACCTCATACAGAGCCACCAGCATTCGAGGTATCTGGATCCTCACCGCCCGTGGACACTTCTTCTCGTCGGCCTTCTCCAGATCTTTGCAGGCGTCCACCATGTTCCTCGGCTTCGCCGCACGAGCCGGCATCCACCCGTCCACGTACCCTCGGAGGATGGAGTACACCACTTCACACAGCTTGCCCCCGTTCAGCTCCGCCGGCTCCCATCGACGTTCCCGGAAGTTCCGCAAGATCTTCTCGTAGGCCTCCAACAACTCTTTGCGGAGAGTTTCGGGCAGCCCGGCAAATGCCTTACTTGGGTCCATCCCTCGCTACGCCGCCTTCCTCTTCTTCCTCCTCTTACCCTTCGGAGGCCCGCTCAGTGTTTTCACAGCGTCACGATCATCCAGGTCACGCCGGTAGTTGCCAACGAAGTTATGCCGGGCATTCTTGAACACCGCTTGCAGTTCCGCCTTCGTGCTGCTCTCCGCCTTGTGGCGCAACTCTCTAAATCGCGCTGCGACCGCCAACTCTTCAATGTTCGCCCGAGGCCTCTTCTGCGCGAAGTACATCTGCTCGTTCCCCACCCGCCCAACATCTCCAACGTCCCTGCCTATCCCTCCGATGCCGCTACCAAGCGTCACGTCAGGCAGGTCAGCACCACCGTCACCAAGCAATGTGAACGTGGCTTGAATCGCCTTCACCCTGTCCCTGGCCGACAACGGGGTGAGCAGCGCTACAAGCTTGGGAACGACTTCGACCGGCTCCTTCGCCTTCTTCACCATGGTACCGCCCCCCTCGGGAAGAGTCAGACTATCCAGATGACCTTACCACACGTCGATCAGGTCATAAAGACCTAACTCTACGTCGTGCCGTCCGTGTCTAGCAGGCTTCCTTTTCGTTGAGGAACCTCTGTCAAGCGACTGCTTCCCGATGCCGTCGTCCCTTCACTTGGTCCCATCAGCGGGCAAGTCCGCAGGAACACGGACGAGAGAGTCAGCGAGAGGCCCGGCCGCTTCGGAGGCACGAGCCACGAGGTGCTACCTTTGACTCGCACTCCGTCTACGAGCCCAGCGATCAACGGAGGATCATCCATAGCCACGAGGGTATCGCGCTTGTCCCCCGCTCCCGCTTGAAGTCGCCCAAGGATCATCCCTTGGTGGGGTTTCAAGATGGCGTGAGGCTTACTCAGAGATTCGCAGCGACCACCTGAAGCGCGAGACCGAGAGCAGTCAGCCAGATTCCACAAGTCACCGGGGATGTTCGCGGACGAGCGTGAGGGAGTCGTTAGGGTCTTCGTCGCAACCTGACGGCCCCTACATTCGGTCAAGAATTTGGCGACGCTTCGCTTGGTACTCCTCTTCTGTGATGAGCCCTTTGTCGCGCATCGTCTTGAGTTCGCTCAAGCGGTCAGCGTTACTTGTCCCAGTTGGCCGCGCTTCCGGCCTGATGTCACGCGCATCTCGTTTCAAGCCGAGGTAGGCGCGTCCATCGGTCTCGTAGCTGCCGTCTCGGACGTTGGTGACGACGGTAGCTGTCCCAGTCGCGTCGAGCCGCTCTCGGATCAGCTGAAGAAGCCCAGTCCTCCGCCTAGCGGTCGCGAACAACGTCCCGCCCCCGGAGTAGTCGTACCAATAACCTCGAACTTCCTTCCCGCTGGCGTCGGTGCCGACCGCAGGGATCACGAGGAGTCGATGGGACCACCAGTCCATCCACTTCCGCTCGTCCGCGTTGTAGCCGCGTCGTTGCCCATCAACGATGTCGTCCACGCTCTGCTTCGGAGTCAAGACGGCATAGGCTTCGAGCGCGGTCGTGAACGCCTGTTCCTCTGAAATGCGGTAGATCACCTGGGATCCGCCTTGGTCGGGGCGGACCAGTGTCGTGCTGCTGACCGCGCAGCCTGTCGTCGTCAGCGCCATGAACACCGCTGCGACGAGTCCAAGTAGCTTCTTCATGGTTCTATCTCTTCGTTGGTTGTGCTGACTTCCCTTGACCGTCATTTCTCAACCTCAACGTACCCTTTAGATTCCATGCACCGCTTCGCCATTCGATAGCGGGCTGACATGAGAACGATGTCGGTGTTGGTGGCATCCCGCTCGCATTCGTAGCGAGCCTGACCCTGCTGCATGTCCGTCGTCTGCCCGGGTCCCACATACCGGTATTGCTTCTCTGTTAGGTTGACAAGACCGGTCGCGCACCCGCCGAGAAGTAAGGCGAACGACAGCGCCCATGTCACCTTCATTGTTGCTCCCTTCGTTTGAGCGGAAGTTAGAGAAGCGTAGATCCATGGTCGATCACCTAAACGCAAAAATCCTACGAAAATTGTGTTTGCCTCATCGTCTATGGCCCATAGCAAGAACTCCCCCTGGCCTACCCCTGGAGTCTCTGCCCAATCCACTGCCCATGGAGCTCTCGCCTCACTCGCTCTCCGCCCAGGCGAGACGTCCGAGGTGACGCTTCGGTGAAGGCAGCGAGTATACTATGCGACGAGATGCGCCATCTGGCCGCAGCAGCGCTCGTCGTCCTCGCCCTCCAGACGCCGGCCACCGCCGCCGCGCCCGCGGCACCGGCCGTTCGCGTGCCGGTCCTGCAGGACGGGAGCACCTTCGACTCGCGCTCGCTCATCGGCAAGAAGGTGCTCGTGCTCCGCTTCCAGGCCTCGTGGTGCAAGACCTGCGCGGCGCAGGCCGCGGGGCTCGAGCGCGTGTACGAGCGGTACAGGGAGCGGGACGTCGAAGTCCTCGCTATCCACGTGGATGACCCCGAGCCCAACGCCCGCGCGTTCCTCAAGACGCACCGCGCCGGTTACCCCGCCGCGCTCGACCCGGGCCTGCGCGTCGCCAACCGCTTCGGCTTCAAGCGGGCGCCCTACACCGTGATCGTCAACAAGCGCGGCGAGATCGCAGCGCGGCTCGACGCGACAGCGGACGAGGCGCGGCTCCGCGCGGCGATCGACGCCGCCCTCAAGCCGCCGCCCCGCCGTGGGGCACCGGCCCGCACCTCCTGATCCGGGCCCACGCCGCGCGTGGACCTCTCGATCTTTCTGCGCGGTCTCGCCATCGGCTTCGGCATCGCCGCGCCCGTCGGCCCCATCGGCATCCTCTGCATCCGCCGCACGCTCGCCGACGGCCGCGCCGTCGGCTTCGCGGCGGGGCTCGGCGCGGCCACGGCCGACGCGCTCTACGGCGCGGTCGCCGCCTTCGGCCTCACGCTCGTGTCGAGCGCACTCGTGGGGCAGCGGATCTGGCTGCAGGCCATGGGCGGGCTCTTCCTGTGCTATCTGGGTGTCCGGACGTGGATGGCACCGCCCGCATCCGCGGCGGAGACGCCCGGCCAGGGGCGCAGCCTGCTGTCGGCCTGGGCCTCGACCTTCGCCCTGACGCTGACGAACCCGACGACTATCCTCTCCTTCGTGGCGATCTTCGCGGGGCTGGGCTTGGGCGCAGGCGCCGGCGGCTACCGCCCAGCCGCGCTCATGGTGCTGGGCGTCTTCCTGGGCTCGGCGCTCTGGTGGCTCCTGCTCAGCACGGGCGTCGGCTTCTTCCGCTCCGCCCTGACGCGCCAAGGCCTGCGCTGGGTCAACCGCTTCGCGGCCGCCATCATCACGGCCTTCGGGATCGCCGCGCTCGCGGGCCTGCTTGTCTGAGCCGCCCGCGGCGGACCCGCGAGAGTCTCCAGCGCGCCCTTGACAGCGCTCGTGCGTCACCCTATCTTCGTGGCCGTGCAGGGAGCCGTTCCCTATGGCGTGATGCTGGTCTTGGGCCAGTTTCGTAGACGCTTGAGTTGAGTGGAGGTCGGGGTGTCCTTGACCTGATCCCCCGGCTCCGAGCGGGCTCCTGTGGAGGAGGAGCAAATGAGTCTATGCGATCTGACCATAGGGAGCACAAAGGCCAAAACCTCTTCGAGAACGACCCAATCTAAGGAGCACTTCGATGAAAGGAATGTTACTCTCAGCAAGCATGGCCTTGGCAGTTGCCATCGGTTCGATTGGGATAGTTCCGCTCGCAGAAGCGGCAGCAGGCGATAGCACTATCTTCAAAATGGTTAAATCCGCGGGGGCCGTGGCCTGCCTCGATGCCAAAGCTCATGGACGGGTCACGATCAGCGACCTCGGACCGGTTCAGAACATGCACGTTGAGGTGTCCAATCTTCCGCCAAACACGGATTTCACGCTCTTTGTCATCACGACGCCGAACGCACCCTTCGTCCCTGCGTGGTACCAGGGTGACCTGACAACCAATGCTAGAGGCAAAGGCGACGCAGACGTGACGGGGATCTTCAGTGATGAGACCTTCATCCTGAACCCAGGTCCCGTCGCAGTTCAGATGGCCCATCTCGGGATGTGGTTTGCCGACCCGGCAGACGCGGTCAAAGCCGGATGCCCCGGCACAGTGACGCCGTTCGACGGAGACCACGAGGCGGGTATCCAGGTGTTGAACACCAGCAACTTTGCAGACGATAACGGACCCTTGCGGCGGATCAAATAGCCGGCTGCCTGGATTTCTGCCTCTTAGCGGCGGGACGCCCCGGGGGGACTGGAGACCCACATCCCGATCGAGCGGCGCCACCGGGTCGAACGGACGGATGCCGTGCAGAGCACTTTCTTGCTCACGCTGCACCACGACCCGGCGGCGTGACAGCATGCGTACATGAGAGAATGCGCCACGCGCGCCGGGGAGGCCCGGCGCGCGTGGTCACCTAGACGGTGCGGCGGCGACTAGGGCTCTGCTACGAAGCCGTGCGTGTTACCGCTGCCATCTGTGTACCAGCCGGCGATCTTGCCCTTGTTGTTGAGATGGATGGCGTCGGTCTCCGTGGCATCCGGGACATCAATGGGGGTGAAGGTCGTTCCGGAGAGGAGGAAGCCATGCGCTCCGTGCCGCTTACCGCCGCCGTCGGCGTAAACCCCCACCATCTGTTTGCACGTGTTGATTCCTTCGCCCTCGGTGTCGACGGAGCCTGGATGATCGATGGTGGTGAACTTGGTGCCCTTCTTGAGGAAGCCGTGAATCACGCCCTTCGAATCCGTGTAGACGCCGACGATCAGGCCCTTGGCGCCGATCCCTTCGGCGGAGGTCTCTATGCGTGAACCGGAGCTCGGGCCAACCGAGTGTCTCGATGATCTGGTGCGCGAGGGAGGGCGAAGGCGGGCGGAGGCTCGCTCCGGCTAATGAAGATCACGCGCCCGTGCTTCGGGACCTCGCCGAGCGCCTCCCGCATGACGTCGTGAAGCGGGGAGTCCCCCGGCACCTCCTGGTAGTTGTCGAACACCGCCGTGAAGGGCGCCTTGAGCCGGACGTAGAGTTCGCGGAAAAAGCCCCGGGTGACGTCGCGATGTCGGCGTCGCCCTCGTCCGCCTGGTACCAGAGCACCCGCTGCCTGCGGCCGGCGAGATAGCTCGCCACGAGCCTGGTCTTGCCGGCGCCCGGCGGCGCCCACACCCACGTCACCGGCCGCCGTCGCGCGCGATCGAGGAGGCGGAAGAGACGCGGCCGGGCCAGGGTGCCCGCCAGAGTGGGACGCGTCGTCTTGGCGAATGCCATCGGGTACGAATGATCTCACGAGACACCTGCGCCGGGCCCGTGATGGATAAACTGCCTCGGCGCCGCAGTCATCACGGCCTTCGGGATCGGCGCCCTCGCGACCCTGCTGGTCTGAACCGCGCGGGGACTGCCGCCTCGCGCACTACTGCGCCGGGATCGTGAGCGGCGAGATATGCCGATGCGGGGCAACGCACGGCTCAGTATCTTGCGGCACACAGTCCAATTTGCTCGTGTTCCCGTTGCTATCCTTGACGGTCAGTGTCACGGACGTCGTGGAGACCGAGATTACTCCATAGCCGTTGCACGGAACGTGCCCGGTGCCGCCGCTCGTGTACATGCCGTTGCTCCAGCTCCCGCGCCCGACGTTTTTGACGCTCTGACACCGCTGGGGAGAGACAGTCGTGAAGTTGACGCCGGGGCTGACCATTTCCGGGAGCTGGCCAGATCCGGACACGCCGTCGTCGATGGCCCCGACGTGGAGGTCGCCCGAGAGAACGATCACGTTCTTGATGACCTTTTGCTGGGGATTGTTCCCGTTGATCCAGTCCACGAGCGCATCCCGCTCCGCCGGATAGCCAAACCAGGAGTCCGTTTTCAGCAGCGTCTTGTTGAAGGGCACCGAGCTCCAGATGAACTTCCACGTCGCCGTGGAGTTCAGCAAGCCGTCCTTGAGCCACGTCAGCTGATCGTCCGCCCCCCGCACGGTATAGCCGGCCAGCATCGACTCGGTGCCGGAGCACGTGGGCGGGTTCTTACATGCCGCGGTACGCTGGCTCCGCGAGTCCAGGACGAAGAAGTCGGCATACGCATAGGAGAACTTCTGCCAGATGCCCGCGCAGCTATTCGTGCAGGGCGGCAACGGGTACGAGGGAAAATACCGCACGAACATATCGTGCGCCAGGAGCTTGTCGTTGTAGCTACCCTTGCCATTGTTAGTGCTGTAGTCATGGTCATCCCACGAGTGGACGAGTACATGCTTCTGCAGGATGTGCGCACACATGTCCGTGCCCCAGTTCGCGCACGTGTACAGGTCCTTCCACATCTTGGGATACTTGCACTCCCGATCGGTGTCGCAAGTCGGGTCTCTATATTTACCGACATTTCGGTGGTCGAAGTCGCCGCCGATCACCACGAAGGCCGGATTCTCGGCATCGGCGCTTCTAAAGGTCGCTGAAGCGAGATCCGGACACTCGGCCAAGCCCGGCCCGTCCTTGCATGTGGTTCCGCTCGGCCCGATCGAGAAGTCGGTCAGGACGACGAAGGTGAATGGGCTGATGGAGGTGGCTGCCGGGAACGTCCTGAACGTGCTCGTTGTGGATTGAAGGGCGCCGTCAACGAAGATCTGGACCGTATAGGAGAGTCCCGCGACCAAGCCGCTGATGGTGACTTCTGCTGTGAAATCGGTGGCGGCTGCGGTGCTGAACGGCGCGTCCAGCGGAAATGCGCAGCAGATCACTCGCACAAACCCGTTGTTGGTCGCTTGGTCGGTCCGGACGAACACGGTGGCGCTCGTGGGTGTCACGTTGCCGACCAGGGGGCCGTGTGTCAAGGTCGCTCCCCAGGCGGTGGACGCCCCGAACAGGAGGAAGCAGATGGAGAGGGATAGCTGGAGCGATTTCAACATGTGCCTCCGTAAGAGTGGGCGCTCGGGATGGGACATGGTCCAGCTTCGCGGGCCGTACCCGCAGCGCGGGTGACAGGTGCATTCATTCTGACCATCGTGCCAGATTGCCCCCTCATCGGTCAAATCGGGGCCGCGGCCCTGGCAGCCGCCGCGATCGAGCCTCCCACCTCTCTAGATCCATGGAGACCGCCAGCCGAGAGAACGCGGCGAAAGGCGAAACAGAATGCGCTCGACATCGTCGAGCCCATACAAGGACCAGCGGAAGCGATCCCTCTTCCCGACAATTCCGTTGACTTGAAGTCTTGCGATGAGCATGATTGCATTCGACTCATTGGTCTTCAAGTTCTTAGCTTGGGGCCCATAATGAGCCCAACCAACCACCAGCCTGAAGGAACGAAACCATGCAGACACAAACCATGGATGCAAAAGCGGAACGGCTGCTGCAAGAGATCAAGAAATACCAAAAGTCGACGGCGGCGTACGAGAAGGCGCGGCTCAAAATGGTCGACCGAGAGCATCGCGCCCTCGGTCTGACGGACGCCGTCGTGCAGAGAGAGTTGAAAGCAGTCGGGGTTGATGTGAAATCCCTGCTCAAACACACTGCGGCGGAAAAGAAAGAGTTGCAGAGGAGGCACAAGAAGTTCCTCGCGCTCGTGCGACCGCCGATTCTGCCGGGCGACCTGGTTCTTGAAATTCCTCCCGACCCCAACGTGTTTGACGTGAAGCCTCCCGCGATTCAGGGTTTCGGCGGCGGCAGTTTCAGCGACGCCGACTGCGGTTTCAATCTTGCCTTAGGCGAGACCAACCTCTTGGTGAGCGAACAAGGTGATGGCTGGGGATGGCAAGCGACTGCCGGCTCACCGGGCGTAAGTACGCTGGTATTCCAATTTACGCCGCCGAGGGAAGGAAATATTCTGGTCGACGCCTACGTTGATTTCAAAGGCCAGTTCGCAATTTCAGCGCATGACCATTGGTACACGAGCACGAGTGCGGACATCGCGTTGAGCGTATCGTCGCGCTTGTATCAGCACTATTGGGAATTCGGACCGGGCGAAACGATTATCGATGAGCATCGCACGAGCTCGAGCAATAGCGCTTGGGTGGATCGGCTCGTGAAACTGAGCTACTCGACATCCGTCTCGGCGAATGACACGGTCCTCATTTTTGTAGAGGTTGTGTTGGATACCAACGCGCATTCGAGTCATGCAAAGGTGGATGTGGATTTCAAAACAGGAGCCGAACGTCGAATCAAGGTGCCACTCGTGCAAATCAGATATTTCTAACAGGCTACGCTCTCTCCCCCGGGGGAGAGAGAGCCTGGCTGAGGGCGGGCGCCCCTTGACCTTCGGAGGCGGGCGGCATAGCCTCGGGCCACGCCGCGCCACCATGAGGACCCACGCGAGAGCCGAGTGACAGCCGCCGCGCCCATCGCCGTCGACGGCGTGAGCAAGCGCTACGTGACGCCGAGCGGGCCCGTTCCCGCTGTCGAGAGCGTCAGCCTGACGGTGCGCCCGCGTGAGTTCGTCTCGCTCCTCGGCCCGAGCGGCTGTGGCAAGTCCACCGTGCTCGGCATGATCGGCGGCCTCGTGCGCCCGGACTCGGGGCGCATCCTGATCGACGGCGAGCCCGTGTCGGGCCCGAACCCGAAGAAGGTCGCGCTCGTGTTCCAGGATCCCGGACTCTTCCCATGGCGCACGGCGCTCGACAATGTCGGCTTCGGCCTCGAGCTCCTGGGCGTGCCCCCCGCGCGCCGGCGCGACATCGCGCTGGGGCTGCTCGAGCCCATGGGGCTCAAGGGCTTCGAGGCCAAGTACCCGCGCGAGCTCTCCGGCGGCATGCGCCAGCGGGTCGCCATCGCGCGGGCGCTGGCGCTCGACACGCCCATCCTCCTGATGGACGAGCCCTTCGGCGCGCTCGACGAGCAGACGCGCCTCCTCATGGGCGAGTGGCTCGTCGGGGTGCGCCGGCGCACGGAGCGGACCATCGTATTCGTGACGCACAGTCTCCACGAGGCGATCGCGGTGTCCGACCGCATCGCCGTCATGACCGCCCGCCCGGGGCGCATCAAGGACGTGATCGAGGTGCCCCTGCCCTACCCGCGCGCCCTCGACGCGCCTGATGCGGTGGATCTGCACGCCAAGCTCTGGGCGCAGGTACGCGAGGAGTCGCTGCGCGCGATGGAGGGCCAGGTGTGAGGGTGTGGTACTGGCGCACGGCGGTGCTGCTGGCGGCGCTCGTCCTGTGGGAAGCCGCCGCGCGCATGCTCAACCCCATCCTCTACGTCGGGCCCTCGCGCCTGCCTGGAGCGCTCGGCCGCGTCCTCGCGACCCGCGACCTGCCTCCGCTCTCGGGGCACGTGTGGCTCACGCTGGGCGAGATCGCGGCGGCCTATGCGCTGGCCGTCGCGGGCGGGCTGTGGGTCGGCTTCCTCCTCGGACTCCGGAAGACGCTCGGCCGGATCTACGAGCCGCTGCTTGCGGCGCTCTACGCGGTGCCCAGCGTCGTCTGGTACCCGTCACTCATGCTCTTCCTCGGCCTCGGCCCGGCTTCGAAGATCGCCTTCGGCGTTCTGCTGGGCTTCTTCCCCGTGACGCTCTCGGTGCTCGCGGGCATTCGCCAGGTGCCGGCGACACTCATCACGGTGGCGGTGTCCATGGGCGCGGGGCGGTGGACGCTGTTCCGCAAGGTCATGCTGCCCGCCATGGCCTCGACCATGGTCGGCGGTCTGCGTTCGGGCCTGGCGCTCTCCGTGGTGGGCGTCCTGGTCGGCGAGCTCCTCGGCGCCCGCGCCGGGCTCGGCTATGTGATCAACTACGCGTACGGCCTCATGATGACGGCCGAGTATGCAGCGCTCGTCGTGCTCGTCGCGGCGGCGGTGCTGCTGCTCGACGCAGTGGGCTCACTGATCGAGGGACGGGTGAAGCGATGGGCCGACTGACGGTGCTCTCATGCCAGGCGCTGTCCATCGCCGCGGCGCTCCTCGGCTGGGAGGCGGCCGTGCGCTGGGGCGTGGTCGACCCGCTCTTCGTGCCGGCGCCCTCGGCGGTCCTCGGCGTCCTCGCGGGCACCGTCCCCGAAACCCTTCCGCGTCTCGGCGACACGCTCGTGAAGACACTCCTGGGCTACGCGCTCGCGGTCTGCATGGGAGTACCGGCCGGGCTCTTGCTGGGCTCGCGGCCGACAGCGCACGCGGTCGCCATGCCGTATGTCGTGGCGCTCTACGGCATTCCGAAGATCCTGATCCTCCCGTGGATCGCGCTCATCTTCGGCATCGGCCTGTCGACGGCGGCGCTCTCGGCCGCGGTGTTCGCGATCTTTCCTGTCGTCGTGCTGGTCGCCGCTGGGACGCGCGACGTCGACCCGACCCTCGTGACGGTGGCCGTGTCCATGGGCGCGAATCGCGCCCAGGTCGGCCGAAAGGTCCTGCTCCCCGCGGTACTACCCTCGGTGCTGACCGCGATGCGGGTGGCCATGGTCTTCGCCCTCCTGGGCGCGCTCCTGGCCGAGATGCTCGCCGGCAATCGCGGGATAGGCTTTCAGATGCAGCGGACCGCCTTGGCGTTCAGGGCGCCTGAGCTCTTCGCGGCCACGGCGATCGTGTCGGTCCTGTCCATCTCGGTCGTGCTGTTCCTGGAACATCTCAACCAACGCCTGGGGCGCTGGCGCTGAACTGCCGATCCCATCACAAAGGAGACTCACCCATGACGACGAGACGGGACTTCCTGAAGACAGCGGCGGCTGGCGTGGCGGCAACCGCGGCTGTCCGGACGACGGCAGCGCGAGCCCAGTCGCTGAAGCCGGTCAAGATCGGCGCGGTCGTGCTGGGCGACTTCGGCGTCGTTACGCCGACCCTGGTCGGGATCGAGAAGGGCTATTTCAAGCAGAACGGGCTCGACGCGGAGCTGATCCCCTTCAAGGGCGGCCCCGACCTGCTCAAGGGCGTACTCTCGGGCTCCGCCGACATCGGAATCACCGGCGCCACGGACCCGCTCGTCTTCCGCGAACGCGGGACGCCGATCCGGGCGCTGGCCACGGTCGTCGAAAAGAACCACTTCACCCTCACGGTCCTGCCCAAGGTCAAGCGCCTCGAAGATCTCAAGGGCGGTACCATCGGCTGCACCGTCGTCGGCTCCACGACGTGGGTCTTCGCCCGCATGCTGGCCAAGAAGATGAGCTGGGACCCGGAGAAGGACGTGCGCATCGTCGGCGTGGGCGGCCTGGACGCACAGATGGCGGCGCTCAAGCGCGGCGAGATCCAGGGCACCATCTTCGGCGACGCGGGCGTGGTCATCGAGGCCGAGGGTGCCGGGCACATCCTGATGCGGCTCGACGAGCTGACTCCCAAGTGGATCAGCCTGATCGCCTACTCGACCGACGACATCATCAAGGCCAAGCGCGACGCTGTCACCCGGGCGCTCAAGAGCATCTTCCAGGGCGCCCGCTTCTGCCGCGACAACGCCGACGAGAGCGTCAGGATCGCGTCGAAGGCCATCGGCTGGCCTGCGGCCCCCACCAAGCGCGCCTACGACCTCATCCGCCCGCTGCTCTCGGCGGACGGCCGCATGGACCTCGACGCGATGAAGTTCATGCAGGATACGCTGCTGGAGCTGGGCGTCCTCAAGACGCGCCTGCCGCTCACGGACATGTACACGCCCGACTTCACCCCCGTGAAGCTCTAGCGTCGAGCAAGCCTGGTCGTGAGCGATCAAGGGGCGAGGCGGGCGGGCCTAGTCCAGACTAGGGCTTGAGCATTACTTTGATGGCGCGGTCTTCCTTCTTGTCGAAGATCGCGTAGCCCTTGGGACCGTCCGCGAGCGGTAGCGTGTGGGTGATGATGCGGGTCGGCTGGAGCTTGCCGGTCTGGATGAGCGGCATCAGCGGCACGATGAAATTGCGCGCGTTGCAGATGCCCATCTTGAGCGTCAGGTCCTTGAAGAAGGCCTCGCGCACCGGGAACCCGATCGCGTTCTCGACGTAGACGCCGACGGACGATGCCGTGCCGCCCGGCCTCACCGCCTGGATGGCCTGGGTGAATGGCGTCTCGTGGCCGACGCACTCGAGGACCGCGTCGGGGCCGCGCCCGCCAGTGAGCCGCCGCAGCTCGGCGACCGGGTCGCCCTTGTCGAGGTGGACGGGGATGCCGCCGAACTCCTCCGCGAGCTTCAGGCGGTAATCCACGCGGTCCACGACGTAGACGCGCGCCGGCCCGAAGAGCTGCGCCGACTGCAGCGCGAGCAGCCCCACCGGCCCCGCGCCGAACACGGCGACCGTGTCGCCGGGGCGGATCCCCGCGTTCTCGGCGCAGACGTAGCCGGTCGACAGGATGTCGCCCAGGAAGAAGACTTCCTCGTCGGCCATGCCGGCCGGCACCTTCTCGCACATGTGATCGGCGAAGGGCACGCGGATCCGCTCGGCCTGGCCGCCTGGGTACTGCTTGCCGAAGCGCCCGCCGAAGACCGCGCGCCCTGTCGTCGTGCATTGGGTCGGCAGCCGCATCCGGCACCAGTCGCAGAAGCCGCAGGAGATCGAAAACGGCGCGATGATCCTGTCGCCCTTCTTCACGCGCGTGACCCCCGCGCCCGCCTCCTCGACGACTCCCATGAACTCGTGGCCCATGACCGAGCCCGACTCGACGAGCGGAGGCCCGCCGGGAGCGGCGCCCCTGCCGTGGTAGGGGTGCAGGTCCGAGCCGCAGACCGCGCTCGTCGTGATGCGCACGACGGCATCGGTCGCCTCCATGATCTTCGGGTCCGCCACCGATTCGACCCGCACGTCACCGGTCCCGTGGAACGTGATCGCTTTCATAGAGCCCCCACCCTCCGTCGCTCGGTTTCGTATAGGACCAGCGCGGCCCCTCCGCGCACGGTCGAGTGCTTGCTCTGCGGCACGATCTCGATGCGCGTCGACTCGAGCGCGCGCGCGAAGGCATAGTGCTGCAGCTGGTGGTAAATGCGCAGCTCGAGCGCCTTGAGCGACTCCGCCACCCCGCCCGTGACGATGAGGCGCTCCGGGTTGAGGCCGTTGACGATCACCGCGAGCCCGGCGCCGAGGGCGCGGCAGACGTCGGTGACCACGTCCTGGCACGTCGGGTTGCTTTCATCGGCCATGCGGAACACGTCTGCGGCGGTGACGTCGCGCTTGAGACGCTCTGTTCCGATGAGCGCGATGTCCGTGCCCGAGACGTACGTTTTCAAGCAGCCCTGCCCGCCGCAAATGCAGGCGCGGCCGTCGAAGTTGATCGGCACGTGGCCGAGCTCGCCGCCGTAGCCGCCCTCGCCGCGCACGAGCCTGCCGTCCTGGATGATGCCGCCGCCCACGCCGGTGCCGATCGCCAGCACGACGAGAAAGCGCGCGCCCTGTCCCGCGCCGAAGGTCCATTCGCCGAGCGCCATCACGTTGACGTCATTGTCGACATAGACAGGGAGATGAGTCTGGGCGGCGATCGTCGCCGCGAGCGGGGCGCCCGCCAGGTCCGGCACGTAGTGGACGTCCCGGCCGATGACGCCGCGCTCGGCGTCGACGGTGCCCGGCACGCCGATGCCGATGCCCTCGACGGCGACCCCGAAGGCGCGCGCCGCCTGGTGCATCCGCTGCACCAAGTCGAGGAGGGTCGCGACCGCGGTGCCGGGCCCGCGCTTGTGCGTCGGGTCCTGCCCCTGGGCCACCACCTCGCCCTCGAGCGTGACGACCCCCGCCGCCATCACCGAGCCGCCGACGTCGACGCCGATGAAACCCCGCCTCGGCATCAGCAGCTCCCGAAGTGGGCGAGACGGATGCCGTTGCGCCCGGCGGCCTGCCTCACCTCGGGATCCGTCAGGCCCGCGAGCTCGGTCTCGCGCTGGCGGCCGTAGCGGCTGTACGCCAGATCCTCGTCGAAGTAGCCCGGGTGGGTCATGAACTCCGAGAGGCCCGCGGGCAGCGTGCCCAGGTGCTCCAGCACGCGTTCACGGGACCAGTAGGCCTCGGGACCAGATTCGCCCATGAAGTGGTCCGGCGTCCGGAGGCCGAGAGACCTCGCGGCTCGGCGTACCTGCGCATCCTGGCTTCTCACGGGCACCCGGAGCGCACGGGCGAAATCCAGCACCAGCTCCAGGATTGGCTGGTGCCGCCCGACGTGGTGGTGCGTGTCGAGGTGGGTCGGGAAGCGCCCCATGATCCGTCTGAAGACGTCGATCTGGGTGCCTAGCTCGATGCGGGCCTCGTCGGCCTTGGCGCGCGCGGCGGCTTCGCGCGCGTCGCGGACGAAACGGCCCTCGGCGTCCACCAGCGAGGGCACGCGCTTGGGGTCGGCGACCGGCGTCCCGAGCGTCAGGTTCAGGTGCACGCCGACGCCGAGCGCCGAGTCCTTGAGCTCCTCCACCTGCGCCGGCGGGATCGCGCGGTTCACGAGGAGGGTCGTGCTCGTGACGATGCCGTTCGTGTGGGCCTCGAGGATGCCGCGGCTCACGCCGGCCGTGAGGCCGAAGTCGTCGGCGTTGACGATCAGGACCTTCGCTCCCGGGATCTTCGCCGCGGGGACCTTCGGCGCCATGGCCGGCGCGCCGGTCATCGGCGCCTGACCCCCTGGACGACGAGGCGCTCCACGGTGGCGGGCATGCCGGCTGCCGCCAGCGTGCCTTCTGCGTCGAGGCCGCGGATGTGGTCGAGCCGCTCGTAGCCGATCCGCGGAAAGCCCTGCGTCTCGCGGGCGCGAATGGACGGCTCGAGCCCCGCAGCCTCGAGCCGCGCGCAGGCGCCTTTGGGCCCGAGGAAGCCGAACATGGTGAAGACGAGGCGGCCGCCGGGCTCGAGGTGCGCGGGCGCGCCGGCTATCACCCGGTCGAGGAGCTTCCAGCCGTCCACGCCGCCATTGTCGGCGGCCGCGGCCGGGTCCAGGCGCTCGCGCCCAGGAGGCGTCGGCATCTGGGGCGGGCTCGTGCAGATCAGGTCGAAGGACTGTCCTTGCACGGGCTCGAAGCAATCGCCGAGGCGCACTTCCAGCCGATCGGCGACTCCGTTCAGCACGGCGTTGCCCCTGGCGCACTCGACGGCGGCCGGCACCACGTCGGTGGCGATCACCCGGCAGCCCTCGCGCGCGGCGAGTACCGCCGCGAGCCCGATGCCCGCGCCGATCTCGAGCACGGCCTCGCCTGGGCGAAAATCGAGGTGGCGGCAGAAGAAAAGCGAGCCGGCCTTGGGCGGCTGGACGCCCTCGGCTATGCGGAAGGCGCAGCCGCGGTAGAGGAAGAGGAGCAGGCCCGAGTCGGCCGTCACGGCTTGCCCATGACCCTCCGGAAGTAGAGGCGCAGGGCTTCCTTGAGCTGGGCGCGGGCGCCGGGCTGGGTCTGCGCGTCCTCGAGCTGCTCGAGGTCGATCTGGAGCGGCACGCCTTCCTTCTTCACGCCGTCGAGCTCGGCCGTCAGTCCGCAGCGCTCGTCCGATTCGGTGAAGACGATCTTGGCGCGCGTGAAGCTCCCGTCGTCCTGGGCGATCTGCTCGATGGTCTCGGTCAGGAGGCGCGTGATCGCCTCCTGGTCGGGGCTCATGATGGTCGAGAAGCCCGTGGTCAGGCGGATGTCGGCCATTCAGCTGCCCGTCTCGTAGACCTTGAGGATGTCGGCATGCGTCTTGGCGGCGTTGGCGCGGATGGCGAAGCTGATCGCCTCGCGCACCTCGTCCTCGCTCGCTCCCGCGGCCCTGGCGCCCGCCAGGTCACGCTTGGCTCAGTGTGTGTTGCCGGCGGCGAGGTTCGCCGCGAGATAGCACAGGTAGGCCGTTTTGGCGTCGAGCGCGCCCTTCTTGTACTTCCACGACGCGATGACTTTTTCTTCCATCAAAAGACCTCCGTTCGTGCCTCGCTCGGGTCGGTTGCCCGCTAGATCCCCGCGGCCGCCGCGCCGTGGAAGGGGTCGAGCCCCGCCTCGAGGCCCTTCTTCGTGACGCGGATGGCGACGGGACGCGAGAAGTAGAGCGTGCCGGGGTCCGTGGGCTTGGGCACAACCGGGTGCCCCATGCGCGTGAGCGCGTTCAGAGACGCCTCGCCCACGCGGTCGTCCACCCAGAGGTCGCCGCCTTCGGTGTGCAGCCGCGGCGCTTCGATGGCGGCCTGCGGGCCGTCTCCAAGATCCACCATGTTGGCAATCACCTGCGGGATGGCCGAGATAATCTTGCGGCCTCCCGGCGCGCCCACCGCGAGATAGGGCTCGCCCCGCCTGAAGCCGAGCGCGGGCACCATGTTGACCAGCGGTCGCTTGCCTGGCGCTATCGAGTTCACGCGCCCCGGCTCGGGGTCGAACCAGATCATGCCGTTCTGGAGCAGGATGCCCGTGTCGGGCACGACCATGCGCGAGCCCCAGAGCGACACGGCCGTATTGGTGAGCGAGACCATGTTGCGCTGGCGGTCCACGGCGCAGAGGTGCGTGGTGCAGTCGGCGGCGCGCCCGCCCAGCTCGCAGCGCCACGGATCCGGCGCCGGTCGCGCGTTGCGCGGCCCGGCCGCCCTGAGGCCCGAGGCCACCTTCGCCGCGTACTCGCGCGAGACGAGCCCCTCCCACGGCGACTTGACGCGCTCCATATCGCCCAGGTATTCGAGCCTGTCGAGGAAAGCGCGGCGCACCGCTTCGGCCCGCAGGTGGAGGCCGCCCGGCGTCTTCCAGGTCGTGCGCGTCTTCGGGAATCGGGCGAGGATGTTCAGCGTCTCGAGCGCCGTGATGCCGCCCGTCGCGCCGGGAGAAAAAGCCAGCTCCAGGCCGCGGTACTCGCCCATGAGGGCGGGCAGCACGCGGGGCGCGTAGCGCGCGAGGTCGTCCTTTGTGAGCATGCCGCCTCTGACCCACATCTCCTCGTGGATGGCCTGTGCGATCGCGCCCTTGTAGAAAGCCACGGGCCCGTCCTTCGCGATCAGCCTCAAGCTCCGGGCGAGGTCGGGCTGGCGGAAGACTTCGCCGTCGCCGAGGCCGGGCGTTCTATAGACGTAGTGACCATCCCGAAGATAGTTCTTCGCCGTCGCGGGGAATGCCGCCAGCTCCTGGCAGAACAGGGCCACGTTGAGCGCCACGTACCAGTCCGGCACGAAGCCCTCGTCGGCGAGCGTGATCGCCGGCTGGAGGATGTCGGCCAGCTCCATGGTGCCCCAGCGCTCGAGCGCGAGGGTCAGACCCGCCACCGAGCCTGGCACCGCCACCGAGCGCGGTCCGAAGACATTGGCGTCGTCCACGGTTTGACGCCACGGGAAGAGCCCGGTCGATATGCCCTCGCCCAGCTCGAAGCAGGTCTCGTGCGCGGCGGCGGGTGCCTCGACGTTGAAGTCCACGCAGAGCGCCTCGCCTGACTTGGCCAGGTGAACCAACATCGTCCCGCCGCCGGCCATCGAGGACATGAAGGGCTCGACCACCGGCATCGCAAAGGCTGTCGCCACGGCCGCGTCCACCGCGTTGCCGCCGCGCTTGAGAATGCCGGCGCCCACCTCGGCGCCCAGCGGGTGCTCGGCGACCACCATGCCCCTGGGCGCGAGGGGCGTGCGCTTCGTCGCGGCGAGCCTCGAGCGAATCATGCGGCCTCCTTGAGGAACTCGAAGGGATGCAGGCGGCAGCTCCAGACGCCGGCGTCGTTCTGGATGAGGAAGCAGACGCGCACGAGCGGGCCCGCGTGGGCCGTCCAGAGGAAGGCCGCGGCGTCTTCCGCTAGGCCGCACTCGTCGCAGACCCACGCCGTCCCGAATCGCTCGGGTTCCTGCCGCGCCGCCGCGTAGGCTTCCGGAGTGACGAACAGCGGCCGCTCCCCGGGCAGGAATGCGCCGATGTCGTCGAGGTACGGCAGGAGGGGCCGGGCCGGCATGACGCGCCACGCGTCGATGACGGGCAGCACAGGCGTCTCGGCCTGCGCGGCGACGCGATCCAGCGACTCGCTCATCTCGCCGCGGGCCAGCGTGCAATCGTCGAGAAAGCCTCGGAGCTCGGCGAGGCCCACCTGGCCGCGATAGAGGCGCCTCGCGAAGTCATCCCGTTCCAGGGGAGCCAGGAGGAAATAAGGGGAGGCCGGCGGCGTATCGAGCGCGGGCCCGGCCACATGGTAGAACGGCACGCCCTCGGCGCTCTCCCCCTGCCCGCTGTACCAGACGAAGGTGGCGGCGTCACCGGGCGCGATCCATGCGGGCAATTCACCCATCAAGGCTTCCAACGCTCAAAAACTATACCATCGCAAGCAGCCGAAAGAGGTTCGAGATGCGAAGCAGGCCAAGCGGCGCAGGCCGTCGAGAAGGGTCCAGCTGCGAGGCGGCGCCCGAAGGCAGCATGCGAGGCGTACTCCTGTACGTTGAGCATGCTGCCGAGGGCGCCCCAACATGCTTCCAGCTCAATGACGCAGATGGGCCCTAATCGGCAACCTGCAGCTACTGGTCGTCGTCCTTATCCCATCTGAACCGCACGCGGATCATGCTGACCACGGCCTTATCGTCGATGTAGAGGACCCAGCCGAGCGGATAGACCCACGCTTCCTTGGCTTTGCCCTGGACCTGGGACCAGTGCCGCCGGGCCAGTGAAGCCATCAGGGCCGGGTCAATGGTCCGCTCGTCGGGATCGCTCAGCAGAACCTTGACCTCTTCCTTCGTGCTGCCGATGCTGACTTGGCGCCAGAAGCGGAAGGTGCTGTAACGGGTCTCGTTTTGGAGCTCCGGGTGCTCTCGCAGGTACTTGAAGACCTTGTCCTCGAGCTCCTCCTCGTAGTGCCGCTTCTCGTCCCAGCCCGGTTCGCGGCCATTGGCGGCAAAGGACCGCGCGATGTGAATCTCCTGCGCGATGGGCCCGCGCGTCGTCTGCTCGACGAGAGGAGTTGGGGTCGCGCAGGCGCCAACGAGAAACCCGCCCGCGACGATAAGGGCTATGGCTAGGGCACGCATGCGGTCTCCTTTTATATCAGGGCTGACTCGAGCACGATGCCGCGGTCCACCACCCGCGCCGCCCGCCCGAGCAGCGCCGCCAGCGCCTGGGGCACCTCGGGCGCCTCCCCGAGCTGGCGCAGCAGGTCGATGAGGCGGCGGAGGGCGCGAATCAGGTCGCCCTCGTGGCCGCCGAACGACTCCTCTACGATACCAGACCAGTCGTCGTCTCCAGAAGCCCAGCGGAAGACCGAGGGCATGAAGCCGGTCGAGACGCCGACGGGCATCGGCAGGTGGTGGTGGCGCTGGACCTCGAGCACGGTGTGGGCCACCGCCTCCAGGTCCTGGAGCTTGCGCTTGAGCTTGGGGCGCTTCTTGAGAAAGACGCGCGCCACGGCCGAATCCCCCGAGCGCGATTCCTCGATGAGACACGAGCAGAGGGCTGCGGCCTCGGCGAGCGTCGTGTCCTCGAGAACTCCGCGGTCCACCATCTCCGCGACAAGGAGCTCGTTGTCGTGTCGGAAGCCGGCGATGAGCTGCCCTTTGGCCAGGAGCTTGTTGTCCTGGACGGCGCCGAAGCGCTCGAGCACGGCCACGACGCGGCAGAACTCCTGCCAGTAGGCGTTGCGGAATGCTTCGAGCATCTCGCGCTTCTGCCCGAGCCGGCCTTCGAGCGCCTCGAGCCCCTTCCACGCATGGTCGCACTTGCTCTGGCTGCCCCAGCGGCAGCGATGGCACTCGATGGCCGCGAGCTCGCCCTCGGATCCCCGGCTCCGCTCACGTTCAACGAGCTCCGGGATCGAGAGCCCCTCGAGCTGCTCGGAGAGGGTCTTCGTGCGCCGCTCCCAGTCGCGCGGCAGGTGCAGCGGCGGCGTCTGCCAGAAGATCTTCTTGATGTTCCCTTCCTTCATCTGGACGGTGACGCCGTGAGGCAGGAGCACGGTTGCCAGCGTGCGGTGGCGGCGCCGGTCGACGCCGCAGATGAGGCCGAGGGAGGCGCCGCTCTTCCGCCTCACCAGCGCCAGGCGGCCCGGCTCGGCGGTGGCGGCTGAGCGCGCGCCGCGCCCGCCCTTCCCGCGCGCCATGCGCTGCTGCTCGACCTGGGCCCGCGTCGTTCGGTAGCGGCCGATGCGCGAGAAGTCGCCGCAGGGCGCCTCGAAGCGCCGGCCGTCCGCCACGGCCATTTCGAGGCTCGCGACCTCGGCTTCGAGGCCGCGGATCTTCTTGAGATTCTGGTACTGCCCGAACGACGACTCCACCGTCCGCCGGATGATCGCCATGTCCTGTCCCGTCGCCAGCAGCAGTGCCACAGAGCCATAGCCCAGCTTGAACTGACTCAGGACCGGTTCGGGCGGGCCGTCCACGACGCGCATCATGTCCTCGAGGCCGTCGCGGACGTCGAGGGCCATGACGCACTTGCCCTCGGGGTCGATGCCCCGGCGGCCCGCCCGCCCCGCCATCTGGGTGAGCTCGTTGTGAGTGAGCGAGCGGAAGCCGCGGTCCGTGCGCTTGGTCAGGGACTGCAGCACGACGCTCTTGGCGGGCATGTGGATGCCGAGCGACATGGTCTCGGTGGCGAAGACCACCTTGCACAGCCCGCGCTCGAAGAGGAGCTCGATGAGGCGCTTCACCGAGGGCAGCACGCCCGCGTGGTGAAGCCCCACGCCCATACCGAGCGCCTGAAAGATCGTCTGGTTGAGCGGTGACTCGGCGATGGTCGGGGTGTCCGAGATCGCCTCGCGGACGGCCTCGTCCACCTGCTGCCGCTGGCTGCGGCGAAGGAGCGGCTTGCCCTCCGCGAGGACCGTCTCCATCGCCCGCTCGCAGCCGGCGCGGCTGAAGATGAAGTAGATGGCGGGCAGCCAGCCCCGCGTTTCCAGCTCGTCGAGCATCACCGTCGGGTCCACGACCCGGCGCGTGTACCAGCGGCCCTTGTCGCTCCCGCCGCCCTCGCGCTCCTGGCCCAGGAGCCGCACCTTGCCGTTCCGGACCGTCTCGTACGCGTGGATCTCGCCCGAGAGATCGGCAACGAGGTACTGGAGCGGCACGCTACGATGCGGGTGCGTAATGGGGACGATCGGGCGGTGAACGAGGTTGATCCAGTCGGCGATCTCGGCGATGTTCTTGACCGTCGCGGACAGCGCCACGAGCGCCACGTCCTTCGGCGCGTTGATGATGATCTCCTCCCACACCGTCCCCCGCCCCTCGTCGCCCATGTAGTGGCACTCGTCGAGCACCACGACCTCGAGGCCGTCGAGGCCGCCCGTGTAGAACATGTTGCGGAGGATCTCGGTGGTCATGACGACGACGGCCGCGCGCGCGTTGACCTTGACGTCGCCCGTCAGGATGCCGACCCGGTCGGAGCCGAACTGCCGGCAGAAATCGGCGTACTTCTGGTTGGAGAGCGCCTTGAGCGGCGTGGTGTAGGCGATGCGGCGCTGGCGCGCGAGCGTGGCGTGAATGGCGAACTCCGCGACGAGCGTCTTGCCCGAGCCCGTCGGCGCCGAGACGATCACGGACTTGCCGTCCTGGATGGCCCGGATGGCGTCCAGCTGGAAGGGGTCCAGCGCGAACGAGTAGCGGGCCTTGAAAGACTCCAGCAGGTCGTCGGTCACGTCCCGGCCTCCCCTCGACCGCTTCATCACCTTAGCACGGTCTTGCGGGGGCGAGAAATCCCGCATAGGCTGTGCGGCATGAAGCTCACCGGCAAGGTCGCGCTCATCACGAACGTCAGCGAGTTCATGGGCCCCGCCATCACGGAAGAGTTCTGCCGCGAGGGCGCCGCGGTGGCTCTCCACGACCGCGACGAGGCCGCCGCGAAGCCCTTCGCCGCCATCGCTGCCGGACTGGGGCGCGAGGTGCTCGTCCTCACCGGCGATCTCACGCGCCCGGCCGAGGCCGACCGCGTCGTCGACGCGGTGGTCGCGCGCTTCGGGAGACTCGACATCCTCGTCAACAACAGCGCCAACCCGCCGACGGGCAGCCCGACCGAGCAGGTGACGGACACGCAGTGGCGCGACATGATGTCGCGGCTGCTGGACGAGCCCTTCTACTGCCTGCGCGCGGCGCTCCGCGTGATGCGCCCGGCCAAGCGCGGCAAGATCATCAACATGTCCTCCGCCGCCGCCTTCCCGGGGCTGGCCAACTACGCCGCGTACTCGGCGGCGCGCGCGGGGGTGAACGGCCTGACCAGGGCCGTCGGGCGTGAGGTGGCGCGCGACGGCATCCAGGTCAACGCCATCGCGCAGAACTACGTCGAGAACCCGACCTACTTCCCGCCGTCGCTCACGAACGACCCGCAGAAGCTCGCGCGCATGGTGAAGAACATTCCAGCGGGCAGGCTCGCGCGCAGCGAGGAGTCGGCGCGGCTCGCCGTGTACCTGGCCTCGGAGGACGCGGACTTCTTCGTCGGACAGGTGGTCCCGTTCTCGGGCGGCTGGGTGACGCCGTGATCGTCTACCACGTCGCCATCACCGCCGCGGAGGACTACCTCGAGCGTCGCGCGGCGCACCGGGCGGCGCACCTCGACCGGATCACGGAGCTGCGCCGGCGCGGCTCCGTCATCGGCGGTGGCCCCGCCCCCGACGGCAAGACCGCCGATATCGTCTACCGCGTCCAGCAGGCGGGCGACATAACGCGGCTTATCGAGGAAGACCCCTACTGGACGGGCCGTGTCTGGAAGACCTGGCGACCGCGCGACTTCGCCCAGTTCCTCGAGCCGTGGGAGATGCCACCGCTGGTGACGGACGGCTCGCGCACGGCCACCATCGTCGAGGGCGAGGCGCCCGACGTGGAGATGGCCTCGTTCGCGCTGATCGAGTCCCGCGGCGGAGGTCGCATGGCCTTCGGCGGCCTCTTCCCCGGCGGGACGACCTGGGCGCTCATGCGCTCTCCGGATGCCACTACCGCAATGGCCGAGCTCGAGCGGAGCGGCCTTTGGAAGCCGGGCAGCCTGATCGCCCGGCCCCTGCTGCACGTCCTCTAGCAGCGCGGCCCTGCCCCCAGTAGCCACGCGGCCCTGCCCCAATCTTCGAAGCCTCGCCAGCGGTTATTTTTTCGGTTGACTAAATCTTTTTACTTAGGGTAGACTAACTCATGACCACCGAGCCCATCATGACGCAGAGGACGGTGCGATGAGGAAATGCGCGACGCTGGTGGCCGTGCTGGCCATGGCCCTGGGGACGGTAGCCGCTGCGGCGGCGGCCGATCCCGCGGAGATCCCGCTCGTGATCGAGAAGAACCGCTTCCAGCCCGACGTGATCAAGGTCAAGGCCGGCGCGCCGTTCGTGCTGGTCATTACCAACAAGGACAAGGGACCGGAGGAGTTCGACATGAACCAGCCCCGCATCGAGAAGGTCATCCCCGGGGGCAAGACGATGCGTATCAAGATGCCGGCGCTCAAGCCCGGCAAGTATCCGTTCGTGGGCGAGTACCATTCCGAGACGGCCAAAGCCACCATCGTCGCCGAGTAGATCGCCAGGGACAGCATGGGCGCCACCTTCGTCGTCACGCTTCGCGAGGCCTTCGAGGCCGCGCTGATCCTGGGGATCGTCTACAGCTACCTCCAGAAAATCGCGGCCCGCGACGGGTACCGCTACGTGACGTGGGGCGGCACGCTGGGCGTGGTGGCGAGCATTGGCATGGGCCTGGCCGTGACGTACCTGTCCGGCCCGCTGCTCGACGTCGGCCCCGACATCATCACGATGGCGGTCATCTTCGCGGCCGTGGGGCTCCTCACCTGGCACGCCTGGTGGATGCAGCAGCACGCGCGGTTTATCAAGGGACACGTGCAGCACCGCATCGATGAGGCCCGGGCCCACAATCGCCTGTGGATCGTGGGGCTCATCGCGTTCACGGGCGTCTTCCGCGAGGGCGCGGAGACGGTCCTCTTCCTCTGGGGCATTCTGGCGCAGGCCGGCGCCGAAACCGGATGGGGCAACGTGGCGGGCGGCGTCGCCGGCGTGGCGTGCGCCGCGGGACTCGGGTGGGGCATTTTCCGCGGCGGCCAGCACGTGAGCCTGCCCCGGTTCTTCAGCGTCACGACCGCCTTTATCATGCTGCTGGCCGCCGGGCTCTTCAGCGGCGGCGTGGGCCGGCTGCAGGGGCTGGGCATCCTGCCCGCATCGGAGCCGCTCTGGAACACCTCCTGGCTGCTACGCGACGGAAGCATCACGGGCGGCTTCCTCTCGGGACTCGTCGGCTACCGGGCGCAGCCGTCTCTCCCGGAGGTCACCGCCTACCTCGCCTATCTGGCCGTCGCGGGACTGCTTCTTTTCGGCCGCCGGGAACCGGTCGCCATCGCCCTCGTAGAGGACCGGACCCGCTCATGATCGTCTGCCTCTGCCGGGGAGTGTCGGAACGCCACGTCGAGGCGGCTATCGCCAGGGGCGCCAGTACCTCTGAGGAGGTCGGGCGAGTGTGCGGGGCCGGCCGAGACTGCGGCGCCTGCTGCCCCATGCTCGAGAGCCTGCTTGAGCGGAACTTCCAGCGGGTCTATGATGGCGCGGTTCCAACCGACTGACCCGGGGAGGCCGCCACGATGCGAGGGAACGATCAAGTACTGGTCCTGCTGAACGATGTGCTCACCGCCGAGCTGACCGCGATCGTTCAGTACTTCCTTCACGCGCGCATGTGCGAGAACTGGGGCTATCAGCGCCTCTGGAAAAAGGTCCGCGCGGAGTCGATGGGTGAAATGCACCACGCAGATCAGTTGATCGAGCGCAT